>Ga0207687_10000261_pt1 | contig 35881 bp, 33 predicted proteins | sample KBSM54metaG_FD_184399 | JGI IMG/M metagenome (GOLD analysis project Ga0207687, IMG submission 184399) | Miscanthus rhizosphere microbial communities from Kellogg Biological Station, Michigan, USA - KBS M5-4 metaG (SPAdes) (version 2) | ecosystem: Host-associated > Plants > Roots > Rhizosphere >...
CCCGGGCCCCGGTACTCGTCGGCGTCGCGGATGGCCTCGAAGGCGGACCCGTTGGCCGCCTGCCACGACCAGAACGACACGCCCTGGGCGCCCTTCTCCAGCGACGTCTGCATGAACCGCCACAGCTCCTCGGGCGGGGGCACGCCCGGCCGTCCGCCCTCCTTGCCCCCGTCGTAGGCCTGACCGACCGGGAAGATGGGCTTGCCGAACTTGGCCAGCTCGTCCATGGCGCCGATGACGTCGGTGTCGGGCTGGCGGTTGAGCCAGTAGATCATGGGGGCGATGGCGTCGAAGCTCTCCACGATCTCCCCGTAGGGGTAGTCGGGCCGGTTCCGGGGCGACGGCCGGGGGACGGTGGCGATGAGGGTGAAGTCGGGCCCCGCGATCTCCCGCAGGGCCCGGCCGTAGGTCGAGGCCACCTCGGGCGACACGTGGCTGCCCTCGTTGATCGTCTCGATGTCGGCCGAGAACCCGTCGAGGCGGTCGCCGCTGGGGCTGGTGTAGTGGATCATCGTCCGGGCCCGCTCGATGTCGGACGGGAGCGAGTCGCCCAGGCGGGGGAAGTCCCAGCCGAAGACCTTGATGCCGGCGGCGTGGGCCAGGGGGAGGAAGGTGTCGAGGTACTTGCGGGCGTTGAAGCCGTCCCAGTGGGAGCCCATCCGGGGGTAGACGTGGGTGATCCCGGTGGCCTTGGCCTTGGCCACGATGGCTTCCATGTTGCCGCCCTCGGTGCGGGGGAACTCGTAGATCCACATCCCCTTGCCCGTGGGCATGGCCTTCACCGCCACCGGCGGGGCGGCCCCATCGGCCGCGGCCCCGCGGGCCGACCGGCCCACCGCCGCCATCGGGGGCGCCACCCGTCCGATCGAGAAGCCCTGGGCGGTGACCTCCTCGACGCCGAGCTGGCCGTGGACGCCCACCAGGCCCAGGCTGGCCATCACGACCGCGGTGCACAGGTTGACCCGGGTGATGCGGCGGGTGCGCAGGGCGCGGACGCGCCGGGTGGCGGCGGGGGTCGGCTGCCATCCGGAGGTGACGTCGGGGTGATGGCGCGGCGGCGCCGCAGGGGCCGCAGCCGGTGGCGCAGGTGTGGTGAGCATCGCGTCGTTGGGGCCTGTTTGTACGACCCGCGGCGCCACGTCGTTCGTGGTGTTGCCGGCCCAGCCCTTTCCCCCTCAGCCTTCAGTTTCGTCGCCCCGAGGCCCAATCCTCCAGATTTCTCCAAGAAATCTGGTTTGAGGATGTTTTCCAGGGGGTACGAGCGCAAGCTCAACCGTCGTCGGGGGCGAACGACGCCCGTTTGACCTCCTGGATGGCCTGGGTGACCTTGATCCCCCGGGGGCAGGCGTCGGTGCAGTTGAAGGCGGTGCGGCAGCCCCAGACCCCGGTGCGCCGGTCGAGGATCTCCAGCCGCTCGGTGGCGGCGTCGTCGCGGGAGTCGAAGATGAAGCGGTGGGCGTTGACGATGGCGGCCGGCCCCACGTAGGCGTCGTTGGCCCAGAACACCGGGCACGACGTGGTGCAGGCGGCGCACAGGATGCACTTGGTCGTGTCGTCGAACCGGGCCCGCTCCTCGGGGGACTGGATGCGCTCCCTGGCCCCGGGCTCGTCGTGGGTGACCAACACCGGCCGCACCGACCGGTAGCCGGCGAAGAAGGGCTCCATGTCGACGATCAGGTCCTTGATCACCGGCAGTCCCCGGATGGGCTCCACCGTGATCTCGGTGCCCACGTCGCGCACGAGGAGGACGCAGGCCAGCCGGTTCTTCCCGTTGATGACCATGGCGTCGGAGCCGCACACGCCGTGGGCGCACGACCGGCGGAAGCTGAGGGTGCCGTCCTGGTGCCATTTGACCTGGTGGAGGACGTCGAGGACGCGGTCGGACCCGTCGACGGCGACGGTGTAGGTCTCCCAGTGCGGCCGCCTGTCGACCTCGGGGTTGAACCGCTTGACCCGCAGGGTGACGTCCACCGGCTAGTACTTCCGCTCCATCGGCAGGTACGAACCGCCGACGACCGGTTTGTAGTCCAGCCGGACGGCGCCGGTGGCGGGGTCGCGGTGGGTGAGGCTGTGGCGGCGCCAGTTGACGTCGTCGCGGGTGGGGAAGTCGTCCCGGAAGTGGGCGCCCCTGCTCTCGGTGCGGGCCAGGGCGGCGCTGACGAGGGCGTCGGCCAGGTCGAGGAGGTAGCCCAGCTCGAGGGCCTCGGTGAGGTCGAAGTTGAAGACCCGGCCCTTGTCGTCGATGCGGGCCGCGGCGTAGCGCTCCCGCAGGCCGCCGATGGTGGCCCGGGTGCGGCGCAGGAGCTCGTCGGTGCGGAACACCGACGCCTTGTCGGTCATCTCCGCCTGCAGCTCGGTGCGGATGTCGGCCACGTTCTCCGTGCCCTTGGACCCGGTGAGGCCCTGGATGGAGGCCACCGTCACCTCCTCCACCCCCTGGGTCGCCTCGGCCACGCCCTCGGCCCCCTGCACGAACTCGGCCATGGCCGCCCCGCCCCGCCGGCCGAAGACGACGATGTCGAGGAGCGAGTTGGTGCCCAGGCGGTTGGCCCCGTGCACCGACACGCAGGCGCACTCGCCGGCGGCGTAGAGGCCGGGGGCGACGGTGCCGTCGGCGTCGAGGATCACCTCCGCCCGCACGTTGGTGGGGATGCCGCCCATGGCGTAGTGGGCGGTGGGCTGGATGGGGATGAGGGCGGTCTTGGGCTCGATGCCCAGGTAGGTGCGGACGAACTCGGCGATGTCGGGCAGCTTCTCGTCGATCTGCTCGGGGGGGAGGTGGGTCAGGTCGAGGTGGAGGTAGTCCTTGGCCGGGCCGATCCCCCGCCCCTGGCGGATCTCGGTGAGCATGGCCCGGCTGACCAGGTCCCGGGGGGCCAGGTCCTTCACCGTGGGGGCGTAGCGCTCCATGAACCGCTCGCCCTCGGCGTTGCGCAGCAGCCCGCCCTCGCCCCGGGCCGCCTCCGACAGCAGGATGCCGAGCTTGTAGATGCCGGTGGGGTGGAACTGGAAGAACTCCATGTCCTCCAGGGGGACGCCCCGGCGGAAGAGGAGGCCGGGCCCGTCGCCGGTGAGGGTGTGGGCGTTGGACGACACCTTGAACATCCGCCCGAAGCCGCCGGTGGCGAAGAGGGCCGCCCGGCACGAGAAGACGTGGACGTCGCCGGTGGCCTGCTCGTAGGCGACCACGCCGGCCACCCCCCGCCGCGGGTCGTCGCCCACGAAGGCCACGTCGAGCACCTGGAACTCGTTGAAGAAGGTCACGCCCCGGGCCACGCACTGCTGGTAGAGGGTCTGGAGGATCATGTGGCCGGTGCGGTCGGCGGCGAAGCAGGCCCGGCGCACGGGCGCCTCGCCGTGGTTGCGGGTGTGGCCGCCGAAGCGGCGTTGGTCGATCAGGCCCTTGTCGGTGCGGTTGAAGGGCAGGCCGAAGTGCTCGAGCTCGATGACGGCGTCGATCGCCTCCCGGCACATGATCTCGGCCGCGGGCTGGTCGACCAGGTAGTCACCGCCCTTGACCGTGTCGAAGGCGTGCCACTCCCACGAGTCCTCCTCCACGTTGGCCAGGGCCGCGCACATCCCCCCCTGGGCCGCCCCGGTGTGCGACCGGGTGGGGTAGAGCTTGGTCAGCACCGCGGTGCGGCACTTGCCCGCGGTCTCGATGGCCGCCCGCAGCCCCGCCCCCCCGGCGCCGACGATCACCGCGTCGAACGAGTGCCGTCGGATCTCCACGACCTCGATACTCCCATTCCTCAGGACCGGCGTTCGTGGGGTGAAAAAGGGGCGCTACACGCACCCGAACGCACCCATGACCGCGTCACGTCGCGGTCAGCGGTCCCTGGAGGGTGGCGTCGAGGACGATCTTGCCGCCCTGGGGGACGACGATCACCTGGTAGGGGCCGGTGGCGAAGTCGATGGAGACGGCGGAGCGGCTGCCGGACGCGTCGGTGACGGTGAGCTTTCCCTTGGCCGAGACCCGTCCGGGACCGTTGACCTGGAGCCGCTGCGGGTCGAGCTTCACCACCACCCCGCCGGTGGTGTTGAGGACGGTCCGGGCGTCGGCCGTGAACGAGACCGAGTCGCGGGACGAGGCCAGGCCGGTGGAGCCGACCGCCACCGGCGCCCTCGCCTGGTAGTTGCCGGGGAGGAGCTTGCGCCCGCCGGAGAGCGTCCACGTCAGCCCGGACGGGTCGACCTGCACCACCGCGCCGGTCACGTCGACGGCCCCGTCGCCGCTCAGGGGCAACGGCGTCCCCCCGCCCCAGAAGATGGTGGTGCGCTTGCCGTCGACCAGGGCGTTCTCGATGGTGCCCTTGCCCGCGCCCCGATCGACGGAGGTGAGGGTGAAGGGGACGGGGAGGGGCTCGGTCTGGGTGTCGTCGGCGGAGAGGGACTCGATCTCCCCGGTGACGAACGACTGGCCGGCGGCGGGCACGATGCGGGTGACCGGCACCCGGGTGTCGACCGGCGTGTCGTCGCCGTTGCGGCTGGCCACCAGCCGGGCCGCGCTCACGGCCAGGGCCGCCCCCGTGATCAGCGTCAGCGCGTAGATGAATCCCCGTCGCACGGCGGGAAGGTTAGGTTGAACCGACGATGTCCACGCGTCCGGCCACGCTCGGCCAGCTCCGTCAGTCCGGCTGGCAGTCCCGCACCGTCAAGGACGAGGTCCGGGCCAACGTCGCCCGCCGCATCGCCGCTGGTCGGCGGCTCGTCGAAGGGGTGCTCGGCTTCGACGACACCGTCCTCCCCCAGCTGGAGAACGCCCTCCTGGCGGGGCACGACATCGTCCTCCTCGGTGAGCGGGGACAGGCCAAGACCCGCATCATCCGGTCGCTCACCGACCTCCTCGACGAGTGGATGCCGATCGTGGCCGGCTCGGAGATCAACGACGACCCCTACGCCCCGGTGTCGAGGTACGCCCGGGAGGTGGTGGCCGAGAAGGGCGACGACGCCCCCGTCGAGTGGGTGCACCGCTCCGACCGGTTCGGGGAGAAGCTGGCCACCCCGGACACGTCGATCGCCGACCTCATCGGCGAGGTCGACCCCATCAAGGTGGCCGAGGGCCGCTACCTGTCCGACGAACTGACCCTCCACTACGGCCTCGTCCCCCGCACCAATCGCGGCATCTTCGCCATCAACGAGCTGCCCGACCTGGCCGAGCGCATCCAGGTGGGCCTGCTCAACGTGCTCGAGGAGCGCGACGTCCAGGTGCGGGGCTATCGCATCCGCCTGCCCCTCGACATCCTCCTCGTCGCCTCGGCCAACCCCGAGGACTACACCAACCGGGGCCGCATCATCACGCCGCTCAAGGACCGGTTCGGGTCGCAGATCCGCACCCACTACCCCCTCGACCCGGCGACCGAGCTGGCGGTCGTGGCCCAGGAGGCCCGTCCGTTGGTGGTCGCCGGCGTGCGGGTGGAGGTGCCGGCCCACATGGCCGAGATCGTGGCCGCCATCAGCCACGAGGCCCGCCGCAGCCCACACGTCAACCAGCGGTCGGGCGTCTCGGTGCGGCTGACGATCGCCAACTTCGAGACGGTGGTGGCCAACGCCACCCGCCGGGCGCTGCGCCTGGGCGAGACCGAGGCCGTGCCCCGGGTGAGCGACCTGGAGGCGGTGCCCGCGTCCACCGCGGGCAAGGTGGAGGTGGAGACCCTCGACGAGGGGGGCGACGGGCAGGTCCTCGACCGGCTGGTGAGGACGGCGGTGCTGGCGGTGTTCAAGGCCCACGTGCCCGCCGAGCGCCACCGGGCGCTGCTGGCCGAGTTCGACGGGGGGACGATCTTCCACACCGGCGACGACGTGGCCTCCGCCAGCTACCTGGAGGCGTTGGCCCACCTGCCGGCGCTGCGGGCGGCGGCGATGCCGCTGGCCGGCTCGGAGTCGCCGGGCGCCATGGCCAGCGCGGTGGAGCTCGTGCTGGAGGGCCTCCACCTGTCGCGCCGGCTGAACAAGGATGCGGCCGGGGCCCGGGCCGCCTACCGGGGCCGCTAGCCCGTGCCCACCTTTCGCTACTCCCGGTGGGACGGCACCCAGAAGGGCTTCCAGCTCGACGCCGAGTCGCTCCTCGACGAGCTCACCGACGACCTCCTCTACCACGGCGAGCTCGACGCCGCCCTCCGCCGCCTGCTCCAGGACGGGTTGCGGGACGCCGACGGCAACCGCCTGGCCGGCCTGCGGGAGCTGATCGAGCGCCTCCGCCAGCGGCGGCAGGAGGAGCTGTCCCGCCACGACCTGGGCGGGGTCTACGACGACATCGCCCGAGCCCTGCGGGAGGTGGTGGAAACGGAGCGGGCGGCCATCGACGACCTCGACCGCCAGGCCCGGGAGTCGGGCGACGCCCGGCGCCGGGACGTCACCGGCCAGGCCATGGCCGAGCGCCGCATGGAGCTCGACCTGCTGCCCCCCGACCTGGCCGGCCAGGTGAAGTCACTGGAGGCGTACGACTTCGTTTCCCCGGCCGCGGCCCAGCGCTTCCAGGAGCTGATGGACGGCCTCCGCCAGCAGCTCCTCGACAGCCAGTTGTCGTCGATGGCGGGCGCCATGGGCAACGTCACCCCCGAGGAGATGGCTCGCTTCAAGGACATGCTGTCGGCCCTGAACGGGATGCTCGACCAGCGGGCCCGGGGCGAGGAGCCCGACTTCGAGGGCTTCATGGAGCAGTACGGCGACCTGTTCCCCGAGCGCCCGCAGACACTCGACGAGCTGCTGGAGTCCATGGCCCGGCGCATGGCGGCCATGCAGGCCTTCCTCAACTCGCTGTCGCCCGAGCAGCGGGCCCAGCTGGCGGCGCTGTCGGCCCAGCTCCTCGACGACATGGACCTGCGCTGGCAGGTCGACCGCCTCCAACAGCACCTCCAGGGCGCCTTCCCCGGAGAGCAGTGGGATCGGCAGTTCCACACCCGGGGCCGCGACCCGTTGGGGATGGCCGAGGCGGTCGACCTCATGGACCGGCTGGGCGCCCTCGACCAGTTGGAGAACCTGCTCTCGTCCGCCCCCTCGCCCGGGGCCCTGGCCGAGGTCGACTTCGACCAGGCCCGGGACCTGCTGGGCGACGACGGGGCCCGCAGCCTGGAGCGGCTGGCCGAGCTGGCCCGGATGCTCACCGACGCCGGGCTCATCGAGAACCGGGAGGGACGGCTGGAGCTCACCCCCCGGGGCCTGCGAGCCATCGGCCGCAACGCCCTGGCCGACCTGTTCAAAGGGCTCGACCAGGACCGGTTCGGGCGCCACGCGGTGGAGCGGGAGGGTCCGGGGCACGAGCGGAGCTATGCCACCAAGCCCTACGAGTGGGGCGACCCCTTCAACCTCGACATCCAGCGCACCCTGCGCAACGCCGTCACCCGGGGCGGGACGGGCACGCCGGTGCGGTTGGAGCCCGACGACTTCGAGGTCGAGCGCACGGAGACGCTGACCCGGTCGAGCACCGTCCTGCTCCTCGACCTGTCGCTGTCGATGCCCATGAAGGACAATTTCCTGGCCGCCAAGAAGGTGGCCATCGCCCTCCACTCGCTCATCTCGACGCAATACCCACGGGACTTCCTGGGCCTGGTGGTCTTCGGCGAGGTCGCCCGCACCCTCCGCCCGGCGGAGCTGCCCCGGGTGTCGTGGGACTTCAACTTTGGGACGAACATCCAGCACGCCCTGGTGTTGGCCCGCCAGATGCTGTGCCGCCAGCCGGGCACCCGCCAGGTGCTGCTGATCACCGACGGCGAGCCGACGGCCCACATCCTTCCGGGGGGCGAGCCCTACTTCTCGTACCCCCCGGCGCCGGAGACGCTGCGGGCGACGCTGGCCGAGGTGGCCCGGTGCACGGCCGAGGACATCCGCATCAACACGTTCATGCTCGACGCCACCCCCGACCTCCAGGCGTTCGTCGAGCGCATGGCCAAGCGCAATCGGGGCCGGATCTTCTTCACCACCCCCGAGAACCTCGGCAGCTACGTCCTGGTCGACTTCCTGGAGCAGAAGCGCTCGGTGCGCGGCAGCCGGGATGGCGGCGCCCGCCGGCGCTGAACCGAAGGCTCAACCGGAGGAGAGAATCTCCGCGTAGAGGTCGAACGTCCGCCGGTCGAACGCGACCAGGCGGACGAGCTCCACCGGCGACGTGGCCGCGGCGGCCCGGATCGTGGCCACGGCGATGGTGGCGGCCGCGGCCGGCGGAAAGCCGTACACGCCGGTGGAGATGGCGGGGAAGGCCACCGAACGGGCGCCCAGCTCGTCGGCGACCTCCAACGACCGCCGGTAGCACGCGGCCAGCAGCTCGGCCTCGCCCTGGGCACCGCCCCGCCACACGGGGCCGACGGTGTGGATCACCCACCGGGCGGCCAGCCGGAAGCCGGGCGTGGCCTTGGCGTCGCCCGTCGGGCACCCGCCCAGCAGGCGGCAGGCGGCCACCAGATCCGGCCCCGCGGCCCGGTGGATGGCCCCGTCGACACCACCTCCGCCCAACAAGGACGGGTTGGCGGCGTTGACGACGGCGTCGACTTCCTCGGCGGTGATGTCCCCTAGCACCCCTTCGACCCTCACGCGCGGATTGTCCCCGTTCCGCACTTGCGCCATCCCGGATGTTTGGAGCAAGATGACACCGGTGTAATTACAAGCACGTCAAAAGGTGGGGGCCAGCGCAGACGCGAGGGGAGTGGCCGGTGGAGCAACGACGAGGGCACAGGTTCGATTTTGGTGATCGCACGTGGCAGTGGCAGGCCAACTGCCTGGGCGTCGACCCCGACCTCTTCTTCCCCGAGCGGGGCGCGTCGACGAGGGAGGCCAAGGCCGTGTGCCGGGGCTGCGTGGTGCGCTCGGAGTGCCTGGAGTACGCCCTGATCAACGGCGAGAAGTTCGGCATCTGGGGCGGCCTCAGCGAGCGGGAGCGCCGGCGCATCCGGCGGGAACGCACCATCGCCAGCCGGGAGGCAGCGGCCACCGCCTGACCGATCTCTGGTGGCGCCGGGCACACCACGACCGTGCCCGGCGCCCCCAGGTTCACCCGTCGCCCCCGGCCCCGGCCCCGGCCAGGCGGGCCTCGATGGTCCGCGACGGCGCCAGGTCGAGCTCCGCCCATCGGCCGGGCGACACCCCGTCCAGCACTGCCGCCGGCACCAGGCCGACCAGCTCGGCGCCGTCCACCGCCACCAGGTTCCGCACCGCGTCGAACACCACCTCCGGGCCCACGCCCGCCACCGGGTCGACCAGGTTCATCGACACCTGGGCCCGTCCGCCCACGTCGAGGCCGAGGGCCCGCACCTGGCCCGGTCGGCGGACGGCGGCGGCCACCCGCCGGGCCTCGTCCACGCCGACGCCGTCGGCCAGCCACATGTTGTACGCCACCAGCACCGGCCGGGCCCCGACGCAGACGGCGCCGGCGGTGGGATGGGGCGTCGCCGGGCCCGCCGACGGCGCCAGCTCGGCGAACGCCTTCCGCCGCACCTCGGGCAGCGACCGCTCCGGCCCGTAGGTGAACCCGGGCAGGGCCAGCGCCTCCGCGGCCCAGGCCAGGAACCGGTCGCGGGCGGCGACGGCGTCATCGATCGTCGAGCCGGCGAGGGGGACGAAGGGCACCACGTCAACCACGCCCAGGCGGGGATGGACGCCCTCGTGGGTCCGCAGGTCAAGCCGGGCCACCGCCTCCTCCGTCACCGCCCGGGCCGCCGCCTCGACCAGGGCGTCCTCGCCGCCGAGGGTGAGCACCGACCGGTGATGGTGGGCGTCGGAGTGGATGTCAAGCAGGCACCGTCCGCCGGCGACGGCGATGGCGGCGACAACCCCCGCGTCCCGCCCCTCGCTCACGTTGACGACGCATTCCAACAAGGGGCCCACGCTCGCACAGCCAGACTGTCCGGGTGGAGATCGGCCTGAGCCTGCCCCAGTACGACTTCTTCGCACCCGAACCGGAGCCGGGTCGGCTGCCGTGGGCGGAGGTGGAGCGCACCGCCCGCCAGGCGGACGAGCTCGGCTTCCACTCCCTCTGGCTGTCCGACCACCTCTTCCTCGAGCGGTCGCGCTACGGCGGGCCTTCGGGACGCTGCCCCGGCTTCGACCCCTTCCCCGCCCTCGGCGCCCTGGCCCGGGTCACCCACCGGGCCCGCCTCGGCACCCTCACCCTGGCCTCGCCCCTGCGCCCGGCTGCCGTCACCGCCAAGCAGCTGGTCACCGTCGACGTCCTCTCCGGGGGACGGCTGACCGTCGGCCTGGGCGCGGGGTGGAACGAGGCCGAGTTCCGGGTCGCGGGCGTCGCCTTCCGCGGGCCGGGCGAGCGCCTGCGCCACCTGGAGGAGGCCATCGTCGTCACCCGGGGCCTGTTCGGCGGCGGCCCGTTCTCCTTCGCCGGCCGCTACGAACGGGTGGTCGGGGCCCGGTGCCTGCCCCGGCCCGTGCAGCGGCCGTCGCCCCCGATCTGGGTGGGCGGACGGGGCGACCGCCTGCTCGACGTGGTCGCCCGGCTGGCCGACGGGTGGAACACGGTGTGGGTCTGGACCGAGGCCGACTACCGGGAGCGGCTCCAAGTGCTCGGCGCCGCCTGCGAGCGGGCCGGGCGCGACCCCGCCACCGTCACCCTCTCCCTCGGGCTCTCCTCCCTGGTGGGGGAGGACGCGGCCGACCTCGCCCGCCGCTTCCGGCGCCTGCGGGACACGACGCCGGGCGGCCTGGGCGGCGCCACCCTCGACGAGTGGCGCCGGGGCCGGCTGGTGGGGACGGTCGACGACGTCCGGGTCCAGCTCGACGGCTGGGCCGCGCTCGGCGTGTCGTCCTTCATCGTCAGCCCCCGGCCCCTGCCCTTCGCCGTCCCCCATCCGGACGACCTCGAGATTCTGGCCGCGGCCTGTACGCTTTGAGCACTATGCCGTCCGTGGGAGCTCCCGAGCTCATCATCCTCTTGGTCGTCGTGCTGCTGCTTTTCGGATCGACCAAGCTGCCCAAGCTGGCCCGTTCCATCGGCGAGGCGTCACAGGAGTTCAAGAAGGGCGTGAGCGAGGGGGCCAAGGACGACGCCAAGTCCTCCGAGAGCCGCCCCAAGCCGACCGACAAGGTCACCATGACCCAGGCTGAGCTCGACGCGCTGCTGGCGGAGCGGGAAGCACAGGCCCGCAAGGACTCTTCGCCCTCCTAGGGAACTCGGCGGCTGCGGCCGTCGTTCTCGATGCCAGATGGAACGGTTCCCTCGTGGGAGGAAGTGGCACGCGACCACGGTCGCTTCCTGTACACGGTGGCGTTCCGTCTGACCGGTAACGACGACGACGCGCAAGATCTCGTGCAAGAGGTGCTCCTCCGGGTCCGCAAGGGCCTGGAGACCTACCGGCCGGGGTCCCTGGAAGGGTGGCTGAGCCGCATCACCACCAATACGTTTCTCGACGAGGTCCGCCGCCGGCGTCGCCGCCCGACCGACCCCCTCCCCGAGAACCCCGACCGCGCCCTGCCCCCGTCGATGGCGGCCGACGAGGCGCTGGCCGGGGGCGCCCTTCCCGACGACGTGCAGTCCGCGCTCCGGGCCCTGCCCGCCGACTATCGGGCCGCGGTGGTGCTGTGCGACGTCGTCGGGCTGCCCTACCAGGAGATCGCGGACGCCCTCGACGTCCCCGTGGGCACCGTGCGCAGCCGCATCCACCGGGGCCGGGCCATGCTCCGCCAGGTGCTGGCGTGACCGCGACCCCGACCGGCGGGGAGCACCCGGGCGACGACCTGAGCGCCCTGCTCGACGGCGAGCTCTCGTCGGCCGAGGAGGCCGCCGTCCAGGCCCACCTGGTGGGGTGCCTGGCCTGCCGCCACGAGATGGAGGCGGTGAGCGTCGCCCGCCAGTGGGTGCGCGCCCTGCCGCCGGTCGACGCCCCCTTCGGGCTCTACGAGCGCATGCTGGTGCCCTACCGCCCCCGGCGCCGCCGGTTGGCCATGGCCATGGTGGGGGCGGCGGCGGCGGTGGCGGCGGTGCTGGTGAGCGTCGCCCCCGCGCCCCAGGCGCCGGTCGACCCCTCGGTGGCCACCCTCATCGAGGCCCACGCCACGTCGGCGTCGGTCGACGGCGACCCCGTCACCAACCTGGCGCCGGCGGGCGTTCCAGTCAGCATCCACCGGTGAGAACGCTGGTCGCGGGGGTGGTCGTCGGCCTGCTGAGCACGGCCGCCACGGGCATCGGCGCGGGCGCGGCCGCAGCCGCCGCCGACGATCCCTTCGGGCGGGCCCGGGAGGCGGCGGCCCGGGTTTCGTTCACCGGCACGGTCGAGGTCCGCTGGCTCGACCGCGACACCGAGCACCGCGAGCAGCTCACCGTCCGGTCGGCGGAGGGGTCGCTGCTGCTGCGGGGCGCCAACCAGGTGATGGTCTCGTCGACCGCGGCCCGCCTGGTCCAGCACGACGACGGCTGGCACCTGCTGTGGCCGCCGGCCCTCGACCGGGTCGACGGGCCCGATCCCGATCTGAAGTACCAGACCACCGAGCAGGACGGCCCCACCGTCGCCGGGCGGGCGACCACCGTGGTCGACGTCCGCCAGCAGTCCGTCCTCCGGGAGCGGGTCTTCCTCGACCGGGAGACCGACCTCCTCCTGCAACGCCGGCAGTACGACGAGGCGGGCGCCACCACCCGCGTGGTCGGCTTCACCGAGCTGGTGATCGACCCCACCACCGCCCCCCCGCCGGCGCCCCCGAAGACCTCGGACCCCGCCCCCCAGGTCGTCGCGCCCGCCCGCCTCTCCCCCGCCCTGGCGCCGGCCCGACTGGCCGACGGGTACGCGCGGGTCGGGATCTACAAGCGGGAGGGGATGGTGCAGGTCCTCTACAGCGACGGCATCTACGACCTCTCGGTGTTCGAGCGGGAGGGGCTCCTCGACCGGCAGCAGCTGGGCGAGGCCGGCGCACCGGTGGCGGTGGGGAAGGCTTCCGGGTGGCGCTACGCCTGGCCCGGGGGCCAGGTGGTGCTCTGGGAGGCGGGGGGGACCGTGTTCACGGTGGTGAGCGACGCCCCCCTCGACCAGGTCCTCACCGCGGCCCGCGACCTACCGGTGCCGGCGGCCAGGGCGCCGTCGTTGCTCGAGCGGCTGCGGAGCGTGGCCCGCACCCTGATCCAGCCGCTGGAGGAGTGACGTCAGCGGCCGGCGGCGGCGGCCGCGGCCGCGGCTGCCTCCATGCGCCGGCGGCGGGCGATGCGGCGCCGCTCCCGCTCCGACGCCCCGCCCCACACCCCGTGGTCGATGCCGTTGGCGAGGGCGTACTCCAGGCACGGTTCCTTCGACGGGCAGGTGGCGCAGATCTTGCGGGCGACCTCGACGCCGACGCCGTCGCTGGGGAAGAAGAGCGAGGGCGATTCGTTGCGGCAGTTGCCCGTTGCCATCCAGTCCATCTCCATTGCCCCTCCTCGTTCGGGCCCAACCACTACAACGCGCGGCGAGACCGGTTGGTTCCCCTTCTCGGCTTCTACGTAGGTGAAGACGAGCGCGGATCGCCCGAAGTTGCGTGAATGTTTGGTGCAGACGGCGCTCGCGGGGCCGATCGCCGGTCCTGGGAGTGCTTGTAGGCTGGACCCATGTCCCAGATGCCGGAGGAATCCGAGGAGCCGCAGCCTCCCCGCGGCCACGTCCGGATCGTCTACCTGGGCCCGGTGGCGCCCCACTGGGAGGTCGTGTCCGACTTCGGCGACCGCAACCTCATCGAGGAGTTCCGCCAGCGGGCGCTGGCCCGGCTGCTGCTCCTGCCGCCCCACGACCCCCAGTTCCGGCGCAACCGGGAGCGAGTGGTGCGCGATGCCGAGCGGGAGCTCATCCTCCTCGACTGGGACCTGGGGATCCCGGACGACGACGACGGGTCGGGGTCCGGCTGAGGCCACGGTCGTGTCCCGGGTTTGGCTCCGATCGGACGGGCCCGGAATCTAGGGTGGGTCGCCATGACGTCTGACCTCGTGCCCATCGCGGTCGCCGTCGGCATCATCGTGCTGGGCGGGGTGGCGCTGCACCTTTCCCGCCGAGGGCCCGTCCGCCGCCTCTCCGCCCTCAACGCCCGCCTGGGCGACGAGGAGCTCAAGCTCGAGTCGCGGGGCATGGACGAGGTTCTCACCCAGCTGGAGAAGCTGGTCGACGCCAAGATGACCACCACCGGCGACACGGGCGTGGCCAGCACCCGCCTGGAACGGGCCCTCGACCAGCTCGAGGTGGGCGTGGTCATCGGCGACGAGCAGGGCCAGGTGGTGTTCCAGAACGCCCAGGCCATGCGCCTCCTCGGCGTCGAGCCGTCTCCGGAGGTCACGGCCAAGCTCGACGACCTGCTCCTGTCGGCTACCGAGGGGCGGGCCACCCAGCGCATGTTCGAGGTCCCTGGTCCGCCCGCCCTCGCCCTCACCGTCAGCGCCACGCCCATCGACGACAAGTGGCGCACGGTGGGCGGGGTGGTGGTGTTGGGCGACCAGTCCGAGCAGCAGCGCCAGGAGGGCGTCCGGCGCGATTTCGTGTCCAACATCAGCCACGAGCTCAAGACGCCGGTGGGGGCGTTGGCCCTGCTGGCGGAGACGCTGTCCACCGAGCACGACCTGGTGGTCGTCAACCGCCTGGCCCGGCGGGTGCAGGTGGAGGCCAAACGGGTGGAACGGGTGGTCGACGACCTCATCGACCTCAGCCGGCTGCAGTCGGAGGAGGACCCGGTGCGGGAGGCGGTGGCCGTCCACCTCATCGTGGCCCAGGCCGCGGAGCGGGTCCGCAACCAGGCCCAGGACAAGGAGATGACGATCAACTTCGGCGAGCCGCCGCAACGGCTGTGGGTGATGGGCGACCGTCGCCAGCTGGTGGCGGCCGTCTTCAACCTGCTGGAGAACGCGGTGAAGTACTCGCCCGCGGGCTCGCTGATCGAGGTCAGGGCCCGGCCCGGGCGGGACGCGGCGGGCGCCGAGACCCCCGACCAGGTCGAGATCGCCGTCCGCGACGAGGGCATCGGGATCCCCGAGCGTGATCACGAACGCATCTTCGAGCGCTTCTACCGGGTGGAGTCCACCCGCAGCGCCACCGGCGGCGGCACCGGGTTGGGGCTGAGCATCGTCCGCCACGTGGTGGCCAACCACGAGGGATCGGTGGAGGTCGACTCCGAGGAGGGCCTTGGCTCGACCTTCACCCTCAAGCTGCCGGCCGCGGCGACACCGGGCGTGCCCGCCACCCCCGTCCCCCCGGGCGGCGGGTCGCCGGGCGCGCTCAAGGAGCTGCGGGCCTCGGGCTGAGGACGACGATCGCGCCGCCGTACGATGGCGGGCGGTGGCCGACTCGAAGAAGGGCTGGGAGCCGCTGCGCAAACCCGACCGGCGGGGCCCGACGACGCAGTCGGCGTTCTCCCGGCTGGCGGTGGCCCACGTGCTGGCGATGGCCGGCGACACGCTCGTCACCATGGCCCTGGCCGGCTCGCTCTTCTTCTCCATCTCGCCGTCGGCGGCCCGGGGCCGCGTGGCCCTCTACCTGCTGCTCACCATGGCCCCGTTCGCGGTGGTGGCGCCCTTCCTCGGGCCCATCCTCGACCGCACCCCGTCCGGACGGCGGCTGATCCTCATCGCCGGCGCCGGCAGCCGGGCCCTGATCTGCCTGTCGATGGCCGGGCACCTGCAGGGGCTGTGGCTCTTCCCCGAGGCCTTCGGCGTGCTGGTGCTGTCGAAGGCCCACATGGTGACCAAGAGCGCGCTGGTGCCCATGACGGTGCCCGACGAGCGGGAGCTGGTGACGGCGAACTCCCGGCTGGCGGTGCTGTCGGTGCTGGCCGGGTTCGCGGCCGCGGTCCCGGGCGTGATCATCCTCCAGGTCGGGTTTCTCGGCGGGCCGTGGGTGGTGCGCCTGGCCGCGTTGGTGTTCGCCGCCGCCGCCGTCGCCTGCGCCCGCATTCCCAAGCCGACCCGCACCACGACCCCCGCCGCCCGGGTGCTCGCCGACGAGGAGCTGCACGCCATCTCCATCCGCATGGCGGCCACGAGCATGGCCGTCCTGCGGGCCGCGGTGGGGTTCCTCACCTTCTTCGTCGCCTTCGCCTTCCGGGCGTCGGGCGCGCCGTCGTGGTGGTTCGGGGCGGTGCTGGCCGCCAGCCTCGGCGGCACCCTGGTGGGCAACGTGGCCGCCCCGCCCCTGCGCCGGTTCCTGGAGGAGGAGCGCATCCTGCTGGGGGGGTTGGTCCTGGTGGCGGTGGTGGGCTTCGGGGCCGGACGCATCCACGGCCTGCCCGGCTTCTGCCTGGTGGCGGGGGTCACCGGCGTCGCCGCGGCCGCGGGCAAGCTCGCCTTCGACAGCATCGTGCAACGGGACGCCCCCGACGCCGTCCGGGGCCGCACCTTCGCCCGCTTCGAGACCCGCTTCCAACTGGTGTGGGTGATGGGCGCCTTCGTCCCCGTCGTGCTCAGCATCGACACCGGCGTGGGGATCGACATCATCGCCCTCGGCTGCGGCCTGGCCTTCTTCTCCTACCTGGGCGGCATCGCCTCGGCCAAGCACCGCCGCGAGCTCGAGCAACAGGGGCAGGCCGAGGCCTAGGCGCAGGCGGGAGCGCTAGTCGGTGGGGATGTCGATGCGGGCCAGCCAGAGGCCGGGCGCCTCCAGCTCGGCGGGGGTGGGCAGCTCCCGGGCCGAGGCCCACAGCCGGGCCAGGCCCTCCTCGCCCGCCCGTTCGAGGACCCCGGCGACGAACGCCTGGCCCTTCTCGTACTGGACCGCCCCCAGCTGCAGGCCGAGGAGGCGCTCGGCGAAGCGGGTGCCCTCGGACGACTCCACCCGGCGCCGGCGGAGGGCCTCCGCGATCCGCCCGTAGCTTCCGACCAACCCGTGGCCGACGGTGTCGAGGACGTGGTCGACGTAGCCGGCGAGCGCCGCCAGCAGGGTCTCGATGCGGACGGCCACCTCCCGCTGCCCCGGCGTCTGCATGATGCCGAGGAGGGTCTCCGGGCTGAGGGCCTTGGCGAACGACGACGGGTCGGTGGGGTCGATGTCGGCGAAGCTGCCCTCGAGGGCATTGCCGTCGACCTCGAAGCGGCCCACGTAGTCGTCGACCAGCGCCTCCAGCCGAGCCCGGACGTGGGGTCGGCTCAGCACCGCGTGGTGGGTGACCTCCTCCAGCAGGACCCACAGGCGCAGGTCGTCCTCGGGGATCGACCACTCGCCGGCGAAGGCGGTGATGTTGGCCGGCACGACCAGGATGGTGTCGGACGAGGGGCGGGGCAGGGGGAGGTCGTACTGGCCCAGGGCCCGCCGGCCGAGGTGGCCCACCATGTAACCCGACTGCATGCCCAGCAGCACGGGACCGACCACCCGGCCCAGGTCGCCCAGGAGCTGGGTGGCGGGGTCGGGGCCGGTGCCCTCGGCCTCGCCCGCAGCCGACACCGCGGTGGCCAGGCGCTCGAGGAACGGACGCCACGCCTGGAGGGTCTGTAGCGCCCAGTCGGTGCGGGTGGTGGGGCTGGCCCGCAGCAGGCCGCCGGGGGTGGTCGACAGGCCGGTGGCGTCGCTCACGTGGAGGTCGGCCACCCGCAGCAGCTCCTCCAGCTGGATGCGCTCGACCGGGTCGACGTTGGGCTCGGCCTCGCCCTCGGCCGCCGTCCACACCGCGATCTGGCGGGCGATGTCCCAGTTGACGGGGCCCTGCCCGGCGAAGAGGCGGGCCAGGTCACGGAACATGGGCAGGCCCTCGAACGGGTTGCCCCCGCCCGGACCGGCGTCGCTCATGCGTCCGACCTCAGGCCTTGGTCGGACGTTCGGTCAGCGCGACGACCATCGACATCCGCTGGTGGTCGCGGACGATGTCGAGGCGGACGACGTCGCCCGGATGGTGCTGCCGGAGGGCGACCACGAGCTGGCTCATCGAGCTGACGGCAGCGCCGTCGAGGCCGACGATCGTGTCCAACGGGGCCAGGCCGATGCGCTCCGCGGGGCTGCCGCCCATGACCTCGCCCACCACCGCCCCGCCGGTGAGGTCGAGGGCGGCGGCCGTGCCCCCGTCGAGGTCGCCGCCCTTGACGCCGAGCCACACGGTGGTGACGCGGCCGTCGGCGATGAGCTGGTCGGCGACCGCCCGGGCCAGGTCGATGGGGGTCGCGAAGCCGGAGCCGACCGTCCCCGGGCCGGTGCTGCCGGCGGCGGTGGCGATCCCGATGACGCTGCCGGACGAGTCGAGCAGGGCCCCGCCCGGCCACCCGCTGGGGACGCGGGCGTCGGTCTGCACCATGTCGAGGAGCATGCTGCCCGACCCCCGGGGAACCGAGCGGTGGAGGGCGCTGATCACCCCGACGGCGACCGACGGCCCGCCCATCACCTCGACCGGGCAGCCGATGGCGATCGCCTGCTGGCCGATGCGCAGGTCGCGGGCGGTGCCCATGACCGCGGTGGGGAAGGGTCCGTCGCCGTCGATCTTGATGACCGCGATGTCGGTGTCGGGGTCGACGCCGACGACGTGGCCGGGCAGCTCCCGGCCGCTGTCGAGGCGGACCCGCACGCTGCTGGCCGTGCCCACCACCGCCGCGCTGGTGAGCAGGTGGCCGTCGCTGCGGAAGATGACGCCGGAGCCGATGACGGCCGACGAACCGTCGAGGTGGAGCTGGGTGACCGCGGCCCGGGCCCGGTCGGCGACGTCGACGACGCCGGTGCTGACGTTGTCGATGGGCCGCGGCTCCATCAGCCGCTCGACCACGGGCCGGATGTGCTCGTTGCTGCCGAGGAGGCCGACGGCCACCATCACCAGCCCGCTGGCGAGGAGGCCGGCGCTGACGGCGGAGACGGCCGCCACCAGCCACATCGGCGGCTTCGGGTCGTCGGCCGCCGCCACCGAGGCGGCGCCGCCGGCCAGGCTGGGGGTCAGCCGCCCGCCGAGATCGGGGGGCAGCCCGGCGCCCATCTCCGACGGATGGCGCCAGAGCCGGTCGTCGGGGGGGAGGGGGCTCCGGAACAGGCCGGGTTCGTCCTCTGGATCGACGAACTCCATGGAGTCCGAGCTTATCGGGGGCGCCCCGCGGCAGGGCCGCGGCCGGCCACCAATCGGGTCCGACCGTCCTGTGGACATCCGGGCCGGCCCACCACCCCGACCGGTAGGATGGGCCGGTGGGCCTCGCGCCTCCGTGCGCTCGTGACGACTGGGTGGGCCTCACCGCCGACCCCCTTCCCCTCGACGATGCCCTGCGATGGGCCGGGCGGCCGAGTTGTGGAGCCGCGGTCCTGTTCACGGGCAACGTCCGCGACTTCTCCCCCGGGCGCCCGGGCGTCCACCGGCTGCGCTACGAGGCCTACGACGAGGAGGTCGAGCCCCGGCTGGCGGCCATCGCCGCCGACGCCCGCCGGCGCTGGCCCGACGTCGTCCGCCTCGTCCTGCTCCACCGGGTCGGCGACCTCGAGGTGGGGGAGTCGTCGGTGGTGGTGGTGGCGTCGTCCCCCCACCGCGACGCCGCCTTCGAGGCGGCCAGGTGGTGCATCGACACCCTGAAGGCCACCGTCCCCATCTGGAAGCGGGAGGCGTGGGCCGGCGGCGACGACTGGTCGGACATCCACTCGCCCATCTCCGAGGTCGGATCGCCCCGGTGAGCGCCCTCATCTTCCTCGGGATCGCGGCCGCGCTCAGCGCCATCGGGTTCTTCGTCCTGTGGGTCCGCAACCGGCCGCCGCGCTCGGTCGACGCCCACATCCGGGCCTTCGCCCGGGAGCTGGAGGCCCTCGCCCCCGAGCCCCCGAGCCAGCTGCCGCGCCCCGGGCCGGCCTGGCGGGCTCCTCCCCGGAGAGGCCGCCGCCCTGGCTAGAGACCTCGCCATCGACCTGGGCACGGCCAACACCCTCGTCTACGCCAAGGGCAGAGGGATCGTGCTCAACGAGCCGACGGTGATCGCCCTCAACGAGCAGACCCGGGACGTGCTCGCCATGGGGCACCAGGCGTGGCAGATGATCGGCCGCACGCCCGGCTACATCCGGGCCGTCCGGCCCCTCCGCCAGGGCGCCATCACCGACTTCGAGATCACCCAGCGCATGATTCGGCTCCTCCTGCAGCGGGCCGGCCTGTCGCGGTTCCAACGTCCGCGCGTGCTCCTGTGCGTCCCGTCCGCCATCACCGAGGTCGAGCGCCGGGCGGTGAAGGAGGCTGCCCGCCAGGCGGGGGCCACCGACGCCCAGCTGGTGGCCCAGCCCATGGCCGCCGCCATCGGGGCCGGGCTGCCCATCCACGAGCCGCTCGGGAACATGGTCGTCGACATCGGCGGCGGAACCTCGGAGACGGCCATGATCTCCCTCGGCGGCATCGTCGCCCTGGAGGCCATCCGGGTGGGGTCGTTCGACATCGACGCCTCCATCCAGTCCTACGTCCGCCGGGAGTACGGGATGGCCATCGGCGAGCGCACGGCGGAGGAGATCAAGCTCGCCATCGGGTCGGCCTATCCCACCGCCGACGAGATGAAGGCCGAGGTCAGGGGCCGCGACCTCATGAGCGGTCTGCCCAAGACGGCCATCCTCGCCCCCGAGGAGATCCGGGAGGCGATCAGCGAGCAGGTGCGGGCCATCGTCGACTCGGTCGTGCGCTGCCTCGGCTTCGCCCCCCCGGAGCTGGCCCAGGACCTGATCCAGCAGGGCATCCACCTCGTCGGCGGCGGCGGAATGCTACGAGGCTTCGACCAGCGGCTCTCGGAGGAGACGTCACTGCCCGTCCACCTGGTCGACGCGCCCCTGGAATGCGTCGTCCTGGGCGCGGGAAAGTGCCTGGAAGCCTTCGAATCGCTCAAGGTTTTGTTCATGGGTGCCGATCGTTAAGGAACGCCGCATGCCGGCGGTGAACCGAGCGCGCCGGACACGAAAGGAGGGCAAGGGATGCGACGACGGGCCCTGGTCCTTCTGGCCGCAGCAATCGTGGGCGCGCTGACCACCCTCGGCGTGGCTGCCGCCCCCTCCGCCTCCGCCGGCGACCGGGTCTGGACCTCCACCGCCTGTTACGGCGAGGCGCCCTACAACGGGGCCTGGCTGGGCACGCCCGGGCTGGGCGCCAACTACAGCTCGGTGTTCGCCGACTACGACGTCCCCCTGCAGTGGATCACGTGGAACGGCAAGGGCCAGTCGTTCGTCCAGCTCCTGGCCGAGACCCACGCCTACTACGCCGCCGCCGGGTACGAGTGCGGCCGCTTCGGCCTTCCGTACAAGCAGGGCCTCTACGAGTCGCCCGTCGTCTCCTACCGGTGGACCTACTTCGTGAAGCCCGGCAGCTGCGACATGCGCTTCATCATCTACGTCTACGACCACGGACCCACATTCGAGGGCGTCGTGGCCAACTACTTCTGCCAGTAGCCGCCCGCCTCGCTCACGGGCCGAGGTCCTCGGCCGCCTGCCGTACCTGCCAGTCCCGATCGGAGCGAGCCCGGAGGAGGGCGGCGTCGACCTCGGGACCGTCGAAGGGGGCGAGGGCGATCACCGCCCGCCGTCGCACCGCCGGCTTGTCCGACGTGGCCGCCAGGATGGCGGGCAGGCCCCGCTCGTCGCCGATCGCGCCGAGGGCGGCCACCGCCGCCTCCCGGCACAGGGCGTCGGCGTGGGCCCCGGCCACCGCCACCAGGGCGTCGACGGCGTCGGACCCGTCGCCCCCCCGCTCGCCCAGGGCCCAGGCCGCGACCTCGACGACGGTCGGGTCGGCGTCGGCCAGGAGCGGGCGGAGGTCGACCGTGGGGTGGCCGATGGCCGCCTCGCACGCCCGCCGGCGCACCTCGGCCTCGGGGTCGGCCACGGCCCCGGCCACGTCGGCCGCGGTGGCCGCGCCCATGCGCCCGAGAGCGGCCAGGGCCGTGGCCCGCACCCTGGGCTCGGCGTCGTGGAGCAGGCCGCGGGCGGTCTCCTCGTCGCCGGTGTGACCGGCCACGGCCGCGGCCCGACGTCCGCCGGAAGGGGGTGGTGTGCGATCCTCGGGGGGATGGGGCTCCGGGGAACCTCTCGCCATCGGCCGGTCGTCTCTCTGGTCTCGCTGGTGTCGGTGACGTTGCTGGTGGCGACGGCCACCGCGTGCAGTCAGGGCTACGGCAGCGGCCGGTACGACGTCCCCCCGTCGACCATAGGGCGGGGCGTCGACAACCCGATTCTCGCGCCCCCGACCGGCGCCACCGCCTCCCCGCCGCCCACCACCACGCTCCCCGCCCTCCCCATGCCGATGATCATCCCCGGCGACCCCTACGCCCCCGAGCCGGTGACGGAGATCGGCACCATCGAGATCCCCGCCCTGGGACTGGAGAGCGCCATCTACGACGGGGTGACACTGCACAACATCGACCTCGGTCCCAGCCACTGGACGGGGACGGCCGAGCCGGGACACATCGGCAACACCGTCTTCGCCGGCCATCGCATCTCCAACTCCCACCCCTTCCGCGACCTCGACCGCCTGGTGGAGGGCGACCAGGTGATCTTCACCGTGGCCGGGGAACGGTCGGTCTACCGGGTCACCGGCAGCCTGGTGGTGACGCCGGCCGACACGTGGATCGCCGACCAGACGCCCGAGCCGACGGGGACCCTCTACGCGTGCCACCCGCCCGGCTCGGCCAGCCTCCGCTACGTGGTGAAGCTGGCCCTCGTCACGTAGGGCTCAGCCGAGGGAGGACCGGACGGCGGCGGCGGCGGCGAGCACCACACCGGCGACGACGACCGCGAGCAGGGCGCCGACCACGGCCAGGATGACGACCAGGGCGAAACCGGAACGGAACCGGGGCACGGGCCCGGCCTCGTCCCATTGGAACCCGGCCGGCATGGCCGGCGTCATCGTCGCCGACGAGGGCGCGGACGAGGGCGCGGGCGACGACGCCGGCCCCGTGCGCCGGGCCGGGGCCGGGGTGCGGCTGGATTCGGGTGTGGGCGTGGCAGTCTGGTCGGGCTGATGCAGCGCGATCCGGAGCGTTCCGATGATCGCGACCAGCACCACGGCCGGGCCTAGGAGCGTCGACACGTCTGATCCGATCTCATCGAGGAAGTACCGCACCGATTGGTCGGTGCCGGCGCCGCCCAGACCCCCGCCGTTGCAACCGTGGGTGGTGGTGCTGGTCGGCCTCAGCCTGGTGATCTCTGTCGGGGCCGTCGGGGCCCGGTTCGTGAGCCTGCCGTACGACAGCATCGGGCCGGGATCGGCCCGGTCCGTCAGCGGTGTGGTGACGGTGACGGGACATCCCTCCTACCCTCCCCAGGGCAAGCTTCTTTACACCACCGTCTCCGTCCGGGAGCGGGTGAATCCCTACGAGGCCCTGGCCGGGTGGCTCGACCCCGACACCGACGTCATCCCCGAGGAGAAGGTCCGGGGTGACATCTCCCCCGACGACTTCAAGAAGATGAACATCGAGGCCATGGCCGACTCCAAGACGACGGCCCAGGTCCTGGCCCTCCGCCACCTGGGCTTCACCGACCTGGGTGACGGGGCCGAGATCGTCGACGTCGACCCGGCCGCGGCGGCGGCGTCGCTCATCAGGGCCCACGACGTGATCGTGGCCGTCGACGACCACCCCGTCTCGGTCAGCGCCGACGTGGTCACCGGCATCCAGGCCCACCGTCCCGGCGACGTCCTCCACCTGCGCCTCGAGCGGGGCGGCGGCGCCCCGATGGCGGTGGACGCGCCCCTGGGCGCGGCCGACGACGGCGGGCCGCAGCTCGGCGTGCGCCTCACCACCCGGGTGAAGCTTCCGTTCGGGATCACCATCGATTCGGGCCGGGTCGTGGGACCGTCCGCCGGCCTGGCCTACGCCCTCGAGCTGCTCGACGTCCTCACCCCGGGCGAGCTCACCGGCGGCGTGGTGGTGGCGGCCACCGGCGACCTTCAGCCGGACGGCACCGTCGGGCCCATCGGGGGGGTGGCGCAGAAGGCCATCACCGTGCGCCGGGCGGGGGCCAAGGTCTTCCTCGTGCCCCGGGCCAACCTGGAGGAGGCCCGGTCGCGGGCGGGGAGCGGCCTGCAGGTGCTTCCGGTGGACTCGTTCGACGACGCCCTGCGGGCCCTGGGCGAGCTCGAGGGGAGCAACGCCCTCGCCCTGGGCCTGCCCGGGACCGGTCGAGGCGGCGGCGGAACGTAGGACCGGCACCACCGTCGGTGACGGTCGAGCGGTACCATGGCCGCGATGGAGTGCCGGCCGGAGGCCTGTTTCGAACACGCCGGGTGCCCCACTTCGGGGGAGTGCGGCGCCCCCGCGGGCAGGCACCCGGGCCTGCCCCGATGACGGTTCCGCATACGTCGCCGGCAGCAGTGAGGGGAGGCCGGGAGGGGGGCCCGCCCCACTCCCGCTAGATGTCCACTGCCGCCGCCCAGCTCCGGTTCGCGGTCGAGTTCGCCACCTTCCTGGTGATGGTGGCCGGCGCGGCCATCGTCATGACCAGGCCCGACCTGGTCGGCGCCGGCCGGCGGTCGCGCAGCGTCCTCGTCCCCGGCTTCATCTGCGTCGCCGTCGCCGCCTTCATCCACGGGTCGCTCCTCACCGACGCCCGGGAGACGCCGGTCGTCATCTTCCGGTGCCTGGGCATCGGCCTGCTGGCCCTGGGGACGCTCGGGTGGGGCACCGACCGCGGCCCCCGCCGGGTGCTGTGGCTGTCCTTGGTGCTCATGGCCGCGGCCGAGTACCTGACCCTGGTGAACGAGGCCGCCACCTCCGACTGGGTCCGGGGGGCGGGCGCCCTGGCCATGGGCCTCGTCCTGCTCATGTCGGCCCGGCGCTCGATCAGTGCCCGCATCACGGTGAGCGTGGGCGCCATCCTCCTGGTCGTCGTGCTGGCGGTGTCGGTGGCGCTGTCGGCGGTGATCGCCCGCACGGTGGAGGCGGAGGCGTTCAAGCTCATCGACGCCCGGGCCAAGGCCGAGGTCCAGGAGATCACGGTGCTGGCCCTCGACGACGCCGTGACGAGCGCCAAGCTGGCCGCCCTCACCATCGGCGGCACCCGCCGGGCCCAGGTCCTCGCCTTCTCCGAGAACCCCGACCAGTCCGGTCCCACCAAGGCCCTGCTCGAAGCCGACCTGAACAACCTCACCCAGCTGCTGACCACCCACGGCCCCCTCCTCTACGCCAACGACTCGGGCCGGGTGATCGTCCCCATCGGCTTCGACCTGGAGGACGCGATCAAGGTGGCGGGGTCGGACGCGGTGACCAAGGTCCTGCCCCCGCCCGCGGGCCGGGGCGAGGCCGAATCGGCCCGGGCGGTCGAGGTCATCAAGGGCAAGGACGCCCTGGCCATGGGCATCTACGAGGTCTTCGTCATCGAGAACGGCGTCAAGCGGGTGGTGGGGGTGGTGGTGGCCACCCAGGCCCTCGACAGCCAGTACCTCACCGACCGGCGGCGCACCGACGACTCCGTCACCCTGGCCACCGTCGACCGCGACAACCAACTGCGCCAATCGGGCCGCGACCTGCCCACCGCCACCGTCCTGCGCCTGGGCCAGGAGGTCCTGGCCGGGGCGGACCGGGCCCAGGCCAAGGCGGGGGGGTCGTTCATCGTGGCCCGGGCGGTCACCGCCGACGGGTCCCCGGGGGCGGACCGGAAGCTGGCCATGGTGGCGGCCCTGCCCACCACCTCGGTCGACACCACCCGGACCGACCTGTTCAAGACCCTGTTCCTGGTGGCCCTGGCTGCGGCCCTGACCGCCTTCGTCATCGCCGTCATCGTCGGGGAGCGCATCGGGACGGGCATCCGCCGCCTCACCCGCACCGCCCGGGAGATCGAGGCCGGCGACCTGTCGGTGCGGGCGGCCATGTCGAGCCGGGACGAGGTCGGCGTGCTGGGCCAGACGTTCGACTCCATGGCCGGCTCCATCGAGACCCTGGCCCGGGAGCTGCGCCAGAGCGCGGACGAGGAGGCCCAGATCCGCAACCGGCTGGAGGCGGTGGTGGCCGGGATGGGAGAGGCCCTGCTGGCGGTCGACGCCGACGGGCGCATCGCCACCTTCAACGGCGCCGCCGAGGAGCTGTTCGGCGTCCCCGCCCGCCAGGCCCTGGGCAACCACGTGGGCGACGTGGCCACCATCACCGCCTCCGACGGCACCGACCTGGCCCCCCGGCTGGTGTCGCCCCCGGCCGCGGGGTGGAGCGAGGGCGCGGTGGTCGTCCGGCCGGACGGCCTCCTCGTCCCGGTGGCGCTGTCCGCGGGCGGGCTGCGGGGGTCGGGCGAGCAGGTGGTGGGCGGCGTGTACGTGCTGCGCGACATGCGCCGGGAGCGGGAGGCGGAGCGGGCCAAGAGCGAGCTGCTCTCGAACATCAGCCACGAGCTGCGGACGCCGTTGGTGCCGATCAAGGGCTACGCCGAGCTGCTCCTGCGCCGCGACGTCCCCCCGGACAAGGCCCGGGAGTCGCTGGAGGAGATCGTGGAGGCCGCCGACCGGTTGGAAGCGGTCGTCCAGCGCCTGCTCGACGTGGCCGCCCAGGAGGCGGCGCCCACCGATGTGCGCCGGGATCGTGTACAGGTAGGGCCGATGATCGAATCGGTGGTCGAGCGCTGGAAGGGCCGCGTCGACGAGCGACACCCGATCACCAGCCGCGTCGGCCGCAGCATCCCCGATCTCCTCGGTGACCGGGCCCTCCTCGAGCGCTGCCTCGACGAGCTGGTCGACAACGCGGTGAAGTTCTCGCCCGAGGGGGGTGCGGTCAACGTCACGGCGCGGCTGTCCGACAACGGCGCCGAGGATGACGGGGGGCCGTCGGTCGACATCTCCGTGCGCGACCACGGCATCGGCATCCCGCCCGACCGCCTCGAAGGCATCTTCGAGGACTTCGCCCAGGGCGACAGCTCCCCCACCCGAATGTTCGGAGGGCTGGGCCTCGGCCTGGCCCTCGTGCGTCGCATCGTCGAGGCCCACCAGGGCGAGCTGGTGTGCAAGACGGTGCCCGGAAAAGGATCGAGGTTCTCGATGGTTCTTCCCATCGCCCCCACCCGGCCTCGCCGCCGGACCCGCCCATGACCGCCCGAAGCCGGCTCGCCCTCGCCGCCATCGCCCTGCTCGCCGTGGGCGGGGCCTGCTCCAAGGGAGGGGGCGCCGACGCCGCCGGTCGGCTCACCGTCGACGGCCGGGCCCGGGTGACGGCCCCGGGGGGGAAGGCGGAGGAGGAGCGCGGCAGCCGCACGGTGAAGTTCGGCGAGCGGATCGACGTCGTCGAGGGCACGGCCACCCTCCGCCTCGACGGCGACCGCCAACTGGAGCTGCGGGCCGGCACCAACCTGGAGCTGCAGGCGGCCGGGGGTGGGGGCAAGCAGGTCGCCAAGCCCCTCCTCCTCCAGCAGGACCTGCTGGTGCAGGCGGCCCCCGGGGCCCGTCTGACGGTGGCCACCGAGGGCGGCGACGTGATCGTGACCGGGGGGGCGAAGCTGTCGCGGGGTCCGGTGCTCGTCGTGTCGTCGTACGACGGCGTCGTCGAGCTGCGGGCGGGCGACCGCTCGGCCACCGTCCCCGCCCTCCGGGAGGTCTCGGTCGGGGCGGACGGTTCGCTGGGCGGCGTCGTCCCCCTGACCTACGACGTCGACGACGCCTGGGACCGGCGCTTCCTGAGCGAGGCCATCGAGGTGGGCAACGAGCTGGAGGCCCGCAGCAAGGGCTTCACCGCCCAGCTCGGCGCCAGCGACGGACACACGCCCGAGTTCCTCGTCGGTCTGCTGCCGGGGCTCGCCGGCCAGCCCGACTTCCTCGGGCTCTTCGACGCCGGCCGGGCCCCGGGCGAGTCCCTGGTCGGCGCCGCCATCGCCCTCGACGGCACCCGGGGCACCTTCGGCGAGCGGTGGGCCGGCATCTTCGGCTTCCGTGATCAGGGCGCCCAGTGGGGGCTGGTGGCCCTCGACCAGGGCGTCAGCCGGGCGCCGCTCCTGGCTGCGGTCGACGCCGCCATCAGCCGCGGCCCCCGACCCTTCGAGACGATCCCCCTCCCCGGCGCGGGCGCGCCCCAGGGCGGGCTCGGGCTCCCGGCCGGGGGCGGGGCTCCGGGGACCACCACTCTCAACGCCACGCCGGGGTCGCCGGCCACCGCGCCGGTGCCGACCACCGTCCCCCCGCCGACGCCGCCCAACCCCAACGTCGGGCCGATCAACACCGGGATCCCGATCCTCGACAACACCATCAACTCGCTGGTGGAGACGTTGAGCGGCCTCCTGCGCAGTCTCGGAGGCACCTGACCGGGAGGTGGCCCCGGGGCGTGGTCGATCCCCGGTTTTCGGGCCGGGAAGGCGTAGGCTTTGGCGGCGATGGACGACGAGAGGATCGTCATCTCCTCCAGCGCGGCGATCTCGCCGGAGGCGGTGGCAGGCAAGGGCTTCACCACCGGCCTGCGGGGCTATCAGCCGGCCGAAGTCCGCCAGTTCCTCAACCGGGTGGCCGACGAGCTGGCCGCGGCCAACGCCCGGGAGGCGGAGCTGCGGCGGGCCCTGCACGACGCCCTCAACCGGGCCGCCCACCCCGAGCTCGACGAGGCCGCCCTCACCAGCAGCCTGGGGGAGCACGCGGGACGGCTGATCGCCAGCGCCCGGGAGACGGCGGCCGCCATCACCGCCGAGGCCGAGCGCACCGCCGCCGCCACCCTGCGCGACGCCGAGTACCGCATCGCCCGCATCCGCCAGGAAGCCGACACCCTCATGGCCCGGCGGGTCGACGAGGCCGACGGGGTATCGGCCAGCCTCCGGCAGTCGGCCGAGGCCGACGCCCGCGCCGTCCGCGACCAGGCCCAGGCCGAGGCCGAGGCCGCCATCCAGGCCGCCCGCTCCCACGGCAAGGAGATGGTGGCCGAGGCCCGCGCCGTCCGGGAGCGGATGTTGGGCGACCTGTCCCGGCGCCGGCGGGTGGCGGAGGTGCAGCTCGAGCAGCTGCGGGTGGCCCGGGAGCGGCTGGTGCAGGCGTACGAGGTCGTGCGCCGCACGCTGGAGGAGGCCACCTCCGAGCTGGCCGCGGCCGAGCCCGAGGCCCGGCTGGCGGCCGAGGCCGTCGGCCGACGCCTGTCCGACGCCGACGCCCATCCCCCGCTGCGGATCGCGGAGCCGCCGCTGCGGGTGGCGTCCGGCGGCGGGCCCGGTCCCGCCGGTGCCGGTGCCGGTGCCGGTGCCGGTACTGGGCCCGGTCCGGGCGGCCCGGGTGGCGGCCGGCGGCAGGAGCCCTCCACCCGCACCGCGGGGTCCGCCTTCGGTCCCCAACCGCTCGCCCCGAGCCCGAGCTCGTTCCAACCGACGCACCCGGCGCCGCCACCGATGCCGGCGCCGGGTGCTCCGGTCTCCGACGGGGGCCCATCCGAGCCGCCTCCCGTCCCCCCGGCCTGGATCGAACGGGCCGGGGGCGGCGGCCGGTCGGTGCCCCCGCCCCCACCCCCGCCGTTGCCGCCCGCGGTCGTCGGCCCCGTGCTCGTCCCCGCCGCCGGCATCGGTGGGGGACCGGCCGAGCCCGTGTTCGATCCCACCGACCCCGGCACCTGGGCGGGAGCCGGCCTCGGCCCCCCCCGCCGGCCGTCCGAACCGGACCCCGACGACCCCCACGCCGACCCGTCGCGCCCGACCGCGGCCGCCGCCGCCCCCGCCGCCAATCCGACCGGGTCGGCGACCGCCCGCCACCGTCCCCCGCCCGACCCGGCCCCGTCCGGCGGCCCGTCCCCGACCCTCGCCCCCAGCCGGCCCCCCCTGCGGCCGCAGGCGGTTGCCGACAGCCTGCCCTCCCGCACCCGCCCCGACTCCGGACCGGTCGGCCCGTCCGTCACCGGGTTGCGGCCGATCCCCCCCGACATCCCGCGGGAGGCGCCGGCCGCCACGTCCGGGGAGTCACCCGAGCTGGCCACCGCCGAATTGCCCACGGTCCCGGCCGGCACCGAAGGGGCGCCGGTGGAGGAGCTCTTCGCCCGCCTCCGGCACCAGGCGCACGACGCCGACCCCAGCCCGTCCTCGCCGGCCGACGAGGTGGTCGACGAGGCCGCCCTCACCCGCCGTGACCAGCAGCTCGACCCGATCGACGCCGACCTCACCCGGGCCCTGAAGCGCATCCTCCAGGACGAGCAGAACGAGGTGCTCGAGCGCCTCCAGCAGGGCGGTCGGGGGGCGGCGTCCGCCGTCTTGGCCGCCCTCGACCGGCAGACCACCAGCTTCACCGCCGCCGCCGCTCCCGTCCTGGCCGCCGCTCATCGGGCCGGCGGGGGCGATGGCGACGACGCCTTGGGCCTCACCCTCGCCGGTCGGCTGGCCGACGACCTGGCCGCGCCCCTGCGGGAGCGGCTCGCGCGGGTGGTGGCCACCGCCGGCGACGACCTGGAGGAGGCCGCCGAGGCCGTCCGGGCCGCCTATCGCCACGCCAAGCTGCAGGAGATCGAGCAGCTCGTCCGCCACCACACCGCCGCCGCCCACGGCCTGGGGGCCTACGCCGCCATCGCCCCCGGCACGCTGCTGCGGTGGGTGATCGACGACGAGGGGCCCTGCCCCGACTGCCACGACAACGCCCTGGCCGGCCCCACGCCCAAGGGCGAGCCCTACCCCACCGGGCAGGACCACCCGCCGGCCCACCTGGGCTGCCGCTGTTTGCTCGTCCCGGCCGCCACGTAGGCTGACCGCGCCATGCGCGCCCCCACCGATCTCCCCCGCCGCCGACGGGGGTCGACGTCCCGGCGCGTCGCCCTCGTCGTCATCGGGCTGGCCCTGTTCTTCCTGGTCATCTCCCTGCGGGGGATCGCCGGCTTCTACACCGACTACCTGTGGTTCGACGAGGTCGGCCTCACGGGCGTGTGGAAGGGGGTCCTGGGGGCCAAGATCGGCCTGGCCGTCATCTTCACGCTGATCTTCTTCGCCATCGTGTGGGCCAACCTGGCCATCGCCGACGTCCTCGCCCCCACCTTCCGCCCCATGGGCCCGGAGGAGCAGTTCATCGAGCGCTACCACGAGGTGGTGGGGGCCCGGGCGGGCATGGTCCGCCTCGGCGTGGCCGCCCTGTTCGCCCTGGTCGCGGGCCCGGGGGCCGCCGGGCAGTGGCAGTCGTGGGTGCTGTTCCGGAACCAGGCGTCCTTCGGCGCCAACGACGCCCTCTTCAAGCGCGACATCGGCTTCTACGTCTTCCAGCTGCCATTCGTGAAGTTCGTGGCCGACTGGCTGTTCGCGGCGGTCGTGATCGTGCTCATCGTGACCGCCGTCGCCCACTACCTCAACGGCGGGATCCGCTTCCAGACGCCCATGCAGAAGGTCACGCCCCAGGTCAAGGCCCACCTGTCGGTGCTGCTGGCGGCCCTGGCCCTGCTCAAGGCGGCCGGGTACTTCCTCCAGCGCTACGAGCTGGTCTATTCCAGCCGGGGCGTCGTCGACGGGGCCGGCTACACCGACGTCAAGGCCCAGCTGCCCGCCCTCAACCTGCTGGTGCTGATCAGCCTGTTCGCCTGCGCCCTGTTCCTGGTCAACATCCTGCGCCGGGGCTGGGTCCTGCCCGTGATCGCGGTGGGGGTGTGGGCCATGATCTCGGTCGTCATCGGCGCCGCCTACCCGGCCACGGTGCAGAAGTTCCGGGTCCAGCCCACCGAGTCCACCAAGGAACGGCCCTACATCCAGCGCAACATCAGCGCCACCAGGGCCGCCTACAACCTCAAGGGCACCGACCTGAAGGACTTCGAGGCCCGGGAGAACCTCACCGCGGCCGATCTCGAGGAGAACCAGTCCACCATCCGCAACATCCGCCTCTGGGACCCGCTGATCGTCCGGGACACCTACAAGCGGCTGCAGGAGATCCGGAACTTCTACCAGATCAACGACGTCGACGTCGATCGCTACCCCCTCGACAACCTCGACACCCAGGCCCTGGTCTCGGTGCGGGAGCTCAACGTCAACGGCATCCCGTCGCAGTCGTGGGTCAACCAGCACCTCGTCTACACCCACGGCTACGGGGCCGTCCTCACCCCCAGCACCGGCGTGGCGCCCGACGGCAACCCCGACTTCCGGCTCAAGGACCTGCCCCCGGTGGGCGAGCCGGCCGTGCGCCAGTCGGCCATCTACTACGGGCAGGGCGTCGACGGCTACGCCATCGTCAAGACCAAGCAGGAGGAGATCGACTACACCGACACCACCGGCACCAACCACACCACCGTCTACTCGGGCGACGGTGGGGTCCGGATGAACTCGTTCGTCCGCCGGGCCGCCCTCGCCCTGCGCTTCGGGGACATGAACCCGCTCATCTCCAGCCTGGTGACGTCGGAGTCGAGGGCCATCTACGTCCGCAACATCGACGAGCGGGTGCGCAAGGCGGCCCCGTTCCTCCGCTTCGACTCCGACCCCTACCCGGTGATCATCGGCGGCCAGATCAAGTGGATCTACGACGCCTACACCACCACCAGCCGGTACCCGTACTCGCAGCGGGCGGACACGTCCCGCCTGCCCGCTCGAAGCGACCTCGACAACGTCGGCTTCAACTACGTCCGCAACTCGGTGAAGGTCGTGATCGATGCCTACAACGGCAAGATGACCTTCTACATCGTCGACCCCGAGGACCCGATCATCAAGGCCTACGACCGGGCCTTCCCCGGCATGTTCACCGACGGCAGCCTGGTCGAGCCCGAGATGCGAGCCCACTTCCGCTACCCGGAGGACATCTTCCGGGTCCAGACGAACATGTTCGGGCTCTACCACATCACCGAGCCGAGCGACTTCTACAACCGCACCGACGCCTGGGAGATCGCCCAGAAGCCGGGCGTGATCGGCCCCGCCGCCCCTCCGGGCCTCAACCCCACCACGCCCAACGGGCAGCCGGTGGTCGCTCGCGAGGAGCGCATGGAGCCCTACCACCTGCTCATGCGTCTGCCCGGCGAGGAGCGGGAGGACTTCCTCATCCTCCAGCCGTTCGTCCCCTTCTCCCGGGACGACAGCCGCAAGGACCTCACCGCGTTCATGGTGGCCAAGAGCGACCCCGCCCACTACGGACGGCTGGAGGCGTTCGTCATGCCCCGGGACAGACAGATCGACGGGCCGGCGATCGTCAACGCCCGGATCAACCAGCAACCGGAGATCTCCCAACAGATCACCCTGCTGAGCACGGGCGGGTCCAACGTCAAGCTGGGGAACCTGCTGGTGATCCCCGTGAACCAGTCGCTGATCTACATCCAGCCGCTGTACGTGCAGGCCGAGGGGACGCCCATCCCCCAGCTGAAGAAGGTCATCGTGGTGTCGGGCGACCAGGTGGTGATGCGAGACTCGCTGCGGGAGGCCCTCACCGTGTTGTTCGGGTCGTCGCCGCCGACGCTCGAGCGCCAAGGCGTCGGCGCGCCGGGTGGCCCGGGCACCGTTCCGGGTGTCGGCGAGCCGGGGACGGGAGAGCCGCCCATCACCAACCCGCCGCCCACCAACGGCACCATCGGCGGCCTCCTCGACCAGGCCAACGCCCACTTCACCGCCGCCGACGAGGCGCTCAGGCGTGGTGACCTGGCCGGGTACCAAAAGGAGCTGGAGGCGGCCAAGGCGCTGGTGCAACAGGCCTCGGAGGCGGCCCGGGCCGCGTCGCCGCCACCCGACACGACGCCCCCGACGACCAAAGCAACGGCCTAAGTGGTAACCTGGGTTCTCCGCCGCGGGGTGGAGCAGTCTGGTAGCTCGTCGGGCTCATAACCCGAAGGTCGTAGGTTCAAATCCTACCCCCGCCACCAACAAAAGCGCAGGTCAGGGCCGGTGCGAGAGCACCGGCCCTCTGCGTTCCGGGCCAGGCTTCTAACGCTTCTTCTAACGTGTTGGGAGGGTGTCCGCTGTCGCGGAAGACAGCTCTGCCCCAAAAGCGCTTGCATCGGCGAGAGCGAGGGCCCTCAGCCGCAGGTCACCGGGCCGGCGATGAAGACCGCGTCAATGCGAAGTCGCCGGTCGGAAGAGGATGTCGAACACGGCGGGCGCTTGAAAGACGCGGTTGTAGGAGCGGCCGGTTACCTCGTCCAGAACACCGAGTTCGACGAGGCGGGCGACGGCGCCATTAGCCGCCTGCGTGCTGACGCGATGCGTTTCGGCTACGTGCTTGACCGTTACGGTTGGGTACTCGATGAGCCTTTCCGTGATGGCCAGGGCCACGCCCTTGACTCGTCGGTCGCGCAGCATCGCGAGACTCGCATCGCGCCAGGCCAGCAGATCGCGGATGCGCGACTCAGCATCCTGTGCCTGGGCGCGCAGCGCATCGCAGAAGAAGCCGATCCACTCCTCGAAGGCCCCGGAGGCACTTACCTCTCGCAGCAGGTGTCGGTACCGGTCGGAGCGGGCCTCGAAGTAGGGGGAGAGGTTGATGAGGGGCTCGGTGAGCAAGCCGTACTCGATGAGTTGCAGGATGGCGAGGAGGCGTCCGATACGTCCGTTGCCGTCGGTGAAGGGGTGGAGTGCCTCGAACTGGTAATGGCCGAGGGCGACTCGAATGAGGGGGTGGAGCGCCGTCGCGCCGTGGATCCAGCGCTCCCAGTCCGAAAGACCATTCGTGAGGGTGTCTCCTGGCGGGGGCGGGATGTAGTGCGCTTCGCGCACGCTGCACCCCTTGTAGGGACCAATGAGGACTTGGGTCTGTCGGACCTTGCCTGTCTGCCAGTCCTCGCTGGGCGTGCCGGTGATCAGGATCTTCTGAAGCTCGCACGCGAACCGAGTGCAGATCGGAAGCTCCCCCAGCAAGGCGATGCCTCGTTCGGTCGCTCGGATGAAGTTGAGCACCTCGATGACGGCGGGGCTCCGAGGCAGGTCCTCATCGATCTCAGAGCTCAAAACCTCGGCGGCGGGTGCGAAGGTCCCCTCGAGCGCCGAGGTGCTGACGGCCTCACGGCGGATCGTCGGGCGCGCGACGAGCATCGGATTCGGCAGGAGTTCCTTTGCGATCGCATCGAGGCGGCCAAGATGGTGTCCTGCGTCGATTGCTGCTCCCCATGTCGCTGCCCCGAGCTGGAGGTCCTCGGGAAGGGGATTCGGAGCGAACGCGAAGTGGTGAACCTCGCGCCCTCCTTCCTCGACCGTGATCGGTACGAGACTGCCAGTGGGTGACTCCCTGAATTTGTCGATCTCCACAAATCAAGGTTATACCATCGAACCTTGAATTACGTACGTGGCATTTCAGGTTTGCTTGGGTGCGCCAGAACCCACCTCAACGATGGGTCACCGAAGCTTGACGAGTCACCTGTGGATTTCAAGGCTGGACGCGCCCGCTGTGGAGCCGGCGTCCACTCCAAGCAGTTGGTTGCTCCGACCAAACCAAGTCTGCCTGAACATCGCAGCAGCGTCGGCCTGCAAAGGACGACCGAAACCGCAAGGACTTCGCTATGGCGAGGCGGATCTGGACCGTGATACGTCAGCCGGGCGCGGGCGTGTCGGGCGAGAACTACTGGCGCGACGGCGCCGCCGCGGGGTGGCTCTCGACGACGACGAGAGCCAGTCGTCGCTGGTCATAGGCGCCGCGCGCCGATTCGATCTCGTCCATGTGGTCTACGGACCACTCGCGGATCTGGCGAAGCGGATCGGCCACGCTTCGGCCCAGTTGCGTGAGGGCGTATTCGACCTGGGGCGGGGTGGTGGCGTAGACCGTGCGGCGCAACAGCCCGTCTCGTTCGAGGTCGCGCAATGTCTGCGTGAGCATCTTCTGCGTGATCCCTTCGATGGCCTTGCGGAGGCGGCCGAAACGCAGCGGCGACTCCTCCAGGGCGCCGATGACCAGCGCGCTCCACTTTCCCGATACGAGGTCGAGCACGTCTCGACACGGGCAGTTGCGCGCGTAGAGGTTGGGCTTGTCGACGCACATGGTTTCCATCAGGTACCTATCTAACGTGTGGGTGCCTAGTTGTCAACCGAGCCCTAGTCGCTCATCATCATACGAGACCGGCTTGGTGAGAGGAGCGTCACGACATGTTGGCCGTACGTATGCATGCATTCGGGGGGCCGGAGGTCCTGGTGGTGGAGGAGGTCGAGCGACCGCAGCCGTCCCCGACCGAGGTCTTGGTCCGGGTGTTCGCGGCCGGTTTGAACCCCGTGGACTGGAAGACGCGAGCCGGTGG
>Ga0207687_10000262_pt1 | contig 35881 bp, 35 predicted proteins | sample KBSM54metaG_FD_184399 | JGI IMG/M metagenome (GOLD analysis project Ga0207687, IMG submission 184399) | Miscanthus rhizosphere microbial communities from Kellogg Biological Station, Michigan, USA - KBS M5-4 metaG (SPAdes) (version 2) | ecosystem: Host-associated > Plants > Roots > Rhizosphere >...
AGCGGCACCACGAGGTCCCACACCTCCTGATCACTCTGCTTGGCAGCACGGGCCTGACAGACATACGACCCGATGCTCAGCGCCAGCAGATCGCTCGACGGCTTTACCCCTGCGGCCTTGAGTGTGTCGAGGTACACGTGCTGCTGGCCCGTCACGATCAGCGCGTTGGAGTCCCCGTTCGGTTGCGGCGGTCCCGGTGGCTGCGCTCCGGCCTGTCCGTGTGCAGGCGCGGATTCGGATGTTGGCAGGCCGACGGTGGCCATCACGTCGTCGGCGACCGAGCATCCGGTCAGCAGGGCCGCGGAGGAAGCAACCAACAACGAGGTTACCGACCACTTTGCTGAAGCGGTCGTCCGTCGTTCCGCGTACTCCACCCCTCCAAAGTACCGGCTGCCCGGGGCGGACCCGGTGACCGAAAACGCGCCTACCTGATGGTCGCGGCGAGTTCGCCCGACATCGCCCCGAGCTGGCCTGACCAGCTGCCCCAGTCATGGTTGCCGTCGGCGGGGAAGTCGAAGTGCCCGTTGTGGCCGCCGACCTGGCGGTAGTGCTGATAGAACGTCCGGTTGGTGCCCTGGGCGATGTCGCAGTAGCCGATCATCGCGGCGGGATCGGTGCACCCCCCCGCGGGCGGGCTGAACACCCACAGCCGGGTGTTGTTGTCGGCGAGCAGCTGCACGTGCACATTCGGCGAATGCCACTTCCACCGGCCGAGCTGTGGCAGGCCCCACATGTTGCGCGTGTCCACGCCGCCGAACTGGGCCAGCCCGGCGGTGATAGCGCCGTCGACGCCGGTCTGTTCCGGTGACAGGAAGCCCGACAGCGATCCTGCGAAGCGGTACCGGTCGGGATGGAACGTCGCTACGGCCATCGCGCCGTAACCACCTTGCGCGGCGCCTACGATGCCGTGGCCACTGGGGGCCAGCCCCTTGTTGGCCGCCATCCAGTCGGGCAGTTCGTTGGCGAGGAAGGTCTCCCACTGCCTGCTGCCGTCCTGTTCCCAGTCGGTGTACATGCTCCAGGCGCCGCCCGCGGGCGCGGCCACCGAGATGCCTTTGCCCGCGAGGGTGTTCATCGCGTTGCCCGCGGTCACCCAGTTGCTGACATCCGGTGCGGCGTTGAACGCGTCGAGCAGAACCACCATGTGCGGGCCACCGCCTTGAAATGCGACGGGGATGTCGCGGCCCATGGCCGCCGACGGCACCATCAGCATCTCGACGTCAGCCTTGGCGATCGGTGCCGATGCGGTCCACAGCCCGACGGCCAGCACCACGGTCAAGAGCCCTCGTATCAACCCACGCATGAACCCCACCTCACGTCGCATCGCCCATGTCCCGGCAGTTCAGCTTCGCCGGCCGAGCCGGCAGTTCAGCTTCGCCGGCCGAGCCGGCAGTTCAGCTTCGCCGGCCGAGGCAGTTCAGCCCTAGCCGCAAGGTAGTGAATCACATTCACGCGGACCAGAGGAGCACAAAGGGCGTAGGGCGGGCCGCTCCCGAAACGGCTGACGGCGGCGACCCCGAGGAGATCGCCGCCGTCGACCACAAATTGGCGTACCGCTTAGCCGCCGGAGCTGGCGGAGACTGACGCCACCGCCGGAGACGGCTGCGGTGTCGCGCCCAGCACACGCTGGATGTCGGGCTTCATCTGCTGCAGCTGCGAACCCCAGTAGGGCCAGTCGTGCACGCCGTTGGACGGGAAGTTGAACACACCGTTCTTACCGCCCGCGGCGATGTAGTTCTCCTGGAACGTCTTGTTCGTCCGGAGCGTGAAGCCCTCGAGGAACTTGGCGTTGAACAAGTTGCCTGCGCTGACGCCCGCGCTGAGATCCGACGGGGTGCCGTTGCCGCAGTAGACCCAGATGCGGGTGTTATTGGCGACCAGCTGGCTGATGTTGACCATCGGGTCGTTGCGCTTCCACGCGGGGTCGCTCGACGGGCCCCACATGTCGTCGGTCTTGTAGCCGCCGGCGTCACCCATTGACAGGCCCACCAGCATCGGCCACCAGCCCTCGGACAGGTTCAGGAAGCCCGACAGCGAGCCGGCGTACTGGAACTGGTTCGGGTGATAGATCGCCAGCGTCATCGCAGCAGAACCGGCCATCGACAGGCCGACCGCGGCGTTGCGGCTCGCGTCGACACCCTTGTTGGCGGACAGGTAGGCCGGCAGCTCCTGGGTCAGGAACGTCTCCCACTTGTAGGTGGAGCAGCCGGCCTTGCCGCAAGCCGGCTTGTACCAGTCGCTGTAAAAGCTGGACTGGCCGCCGACCGGCATGATCACCGAAAGGCCGGAGTCCAGGTACCACTCGAATGCCGGGGTGTTGATGTCCCACCCGTTGAAGTCGTCCTGCGCACGCAGACCGTCGAGCAGGTAGAGACCGGGTGAGTTGGCACCACCGCTCTGGAACTGAATCTTGATGTCGCGGCCCATCCCAGCGGACGGAACCTCGAGGTACTCGACCGGCAGCCCCGGACGAGAGAAAGCCCCTGCAGTCGCCGAGCCTCCGACGACGCCTATCAGGGCGGGCAACACGGCGGCCACCATGGCCGCGATCGTGAGCCGGCGCGCCCAGGCGCCGCGCATCTTCCCAACGAACGTCATGCTGCTACCTATCCCATCTGTCGTAAGCCGCACGGCCGAACCTGCGGCGTGCCCGTGTAGTCAACCACACCTCGGCGTGATTCCTCTCTTCAGCGCGTATCGCCCCTGGTCGCTCCTCAGCCGTTGAGGGTCGCGATCAGGTCTGGTTTCAGTGACGTCAATTGCTGCCCCCAGTACGGCCACGCGTGGTCTCCCGCGGGTGGAAATACGAAGGTGGCGTTGTTGCCGCCGGCCTTGGTGTATGCCTCCTGAAAGTCCTTGTTGCTCTTGATGGCCATCCCCTCGAGACTGCTGGCGTTGAACGCCTGGTTCGGGTCGGCCCCGTCGTCGGGCGCCGTGGAACCGCCTGGGGCACAGTAGATCCACAGCCTCGTGCCGTTGGCCACGATGCGCGAGACCTGTTGGATCGGGTCGTTGCGCTTCCATGCGGCATCCCACGGCGCGCCCCACATGTTGTCGACGTTGTAGCCGCCGGCGTCGAGCATCGCGACGCGGATCGCCTGCTGCATGACCAACGCCGACGGGTTGAGGAAGCCCGACAGCGACGCGGCATATCGGAACTGCGCCGGATGGTAGGCCGACAGGATGAGAGCCGCGCCGCCCGACATGGACAGGCCGACAACGCCGTTGCCCGTCATCGAGACGTGTTTGTTGGCGGCCAACCACAGCGGAAGCTCGTTGGTGAGAAACGTCTCCCATTTATAGGTGTAGGGCTGCTTGTTGAAGCTTGACGGCGAATACCAGTCGGTGTAGAAGCTCGACTGGCCGCCGACGGGCATCACGGTGGAGATGCCGGATTGGTAAAACCACTCGAACGCAGGGGTGTTGATGTCCCACCCGTTGTAGTCGTCCTGTGCGCGCATGCCGTCGAGGAGATAGACGGCCTTCGGCCCGCCCAGGCCCGACGTCGGCGCCACTGCGCCTCCGGGCTGGAACTGCACGTGCACGTTACGGCCCATCGACGTGGAGTACACGTCGAGGTATTCGACGGGCAGGCCCTCCCGCGAGAACGCATTGGCGCTCGGAGTACCACCGACAACGACCGCAAGCGCGGGAAGCGTCAACGTCACGGCCGCGATCGCCAGCAGGCGACGAAGCCGTTTTTGCACAGCGTTGACCACCGATGTCCGATGCATCTGCTGCTCGTACCGTCCGTTCAGATGTCCGCGCCGTATGAACGGCGGTCTCGAAATTGCTATCGCGCCAACATGGCTGCGGCGTTACCAAACTCCCAGAAAACCCCGCCAGCTAACAAATCGACAAGGGCTACGGCCCCGTTGCCGGCATGCCAGTGTACGGGGCGACTTTCGGCTCGGGCACATCGAGGCCACACCGGACCAGTTCATACAGCGGAACCCGATCAATTCGATAGCTGCTGAATTCCGGCGCATGCAGCAGGTTCGAGAAGAACCGCCGCAAATCCATTGGAGCACGCACGGCGTTCAACATGGATTCCGTCGCAGGGCATTTCAGCGCCACCTCGGCCTGCGCTATCCAATCCTGATTGAGGTAGGTCGGAATGTACGGTGGAATCTTCAGGAACGGACCCTCGGCAACCGCCCAATCCGGGAAGAGGTTCTTGTCGTGTCCGATCCGGCCGTCGGTCAGCCGCGCAGTGTGTCCCGCCAGCGGATTCACCAGCCCGATCTGATCGATCACCCGGACGTCCAACCCGACATTCATGCCCAGCATGCCGAGATTGGTGAAAAACACTGTGTGCGGGCCTCTGTAGGCCGCCCGGACGCCTGGCGGCATACCCGCAGGCGGCGGGAGGGCGGGCACCACGTCCCATTGGTCGTAGTTGCCCGACGGCAGCAGCAGCGCGCCGTCCGGTGTGTTGTTCAGCGCGACAAGCACGGCCCGCATGCGCGGATAGTCGAGGTAGTCGGCGGCAGTCAACGGATGCGGGTTGCCGGTGGCCTGCGAGTAGAACCGGCGTTCGTCGACGATGCCGGTGTACGTGACGCGGGTGGCGTCAGCACCCATGCCGGGCGAATTCGCCGCCCACAGCGACCAGACCGCGACGGCCAGCCACAGCACACCCGTCGCTCCGGCGAACAAATAGCCTGCGCCGCGGGGCATTTGGGCCCCATCGGGCAAGGTCATCGGAATCACTGCCACCGGTGCCACCAGGCAGAACAACGGCGCGAGCAGCACGCGGCCGTGCATGAAGTCGCCGCCCTGGCGGATCCAGTAGATGGCCTGCAGCAGCCCGCTGACGATCATGAAAATGACCACGGCGGAGGGACTTTGCACTCTGCGGATCAACCAGCTGTAGCCCAGCGGCGTGGCGCGGCGAATCCACCACGGCCTGCCACGGTTGACCAGCACCACGAGACCGAGCCCGACGAGCAGGATCGCGGGGGCCCACAGCAAGTAGGGTCGGTTGAAGTTGGCGAGGTACACAAAGCCTTGCGCCCATTTGGATCCCGACGCATCCTTGGCGAGCGCGGTGCTGGGGTAGAGCAGCCCGTAGTAGCCCATCCTGAAGATCTCGTAGCCGACGGGAAGCAGGCCGCCTACCGCGACGATCAACACGCGTCGCCGCCAGCCTCGGGCGGCGACGAGCATCATGATCAGAGCGAGCCCGCCGATGAGCGCCAGTTCGGGGCGCACCAGCACACTCAAACCTGCGATGAATGCCAGTGCAGCATCAAAGAATCGGCTGGTGACGTTGGCGGTGGGCAGCGGCGGCACAGCGGTGGCGAAGGGGGCCCTGCGTAGGGTCGGCGGTACGCCACGCCGCGGCGGGGGTGGCTGCTGCTGCGCGACGGGATAGGCGCGCAAGGCCTGTCCCCAGCAGACCATCATCCACCACAGCAGGCCCAAATAGGCCATGACCAAACTGTTTTCGAGACCCGAGGTGGCGAAGTCGCGCGCGGGCGGCACCGCGATGTAGACCAGCGCTCCCGCGGGCAGCAGCAACGCCCGTCGGCCCCGCAGTCCGGGCGCGTACAGCCGGCCTGCGCCCAGCATCAGCAGGGCTATCCCGGCCACGCTGAGCACCAGGGCCAACACGAGTGCCACATACTCAAGCCGCACGGGGCCGCCGATCCAGCCGCCGAGATAGATCAGATAGGTCCAGAACGTCGACGTGTTGGCCTCGACACGCTCGCCCACGTTGAAGACCGGACCGTTGCCTGCCAACAAGTTTCGCACCGTGCGCAGCACGATCAGCCCGTCGTCGGCGATCCAGCGGCGCTCCCAGGCGCCCCACCCGAACAGTGCGGCGACAGCCACCACGCCGGCCCAGAGGCTGACCCGAGCGGTCGCGTCATAGGGAAACGCCGGCCAGCGGGCCAGCCGGCCCGCGACCATAGAACTCACCCTGTCAACTGAAGAAGACGGCGGCACCAATGGTTCCGATCCACGCCACGGCGAGCAGCTGCAGGACGCGGTCCTTCAACGCGATCTCCTCCGGCTCGCCGGCTAGGCCGCCATCGACGTCGACTGCGTACCGAAGGATCGCGATCGTGAACGGAATGATCGTCACCGCGTACCAGGACGCGTAGTTGCCATCCCGCTCGAAGGCCCACAGCCCGTAACACAGCACAGTGGCCGTCGCCGACAGCGTCCACACGAAGCGGAGATAACTGGCCGTGTAACTCTCCAGCGACTTGCGGATCTTGGCACCCGTCCGCTCGGCCAACTGCAGTTCGGCGTAGCGCTTCCCGCCCACCATGAACAGCGAGCCGAAGGTCATCACCAACAGGAACCATTGCGACAGTGGAATACCCACTGCTGCGCCGCCGGCAATGGCGCGGATCAGATACGCCGAAGACACAATGCAGATGTCGAGCACGGCCTGATGTTTGAGCCCGAAGCAGTAGGCCATCTGCATGGCGATGTAGATGGCGATGACGACGATGAGATTCCGCGATGCCAGCGATGAAACAGCTAGCGCCGCTATGCCCAGTACCACTGCCAAGGCGTACGCAAGCCACACTGGCACGACGCCCGCCGCGATCGGCCGAAAACGTTTGGTCGGATGCTGGCGGTCTGCCTCGACATCGCGGACGTCGTTGACGAGATACACCGACGATGCGGCGAGCGAAAACGCGACGAAGGCAATCAAGGCCTTGATGGCGACCTGGTGATAGTCGAATTGGATGTCGCGACCGAACGCGGCCACCGGCGCGATCAACACAAGCAGGTTCTTCACCCACTGTCTGGGGCGGACGGCCTTGACCACGCCTGTGACGATGTTCTTGGGCGGGCCCTTCACAGGTGCCGGTTCTTTATTCGCCTGCATTGCGCTGTCAGCGCCGCTCTCACTCGAGATGCTCATGAGCCTCCTCCAACCCGGTCGGCGACGGCTCCGACCGTCTTCGCCACGACCGCCCCGACGGCGACGCCGGTCAGCACGTCGCTGGGGTAGTGCACGCCGAGCACCAAGCGGGACAACACCATCGGGGGAATCAACACCGCGGGTAAGGGCAGGCCGGTGATGCGTGCCAGCAGGATCGACGCTGCGGTGGTCGACGTCGCGTGTGCGGACGGGAAGCTCAGCCGGCTCGGCGTGGCGACGTTGACAACGACCGCAGGGTGATGCGGCCGTTCACGCTTGACCACCCGTTTGATCACCACCGCGGCCGCATGCGCGAGAAACGCTCCCAGGCCAGCGGCGAGCCACGCCCGCCGCGCCGGGGTTGAAGCAGAGCACCCAACGCGGACACGACGACCCAGCCGATACTGTGTTCGCCGAAATGCGAAAGGGCACGCGCGCCTGCTAACACACCGGGTCGGTCCGCCAGGGCCGACTGCACGGCCACCAACGCGGCTTCCTCGCCCCGTAGGTCATCAGCCATTGGCCGGCGACGATTCCAGGAGCACCGCTTCCCATTTCTGCTTGCTCGACAGCACAGGCAGCGCCGCGCGGTAGACCTTGCGCATCTTGTTGAACTTGCGCGCGAGGAGCAATTGACGCCGCAGCGATTCGCGAAGCAGCGCAAACATTTTCGCACGATCGCGTTGCCGGTAGACGACGCCGCGGCCGTCAGCGGTGGTGACCGTCACTCCGTCGACCTTGCACAGCGAGAACCACCGCGCGTCCTGGGTCGCGACGTTGATCTGCGGACGTCGATGGTGTTCCGGGTCGTGCGGCCTGAGCTGGTGGATGATGCCGCGGATCAGCCGCAGTGAAATCGCCAGCGGGCTAGTGGGGATCTCCACCTTCTTGCGCCACCGCTTGTCCGACGGCGTCGGCAGCGCGGTAGCACTCGGCAGCACCACAGCGTCGGGGAACTCCTGACGCATCTTGCGCACCTCTGGTAGTGCAGACTCCAGGATCGAGAAGATGTGCTCGGGCCCGGCCAGGAAGTCGTCCATCGCCCTGTTCTGGATTGCGACAGTCGAATACTCAAGGCACAGTAGGTGTTTGAACGTCGCCTTCATATGACTGGCGATCAGGCCCGCGACGTTACCGTCCCAGTGCATGGCGGCGACAACCAATCTGTTGCGCAGGTGGAAGTACGCCTGCCAGTCGATCGCGTCATCCTTGTCGCTCCACGCCATATGCCAGATCGCCGCCCCGGGAAGCGTCACGGTCGGGTATCCGTGCTCACCGGCGCGCAGACCGTAGTCGGCGTCGTCCCACTTGATGAACAACGGCAGCGGCTGGCCTAGTTCCTCGGCGACCTGCCGCGGGATCATGCACATCCACCAGCCGTTGTAGTCGACGTCGATGCGGCGGTGCAGAAGCCTGCTCCGGGCTTCCTCTTCGTCGTTGAGCGGATATTTGGCGAAGTTGTGGTCGTATTCGGTGTTGACCGCGTTGGTCCACATGAAGTTCTCTTGGTCGACCATCTCGCCCATCACGTGCAGGTGCGACGGCTCCTGCAGATTGAGCATCTGACCGCCGACGAGCGTGGGCGTCTTGGCGAACCGGTTCATCGCCAGCGCCCGCAGCACCGAATCCGGCTCGATGCGGATGTCGTCGTCCATGAACAGGATCTGTTCGCAGTCGGTGTTTTTCAGCGCTTCGTACATCACCCTGCTGTAGCCGCCGGAGCCGCCGAGGTTTGGCTGATTGTGGAGTGACAGCCGGGTGCCCAGCGGGGCGGCGGCCGCCGCGTAGCCCGGGTGGTCAACCGCCTTCTTGGTGCCCTGGTCGGACACGATGACCGCGCCAATCGCCTCGTCCACCAACGGATCCGAGGTCAGTGCGGCGAGCGCGTTGACGCAGTCGGCGGGCCGGTTGAAGGTCGGGATGCCGACCGCCACGTTGGCCCGGCCCGGCGCGGGCACCGGAGCGTACCAACCGGCGCTGTGCACGGTGACCTTGGAATTGGTGGTGATGTCGAACCAGATCCAGCCGCCGTCCTCGAACGGGTCGAGGCCGATCTCGAACTCGACCACGGCGGGCTGGTCCGAGTCGCCGCTCGACACCGGGGCGCCACTCACGGTGATCCGTGCGCCTGTGGCCTTGGACCGGTAGACGTCGACGCGGGCGCTGCCCGTCAGCTCGACCCGCAACACCACCGACTCGAGCATCGACCACCGCCGCCAGTAGCTGGCGGGGAAGGCGTTGAAGTACGTCGCGAACGACACCTCGGACTCGGCACCGATCTCGAGCGTGGTGCGGGTCGGCGCGTGGGCGCGCCTGGCGTTGGTCTCCGATTCCTCTATATAGAGCTTGCGGACGTCCAACGGCTCGCCCGGCCGCGGCAGGATGACCCGCGCGAGAAGACTGACCGCCCTGGATTCCCCGGCGTCGAGCGCGCCGGACGGAATGTCACTCATGCGCTGCTACTTTCTATGCCATTTTCGGTCAGTGGCATACCGTCACGCAGGTGCGGCGCCAGTGTGTTGTCGTACATGTTCAGCGCGCTGGCGATGGCCATGTGCATGTCGAGGTACTGGTAGGTGCCCAACCGGCCGCCGAACAACACCTTCGATGATGCCGTCTCAGCCTTGGCACGCGCACGGTACACGCCCAGCAATGCCCGGTCGGCTTCGGTGTTGATCGGGTAGTAGGGCTCGTCGTCGTCTTCGGCGAACCGGGAGAACTCCCGCATGATCACCGTCTTATCGGTCGGGTACTCACGCTCCGGGTGGAAGTGCCTGAACTCATGGATGCGCGTGTAGGGCACGTCGGCGTCGTTGTAGTTCATCACCGGGGTGCCCTGGAAGTCTCCGGTGTCGAGCACCTCGACCTCGAAATCCAGTGTGCGCCAGCCCAGCCGGCCCTCGGCATAGTCGAAGTAGCGGTCCAGCGGCCCGGTGTAGACCACGGGTGCGTCGGGGCTTTCGGCACGCAACCCGTCGCAGACGTCGAACCAGTCCGTGTCAAGCCGCACCTCGATGCGCTCGTCGGCAGCCATGTTCTTCAGCCACGCGGTGTACCCGTTGACGGGCAGGCCTTCGTAGGTGTCGTTGAAGTAGCGGTTGTCGAAGGTGTAGCGCACCGGCAGCCGCGTGATGTTGGCCGCGGGCAGCTCCTTCGGGTCGGTCTGCCACTGCTTGGCGGTGTAGTGCTTGAGAAACGCCTCGTACAGCGGACGCCCGACCAGGCTGATCGCCTTCTCCTCGAAATTCTGCGCGTCGGCGGTCTCGATCTCCGCGGCTTGCTGGGCGATCAGCTGACGCGCCTCATCCGGGGTGAAGTACTTGCCGAAGAACTGCGACACCAGGCCGAGGCCCATCGGGAACTGATAGGCCTGCCCGTTGTGCATCGCGAACACGCGGTGCTGGTAGCCGGTGAAGTCGGTGAACTGGCGGACGTAGTCCCACACCCGCTGATTGGACGTGTGGAACAGGTGCGCGCCGTACTTATGCACCTCGATACCGGTGCGCGGCTCGGGCTCGGAGTACGCGTTGCCGCCGATGTGCGGGCGCCGGTCGACGACGAGAACACGCTTGTCCAGCTGAGTTGCCACGCGCTCGGCGATTGTCAGACCGAAGAATCCGGAACCGACGACAAAGAGATCAAAACGAGCGGTCATCGGCAGCAAGGGTATCCGACCGCGACGGCCCTCCCCGACTTGACCGATCGCGGGTCGCAATGCTTCTGCCCTCCGGATGACAAGGTTGAAGGTTGCGATCGGCTCACAATTCCGTATCGCCACTTCTACCCCAACAGTCACACCAGTACCGTCGATCACGTCGGCACAGATGGGCTCCGCCCGATCGAGTCCGCAGCCGCTGACAGCTACCAGACGTAGTCCATATATTGAGGAGACTTCCGTGCCGAACCGACGTCGACGCAGGCTTTCCACAGCCATGAGCGCGGTCGCCGCCCTGGCAGTCGCGAGTCCAGCAGCAGTAGTCGCCATGTCCGACTTGTCCGAGAGCATTAAGCCACCGACGCAGCACCGCCAGTTCGTCCAGGCCGCCATGATCACCGACCTCCCCAACGAGCTGATGTCGGCCCTTTCACAGGGCCTGTCGCAATTCGGGATCAACCTGCCCCCGATGCCGACGAGCCTGCTGACTGGCTCGGGCTCGTCCATGCCGACGACGTTGACCTCGCCGGGGCTGGGTACAGCCCCGTTGACCACTCCGGGGTTGGGAATGTCGCCGCTGACCACACCGGGGCTGTCGCCCACCGCGGCCGCTCCGGCCCTGACCGACCCGGCGCTGAGCAACCCGGCGCTGAGCAACCCGGCGCTGACCAACCCGGCGCTGACCAGCCCCACCGCGGCGACCGGCCTGACACCAGGTCTGGCCACACCAGGTCTGACCACACCGACTACGGGCGTCGATCCGGCCCTCGCATCGCCGATCTCCAGTGCGGCGGCACTGCCCGCCCCTGGCGAGGTACCGATCTCGGCACCCATCGGGTTGGATCCGGCAGCGGGGACGTACCCGATCCTCGGGGATCCGTCGCTGGCCATGGCCCCTGCCGCCACCAGCGGCAGCGGTGGTCTGCTCGGTGACCTGTCCAGCGCCGCTAACCAGCTCGGCGCGGGACAGGCGATCGACCTGCTCAAGGGCGTCTTGATGCCTGCGATCATGTCGGCCATCAAGCCCGCGGGTGCCCCGGCGGCGGATGCCGCCGCGGCGGCCACCGCAGCCGTCCCGGCAGCAGCCGCGGCGGTTCCCGGCATCTAGTCCTGCCGCTAAACGGCACCGCAGAAATGCCCGAAAGCTCTGCGGTGCCGTTGCAGGACGAATTGCCCGGCATTTAGTCCGGCGACTATCAAGCGGCGCGGAACGAGCCGCCGACGATGGCATTTAGTCGGTCCAACTACCGTGTCGGAACACTGGTAACAACTGACACATACGTAACATCGGTCCGTGCTGTGCCGTCGTCCCCCGCCATCGCTGTTGTTCACCGCGATTGCGGCGACGATCGTGGTGCTGCCGTGGGCGGTCGACGGCCCTTCGGGCGACGGCAACCCCAAGCCGGTGAGCCAGGCGCCGCAATTCGCTCAGCAGTCGTTGACCGGGCTCGGCGGCGGTGAGACTCTCCGAGAGATTCACCAGGACACCCCGTTCTCGATGGTTGCGCTGACCGCCGAAGACCTGACAGGCACCTCCGCGAAGGTCCGGGCCAAGAAGTCCGACGGCTCGTGGGGGCCGTGGTACGAAGCCGAGACGTTGGAAGGTGTCGGCCCCGACTCCGGGGCTCCGCGCGGCACCGAGCCCCTATTCGTCGGCCGCACCACCACGGTGCAGATCTCGGTCACCCGCCCGCCGGGCGTCGCACCCACCGTGGCGGCGCCCAAGGCACCCGCCAAGCCGGGCCTGGGCTATGTGCCCGCCAATGTCGAGCAGCCCTTCGCACAGAACATCAACGCGGTGCTGATCAGCCCGCCGCAAGCGCCGGTGGACACCTTGCCGCTACCGTCCGCCGTCACGATGCCCGGCCAGCCACCCAACATCATCAGCCGCGCACAGTGGGGCGCCGACGAGGGGATGCGGTGCGGGAACACGGTGTACGACAACGGAATCCGGGCCGCGGTCGTGCACCACACCGCGGGCAGCAATGACTACGAACCCCAGGATTCGGCAGGCATCGTCCGGTCGATCTACGAGTACCACACCCGCGAATTGGGCTGGTGCGACATCGCCTACAACGCGCTGGTCGACAAGTACGGCCAGGTCTTCGAGGGTCGCGCAGGCGGCATGGACAAACCGGTCGAGGGGTCACACACCGGCGGCTTCAACCGCAACACCTGGGGCGTGGCGATGTTGGGCGACTTCGACGTCGTGCCCCCGACTCCGATCCAATTGAGGACGGTCGGCCGGCTCATCGGCTGGCGGCTGGGGCTTGATCACGTCGATCCGCGGGGGACCGTGGTATTGCCATCTTCGGGTGGGTCTTTCACCAAGTTCCCGACCGGTGCGACGCCGACGCTTCCGACGATCTTCACTCACCGCGACGTCGGGAACACCGACTGTCCGGGCAATGCGGCGTACGCGCTGATGGACCGGATCCGAGACATCGCGGCGCGATTCAACCAGCCGCCTGGGCCCGAGGATCTGGCGGAATCACTGCGCGGCGGAGCCATTTTCGCCCGATGGGATTCGATGGGCGGGATGAACAGCCTGCTCGGTGCGCCCACGTCGCCGGAGGCATCGGGCGAGGGTTCGGTGCGATACGTCACGTTCAACAAGGGTGCGGTGTACTGGTCGCCGCAGAGCGGCGCCGAGCCCGTCACCGGTGCGATCTACAAGGCGTGGGGGTCGCTGGGCTTCGAGCGCGGCGCGCTCGGCCTGCCCACCAGCGCCGAGATCCAGGAGCCGCAGTGGATCGTGCAGAACTTCCAGCACGGCACGTTGAACTTCGACCGCGAGAAGGGCACGGTGACGCGCGTCATCGACGGCGTGCCGCTGGAGCTGCCACCACCGTCGAGCGAGGCGGAACCGATCCAGCTCGAGCGGTTCACACCGCCCATCAACCCCGCCTAGGGCTCACGAAACCCAGCTAGACCCACCAGCGTTCGAGAACGCGCGCGAGGCCGTCATCGGTGTTGGCCGCGGTGACCTCATCGGCCGCCGCCCGCGCGTCGGGGTGGGCGTTGCCCATCGCGACTCCATGGCCTGCCCACCGCAGCATCGGCACGTCGTTCGGCATGTCGCCGAACGCCAGGACGTCCGCGGCCGCGATGCCCTGCGGGCGGGCCAGCTCCTCGACGCCGGTGGCCTTGCTGATGCCGAGCGGCACGATCTCCACGAGGCCGTTGTTCGTGGAGTACGTGATATCGCCTTCCAGCCCAACATGTTTGGCCAATGCGGCGACCATATCGGAGCTGCGGGCGCCTGCCTTGCGGATGAGCAACTTGACGGCGGGCGCGCTGAGTAGATCCTCGAGCGACACCTCGGTGTTGTCGGGGTTGAGCCACGCGTGCTCGTAACCCGGCGAGCTGACGAACTGCGGGGTGGCCGCGTCGTGTGCGCTGCTGCCGATGCGCTCGACGGCCAGACCCGCGCCCGGGATGACCCGGGTGGCGATCTCGGCGAGCTCGCCGAGCATGTCGACTGACAGCGTGCGGGCCGAGATGATCCGGTCGGTGGACGGGTCGTAGATCACTGCGCCGTTGGCGCACACAGCCATTGGCGCGAAACCCAGCGCGTCGACGACCGGCTGCACCCAGCGCGGCGGGCGGCCGGTGGCGAGTACGAACTGCGTACCGGCCTCGACCGCCGCCTGTACGGCGTCCCGGGTGCGGGCCGTGATCTTCTCGTCGTCGTCGAGCAGCGTGCCGTCCACATCGGTGGCGATCAGGTCGGGGGTCACCGGTGACTTCTCGCTTCACGCTCGGCCCGCTTGCGCGCCCGCTCGGCCAGCTCCGCCTCGTCGAGCAGCTTGGCCTCCGCCATCGTCGGTGCCGAACCGCCCAGCCGGCGCGGCACCCAGTACGCGCCCTCGGGATGTGGGTAGTCCAGCTGCGTCTTGTGCAGCAGCGCAGTCATCGACTCGCGCAGCGTGGCGTCCAGCTGCTCCATGGTGCCCGTCGCCGGAATTGGCACGCCGACCACGACGGTTATTGGTAACTTGTTGCGGCCCAACGACTTCGGGTGGTCCTTCGTCCACGCCCGCTGCGCACCCCAGACGATCAGTGGGATGATCGGCGCCTGCGCCTCCAGCGCCATCCGCGCGGCTCCGGTCTTGAACTCCTTCAGCTCAAAGCTGCGGCTGATGGTCGCTTCTGGATACACACCGACGATTTCCCCCTTACGCAGTTCCTGAACTGCCGCCGCATACGCGCCAGCCCCGGCGCGGCGGTCCACCGGAATTGTCTTGGTGTGCTTGATCAGCCAGCTGACGAACTTCACCTCTTGCATCTCGGCCTTGATCATGAACCGCATCCTGCGCTTGCGGTGATGCGCGGCCAGCGCGGCGGGCAGGAAGTCGATATAGCTGGTGTGGTTGATCGCGATCACGGCACCGCCAGGCGCCGGGATGTTTTCCAGACCGTGGTAGGTGATGCGCGTACCAGTAGCCCTCATTGCCGCCTCGGCCGCGATCTCCAGTGTGCGGAAAACCGGCTCCATACCCGCTACCCCGGCGCCCCGGTGGGGTCGGCCCGTTGCGCCCGGCGGGCCGCCTTCTGGGCAGCCTCCTCGGCGTCCATCCGATTGGCCTCGGCCAGCGACGGCGCTCCCCCGCCAAGCCGGTGCGGCACCCAGAATTCGCCGGGTGGGTGCGGGCCGTAGGCGTCCTGCACCCGCTCGAGCAGGTGCTGCATCCGCGAATGCAGCAGAGCGGTCAGCTCTGTGGGTGGCAGCGTCGGCTCGATCGGCTCGCCAACCGCGATCGAGATGGGCACCTTCGGGCGCCGCATGTTCTTGGGATGCCCCTTGGTCCAGATGCGCTGTGCGCCCCAGACGATGTGCGGGACGATCGGCACGTCGGCCGCGATGGCCATGCGCGCCGCCCCCGACTTGAACGCCTTGATCTCGAAGCTGCGGCTGATCGTGGCCTCCGGGTACACGCCAACCAACTCGCCTTCCTTCAGCGCCCGGCAGGCCTGCTCGAACGAGCCGGAGCCGTCGCCGCGGTCCACCTCGATATGATGCATGCCGCGCATGAGCGGGCCGGAGATCTTGTCGTCGAAGACCTCTTTCTTCGCCATGAACCGCACCTTGCGGCCTAGGTGTTGCTTGTAGGCGGGCAACCCGGCGAACGTGAAGTCGAAGTAGCTGGTGTGGTTGATGGCGATGACGGCACCACCCGTGCGGGGCAAGTTCTCCACGCCGGTGATCGTGAACTTCAGCCCCTGCACCCGCCATGCCAGGCGGGCGAGCTGGATGACTGTCCCGTATACCGGTTCCACATCAGGCAGCCTAGTCGGGTGAGCGTTCCCAGCGAACCGGTGGCGGTTCCGGAGATCGTCGAGGCCATCGCGGGAGGCAGGCCGGTCGTCGCGGTCTGGGTCAACGAGCTCGGTGGGGTCACGTTCGCAATGGATGGTGGACGGGAGTACGTCAAGGTCGCGCCGCCGAAGTGGGCACATCACCTGGTCGCAGAGGTGGAGCGGCTGCGCTGGGCGAGGGCTCGTGTCGAGGTACCCCGCGTGTTGGGAGCGGGTGACGGCTGGTTACACACCGCCGGGCTGGCAGGCCGTTCGGCGGTGGACCCGCATTGGGTGGCCGCGCCGCGGGCCGCGGCACGCGCGATCGGCGCCGGGCTGCGGCTGCTGCACGACACCCTGCCGGTCGACGACTGCCCGTTCGGGCCGCCGGCCTGGGTTACCGATGCGATGCCGCCCGGCCGGCTGGTGGTCTGCCACGGAGATGCATGCGCACCGAACACGTTGATCGATGACGACGGCCGCTGCAGCGGGCACGTCGACCTCGGCGACCTGGGCGTCGCCGACCGGTGGGCCGACCTAGCCGTGGCCACGCTGTCGCTGTCGTGGAACTACGGCGGCTCATGGGAGGGCGAGCTGCTCGACGCCTACGGTGTGGAGCCGGACCCGGCGCGTATCGACTTCTACCGGCGGCTGTGGAACGCCGGCGATATCTCCTCCCACTAAGCTCGAACCGGTATCCCCATCGAGTAGAAAGGGTGTTAGTGCAGGTCACAAGCGTCGGCCATGCGGGTATCCGGATTGACACCAAGGCAGGAAGCATCCTGTGCGATCCGTGGGTCAACCCGGCGTACTTCGCGTCGTGGTTCCCGTTCCCCGACAACAGCGCACTGGACTGGGACGCCCTCGGCGACGTCGACTACCTGTACGTCTCGCACCTGCACCGCGACCACTTCGACCCGAAGAACCTGCGCGAGCACGTCAACAAGGACGCCGTCGTGCTGCTGCCCGACTACCCGGTGCCCGACCTGCAGCGCGCACTCGAAAGGGTGGGCTTTCATCGGTTCTTCGAGACGACGGACTCGGTCAAGCACCGCGTCAGCGGGCCCAAGGGCGATCTCGATGTGATGATCATCGCGCTGCGCGCACCCGCCGATGGCCCGATCGGCGACTCCGGTCTGGTCGTCGACGACGGAGAAACCGTGTGCTTCAACATGAATGACGCGCGGCCGGTCGACCTCGACGTGTTGCACGCCGACTTCGGCCACGTCGACGTGCACATGCTGCAGTACTCCGGTGCGATCTGGTACCCGATGGTCTACGACATGCCCGCCCGCGCGAAGGAGGCGTTCGGCACCCAGAAGCGGCAGCGCCAGATGGACCGCTGCCGCCAGTACATCGCTCAGGTCGGCGCGACGTGGGTGGTCCCGTCGGCGGGCCCGCCGTGCTTCCTCGACCCTGAACTGCGTGACCTCAACGACGACCACGGCGACCCCGCCAACATCTTCCCGGACCAGGTGGTGTTCCTGGACCAGATGCGAGCACACGGACACGACCGCGGCCTGCTGATGATTCCCGGGTCGTCGGCGGATTTCGCTGGCCCGCAGTTGAATTCACTGACCCACCCGCTACCTGCTGACGAAGTGCATGCCATCTTCGCCACCAGCAAGGCCGCCTACATCGCCGACTACGCCGAGCGGATGGCGCCGGTGCTGGCCGCGGAGAAGGCCAGTTGGGCGCCCGCGGCCGGTGAACCACTTCTCGAGCCGTTGCGGGCGGCGCTCGAGCCGATCATGCTGCAGAGCGATCAGATCTGCGACGGCATCGGATATCCCGTCGAACTGCGCCTTGGCGCAGAGACTGTGGTTCTTGACTTCCCGAAACGTGTGGTGCGCGAGCCCATCCCGGACGAGAAGTTTCGGTACGGGTTCGCGATCGCACCGGACCTGGTGCGGACCGTGCTGCGGGACAACGAGCCGGACTGGGTAAACACGATCTTCCTGTCGACGCGGTTTTCGGCCTGGCGGGTCGGCGGCTACAACGAGTACCTGTACACGTTCTTCAAGTGCCTCTCCGACGAGCGAATCGCCTACGCCGACGGTTGGTTCGCCGAGGCGCATGATGACACCGCGTCAATCACCTTGGACGGCTGGGAAATTCAGCGCCGTTGCCCGCACTTGAAGGCCGACCTGTCGAAGTTCGGCGTGGTCGACGGCACCAAGTTGACGTGCAATCTGCACGGCTGGGAGTGGAGCCTGGAGTCCGGCCGCTGCCTGACTACCAAAGGCCACGAGCTGAGGTCTCAACGACGATGACGGCCCCGCGCCAGTACTACGACGACGGCCTGGTCCAGCTGGATCGTGAAGCGATCACGTTGCGGCGCTACCACTTTCCCTCCGGGACAGCCAAGGTGATCCCGCTGCGATCGATCCGCGGATACAAGGCGGAACCGCTGGGCTTGTTCACCCAGCGGTTCCGGATCTGGGGCAGCTCGGACCTGCGTCGCTGGCTGCCGCTCGATGTGTGGCGCCCGATCAAGTCCACGCTCGTGACTCTCGATGTGCCCGGCGTCCGGCCGAAGCCTGCGTTCACTCCGCAGCGGCCGAAGGAATTTCTCGCCAGGCTCGACGAGCTGCTGAACAACTAGCCGGCCTGCCCTGTGGCCCGTCAAAAGGGCAGGTCCGCAAAGCCGTTCGTGGTGTTGGCTTCGTCGTGGTTGTCGACGTGGTAGTGGGGCATCGTCGGGTTGGTGGGGATATCGGCCTGGGCCGGTCCGGCGAAACCGAGCACCGCTGCGGTGAGGCCGCCTGCGATCAGGGTGGCAAATCCGAACTTCTTCATTTGGACGACTTCTTCCTTAGTGCGTTTTGATCTGCTTTATAACCGCATTGAGATATTTAGCTGGTTAAACACACTGTTCACCACGTTAATTCCGGTGGCAGTAATTGATCCGCGGTTGGCAGTTATCAACCGCCTTCCGAGCCTCGACCGGTGACGGTTCAGCCGACTGGCGGCCTCGGCTAGCCTTTCGGCTCCAGCACGTCGGCCCCGACGAACGGCACCAAAGCCTCGGGCACGCGGACGCTACCGTCGGGCTGTTGATGGTTCTCCAGGATCGCCACCAACCAACGTGTGGTGGCCAGCGTGCCGTTGAGCGTCGCCGCGGTCTGCGGCTTGCCGCTGTCGTCTCGATAGCGCACCGACAGCCTGCGCGCCTGAAAGGTGGTGCAGTTCGAGGTCGACGTCAGCTCACGGTAGGTCTGCTGCGTCGGGATCCACGCCTCGCAGTCGAACTTGCGCGCCGCCGACGACCCCAGATCACCCGCAGCGACATCGATCACGCGGTACGGCACCCCGATCTGCGCCAGCATCTGGCGCTCCCAGCCGAGCAGCCGCTGGTGTTCGGCCTCGGCGTCCTCCGGCCTGCAGTAGACGAAGCCCTCGACCTTGTCGAACTGGTGCACCCGGATGATGCCGCGGGTGTCCTTGCCGTAGCTGCCGGCCTCCCGGCGGAAGCACGACGACCAGCCCGCGTAGCGCAGCGGGCCGTCGGACAGGTCGAGGATCTCGTCGGCGCGATACCCGGCCAGCGGTACCTCCGAGGTGCCGACCAGGTAGAGGTCGTCAGCCTCGATGCGGTACACCTCGTCGGCGTGCGCGCCGAGGAATCCGGTGCCCGCCATCACCTCGGGGCGCACCAGCACCGGCGGGATGACGAGCGTGAAGCCGTTCTCAGTCGCCAGCCGCACCGCGAGCTGCATCAGGCCGAGCTGCAGTAGCGCACCTGCGCCGGTGAGGAAGTAGAACCGCGAGCCTGATACCTTCGCGCCGCGCTCCATATCGATCAGACCGAGCGTCTCGCCGAGTTCTAGGTGGTCCTTGGGGTTTTCGATGGCCCGCGGCTCGCCGACGGTGTCGAGCACCGCGAAGTCATCCTCGCCGCCGGCCGGGACGCCCTCGATGATTACATTCGAGATCGCCATATGGGCTGCGGTGAAGGCCTTTTCGGCCTCTGCCTGTGCGACCTCGGCTGCCTTGACCTTCTCGGCGAACGCCTTGGCCTGCTCCAACAGTGCCGGACGCTCGTCGGGCGACGCCTTGCCCACCTGCTTGCTGACGGCCTTCTGCTCGGCACGCAGGTTGTCGGCCGCTGACACCGCGGACCGGCGGGCGGCATCGGCTTCGAGCAGCGCATCGACGAGGCCGGGGTCTTCGCCACGGGCTCGCTGAGAGGCGCGCGCCAGGTCCGGGTTTTCGCGCAGCAGCTTGAGGTCGATCACGGCCGCAACCCTACTTTTCACCGGGGATGTCGATCGCGTCGGCCCCGCTCACGCACAACCCCGTAACGTTACATCTGCATCAGTTGTCACAGCGCCTGACACGCCTGTCACAATGGAGCAGATGTTGGACGCACCCGAGCGCGAGGATTTACTCGCTGACTCGCACAAGAGCGCGGACGGAGAGCCGTCTGAGCGGGTGGCGTGGTGGCAGAGTCTGCACGCTACGGCGACCCGCCGCGCGCTGTTGTTGACCGCGCTGGGTGGTCTGCTCATCGCCGGGCTCATCACGGCGCTGCCGAGCAGGGACGGCTCCAACGGGCTCACCGCCAATTCGATATCACTCGGCCCCCGTGGCAACGAAATGTTCAACACCGCCAAGAGCGGTGACTGCCTGAACTGGCGGGATCGCACACCGGACTCGGCCGAGATCGTCGACTGCAAGGACGAGCACCGCTTCGAGGTCGCCGAGTCGGTGGACATGCGCACCTTCCCCGGCAGCGAGTACGGCCCCGACACGGCGCCGCCGACGCCCGCCCGGATCCAGCAGATCAGCCAGGAGCAGTGCTCGGCAGCCGTCAAGAACTATCTCGGCGCCCGGTTCGACCCGAACAGCCGGTTCACCGTCAGCATGCTGTGGTCGGGTGACAAGGCGTGGCAGTCGGGTGAGCGGCGCATGCTGTGCGGTCTGCAGCTGCCGGGCCCAAACAACCAGCAGCTTCCGGCCAAGGGCAAGGTCGCCGACGTCGACCAGTCGAAGGTCTGGTCGGCAGGCACCTGTCTCGGCATCGACCCGAGCACAAACCAGCCGACCGACATTCCCGTTGACTGCGCTGCCCCACACGCGATGGAGGTCACGGGCGCGGTCAACCTGGCCGAGAAGTTCCCGCAGGCGCTGCCTCCGGAGCCCGACCAGGACGCCTTCATCAAGGACGCCTGCACCCGGATGACGGACGCCTACCTGGCGCCGATCCAGTTGCGCAGCACCACGCTCACCCTGATCTACAGCACCATTTCGTTGCCGAGCTGGTCGGCAGGCAGCCATCAGGTGTCGTGCAGCATCGGCGCGACACTGGGCAACGGGGGCTGGTCGACACTGCTCAACAGCGCCAAGGGCCCACTGATGATCAACGGGCAGCCGCCGGTCGCACCGCCTGACATCCCCGGAGACCGGCTGAACCTGCCGCCGATTCCGGTCGTCGAGCCGCAGGAGCCCGACTCCTCTTCGTCTTCCTCATCTTCCTCTTCGTCGTCGTCGCAGTCGCAGTACTCGACCAGCCAGTCCGACCAGGGTCAGCAGACCCAGCACATGCCCGGGCAACAGTCGACGGGTTCGACGTCCGCCCAGACCGCCCCGACCTCGACGGGGACGCCGCCTCCGCCACAGGGCAACACGTTCCTCAACGGCCCACCGCCGCCGGTGGCGCCGCAGGATGCGCCACCACCGCCCGACGGCGCGCCGCCCCCGCAGGGCGCGCCTCCCGGCCCGGCTCCTGTGCCGCCTCCGCAGGAGGCCGCACCGCCGCCACCACCCGCGCCGGGGCCGCCACCTGCCGAACTCGTTCCGCCGCCACCGCCACCAGGGCAGTAGCCGCGTGGCCGCGCGGATGAGCCCGCAACGGTTTGACGAGCTGGTCTCCGACGCACTTGACCTGATTCCACCGGAGCTCGCCGCGGCGGTCGACAACGTCGTGGTGCTTGTCGAGGACCGCAGCCATGAGGAGCCTGACCTGCTCGGCCTGTATCAGGGTGTGGCTTTGACCGAACGCGATTCGTGGTACGCGGGCTCGCTGCCCGACACGATCACCATCTATCGCGAAGCGTTGCTCGATGTGTGCGAGGACGAGGATGAGGTCGTCGACGAGGTCGCGATCACGGTGATCCACGAAATCGCGCACCACTTCGGCATCGACGACGACCGGCTGCACGAACTCGGGTGGGGCTAGGCGCGGCAACCACGCTTTGTCCTAAGCCGGTGCTATCAAGGGGCCATGAGCACGTCTGCGCACGCGAGGAGCACAAATCCGTGCCGCGAGTGCTTGGCGGGCCTCCAACACTGCCATGGCACCGTCATTCACCACGCCTGGTATCGCGCCGAATGCACCGAGGACGACTGCGTCACCCCGGAGGTGGTACACGCATTCAGCGTCGATTGCGATGCGCTGGGGTGCACTTGCGGCGTGCGGGCATCAGCCCATCGGGTCGGCTGACTGCAGCGCATCCTCCACCGGGTGCACATCCGGCTCGGGATAGAACGGCGGCGTCAGCGTCGACCACTGCACACAGCTCCACCGCCCGTCGGTAATCGGCGACAGCACAACCGATTCGGCGTTGGCCAGGTGATGGTCGAGGGCGAAGCTGCTTTCGACGCCTGCCAGTACGGCCGACACGAGCCGGATCGCCGCACCGTGACTGACCACGACGATGTCGCCGTGCCATGAGTCGTCGTCGAGGTAGCGCATCCGCAGCTGCGTGAGCACCGGCACGTAGCGGTCGAGCACCTGGTTGCCGGTCTCCCCGCCGGGCATCGGCTCGTCCAGCTCGCCTTCGTGCCAGTGCTGGTAGACCGTCTCGAACGCGGTGATCGCCTCCTCGTCGTTGCGGTTCTCGAGCTCACCGACCTGAACCTCGTGGATGCCCTCGAATTCGCGGGTGTTCAGGCCGAGCTCCCCGCTGATCTCCGCTGCGGTCTGCGCCGCCCGCACCGCCACCGAGTGAGCGATCATCGCCGGAGGGTGCGGCAGGTCGCGAGCGAAGGCGCGGGCCTGGTCACGGCCGAGGTCGGTCAGCGCCGCCCCCGGAGGCCGGGTGTCGAGGCGACGGTCGACGTTGCCGCGCGACTGTCCGTGTCGGACCAATATCAGCCGGCCGGTCACGGCTTGCCCTCCCGCAGCCTCGTCAACCAACGCGACGCCTCGTCGAGCCGCGGTGGCGCGGCGCCGGCGGCAGACCCCGTCGGCCACGAACCAAGGAACCTCACGCCTGCACAACGACGATGCAGCGCCTTGAGTGCCTCGGCGACCGCTTCGTCGTCGATGTGCCCGACACAATCAAGGAAGAAGAAGTATGTGCCCAACTCTTTTCGGGTGGGCCGGGATTCGATGCGCGTGAGGTCGATGTCGCGGATCGCGAACTCGGTCAGGGCCGACACCAGCGCACCGGGCGCATTGTCGAGATGCAGCACGACCGAGGTGCGGTCGGCGCCCGTGCGGCTCGGCGGCGCTCCCGGCGGCCCGGCCAGCACGAATCGGGTGCGCGCGTTGGGCTCGTCGACAACATCGGTGGCGAGCGCCGTCAGGCCGTAGCGCTCGGCCGCCAGCGCCGTGCTCACTCCGGCGTCGGCGCGCCCGTTGGAGACGTCGTACGCGGCCGCCGCGTTCGAGTTGGCGGGCACCACTTGCGCGTTCGGCAGGTGTTGGGTCAGCCAATGCCGCACCTGCGCGGCGGCCACCGGGAAGGCGGCCACCGTCGCGACTTTTGCGGCCGGGGTGCCCCGCCGCACAACGATCGTGAACGACACGTCGAGGGTCAGTTCGGCGAAGATCTGCAGCGGCGTCCCGGTGGCGAGGTTGTCCAGCGTCGGCAGCACCGATCCCTCGATCGAGTTCTCGATCGGGACGCAGGCATAGTCGGCGTCGCCGGAACGGACGGCAGCGAGGGCAGCGGGGGTACTTTCCGTGGCGATCGGCGTGATGCCGTCAGGCGAATCGCTGCCGGGCACCAGACCGCTCGCAGAGATCTTCAGCAACGCCGCCTCGGTGAAGGTCCCTTCGGGTCCGAGATAGGCGATGCGCAACACATGCCAACCCTATCGGCTTACCGCGGTAACCCCATTCCGCTGCACGTAAGCCTTGCGCGAACCGCGACTCACTAGTTAAGTTAGGCTCACCTTATCTGATGGAGGTGGCGATGACGACGGCAGTGGCTGCACCGACGACGGCCGAGCGAATCAGGAGCGCATGTGTGCGTGCCGGCGGGGCGATGCTCGCGATCGAGGGCGTCGACCCCATCGCCACCCCGGTCCACCACCTGCTCGACGACGGATCGTTCGCGATCACGGTCCCCGGCAACGGCACACTCGCCGGGATGGTGGTCGCCGCAGGCTCCGCAGGTGTCCAGGCGGTGCTCGAGATGACCGACTACGCCCCGCTGCCCCTGCGCGAGCCGGTGCGCTCACTGGTTTGGATCCGCGGACGCCTACACGGCGTCCCCGACGGCGAAGTCGCCGCACTGCTCGACCTGATCGCCGCCGACGATCCCAATCCCGCTCTGCTCCAAGTCAATTCCGATGCCGCCGCGGACACCCGATACTCGCTGATGAGACTGGAGATCGAGTCGGTGGTGGTCGCGGACTCCACCGGCGCCGAATCGGTGGGTGTTGGCGCGCTGCTGGGAGCCGAGCCGGACCCGTTCTGCGCGATGGAGTCGTGCTGGTTGAAGCACTTGGAGTCGGCGCATCGGGAGGTCGTCGACCGGCTTGCCAGCCGGCTGCCGATGCAGCTGCGCCGCGGCCGGGTGCGGCCCTTGGGCCTGGATCGCTACGGCGTGCAACTGCGGGTGGAGGGCGACGACGGCGATCACGATGTGCGGCTGCCGTTCGCCAAGCCGGTCGACGACCTGACCGGGCTCAGCCAGGCCATCCGCATCCTGATGGGCTGCCCATTTCTCAACGGGTTGCGCGCGCGGCGACTCTAGGACGCTGCTGCCGCTACCGTATCTCCGGTGACAGGGCCGCCCGACGAGCTGACCGACCCGCAGCGGCGCGGCATGCGCGTCGAGATCGCCGTCGTACTGGCGGTGACGTTCGGGCTGTCTGCGTATACCGCGTTTCTCAACCTGGTCGAGGCGGTGCTGCTCGGGCTGGCCGGCCGGCGAGTGGCGCTCAACCCGCGCCGCTCCCCGTTCGACCTCATCGACCTCGGACTGAACCTTGCGGTCGCCTTCCAACTCGTCGCCTGGGGTGCGCTAGCCCTATACCTGTTGTGGCGCACGGGATTCGGGCCCTCGCGGATCGGACTCGGCAGGGTGCGCCTGCGGCCCGATGTGCTGGGCGGACTCGGCCTCGCGGCCCTGATCGGGCTCCCCGGACTGGGGTTGTATGTCGCCGCCAGGGCACTGGGGTTGAGCGCGCACGTGGAGCCAGTCGAGCTCTACGACACCTGGTGGCGGATACCGGTGCTGCTCATCACAGCATTCGCCAACGGCTGGGCCGAGGAAATCATCGTGGTCGCATTCCTGCTGACCCGCCTGCGTCAGCTGCGAGTCAATCCCGTGGCCGCCATGCTGGCGTCCAGCCTCCTGCGCGGCGCATACCACCTTTACCAGGGCTTCAGCGCAGGGCTCGGCAATGTCGTCATGGGCCTCGTGTTCGCCTACGTATGGCGACGCACCGGCAGGCTGTGGCCGTTGATCATCGCGCACGGGATCATCGACTCGGTCGCCTACGTCGGCTACGCGTTTGCGGCGGGTCATCTCGGCTGGTTGTCGTGATGCAAATCTCCTGCGACGTAGATTCCATGCTGTGAACGACAACCGGCCATCCGCCCCGGGGTCCGACCCCAGGGCGCGCCGGGAGCCGTCCCAAGTGATCCGGCGGGATCCGAACTACCGGCCACCGCCGTCGTGGCCACCGAACCCGCCCCCGCGCAGCAGCCCGCAGCCACCGCCCCGACGTCCCGCACCCCGGCGGCCGGCCGCGCGGCCGCCGTACCGGCCACCCCCTGTTTCACCACACCCGCCGCCCCCACAGAACGCGAAAAAGTCTCGCCGCAAACGACATTGGGGCCGACAGGTGCTGGCGTTCCTGTTGGTGTTCGTCTTGGTGTTCGTCGTCGCGGTGGTGGCAGGTGGCCTGTGGATGGACTCGTCGCTGCACCGCATCGCCGCACTGGCCGACTACCCCGACCGGCCCGCGACGGGTAAGGGCACGACCTGGTTGCTGGTCGGCTCGGACAGCCGTCAGGGCCTGACCCCTGACCAGCAGGCCGAGCTGGCCACGGGCGGCGATATCGGCAACGGCCGCACCGACACCATCCTGCTCGTGCACGTCCCCGCCATCGGGTCGAGCACCCCCACCACGATGGTGTCGATCCCGCGGGACTCCTACGTGCCGATTCCCGGCTACGGCGAGGACAAGATCAATGCGGCGTTCTCCGAGGGCGGGGCCCCGCTGCTGGCGCAGACCGTCGAACAGGCCACCGGGCTCCGGCTCGACCACTACGCCGAGATCGGGTTCGACGGGTTCGCGGTCCTCGTCGATGCGGTGGGCGGCGTGACGATGTGCCCCACCGAGCCGATCAGCGACCCGCTTGCAGGCATCGATCTGCCCGCCGGCTGCCAGAAGCTCGACGGCCGCAACGCGCTCGGCTTCGTCCGCTCCCGCGCCACCCCGAGGGCCGATCTGGATCGGATGAACAACCAGCGACAGTTCATGTCCGCGCTGCTGCATCGGTCAGCCAGCCCGGCTGTGCTGCTCAATCCGCTGCGGTGGTATCCGATGGCGCACGCAGCCACCGGCGCGCTGACCGTCAACGACGGTGATCACATCTGGGATCTGGCGCGGCTGGCCTGGGCGTTGCGGGGCGACATAACCACGACCACCGTGCCGATCGGCGAGTTCACCGGCAGCGACTCCGGCTCCGTCGTGGTTTGGAACAGCGACGCGGCGGGCCAGTTGTTCGCCGCGCTCGCCTCCGATTCACCTGTGCCGCAAGACGTCCTGGACGCAGGCAAACCGGGCTAGTCGCGGCCCGCGCCCGTAAGCCCGTCCTGCAGCCAGCCTTTGGTGCGGCCGGGGTGGTTGGTCGCCACCCACGCCACGCCGATGTCGCGGCAGTACCGGACGTCCTCGTAGTGGTCGACGGTCCAGCAGTACAGCGCCCTGCCCTGAGCCGCAGCCCGGTCCACCAACTCGGGATGCTCACGGAGCGTCGCAATGGACGGTCCGACGGCCGTCGCGCCGACCGTGGTCGCGGCGCCACCACCGAGATAGCGCGATGTCTCGCCGAGCAGCACCGTCGGCAGCATCGGCGCCGCGCGCCGTATCCGCCATACGGCCGCGGCCGAGAACGACATCACCACCGCGCGGGACCGGTCCGCCGACGCCGGCGAGGCGATGCCGTACCGGTGCAGCAAGGCCAGCACCTTGCTCTCTACCAGCGCGCCATAGCGCACGGGGTGTTTCGTCTCGATGAAGAGCTTGACGGGCCGGTTCCAATCGAGGACGAGCGAAACCAAATCGTCCAGCGAGAGCAGGCCGGTGTCGCCCTGGCTGCCATCAGGGCGCCAGCTGGGATGCCACGCCCCGAAGTCGAGTTCGCGCATCTGCGCCAGCGTCATCTCGCTGACCAGTCCGGATCCGTTGGACGTCCGATCCACCCGCCGGTCGTGCACGCACACCAGGTGCCCGTCGCGGGTGAGCCGAACATCGCATTCCACACCGTCGGCGCCCTCCTTGAGGGCCAGTTCATAGGCAGCCAGGGTGTGCTCCGGACGTTCGGCCGATGCGCCCCGGTGCGCCACCACGAACGGGTGGCCGCCGAGCATGCCCTCGCCCGAGTTCATACGGCTATGCTGCCGGGTTCTGCCCTTCGGACTCAACCGCAGCGGCCGGTTCGGGCTCGGGATCCGTTCGCTTGTCGGTCGGCGGGGCTTCGGCGATCTGATCGTCCCGCACGATCACCCAGCGCTTGACGGGCCGCTCCACCGGCTGGCGCTCGAACCCGAGGAACACCTTCATCACCAACAACAGCGCCGCCAGCGCCAGCAGGTAGGCGACGATCGTGGTCACCGTGTTGTCGGCGATGCCCTGTGGATCCTGCGTGAAACTCGTCGCGATCGAGAACACCGACACCGCGGTGCTGAAGACCCAGACAAGCCACCACACGACGATCGGCTTGCGCAGCCACCTAAGCCGCTCTTCGACGCCTGCCAACTCGAGCACGTACACCGGCGCCCAGGCCAGATTCACCAGCGGCACAAGGCAACCCGCGCGCAACGCCCACACCGGGCGCGGATCGTCACGTCTGTGGTATGCGAACGCCGCCGCCCGCCGGGCGATCAACCAGTTCGTCAGCACCACCGCGCTGGCGACGATCATGAATAGCGCGATGACGCTGACGAGCACGCCCAGCCAGGTGGCCGAGAACGCCACCACCTTGTTCAACAGCACCGAGCGGTTGACGATCAGCAGCGCGTACCGCACCACGTGCACCAGCGCGGCGACACCGAGCACCGCCATCGTCGCGATGAGGGTGGCACGCACCGCCGCGGCGGACGGCCCGCTTCGCAGCGCAGCGGTCTGCAGTTCGGGCGTCTCGAAATAGTCAACCAGACCCCATCTCGGGATGACCGCGTAGCGAGGAGTCGGGCCCAGCGGTCGCTTACGGCGTTGCGGCGGCGGTGCCGCCCCCGGCCGTACCGCAATCCAGCGATATCCGGCAGGCAACGGCGGCGTGCGCCCCGCGCCCGGTCCCAGCGCCGGCGCAGTCGGACGGGCACTCCACTCCGCTCCAGGCGCCGGCTCTGACGGTGCAAGCAGCGTCCCGCGACACCGCGGGCACCACACCCGCCTGCGGTCGCGCACGTTCCACCGCGTCCCACACTGGGAACACACCTGGATCATTTCGCTCCTCGCGTGCGCGTGATCAATTTTGCTCCTCGCGTGCGCGTGATCAATTTTGCTCTCGCGTGCGCGCCGTGATCCGACCAGCCTAGCGGCGCTCTGTCAGATGGCGCCTGTACCGCCGTCGTCGGTGATCACGGGACGGCCCGCGCCGGCCCAGGCCAGCATGCCGCCCGCGACGTTCACGGGGGCGTAGCCGTTGCGCGCCAGATACTGCGCGACCCGCTGCGACCGGCCGCCTGCCTGGCAGACGACGAACAGCTTCGCGTCCGCATCGATCTCGCTGAGGCGCGAGGGAACGTGGCCCATCGGGATGTGCTGGGCGCCGGGTGCGTGACCGCGCTGCCATTCGTCGTTCTCACGGACATCGAGCAGGACCACCGACCCGTCGAACGTCGACGGAACATCGGCGATCTGCGCGTGCGCGACCTCGGCCTCGTCCATGCCGTTCATGCTGACACGGCGGGGTACCGGCGCTCTACTGCTGTACCTGCACGACTCGCACGACACAGCGTCAGCAATTCTGGACTATCCACAGTTTCCACAGGTTCATCCACAGCCTCTCAGCGGCCCAAACCCCGTTTGAGCCGCCTAATCTGTGGGCTTGCTGGAAATTGCTGTGGATAACCTTGCCTCGGCACGAACCGCCGTCAACAGGGCGATGGGCGCCGAGCGAAATGGGTTGGCACACTAAGTTCCGAATACACTGATCGACCGTCTGTGTGCGCTGTCACCCATTCGGACGACACGCAACGGCGTCGAATCGGCGGGTCAACAGGCGCCGCCGAGTTTTCTGGGCAGGCGCCGCGAACACGCCCGCCAAATCGGTCATTTCGGCGCCTTCGGGTCGGTTTTCCGCTAGGAACAAGAGGGGTTATGATCACCGTCACACGAGCTGCTTGTGACAGATCTCACCAGGGGAGGGCCAACGATCGTGCAGGTCAGGAGGGTCTGATGGCGTCACATCCGATGGGTCCGGGATCAGCTGTACCACCTTCTGAATGGCACCCCTCTGCGAATGCCTACACCCGCGGTCAGTTGATCGCCTGCCTGCGCGCCGGCATCATCGCGCTCGTGCTGTTGGGTATTCTCGCGCTGATCGTCTTGTACTGAACCTGCGCAGCGCGCAAAAGAACCCCGGCTCAACTCCGTGAGCCGGGGTTTCATGTGGTGAGCCGTGTCAGGCGGGCGGGTAGACCCCCATGCCCTTGGCCTTTTCGGTCTGCCAGAAGATGTCGGCGATCTCGTCGATCGTCTTGAGCAGCTTCTCGGCGACCGCGACGTCGAGCGACTTCTTGACATCACCGGCGCCGTGAACGCCGTCCCAGAACAGCTGGTGCAGATTCGGGAACTGCTCGAAGTGCTCCTTGGTGAAGAAGTCGGCCCACAGCACCATCAGGTGATGCTTCACCTCGTCGGCGCGCTGCTCCTTGATGATGATCGCGCGGGTCTTGAAGTGCTCATCGTCTGAGTCGTGGTACTTCTGAAGCGTCTTCAGGCACGAGAGAGCCTCGATCTTGGCCTGGGCGGGGTCGTAGACGCCGCAGTACAGGTCGCAGTGGGCATGGGCAGAGGTGGCGTTGGCGAAAAGTCGATGCAGCATGGACCTAACCTACCCTTCGAGAGTGAGCCGAAACCATCCGCTGCGACGCTGGCCCGTGCGCCGGTTCGCGGTGGTCGAGGACTCGATGCGGCCGGCGCTCAACCCGGGTGACGGGGTTCTCGCGTTGCGTGGTGGCGATCCTCGGCGCGGCCAAATCCGTGTGTTTCCCGACCCGACGCTGCCGTCGCGGTGGTTGGTGAAGCGGGTCGGCGACGTGCGCGGCACTGGTCGTTGTGCGACATTCGAGGCCCGCTCCGACAACCCGCGAGCGCCAGGCGTAGTCGACTCCCGGCAGTTCGGATGGGTGCCCGCGGTCGGCTCGTACCGCGTCGTGTGGACGGTCAAACGGCCTGGTGGCCGCGACGGTTGATTTGCGTGTCCGCTTGCGCCCCAGGCGGAACCTGCGCATTCTGAAGTGATCGACCCACAGTCGTGTCGGGCAAAGGTCTAACTGCCGGCTCGGCCGGCGCCGACCACCGAAGGCGCGGAGGCGAGATGGATATGTGGTCCGGTCGGGCGATCGAGATCGCCCCGTTTCATTCACGTGGGTCTCTAAAGGGATTCGTAGTCTCCGGCCGCTGGCCGGATTCGACCAAGGAGTGGGCGCAGCTGCTGATAGTCGCCGTGCGCATCGCCTCACTTCCTGGATTGCTTTCCACCACAACGATCTTCGGCGCCCGCGAGGAGTTGCCCGAAGAGCCGGTGCCGGGCACCGTCGGGCTGGTGGTGGCTGAAGGCACGGTGTTCGGTGAATCCGCAGTGCCGCCAGGGCATTTCGCGGGGCACCAGCCACCGGCGCTGCTCATGCTGCATCCGCCGTCGGAAACCATGCCTTCGCTGCCGGAGTGCACGGGCGCCGCGTCGGGTTGCGTACTGCTACCCGGGCTTCCGCATCTGGGTCTCGAGCACCGCGCCGCGTGGGTGGAGGCGGAGGCGGATGGCACCGTGACGTCGATGGTGAGCCGCGTGGGTATCGATCCGATCAGCCACCCCGACACCGCTATCTTGGCCATGCTGCTTGCGGCATAAGGGTTTTCGAACGATTTGATTCGTTGCCATGAACGCTCGATTCGGGTACCCGAACTCACGCCGTCGAGTGGAGTGGCAGCAAAATGGCCGCTATAGTCGATGAAGTCAGCGAAGGGGAGTAGCCCCCAATCGTCGTGTCGACATACTGGCGCACAGCCCGGCCGGCGAACCGCAATGCGGTGGGCGAGACCTTCGACCGAAGTCTGACGGGTCGTGAGCATTGACCCGTCGGCGACGTGTCGAAAGGTCTTTCTCATGCTCACCGCCGCACTGGTCAGTCTCTCCGTGGTATTCCTCGCCGAACTCGGCGACAAGTCGCAACTGATGACGATGACCTACGCCCTGCGCCACCGATGGTGGGTCGTGCTGTCCGGTGTCGGCATCGCGTCGATCCTGGTTCACGGGCTGTCGGTGACGATCGGCCACTTCCTTGGACTCAGCTTGCCGGAGCGACCGATCGCGTTCGCCGCGGCGATCGCCTTCCTCTTGTTCGCGGTGTGGACATGGCGGGAGGGCCGCGCAGGCGGCGACGAGGAGGAAGTCAAGGTCGCCGAACCGCGACACGTGCTGCTGGCCGTCATCTCATCGTTCGTGCTGGCGGAACTCGGCGACAAGACGATGCTCGCCACCGTCGCGCTGGCCAGCGAACACAATTGGGCGGGGGTCTGGATCGGCGCCACGGCGGGCATGGTGCTCGCCGACGGTGTCGCGATCGCGGTGGGCGCGGTGCTGCACAAGCGACTGCCCGAGCGCTTTCTGCACGGTCTGGCCAGCGTGCTGTTCTTGCTCTTTGGCCTATGGCTGCTGCTCGACTCGGCACTCGGCCTCAAATGGATCGCAATCGGGGTCACCGCCACGGTTGCGGTGATCACAGCCATCGCGGCCTCAGTGGCGCTGATCCGCGGCCGACGCGACCATTCGCTTGCGCTGCCGCCGCTCGAATCGTCGTCGGATTAAATCGAGCCTTCTGCTGGCTACTGTCGGTCGAACGACTGACCAAGTTCCCCCAGTCTTCGCGCTATCCGCCGTCACGTGCCGAGGAGCGGCAAGAAGGACTCCGCTCCAACTACGTTGCGAACGCAACTAGCAAACGCCGGTTTCCGCTTCTTGGCAGGTGAGCGCAGTTGCCCGTGGTGAGCGTCGGCATTCCTGTGAGGAACCGTGTGCAAGTTCAAGGAAAGTCGCCCCTGCGCAACCGTTATTATTTGCTTCGCTGCACCGTAGGATGATGGTGCCGGCGCACACCGACACCGCCGTTAAGACCTGTAGCGGCCACAGAAAAGAAAAGGCGGGTTAACTTTTACGCGATTTGCACTTGGTTGTTGGCACAACTCTCGCTACGATGATCAGCAAATACGCCGCCCTACGAAACCCGCTCGCAAAGCATGTGGAGGTCAAATCGATGAGCAAGACGTTCGCCGCCCGCCTAAACCGCCTGTTCGACACGGTTTACCCGCCCGGCCGTGGTCCGCATACGTCGGCTGAAGTCATCGCCGCACTCAAGGCTGAAGGCGTCACGATGTCGGCTCCTTACCTGTCGCAGCTCCGCTCAGGCAACCGCACCAACCCCTCGGCAGCCACCATGGCCGCCCTTGCCAACTTCTTCCGTATCAAGCCGGCCTACTTCACCGACGACGAGTACTACGAGAAGCTCGACAAGGAATTGACCTGGCTCGCGAATATGCGCGACGAGGGTGTTCGCCGTATTGCGGCGCGCACGGTCGGCCTGTCCGTAGAGGCTCAGCAGGACATTGTTCACAAGGTCGACGAGCTGCGTCGCCAGGAGCATCTGGACGATTAGCCCGCCGCACTCCGCAACGCGGCGTCCGGCGAATTTGCGGGCTCAGGTCCGCTAGACCCTCCCCTTCTTGGAGAGTGCCAGCTGGCGATATTGCTGTGCGATTTCGAGGATCCATTCGCGATCCGCATATGACGTGGGCTGGCGCAACCAGCCAAGTCCGGGAAAGCTTGCGCGCTTGTCCTCAGGTGCGCCTTCTCGCCCGTCGAAGATCCACTGCGCGATCGTCCGCGCCTGTTCTCGCGGCGGTACCGGTGGCGACTCGAGTTCCGACGCGTCGTCCACCTCATCGAGATCACGCGTCGTCCGCGCGCCGGTCGCGTCGACGGTTCGCCTCCTCGCGGCATCTGCGGCGGTGGCCTCCAGAAACAGTGCGTCGGAGATAAGCGACATTCGTTCGGCGACCCGGAACACCAGCGGGCCGCGGGGGCGTACGCCGATCCCGACGTCGGGATGTCGTCGTCCGAGCTCGGTCAGCAACGGCTGAATAGTGCGCAGCTCGTAGCGTGCGCCGAACCAATCCTCGATGCTGGGCAGCAAGGACCCTGCGGCGACGATCAGCATCGCGCAGCCCAGCAGGGTGGCGGCAGCCCCGACGCCGACGAGCTCGGTGTTACCCACCGCCCGCAGCAGGAAGAACGCGGACGCGAGCACGATCAGCACGATGCCGAGCGTGAAGATGAACAGCGCACGGCCGCGACGGGTGCGGTTGGAGTGACGCATGCCTGCCCACGACACGAGCGTCAGCGCCAACAACACGTAGAGCAGCGACAGCAGCCACGGCAACCTTCCGTCGCTGGAGCCTAGGTTGCGCTTGAGGTATTCCTCGGGCGCCATCTCGGGTTGCTGGCCCGCGGCGAAGAAGATGACCAAGCTCACGACCGCGGTAACCGCGGCAACGCCGTACTGCGCGATAGCAATTTTGCGACTGGTGGAAGGCGACCGCTCCGACGCCACCGTCGTGATCATCACGCAGCTGCCCGCAGCGCAGGCGATCAATGCGACCTGGGACAGCCCCATCGCAATGTTCGGCCAGTGCAGCACGGTGTCGATCAGCAGCGTCAGTGGCTGCCAATTCAGCGCGGCCACCAAACCGAGGCTGCCGAGTGCGAGGATCATCGCGGTGCTCACCATCGATTGCTTGTTGACGAGGGCCCAGCCGATACGCAAACCGGTAGCCAATCCGAGCAGACCGGCGATCACCCAGATGATCAACCAAATGCCTCTCCGAGTCGGACCTGAACGATCGAGGAGCGATCCGACGGCAGCCGACCAAGGCGGTAGATGAGCAGTGCAGCGAAGTCTTCGGCCTCCTGCTCGGCGTCCTCACCGGCGGGACCCATGCAGCCGGTCCGCTGGTTGAGCATGTAGCCGATCAGGTCGGAGCTCGCCATCTCTGTGTTTTGACGGGCTGCCTGGACGACAGGTATCCCCTCGTGGCCGAGCACGAGGTGCCCGAGCTCGTGGGCCAGAGTGCGATCCCAGGCGGGTAGGCCCTTCTGGATCAAAAAGACGTCACGGTCGGCGTGTTGGCGCCACTGCCCGCACACACCGGGAGGCAGATCGGCCATCTTGAGTTCGATCGGCCGGTTGCGATCCTCGCTCACGGCATCGACGAGGCGGGGCAATGACACTTCCCCGCGTCGAGGGGCCAGATCGAGCACCGCACTGACGGCGCGGGTGACGCGGCGACTGGCAGGCATACAACCCCCTTTCGACGGATCCACTATGCGCTGTCCGCCCCCTCAAGGGCGGGCAGTTTGTCAGTTCACAAACCGTGCGGCACCGTTTGTATGTACCGCATGGCCCGCCTTCGCCTGGCGATATCCAACTAGTCCCCCGGCGCCGGTGAGTACTAGCATGCCCGCTACGCCGGGCACTGCCAAGGCCGCTACCTGGGATAACCCGGCATTCCGCAAATATTCGGTGTAACCGATCCGGAACGAGGACGGCGGCAGCTTTACGTTGCTGCCGACGTGGGCCGGTAACGGTTCGCGACCTGCGGGCGGCTCGGCTGTGACGCTGCGCGGTGCCGACGGCAACGACGGCGCCCTGGGTGCCGGGGCCCCACCGCCGCCTCCCAGCCCAAGGCCCGAAGGCGCGACGATAACCGGCAGAGTGATCGGCTGCACCGGCAGTTGTGCGGCCGCGGCGCCGACGCCCGGGACGGCGTCGAGCACAGATGGTTCCGCGGCAGGCGGGAGCTGTACCTCCGCCGGCGGTCGTGGAATGCCGGGCGGCACCTCGATGGCACCCCCGCCGCCTCCGCCGCCACCAACGCTGCCACTACCACCTGGTGGGGGCAGCCCGAGCCCACCGCGCGTCGTGGTTGTCGACGGACTGGTCGTCGTCGACGGACTGGTCGTCGTCGACGGACTGGTCGTCGTCGACGGACTGGTCGTCGTCGTCACATAAGTCGTCGTCACAGCAGTCGTCGGCGGCGGCTCGCTGGTCGACTCATAGGTCGTCGATGGCGACGGTTCCGGTGTTGGTGTTGGTGTTGGCGTCGTCGGCTTCGTCGTTCGTGCCGGCTTCGTCGGCTCACTTGACTCCGAGCTCCCACCACAGTGTCGGGCGTTTCCGTTGCGCTTGCCGTTGCCGCAGTTGCCGTTACTCGGATTTCCGCCGTTGCCGGGCTTGCCGGTTTCGGTGTCGGGCTTTTCGTCCGTCTTCGTCGCAGGGCTGCCGCTGCCGTCGGGATCGGTCTTCGGCCCCTTGCCTGGATCCTCCCTCGAGTGATCGCCGGGAACATTG
>Ga0207687_10000269_pt1 | contig 35470 bp, 37 predicted proteins | sample KBSM54metaG_FD_184399 | JGI IMG/M metagenome (GOLD analysis project Ga0207687, IMG submission 184399) | Miscanthus rhizosphere microbial communities from Kellogg Biological Station, Michigan, USA - KBS M5-4 metaG (SPAdes) (version 2) | ecosystem: Host-associated > Plants > Roots > Rhizosphere >...
GCCAGAGGTCGTTGCCCTCGCGCGAGCGCTCGCCGACGCCGCAGAAGGCCGAGAGGCCTTCGTGCTCTTCGCCGATCGAGCGGATCAGCTCCTGGATCAAGACGGTCTTGCCAACGCCGGCACCACCGAAGAGCCCGACCTTGCCGCCCTTGGCGTAGGGCGCGAGCAGGTCGATCACCTTGATCCCGGTCTCGAGGATCTCCTGGGTCGGAGCGAGGTCGGAGGCCGCGGGCGCGGAACGGTGAATCGGCCAGCGCTCGTCGGTCTCGACGGGCTCACCGAGGTCGATTGGCTCGCCCAGCAGGTTGAAGATGCGGCCAAGGGTGGCGTCTCCCACCGGAACCGAGATCGGGCCACCGGTGTCGATCACCTTGTCGCCGCGCTGCAGGCCGTCGGTGGCGTCCATCGCCACGGTGCGGACCCGGTCGTCGCCGAGGTGCTGCTGCACCTCGCAGACCAGTTCGCTCGCCTCGTTGTCGTCGTCGCCGGACATCTGGATCTTCACCGCCGAGTAGATCTCCGGCAGCTTGTCCGGGAAGACCGCGTCGACGACGACGCCGGTCACCTGCTCGACTCGCCCTACGTTTGCTCCGTTGCTCTCAGACATTGGTTCCTTTTCTTAAGTCATTCTCGCGCTTCACTCACTGCGCGAAGAATCAGATATGCACGCTTGTTCGTTCCGCGCTCCAGCTCAGCTTTATCCAAGCGCCTCGGCGCCGGCGACTACCTCGAGGATCTCCTGGGTGATCTCGGCCTGCCTGACCCGGTTCATCTCCAGGGTCAGGTCGCCCATCATTTCCTCCGCGTTCTCGGCGGCACTGCGCATCGCGGTCATCCGCGCTCCCAGCTCAGACGCGGCGGACTCGAGCAACGCCCGGTAGACGGAGATGTTCACGTACTCGGGGATCAGTTGGGCAAGCAGTTCCTCGGCTTCGGGCTCGTAGACCCAGAGCGATTGGCGGTGGGCCTTCTCGATCTCGGTCTCCTCGCCCTCCTCTTCCTCGGCCTCGACCCCCTCGCCGATCACATCGGCCTGCTGCAGGGGCAGGAGCGTCTGCCGCCAGACGTGCTGGGTCAGCGGCGAGACGTAGCGGTTGTAGACCATCTCGACCCGGTCGAGCTCCTCGTCGACATAGCGGGCGGTCAGCTCCTCGCCGATCTCACGCGCATTGGCGAAGGCCGGTCGATCGGTGAAGCCGACATAGGAAGCCTGCGGCTCCTCTTTGCGAAAGGTCAGCGCCGAGACGCCCTTGCGGCCGACGGCCGAGAAGACGACCTCCTTGCCTTCGCCGCGCAGCTCGTCGCGCAGGCGCAGACCGTCGCGAATGATGTTGGTGTTGAAGGCGCCGGCCAAGCCGCGATCGCCGGTGACGAGGACGATGCCGACGCGCTTCTCGTCGGCATGTTCTTCGAGCACCGGCACGCGCGAGACCCCGCCCGCCTGCTCGGCGGCGCGGCGGGTGAGCTTGCGCAGCGACTGCGCGTAGGGCCGCATCTGGTCGATCCGCTGCTCGGCCCGGCGCAGGCGCGCCGCGGCAACCATCTCCATCGCCCGCGTGATCTTGTTGATGTTCTTGATCGACGCGATGCGATTCTTGACGTCCTTCTGAGTGGCCATGGGCGGGTACCGGCGTTAGCTGCGAGCTAGGCCGGCGTCGCCTCCTTCTCGGTCTCGGTGGCCTCAGCCTCGGCGGTGCGCGAGGGCTTCGAGCGCTCCTCCGCGGACTTGATCCGATCCGACTCGCCCTTCTCGAGCGGGTCGCCGTGCTCGTCGAAGTCGGGGCCGAAGTCGTCGACGAACTCGGCGATCGCTTTGCCCAGCTCCTCCTCGTCGGCCTCCTCGAGCTTGCCGCTGTCGCTGATTCGCTTCAGCAGGTCGGCCTTCTCGGCGTGCAGGCGGATCTTCAGGTCGCCGAGGAACTCGCCGACGCGCTCGGTGGCGATCCGGTCGAGGTAACCGCCCGTGCCCGAGTAGATCGCGGCGACCTGGTCGGCCACCTCGAGCGGCTCGCGCTCCTTCTGCTTGAGCAGCTCGACCAGCCGTTCGCCGCGGTTGAGCGTCTTCTGCGTCTCGGGATCGAGCTCGGAGCCGAACTGGGCGAAGGCCTCGAGGTCGCGGTACTGGGAGAGGTCGAGGCGCAGCTTGCCGGCGACCTTCTTCATCGCCTTGGTCTGCGCGTTGCCGCCCACCCGCGAGACCGAGATGCCGACGTTGATCGCCGGGCGCACACCCGAGTAGAAGAGGTCCGACTCGAGGAAGATCTGACCGTCGGTGATCGAGATCACGTTGGTCGGGATGTAGGCGGAGACGTCGGAGGCCTGGGTCTCGATGATTGGCAGCGCCGTCAGCGAACCGCCGCCGAGGTCGTCGTTGAGCTTGACCGCCCGCTCCAGGAGGCGCGAGTGCAGGTAGAAGACGTCGCCCGGGTAAGCCTCGCGGCCCGGCGGGCGCCGCAGCAGCAGCGACATCTGGCGGTAGGCGTAGGCGTGCTTGGTCAGGTCGTCGTAGACGCAGAGCGCGGCCTTGCCGTTGTAGAGGAAGTGCTCGCCCATCGCGCAACCCGCGTAGGGGGCGATGAACTTGATCGGCGCCGCCTCGTCGGCGGGGGCGGCGACGATGATCGTGTTCTCCATCGCGCCGTTCTCCTCCAGCACCTGCTTGAGCTGGACGACGGTCGACATCTTCTGGCCGATCGCGACGTAGATGCAGACCATGTCCTTGTCGCGGTTGTTGATGATCGTGTCGATCGCGATCGCGGTCTTGCCGGTCTGGCGGTCGCCGATGATCAGCTCTCGCTGGCCGCGGCCGATCGGGATCATGCCGTCGATCGACATCAGCCCGGTTTGGACCGGTTCGGTGACCGGCTGGCGCTGGACGACACCCGGGGCCTTGAACTCGGCCGGGCGGGTCTGCGTGGTCGCGACCTCGCCGGCGTCGTCGAGCGGGCGGCCGAGCGGGTCGACCATGCGACCGAGCAGCTCGTCGCCGACCGGGATCCGCAGCAGGTGCCCGGTGCGCTTGACCGTGTCGCCCTCGACGACTTTGTCCCACTCGCCGAAGAGGACGGCGCCGACGTTGTCCTCCTCGAGGTTGAGGGCGAGGCCGGTGACGCCGTGCGGCAGGTCCAGCATCTCCAGCGCCATGCAGTTGTCGAGGCCGTGGATACGGGCGATCCCGTCAGCAACTGAAAGCACGGTGCCGACCTCGGCAAGGTCAGCGGATTCCGTGTCCAGTCCCTCGATCCTCTCGCGGAGGATGCTTGCGATCTCGTCGGGCTTGATGTCCATTGGGGTGCTCTATGCCTCCTTACGCCGCTTGAGCGACGCTCTTTCGAAGTTTCTCCAAGCGACTGCGGATGCTCGCGTCGAGCACCTTGTTGCCGACCTGCAAGACGATGCCGCCGAGGATCTCGGCGTCGACGCGGCTGGACAGCTCGACCTTCTGACCGGTCTGGCGCTCGATCTCCTCGCCCACCTTCTCGACCACCGACGGCTCCAGCGTGACCGCACTGGTGACGGTCACGTCAATGCGCCGGTTCTCCTGCTTCCAGAGCTCGTCGAGCTGACGGCGGATGCGGAAGATCTCCGGCATCCGCTGCTTCTCGATCAGCAGCTCGAGGAAGTTGACCAGCTCCGCATCGGCGTCGCTGACGGCGCGCTTCAGGCCCGCCACCTTCTCGGCTGAGGAGAAGTAGGGGCTGAAGAAGAAGACCTGCAGCTCGCGGTTGCCGTCGACGGCGTCGACGAACTGGGCCATTTCGGCGCGAACCGCGTCGAGCTTGCCCTTGTCCTTGGCCACGTCGAAGAGGGCCTCGGCATATACGCGAGCCGCTTCCTGCATTAGTTGCGCGACTCCTCCGCGCCCGAGAGGGCGGTGAAATCGACCTCGCTAAGCGCCTCCTCGACCAGACGACGCTGGTCCTCCTCGCTGAGCGACTTGCGGGTGACCTTCTCGGTCGCCAGCACGGTGAGGTCGGCGACCTCCTTGCGGATCTGGTCCAGCGAACGCCGGGTCTCGGCTTCGATGTCCCGCTTGGCCGCGGAGACGAGTTCCTCGCGCTTCGCGGCACCTTCAGCTTTTGCCTCTGACTCCGCTGTGTCGGCCGCCTTGCGGGCGCGGGCCATGATGTCATCGGCCTGCTCGCGAGCCTCGTTGAGGCGCTCGCGGTACTCGGCCAGCAGCTCGTCGGACTCCTTGCGCTGACGTTCGGCCGCCTCGATCGACTCGCTGATCGTCTTCGCCCGCTTGTCGAGCGCCTCCTGGATCTTCGGGAAGGCGACCTTGCTCAACACCCACATCGTGAAGAGGAAGAGCACCAGCGTCCAGATCATCAGGCCGAGGCCCGGTGAGACCAGGAAGCTGCCGCCTTCTTTGCTGCCGCTCTCAGCGGCAAGCGGAAGCGCGGATATGTAGCCGAGAACCCCGATCATCGGTCTAGAGGAAGAACGCGATCAGGCCGAAGATGAAGGTGTAGAAGGCCACGGCCTCGGTAAGCGCGAAGCCGAGCCAGCGGATGCTCTGCAGCTCGTCTTTCATCTCGGGCTGGCGGGCAACCGACTCGATCTCCTTGCCGAAGATGATGCCGATGCCGATACCGGCGCCGATTGAACCAAGGCCGGCTCCGACGCCGAGGGCGATCGCCTTGCCGGCGGCTTCGATCCCTTCGTCTGAGATCGCGGCGGAAACTGGGGACAGGTCCATTTGAGGTAGCGCTCCTTTTCTAATGGCTGGCGGAGGTGGCTCCGCCGAGGTAGATAGCGGTAAGGGTCGAGAAGATGAAGGCCTGCAGGGTGGCGATAAGGCCGACCTCGAGGATGAAGAAGAAGAAGGCGAGCGGGAAGGTGAGGGCTCCGAGCGCGGCGATGCCAAGCAGGACGGCGAGCCCGCCGCCCATGAAGAGCAGCAACAGGTGGCCGGCGAGGATGTTGGCGAAGAGTCGCACTGAGAGCGAGATCAGCCGGGCGAAATGCGAGATCGCCTCGATGATGAAGATGAAGCCCTTGGCCAGCGGGTTCATCTCCTCCAGGCCCGGCGGCAGCCAGCTGGCCAGGTACTTGAAGAGGCCCTTGGCGCGGATGCCTTCGACGTGGTAGGAGATCCAGACGACCAGGGTGAGGACGAGCGGGATCGAGAGGTTGGCGGTCGCCGCGTAGATCGCGAAGGACGGAATTTCGAGCCCGAAAACGCTGACGGTGTGCTCGGTATTCGTCGGCAGCGGCAGGAAGCCGATCATGTTGGAGAACCAGATCCAGAAGAAGAGCGCGGCGAGGAAGGGGAACCAGCGGGTGGCCGTCGCGGCGTCGAGGTTGCCGCCGGTGATGTTGTTCTTGGTCAGGTCGTAAGCGACCTCGATCGCGGTCTGCACCCGGTTCGGTTTCTGCTGCATGCGGCGTGAGATCCAGACCATGACGCCGATCGTCAGGACACTGGCCAAGACCAGGTAGAGCACCGCCTTATTGATGCTGAGATCAATGCCGGCGAGGTGGATCGAGACCCACGGTTCGAGCTTGAACTCGTTCTGGGGCTGGAAGGCTTCGTTTTTGCCGCTGCTGCCGAAGATCAGCAGCATCAGGATCGCGATGCCGAAGTAAACGCCGAGCCCGATGAAGACCTTGGTCTTGGTCTTCATGCCTTGCCCACCTCCGGGCCTTCGTCGAAGAGGTGGGCGATGCCCTGGGCGGCGAAGGAGACGGTGAAGAGGACCAGCACCAGAATCGCTGACGTAAGGCCAGCCTCACGTTCGACGATGCCCGCGAGCAACACCGCGATCGCCATCAGCCCAACGCGACCAAGGGTGGAGACGCCAACCGTCGCCATCGCCCGCTGCCGGTTGCCGGCGGCCAGTTCCTTGTTGGCGCGGCGCTCGGCGAGTATCTGGATGCCGCGCTGAACGAGCCAAACCCCCGCACCGGCGGCAAATCCGAGCATCGGCAGGCCGCCGAGCAAAAACACGGCGAGGGCGGCGGCAATGACCAAAAGGTCGACGTACTTGGGAGGAGACATAAAATTCGCCCGTCTCTGTTGAAGGCGGGCGGACGAGCGACTATATCCGAACGGGCCGACGATCCGCTTTCTAGAGCCAGTTCGTGAGGCTTGTTACAACCTGTTACTAAGTCTCACGACGGCTCTCCTCCGCTTCCTCCAGTGTTATCGCTTCGATCTCGCCCGTTTCCGGGTTGAGCCGGCCACGGCGCAGCTTGAGGATCTCGAGCACGTAGACCAGGTAGACGCTGGTGGCGACCGCGAGCAGGCCGAAGGCGACCATCACCGCGGTCCAAAGCGCGTTGAAGTGGCCGTGGTTGTCGCTGTAGGGGACGAAGCGCAGGGCGAGCGCCAGCGCCGCCAAGGCCAGGGTCCAGCCGTAGAGGTAGGCCAGCGTGCGCCGCTGCGAGAAGCCGATGGCGGCCATGCGGTGGTGGAAGTGCCAGGTGTCGGCCTGGTAGATCGGCTGGCGGTACTTGAGCCGCTTGGCGACGACGAAGCCGGTGTCGAGGATCGGCACCGCCAGGACGACCAGGGGGAAGACGAGGGCGACCACGGCGTTGGTCTTCAGCGCTCCCTGCACCGAGGCGGTCGCCAGTAGGTAGCCGAGCAGGTTGGAGCCCGTGTCCCCCATGAAGCTCGAGGCGGGCGGGAAGCCGTGACGGAGGAAGCCGAGTGCGCCGCCGGCGGTCAGCGCCGCCAGCACGCCGGCCGAGTTGCGCTCCAGCGAGAGCGCGATCACCGCCAGCGAGATCGCAGCGATCGTGCAGACGCCGGCGGCGAGGCCATCGACGCCGTCGATGAAGTTGATCACGTTGACCACGGCGACGATCCCGAGCACGGTCAGCGGGTAGGCGAGCCAACCGAGTTCAAAGCCGCCGACAAAGGGCAGGGTCAGATTGTCGACGCGGACCCCGGCCAGGACGGGGATCAGGGCCGCCCCGATCTGGCCGAGCAGCTTCGGCAGGGCCGGTAGGCCGCGCACGTCGTCGATCACCCCGACCACGGCGATCGCGGCGGCGCCAAGCAGGATCGAGCGGCTCTCGCCGTCGCTCGGCAGCCAGATCCAGCCGGCCACCTCGATGCCGGCAAAGATCGCCAGGCCGGAGAGCCGCGGCATCGGCTTGTCGTGCAGGCCGCGCTCCTTCGGCATGTCGATCGCGCCGATTCGAAAGGCGAGCCGCTCGGCGTAGGGAACCAGCAGCCAGGCGATCGCGGCCGCTACGAGGAAGGCGAGAACGGCGTCAGTTGTCGCTGCCATATCGCGGTGCCCCCGGCTAAGCGGGCGCGCTCAGGCTACTCAACGCCCGCGACAGCGCCGAGCACGCCCTCGACCAGGAGCCCGGGATCGCGAGGGTTGAGGACGCCGACCGGGGACTCGCGCTTGCGCAGCGGCAACTCAGCGGGATCGTTGAGCACCCGCAAACGCCCGGTCGCGATCAGGTCCTCGTCGACGCCACCCATGCGACCGGCAAAGGTTGTGAAGACGGGCGTGCCCAGGGCAACCGCCTCGCGGTTCATCGTCCCCCCCGCACTGACCACCAGGTCGGCGTAGGCGATCAGGCTCTGGGCGTCGATCGCCCGCTCGGGCACGATCAGGTTGGCCGCCTTCATCTCCCGCACCTCGACGCCCTGGCGCTCGGTGCGTGGAATGACGACGGCCTGCACCTCCTCGGACCTGGCGAGGTAGCGGATCGCCTCCCCGTAGACGTCGTTGCGAGCGTGATACTCGGAGGTCTCCGGCGGCGGCCGCACGACGACGAGCACCTTCTCGCGATCGAGGCCGAGCTCGTCAAGGACGCCGGCGTCCGGACGGAAGTCAGCCAGGTAGTACTCCTCCTTGAGGCCGGGGTAGCGAACGAGCTTGCGCTCCTTGGCACCGATCTTCCGCAGCCGCTCGAGCGGGATCGACTCCGGCATCAGCACCTTGCGCGCCGCCCGGAAGGCGATCTGGCGCTGCCACCCGGCGAACTCGTAGTCCTGCATCTGCGCCGATGGGATCAGGTAGAGCGAGGAGACAACGGCGAGATCGACCGAGCCGTGAGCGAGGGCCAACTGCGGGCGTCGCTGCCAGACCAGCCGCGCCAGTTGCGCCGAGCGGCCGGCAAGCGCCCGCCCCTTGCCGAGCGCCGAGGCGCCGCCGTGGCTGCCGACAGCCGTGTAAGGAATGCCAAGCCGGTCGAGGATCCCCAGCGTCTGCCCGTACTCCCGGGCGGTGACGAGCACCTCGTCCCCCCTCGCCTCGAAGCGCTCGATCAGCGGCCGCAGGACCAGCGGGTGGGCAGCGGCGGTGCAGTCGACCCAGACCCTCATATTCCGCCACCTGCTCCGCTTCGCGTCCGCGGGCGGCGGCAATCGCCATATCGGCGCCGCTCACGAAGAATCAGATCGTGACGTTCGCTAATCGGCAATCAAACCGCTGCTGGTGCGGAAATCTGTGGGTAGAGCGGGTAGCGCTCCATCAGGGCGCGGGTGCGATCTCCGAGCGCGTCCTTCTGAGCCTCGAAGTCGTCGGAGAGCGCCGTGGCGATCACGCTGGCGATCTCGGTCATGTCCTCCTCGACCAGGCCGCGGGTGGTCAGCGCCGGGGTGCCGATCCGCAAGCCCGACGGGTTCATCGGCGGCCGCGGGTCAAAGGGGATCGCGTTGCGGTTGACCGTGATGCCGACCGCGTCGAGCCGGTCCTCGGCGGTCTGCCCGTCGAGGCCGGTCGGGGTGAGGTCGACGAGGACGAGGTGCACATCGGTGCCGCCGGTGAGGACCGGGACCCCGCCGTCTTCCAGCCCGGCCGCCAACGCCCGGGCGTTGGCGATCGTCTGGCGCTGGCGCGCGCGGAACTGCTCGCTGGCGGCGATTCGCAGCGCCACGGCCTTGGCGGCGATCGTGTGCATCAGCGGCCCGCCCTGCTGGCCGGGGAAGATGGCTTTGTCGATCGCCTTGGCGTGCTCCTCTTTGCAGAGGATCATGCCGCTGCGCGGGCCGCAGAGCGTCTTGTGGATCGTCGTCGTGACGACATCGGCGTGCTGCACTGGGTTGGGGTGTTCGCCGGCGGCGACGAGGCCGGCGAAGTGGGCCATGTCGACCATCAGCTTGGCCCCGACCGAGTCGGCGATCTGGCGGAAGGCGGCGAAATCGAGCTGGCGCGGGTAGGCCGACCAGCCGGCGATGATCAGCTTCGGCTTGTGCTCCTCGGCAAGCGCGGCGACCTCGTCCATGTCGACCAGCAGATCGTCTTTGCGGACGTGGTACGGGACCGGGTTGTAGAGCGTGCCGGAGATGTTGATCTTCATCCCGTGACTGAGGTGGCCGCCGTGATCGAGAGCAAGGCCGAGGAAGGTGTCCCCTGGTTCGAGCAACCCCATGTAGACGGCGTTGTTGGCCTGGGCGCCGGAGTGGGCCTGGACGTTGGCGTGCTCGGCGCCGAACAGCTCCTTGGCGCGATCGATCGCCAGCTGCTCGGCGACGTCGACCTCCTCGCAGCCACCGTAGTAACGCCGCCCGGGGTAGCCCTCCGCGTACTTGTTGGTCAGCACCGAGCCGACCGCGTCGAGCACCGCCTGGGGCACGAAGTTCTCCGAGGCGATCATCTCCAGGGTGCCCTGCTGGCGCCGCAGCTCGGCCTCGAGCACGGCGGCGATCTCGGGGTCGACCTCGCCCAGCGGTGCGGTCTGGAAGCTCTCCGGCAGCTCGCTCATCAGTGCAGCGACGATAGCAACGCCCGCCGATAGCCGAAGCGGGTATAGATGTGCCCCAAGTGAAGCCGAAGCGCGCCCTCCTCGCCCTCGCGATCTCTCTCCTCGCGGCCCTCCTCGGCATCTCGTCGGCAAACGCGATCACGCCAATCGGCGAGAACCCCTGCGGGGGCCCGGAAGCGAAGGTCCTGCTCTGCCCGAACCTGCGCATCGCGCCGCCGCACGAGCTCTACGTCGACCACGCCGGCGGCCGCACCCGCCTGCACGCGACGAGCGACGTCCGCAGTCGCGGCCACGGGCCGATGGAGTTGCATGGGACGCGCAACGGCTGGCGCACGATGCGCGTTCGCCAGCGGATCTACCGCGCCGGCGGCGGCCACATCACCGTGCCGACGCAGGCAACCCTGCGCTTCACCTCGGTCGGCGCCTACTTCGGCGGCTCCTACTGGAAGGTCCACCAGCTCGCCCGCTTCGAGCTCTGGTCGGTCGACGGTCACCACCAGCTCCTGCATCGAGTGCGGGTCGGCCCGAAGCTCAACTACTGCCTGCGCGACCTCGAGCGCACCAGCCCCGGCAAGCGCTCACCGGCCAGCTGGCACTACCCCGGCTGCAACCAAGACCCCTACATCCACCACGACACGCTCGGCACCTCGGTCGGCTGGTCGGACATCTACCCGGCCGATTACGACAAGCAGTGGATCAACGTCAGCGGCCTGCACGGCTGCTTCGCCTTCGTGATGACGGTCGACCCCGCTGGCCTGCTCTACGAGTCGAACGAGAACGACAACAGCTCGCACCGCCTCGTCCACCTGCCCTTCCGCGGCGGCAGTGGCTGCTAGCCGCGCGCCTGTCTAGCCGCCGATCGGCGCTCGCGGGGTCGAGCCCCAGAAGACGACCGTGCCGAGCATGCCGATGATGTGGACGATGATGATGTTGACCACCATCGACTGAGCGGTAGCGGTGCCGACACCGACCGGGCCACCCGAGGCGGTGTAGCCGTAATAGCAGCCGACCAGCACGATCGCGGTCGCCATCACCATCCCCTTGGTCAGACTGAAGAAGAGGTCGACGGGGTCCTGGAACATCCAGAAGATCAGCAGGTAGCCGCCCTGGGAGACGTCGCCGACTTGCTGGACCACCGCCAGGTAGCTGGCGAAGTAGGCCACCCCGATCCCGACCAGGTAGAGGAAGGGGATAGCGATCCAGGCGCCGAGCAGGCGCGTCGCGCAGAGGAAGGTAACCGGCGGGATGCCCATCACCTCAAGTGCGTCGATCTCATCGGAGATCCGCATCGCGCCGATCTCAGCGACGATGCCGGTGCCGACCTTGGCCGAGAGGATGTAGCCGAAGGCGTAGGGCAGGCCCTCGCGCAGGTCGCAGTAGGCCGAGAAGAGCCCGGCCAGCGAGGGTGCGCCGATCGAGCGGTTGAAATAAGCGCCCTGTAGTCCGCACTGCAGGCCAAGAATGAAGACGAACGCCCAGATGATCACCGCCGAGCCGAGGATCAGGATGCCCGACTGGCGCAGGCTCTCGCCGAAGAAGCGCAGGACGCGGCCGCTGTAGACGAGGCCGGCGACGCGGGAGCCGAAGCGGGCGACCTCGCCAAAGGAGTCGAGCCAGCCGCGCGGGACGTCGAGCCAGCCGATCAACGGATCGCCTGCAGTTCGGGATTGGTGGCGAGCAGGACCGCGGTGAAGACGTAGTTGAAAAAGAAGACCGCGACCAGGGCAATGACGACGGCCTGGTTGACGGCGCGACCGACACCCTCCGCGCCACCAGAAGCGGTCATCCCCTTGAACGAGCAGACGACCGAGATGATCGCGCCGAAGATCGTGCACATCAGTATCGAACCCCAGATGTCGGTGACCGAGGCGTTGGAGAAGAGGGTGGCGAAGAAGCCGCCGAGCGACTGGTGGTAGAGCAGCTCGGCAGCGATGCCGGCGCTGAGGCCGAAGAGGATGGCGAAGATGTCGAGTAGGGCGGTGACGACCATCAGGGCGAGGAAGCGCGGCACGACCAGGTTCTTGACCGGGTCCACCCCCAGCACCTGCAGGGCGTCGAGCTCCTCGCGGATCTTGCGAGCACCGAGGTCGGCGGTGATCGCCGTGCCGGCGACGCCGGCGACGACGACGGCCGTGACCAGCGGCCCGATCCAGCGGATCGCGGTGAGGACGAAGAAGCCGCCGAGCCGGTCGAGGGCGCCGAAGAGCGAGAGCACGCCCGCCGCCTGCAGCCCCGGGGCGCCGAGGCAGAGGGCAAAGGTCGAGATCAACAGCGGGAACCAGGAGAGCTTGAGCACGAAGAGGAACTGCCAGACCAGCTCCTCGCCGTACGGGTAGGGAGGCCGCACTGCCGAGACGACCGTCTTCGCAGTGAGGATCATCATCTCCCCCACCTGCTCGAAAGCCGACTTGGCGGGCGTGTAGGCGCGGTTCAGGACTTGGCCTGCCACCAGCTCATCGCCCTGCCGAGAGGGCCCCCGCCCGATCGTGGGGGCGCCTCACCCTGCTTGCCCCCGAGCTGCGCTTTGCGCCTCGCCCGTTCCTCGCCTGCCTGCCTGGCCCGCAGCTCGGCGGCCTGCTGCGCCTCGGAGAGCTGGGCGATCAGGGTGTCGCGAGTCTGCTCGAGCTCCTCGACGCCGGCGACGTGCGCTTTGGTGAAGCGGGCAGCGGTCGGCATGTCGGCAGGAAGGTCCCGCGTGTAGGCCGCCAGCTCGATCTCGAGCCGGGCGATCTGGCGGCGCAGCTCGTGGCGCACCTCGATCGACTCGCTCTCCTCGGCAAGGCCGGGAAGCTCTTCGCCGACCTCGCCGGCTTCGCCCGCCTCGCCCATGCTCGCGCAGGCCGCGGTGACGACAACCAGGTCGCTCGGGTCCAGGCCTGCCTCCAGTGTCCGCCGCAGCGCCTCGGAGGCGATCGCCTCCAGCTCCGGCGAGGCCTCGGTCTGCTCGGCGACGAAAGTGCCCTGGCCCTGCCGGCTGACCACGAGCCCGGCCTCCTCCAGGCCGGCGTAGACCGCCCGCACCGTGTTGACGTTGACGCCGCCCCACTCGGCGAGGCGGCGGAAGCTCGGCAGGCGCTCCCCGGCCACGAGGCGACCGGTAGCGATCAGCGCCCGTAGGCGCCAGGAGAGCTGGACCCCGACCGGCAACTCGGCCGCTGGATCGGTGGAAAAGGGCGTGGCTTCGCGAGCTGCGGTCCGCTGTGCCATCAGATCACACAGTAGGTTATTCCCCTGTTCTAGTCAACTAGAACAGTATTTAGACAGCGCCGAAACGCTCCCGTAGCTCCTCTGCCGGCATCCCCCCCTGGCGCAAGACGGTCCACTCGCCGCCTGAGTCGAGCGAGGTCACGTCGACGACCGTCGAGGGCGATCCGGTCAGGATGCCGCCGTCGATCGCGACGTCGACGGCGCTGAGGATGCTGCGCGGCACGTCGGCGAAGATGGCCGGTGCCGGCTCCCCGCTGTGGTTTGCCGACGTCTGGAAGACCGGCCACATCATCCCCTCGAGCGGCCCGCCGATCAGGCGTACCCCCAACCGCTCGGGATCTTCGCGACAGGCCAGCGGATAGCGATGCTCGGGGTTGTCGACGATCAGGGTCACCGGCCCCGGCAGCAGTGCCCCGACCGCGGCCCGGGTGCGATCGCCGAGGCCCTCGACCAACTCGCGCATCGCCAGCGGCGAGAAGTAGAGAACGGCCGAGGGCTTGCCGTCATCGCGGCCCTTGATCCGGTGAATCCGCTCGATCGCCGTTTGATTGAGCGGGTCACAAGCCAAGCCATAGAGACCATCGGCGGGGAAGACTGCCACGCCGCCGGCGGCAACGCAGAGCTCGAGGCCCGTGCGCGCGCTGTCGACTCCGTCGCGCTCGACCGAGACCGTGACGGTCATAGCGCGATCCCGTTGCGACCGATCACAATGCGCGCAATACCGGCCAGATCGGGGCGAGGTTCACTCGCGGCGAAGCCCGCCGCTGCGAGAATTTCCGTGACGGCAGCGGCCTGGCCCTCGCCGATCTCGAGCGCCAGGGTGTCGGTAACGCCGGTAAGAGCCGGAACCGCGGCGCGCACCGAATCAAGCCCGTCGGGACCGGCGAGCAGAGCCTCACGCGGCTCCCACTCGGTCACCTCGCGCTGCAGCTCTCGCCAGTCCCCCTCGGCCACATAGGGAAGATTCGCGACGACAAGGTCAAATCCCTCAGCGGACGGTGGCAGCGTTCCCTGGTGGAACTCGATCCGCGCGGCGAGGCCGAGGCGCTCGGCGTTGTCACGGGCGACGGCGAGCGCCGGTGCCGAGGTGTCAGTGGCGCTGACCGCACAGTCGGGTAGCTCGGCGGCGATCGCCAGGGCAACGGCACCAGAGCCGGTGCCGACGTCGAGAACAGAGCGCGGCCGCAACTCGAGCGCGAGCTCGACCAGCAACTCGGTCTCGGGGCGCGGAATCAGCACGCGGGGGTCGACGGCGAGCTCGAGGTGGCAGAAGCCCTGCCTGCCGAGGATGTAGGCGACCGGCTCCCGCCGCAGGCGCCGCCGCACCATCTCGGCAAAACGCCGTGTCGCGGCCGGCGGAATCTCCTCCTCGGGGTTAGCTACGAGGCGGGCGCGCTGCCAACCGGTCGCCTCGGCCAACAGCAGTTCAGCGTCCAATCTGGGTGTTTCCACCCCTGCCGCTTTCATCGCGTCGACAGCAGCGCGCAACGCATCTCCAGTCATCAGGGATGACGCGCGTGACCAAGCAGATCAAGGACGCAGGGAGTGTGGCGTGCTCTGCACGCGAGCGACCGAGGACGCCGATATGCGCCGGTCACGCGCGTCATCCGACTGCGGCGGTCTCGAGGCGCTGCCGCTTCTCCTCGGCGGCCAGCGCATCGGTGAACTCGCCCAGTTCGCCACCGAGCACGCCTTCGAGGTTGTGCGAGGTGTGCTTGATCCGGTGGTCGGTCACGCGGCCCTGCGGGAAGTTGTAGGTGCGGACCTTCTCGGAGCGCTCGCCGCTGCCGACCTGCGCCTTGCGCTCAGAGGCGATCTTGGCGTGCTGCTCGGCCAGCTCGCGCTCGTACAGGCGAGCTCGCAGGACCCGCATCGCCCGCTCCTTGTTCTGCAGCTGCGACTTCTCGTCCTGCATCGAGACCACGATGCCGCTCGGTTTGTGGGTGATCCGCACCGCCGAGTCGGTGGTGTTGACCGACTGCCCGCCTGGGCCGGAGGAGCGGTAGACGTCGACCTGCAGGTCGCCTTGATTGATCTCGACCTCCACCTCCTCGGCCTCGGGGAGCACGGCGACGGTCGCGGTGGAGGTGTGGATCCGGCCCTGCGACTCGGTCTCGGGCACCCGCTGCACCCGGTGCGTGCCGCCCTCGTACTTGAAGATCGAGTAGGCGCCCTCACCCTTGATCGCGAAGGTGACCTCCTTGAAGCCACCGACCTCGGCGCTGGACTGCGAGAGTGGCTCGGTGGAGAAGCCGCGCTCTTCGGCGTAGCGGGTCAGCATCTTGTAGAGATCGCCGGCGAAGAGAGCCGCCTCGTCGCCGCCGGTGCCGGCCCTGATCTCAACCAGGACATTCTTCGAGTCGTTTGGGTCGCGCTCGACCATCGCCAGGCGAATCTCCTCTTCGAGCGCCTCGATTCGCGGCGGTGCCTCCTCGGCCATCTTCAGCAGCTCCGGATCGTCCCCGTCCTCAGCCAGCAGCTCCCGCGCCCCTTCGAGGTCGTCCTTCAGCTTGCTGTACTCGACCGCCAGCTCCCGCGCCGGCCGCAGCTCGCGATACTCGCGGCCGACCTCGGCGTAGCGCTCGCGGTCCCCGATCACGGCGGGATCGGACATCTGCGCCTCAAGCTCGGCAAAGCGCGCCTCGATCTGTTCGACCAGGGAATCGATCACGACTCACAACATAGAGGGGGATCTCCCATGGCGATTCCGGCACTTCAGCTCTCTCTCAACAGTGTGCCAGTTGACTAGCACAATAGCTCCGGTTACTGTGATAGCTAGCTAGTTCAACGGGAAACGCTTGTGAATTTCGCATTGGAGGCTGAGATGAAAACGGACACGCTCGTCGCCGCGCCAGCCACGCGGATTGCCTGCCTCGCCCTGCCAAAGCTGATCGGAGCCGGCAACCTCGATGCGGCAACGGGGTGCTTCTCCCGCGACGCCTGCCTCCTGACCCCCGACGCAACCGCTATCCACGATCGCGAGCACATCCGCCCCCTGCTCGCGCAGCTGATCTCGCGTCGCATCCGGATCGAGGTCGAGCAGAGCAACGTGCTCGTCGCCGGTGACGTCGCCTACGCTCGCGAGCTTTGGCGGGTCAGCGCCACCGTTGCCGCCGGCTCCCGGTACGAGCACTCTTGCGATCCCTCGCTCGTACTCAAGCGAATCGAAGGCAGCTGGAAGATCTCGATCGCGACCCTCTGGGGCTGGGGCGGGCGCTAGCTACGCGACAATCTCGATGTGCTGCTGCCCGGCGGCATCCTCGGGCGACTCGCGTGCCAAGACGGCCTCCAGCGAGGCGATCGCGACGGCGAGCTCTTCTTCGTCGGGCTCGCGCGTGGTCAGGTTCTGCAGCATCAGCCCTGGCCACATGATCGCCCGCACCCAACGCTTGCGCCGATTTTTGCCGGCCCACTTGATCACCTCATAGGAGAGCCCGGCGATCAGCGGGATGCCGATGATCCGCGAGGCAACCAGCCAGTACCAGGCCGGCAGCCCGATCGGGGCGAAGACGAAGATCGCGAGCACCATCACGATCAGCAGGAAGCTGGTGCCACAGCGGGGATGCAGGCGCGAGTAGAGCTTCGCCCGGGCCGGTGTCAACTCGTCTTCGGCCTCGTAGCAGGAGATCGTCTTGTGCTCGGCGCCGTGGTACTCGAAGACGCGGCGGAGGTCCTTGAGCCGGCTGATCGCGGCGATGTAGGCGATGAAGATCCCAGTGCGCAGTACGCCCTCGACCAGCCAGAATAGGAAGGGCGAGCCGAGCTTGTCCTTGATCAGGCTGGTGAGGCCGACCGGCACGACGAAGAAGAGGCCGACCGCAAGCAACATCGAGAAGGCGATGGTGAGGCCCCACATCCAGCCGCCGATCTCTTCCCGCTCGCCCTCTTCGTCCTCCTCGAGCTGGGCGTTGGCGGAAATCGCAAGAGCGCGGAAGCCGATCTTCAGCGACTCGCCGAGGGCGACCACGCCGCGCAGGACGGGTAGCCGCCAGAGCCGGTGGCGCGTGGCCCAAGGGCGGATCGGCTCGGAGCTGATCTCGATTTCGCCATCAGGGCGGCGCACCGCCACGGCCCAGACAGAGATGCCGCGCATCATCACGCCCTCGAGCACCGCCTGGCCGCCGACCGGGGCGTCACGTTTGGCGACCAGGGCGCCATCGGGCATGCGCAGCGGATCGGCCCCGTTTTTGGACGGAGCAGCAGCTTCGGTTTGCGGCGAGCCCAGCTCTGGGCTCACGGCCTACCTCCCGGCCTTGGCGTGCTTGGCAGCGCGGCGCTGGAAGCGCTCGACCCTGCCGCCCGTGTCGACCAGCTTCTGCTTGCCGGTGTAGAACGGGTGGCACTCCGAGCAGAGCTCGACGTGCAGGTCGGCCTGCGTGGAGCGCGTGTAGAACTGGTTCCCGCAGGAGCAGTGCACGTTTGCCAGCGTGTAATCAGGATGAATTCCGCTTTTCACGCCCTCCAGTCTAGATGACTCGCGCAAGCGGCCGTTCCAGGGGTTGTGAATCGGCTCCCTCGTGCCGATAGCTCCATTGGTGGAAACCACGGATACCACCCGAGGACAATCCCGCGCCGCGCGTGAGCTTCGCGGCGGCCTTGCCGTGCTTCTGCTCGGCGGCACAGTCGTAGTCGCCCTGCATGACTGGCTCGGGCTCGGCGCCGGCCTCGACTTCGCGATCAGCGAAGCCCTCTACGACGCCGTCGTCCTTGGCGCGGGGCTGGCCTGCCTGATCCGGGCCTCCGATTATCCGCGCGAGAAGGCGGCATGGCTGTGGATCGGCGCCTCCCTGCTCAGCTGGGGCGCCGGCGAGGTCTACTGGACGATCTTCATCGAAGGCAACGCCTCCGCCCCCTATCCCTCCCCGGCCGACGTCGGCTACCTCGTCTTCTACCCACTCGCCTACGTCGGCCTGGCGATGCTGGTGCGGGCGCGGGCGCATGAGATCAAGTGGCGGCTCTGGATGGACGGCTTGATCGCGGCGCTCGGCACGGCCGCGCTCGGTACCGCCTTCGTCTTCGACTTCGTCGCCGAGAAGGCGACCGGGACGACGCTGGAACAGCTGACGACCCTCTCCTATCCGCTTGGGGACATCGCGATGCTCTCGATGGTCGTCGGCGTGATTGCCCTGACCGGTTGGCGACCGGGTCGCACCTGGTCGCTGCTGCTCGCCGGCCTCTCGGCGCTGGTGATCGCCGATATCGCCTACACCCTGCAGTCGACCGAAGGGGCGCTGCCGGGCGGGGAATGGATCAACCCGATCTACCTGATCGCCGCGGTCTGTCTCGGCGCCGCAGTCTGGCAGTCGGCCGAAGCGGCTGAGATCACCTCCGCCCAGGAAAACGACCGGCGCGAGATCGTCGTGCCCGCCGTCTTCGCCGCGGTGATGATCGGCCTCTTCGCGATGCAGTACTACAGCGCCACGGGCGGTCTATCGACGGTGCTCTGGGCGGCGACGATGACGGCGGTGATCGTGCGCCTGACGATGAGCGACCGCGAGAACCACAAGCTGCTCGAGGAAGTGCGCACCGACTCCCTGACCGGCCTCGGCAACCGCGGTCGCATGGAGCTCGACCTGGCGGAGGTCTGCGAGCGGACGAGCAGCGAGCGTCCGGCAATGCTCTACCTCTTCGACCTCAACGGCTTCAAGCGCTACAACGACACCTTCGGCCACCCCGCCGGCGACCGCCTCCTCAGCCGCCTCGGCAGTTCGCTGAAAGCGGCGATCGGGGAGGACGGATCCGCCTACCGGATCGGCGGCGATGAGTTCTGCCTGCTGCTCACCTGTGCCGAGGACCGCTTCGAGGCGGTGTCCCGCGTCGCGACCGAAGCGCTGACCGAACACGATCGAGGGGTCGACGTCAACTCGTCCTGGGGCGCCGCGACCATCCCGGCCGAGGCTGGCGATCCCTCGACGGCTCTGCAACTTGCCGACGTGCGCATGTACGCGCAGAAGGAGTCACGTCGCGCGGCCGCCCACGCGGAGTCGGAAGTAGCCGTCCCGGACCCACAGGGCTCCGAGCGGGCGATCAGGGCTTCTCGCGGCTGAGGCCGTTGAGCAGCGCCCCAAGGGTCTGCCCGACCTCGGCCCTCATCCGCTTAGCGTCATCGGCACGAGCCACCAGCATCGCCGCCTCGTCGAGGGCGCCCATCAACACGTGGGCGAGTGGGCGAACTGGTTGCGGTTCGATCTCCCCCGCGTCTACCGCCGCCGTCAGCGTTGCTTCGATCAGGCCGAGGCCGTGCTCGCCGGCAATCTCGCGCCAGCGATCCCAGCCCAGGACCGAGGGACCGTCTAGCAAGACGATCTGCTGCGTCTCCGGCTCTGTACTGGCGCGCAGGAACATCTCAGCGCCAGCCTTCATCGCCGCCAGCGGCGAGGTCGCGTTGGCCCGCAGGGCACCGGCGGCGATCCGCTCCGCCAGCTCGACCTCAATCCGCTCGTAGATGGCCTCGAAGAGCTCGCGCTTGCCGTCGAAGTGGTGATAGAGCGCGCCCCGCGTGACTCCCGCCGCCCGCGAGATCTCCTCGGTGCCAACCGCGGCGTAGCCGTGCTGGGCGAAAAGCGGACGGGCCGCGGCGATCAAGGCCGCCCTGGTCGCCTCGGTCCGCTCCGCCTGTGTGCGCGGCCCCCCCTCGCCACTCTCTTTTTTGACATTCATACTGTATGTATGTTACCTTGCCCGCCGCGGAAACCGGAACTCACGACGAGGAGGAAAGCACGTGACCGAGACAGGCGAGCGCAAAGAGATTGAGTTGCCGGCAGGCCGCATTCGCTACCGCGAAGCGGGTGAGGGCAAACCGGTGGTCTTCGTCCACGGCTTCCTCGTCGACGGCAGGCTCTGGGACGGCGTCGTCGATCGGCTCTCGGACCGCTGCCGCTGTATCGCTCCCGACTGGCCGATCGCCGCCCACCAGGTCGCGATGAGCCCCGATGCCGACCTCTCCCCTCCCGGCATCGCCGCTCTGATTGCCAGCTTCCTCGAGGCGCTCGAGCTCGAGGATGTGACGATCGTCGGCAACGACTCCGGCGGCGCGATGTCGCAGGTACTGGTCACCAAGCACCCCGAGCGGATCGGTCGCCTGGTGCTGACCAACTGCGATACTCACGACAACTTCCCGCCCGGGATCTTCAAGGCGATGCCACCGCTGGCGAAGCTGCCCGGCGGCATGACCGTACTCTCGGCGCCCTTCCGCATCGGCGCCCTCGCCCGCACCGCTTTCAAGCCCTTCGCCCGCACGCCGATACCGGCCGACCTGATCGCCTCCTGGATGCGACCCAGCCTCAGCGATCCCGGCGTCAAGCGCGACGCGACCAAGGTCACCGCCGGAATGAACAAGCGCTACACGCTAGAGGCCGCCGAGCGGCTGAGCGAATCTGAGCTGCCGCTGTTGCTCACCTGGGCACCGGGCGACAAATTCTTCCCAATCTCCTACGCCGAACGCCTGGAGAAGGAGACGCCGAACGCCCGCCTGGTCCGGATCCCGAACGCCAGCACCTTCGTGGCACTCGATCAGCCCGCCCGCCTCGCCGACGAGATCGCCACATTCGTCCAACAAAACTGAGGCAAAACGCGCAAGCTGCGCGTTCTTTTTCGCTACTTGCATGTTTTTCGTCCGATTGGGGCGCGAAGGTTCCATAACGCCCCCTACAGGACGGAGAGTCATGCCTAGGGAAATCTTCGATCAGGATCGGCCACGCAGCACGATGGCGCGACGCCTCGACGAAGCGTTTGCCGGCTGCGACCAGTGGACCCTCGCCCCGCCGACTCAGCGGCGCAGCGAGGCCGTCTTTAGCCCGCAGGCCTCGATCTCATCGAGGATCAGCGGCAGCGCCGCCGCCGTACGCACCCAGGAGCCGCGCGCGCTGTAGTAGTCGGCGTCGTGCAGGAGCACAATGTCCCCGGCCGCGATGCCGGCACTCGAGCGACGGGCGATCGACTCGGCGGTAGCACTGCGGTCCCAGTCGCGTCCCCAGCGTGACCAGAGGACCGGCCGCCAGCCGCGCCGCCGCGCGGCACGCAGAGTCTGAGCGCTGAAGATTCCGTAAGGGGGCCGATAGTCAGCGATCGCCTTGCCGCTGGCGTCCTCGATCGCGACTCGCGCCCGTTCGGCGTCCTCGAGGAAGGCATGGGGGCCGAGCCGCAGGTTGTTGCGGTGGCGAAAGCAGTGCAACTCGACCGCGTGCCCTGCGGCCGCGATCTCAGCGACCAGCGTCGGGTAGCGCACCACCTGCTCGCCGACTAGGAAGAACGTTGCCGTCGCGCCGCGCGCGCGCAGGACCTCGAGCACCGCCGGTGTGCCCTGCGGGTGTGGGCCATCGTCGAAGGTGAGGGCAACGTCGTCCTCCTCCCCCAGCTTCATCTCGATGCCGAGCGCCGGGCCCAGGCCCGGCACGATCGGCGCCAGAGCCGGCCCGGCGTGCAGGACCGCCGCCGCCGAGGCGCCGGCCCCCAGAGCCCCGATCAATTCCCGCTGCTGGTGCTCGCTTGCTTACTGGCCGTCGCGGTCGGCTGTGCCGGCTTGGAGCTTTCGACGGCCGGAGTCGGGGTGTCGGTGTCCTTGCCGAAGTGGATGCGGCCCTCGAGCGGCTTGGCGACCACCTTGTACGGGGCTTCGCGATCAATCACGGTGAACAGCATCACCACCGCGATCAGCCCGAGTGCGACGGCCGTTGCCACCCGCTCGGCGCGCAGGCGCCAGACCGGCTGCGGGCGTACCCGCGGGCGCACGGTGAGCACGCGCGAGGCGAGCGAGGGCAGCGAGGCGAAGGAGGAATCCGGCGAGCGGCGCTCGCGGGTGACGTGGCGCAGAACCGACTCCAGCTCGTGCTGGGAGCCCGCCACCTCGGCCAAGCCGAAGCGTTCGAAGGCGGCGTTGTTGGCTCGCAGGTGACCGGCCGAGAAACCGTAGGAGACGACCGGGCAGCCGCGGATGTGCGCCTCGAGCACGGTCAGGCCGGCGGTGGCGTGGATCATCGCGTCGGCCGCGGCCATCCAATCGCTCATCTGCTCGGTGAAGCCGAGGATCCGAACCTGCTCGTTGCCGGCGAAGGCACTCTCCAGCTTCTCGCGGACGATGTCGTTGCGGCCGGTGATGCAGACGACCAGGGCGTCCTCGGACAGCGCCGAGCGGATCGCGCCCTCGAGGTCGCCGATCCCCCAGCCGCCACCGGAGACGAGCACGACGCGGGCGTGGGCCGGGACGTCCAGCGCCTCGCGGGCGTCGCGGCGGGTGCGGGGCATCAGGAAGTCGCGCGAAATCGGCGGGCGCACCCACTCCACGGTTCCAGGACCGACCAGCTTCTCGACCTCCTCGATCGACTCCGGGTGGGTGACGTAGTGGAGGTCGACCCCTGGATGAGCCCAGTAGCGCAGCCCGGCCAGGTCGGTGATCGCCGACTGCACCGGGATCTCCAGGCGGCGGTTCTCGCGCAGCATCCCGAGGACCGCGGTTACGCCGGGATAAGTCGAGATCACCGCGTCGGGATCGTGCTGCTCAATCACCTTCAGCAGACCACGGCCCGAGAAGATGTAGCCGAGGTGGTGGAAGAGCCAGCGGGCCGGGGCGAACTTGGTGATCAGCCAGTACTGGATGTCGAACAGCCAGGGCATCCAGCGGAAGGTCACTTTGGAGCCGTTGCGCAGGACCGCGGCGGAGAGCTTGCCCATCGCCTCGAGCCCGTTGGCGATCTCCACCTCGACCCCGGGGACCTCCTCTTCGAGGTCAGCCTTGATGATTCGCGCCGGCAGGTCGTGGCCCTCGCCGATATCGGCACTCAAGATCAGCACCCGGGGCGAGTGCTCCTCGGCGCGGGCGGCGCCGGAAAGAAGCGCGCCGGCGGCGTGTTCGTTGCCGTTCAGCGAGGGCTGCTTGCCGGGGATCGGGTCGGGCGGGCGAGTGGTGTTGCGAACCCACTCGACGTACTTGCGCACGCCTTCTTTGAAGCTGGTCTCGGCCTTCCAGCCAAGCTCGGACAGCGCCCGCTCGTTGGATATCGACTTGCCTGGGAAATCGCCGGGGCGCGGCGGCGTGTGGGTGATCTCGCAGGTGTCGACGTTTTCCTGCACCCGCTCGGCGATTTCGAGGATCGTCACGACCTCGTCGCCGGAGAGGTTGTAGGTGCGACCGGCGGCCTCGGGCGCCAGCGCCGCGACGATGCCGTCGGCGAGGTCCTCGACGTAGATGAAGCTGCGGGTCGTCGAGCCGTCGCCGGCGATCGTCAGCGGCTTGCCTTCGAAGGAGAGGTCGGTGAACTTGGCGACGACGCCGGCGGCGCGGGCGCGCGGGCCGTAGGGGATGCCGAAGCGCAGCACGGTGCTCTCCAGCTCGTAGAGCTCGGCATAGCCGGCGCAGTAGGTCTCACCGGCGAGCTTGGTCGCGGTGTAGAGGTGGCGCGGCGCCGGGATCGGCGTTTCCTCGTCCACCGCCTGCTCGGGGCAGTCGCTGTAGACCCATGTGGTCGAGCCGTAGACGACGCGACCGACCTTGGCCCGGCAGGCGGCCTCGAGCACGTTGAGGGTGCCGCGCGTGTTGACCTCCTCGGCGAGGACCGGGTCGGCGAGGACGTGGCCGACGTCGGCGACGGCGGCGAGGTGAATGACCGCGTCGCAGTCGCGCATCGCGAGGTCCAGGTTGGCGGGGTCGGTGATGCTGCCGGTGAAGGTCTCGACTTCCAGCGGCGAGTGGTAGGGCGAGGCACTGAGGTCGAAGATCCGCGGCGTATCGCCACGGTCGATCAAGCGGTCGACCACGTGCGAGCCGATGAAGCCGCCGCCGCCGGTTACCAGGACCCTCATGGTTCCTCCTTGGGATTGAGTGCGGCCGCACGGCTCTCGGGCCGGTAGTAAAGCGGCACGCACCAGTGGTTCTCGGCCGCCCAGTCGGTGTTCGGCAGCTGCTCCGAGCGCCCCATGATCCGATGGCAGGGCTCCTCGTAAACGCGGCCCGTGGACTTCTCGATCGGGTCGAAGACGATGTACTTATAGAAGCCCGAGGTCATCCCCTCGGGCAGCTCGAGCCGGGCTGGGTGCAGCGGGTCAAGATGCTCGGCCGCGTAGGCGTTCTTCCAGGCGACGATCTCCTCCATGCGCTCGGCCTGGACCAGGCCCAGCGCCGCGGTGAACTCGCTCATGCGGAAGTTGAGCCCGTCGACCTCGTGCTCGAACTTGCCGTAGTTGCGGAACTTGCGGGCGAACTCGATCAGCTCCTCGTTAGCGGAGACGAGCACTCCCCCCTCGCCAGTGGAGACGGTCTTGGTCGCGTAGAGCGAGTAGACCCCGGCGTCGCCGAAGGAACCGGGCTTGCGCCCGCTCCACTCCGCTCCGTGAGCGTGAGCGCAGTCCTCCAGTAGGAAGATCCCGTTGGCACGGCAGTACTCGGCAATCCGCTCGGCGTCGAAAGCGATGTGTCCGCCGATATGGACGAGGATCGCGGCCTTCGGCCTGTGCTTCTCGGCCTTTGCCTCGAAGTCATCGAATGACATGCAGAGGTCGGTGCGGTTGCAATCGACGAACTCGACCGTGGCGCCGGCGTTGATCGCCGCCAGTGGCGTCGCCATAAAGGTGTTGGAGGGGCAGAGCACCGTCTCCCCCTTCACCCCGGCGAACTCCAGCGCGGCCAGCGCGCCGCCCGCCCAACTCGACAGGCCCAGGCTCGCCAGCCCATTCCACTGGCCCCAGCGCTGCTCGAAGGCGTCCAGCTTCTGACCCTCCGACCACTGCTCGGAATCAAGGACCTCGGTCCAGAGCTCGAAGAGCTTGGCGCGGTCACGATGGTCGAACCCGATCGCGAACTTGCTCGCGTCGACTCGGCTTGTCTCTGCGGACCCTACGGTGGCTCCTTGGCGTGAGTGTGGCTGGGAAGCCTTCGCGGGACGAAATCAAGGTGAAAGCGCGAGAGGCGGCCGCAAGGCTAGCAGTGAAAGCGGACCGAAGCCGGGCTGAATTCAGTCTGACTCGCCGCTATGAGCGTTCTCGATGACCGCCCCCACCGCACGCGACCCAGCCAGCAGCGTGGTGCCGGCGACGGCGATCGCGATCGAGGCGAGCAACGCGGCTCCGCCAAGTGGCGTCGAGCTCCACGACTCGTTGAAGATCAGGGGCGCGACCACCACTGGCACAAGCACCTGGACCGCGAACATCACCGGCGCCACGTGCGTCGCCGGCCGCCGCTGCAGCGCGCTCATCTCGCTCAGCAGCGCCAGGGCCTCGGAGAGCCCCGCAGTTGCCAGCCAACCGATCGCGAGCAACAGTGCGCCGGCAGCCAGCTCGTCGGTGAGCAGCTTGCTTGCGATCGCCGTCCAGGCATAGCCGCAACCGGCGCTGATCACGGGCAGCGTGCCGAACGCCTGAGCTCGCCCGCGCAGCGCGTAGGGAGCGAGAACCGGGATCGCGATCAGGATCGCCGCCAGGGCAATCGCCCCGCCGCCGGCGTGATCGGTGCTTCGATCGGGCGCGGTCAGGGCAACGCCGGCGACGCCGATCACGATCGCCGCGACGGCGGTCCACTCGCGCGGGCCCGGCCTCTCCCCTAGCCGCGTCGCCCCCAGCCAAAGCAGGAGGATCAGCCCGCTCGCTAGACAGGGCTGCACGACGGTCAGGGGCGCCAGCAACAGGGCTGCGATCTCCAGCGGCCACCCGGCCAAACCCAGCGCCGTCGCCCCCAGCCAGCGCCGATTGCGCACCAACTTGCCGATCAGCGAGGGCCGCAGCGAGTGCTCGCCGGGAACCTCGCGAGCCTCGAGCGCCTGCAGCGCGATCGAGGTGTTGTAGAGCAGCGATGCAGCGATCGCCGCGACTATCCCGAGCGCCAGCACGGCCGAGACGCTACTGCGAGCCATCGACGCCGAGCCCGGGCTACCCTCTAATGCTGTGATTTCCTGTCACTATAAAAAACTTGATGATTAACTTGAACCTGATTCGCGCTGCCCTGCTAGCCCTCGCCTTGCTGTTTATCGCTGGCTGCGGCGGCGGGGGAACGTCCGACGCTACTGCCGAAAAGCGGCCCAAATCGGAACCGCCCATCTACTACATGAAGGAATACGAGGCCAACACGGGCTGGGTCCTCGAGTCGAGCGATAAAAAAGTCGGCGACTACCTTCAGAGCGTCTGGCATGACCCGGCGGTCTTCCACGCCAAGCTGGTGATCAGCTCACGCCCGGCGGCGGGCGCCCCCCCGCCGATGGCCGCAGCAGAACTGGCCCGGATCCAGACCAACTACTACTCCGACTACCGCGAACGCAGCTTCAAGCGGGTCAAGCTCGGCAAGCAGCCGATGGTGCGCTGGGCCTACGAGGCTGCCGGCGAAGGGCATTTCGCTTACTTCTTCGAAAAATGCGGCACCAGCATCGCCTTCACAGGCTCCGCAAGCTACCTCGCCTACGAGCCCTTCTCCGAGTTCTACGGCGTCGTCGCTTCCCGGATCAAACCGGTCTGCGTCGAATAGGGGCTCAGGTAGGGCTCAGGTTTCCTGGTACAGCGGCCCGTCGCCGCCCTCGGGCAGCGTTAGGCGCCCACCCTTGGCGGTGATCGCGCCGCACTGGACGCAGTTGGAGGCGGTGACGTGGACGTCGACCTCGGTCGCCCCGTTCTCGAGCTGATCCTCGGGGATCTCGTAGACCTGCGCCGGGCACATCGAGACCCAGGTCTGGGCGATCTCGCGCGGCACCTTGGACTGGATGCGGACGTGGTTGGGCGCGTCGTCGCGGGTCGCGTTGCCGGAGAGGAAGACCGAGTCGAGCTTGGCGAAGGTCAGCTCGTTGTCGGGCTTGACGTACATGTCGCCCGCTTTGCCCAGCTCCATCTCGACCTCGGAGTCGTGCTCCTGCTTCCAGTGACCGCCGGGGAAGTTGCCTTTGGTGACGGTCATCGCCGAGGCCATGGCGCCACCGAGGAAGAAGCCTTTGGAGAAGGGCTGGCGCATGTTGCGCGATTCGTAGAGGTCCTTCTCGATCAGCGACTTGTGGACCTTCTCGTCGTAGGCCTCGAAGTTGACCGAGTCCTGCTTGAGCGACTCGACGATCGTCTCCGCCGCGTACATCCCCGCGTGCATCGCGTAGTGGACGCCCTTCAGTGTCGGCACGTTGACCATGCTGGCGGCGTCGCCGGCGACGACCATGCCGGGCACCGCGAGGCGCTTGGGCATCGCGAAGTAGCCGCCGGAGGGGATCGTCTTGGCGCCCCAGGCGACCCGTTTGCCGCCCTCGAGCAGGTCCTTGATGAAGGGGTGGGTCTTGAGCAGCTGCAGGGCGTCGTGGACCGAGAAGGTCGCGTCGGTGTAGTCGAGGCCGGCGACGAGGCCGATGCAGAGCTTGTCCTCGCCCATCGGGTAGATGAAGCTGCCGCCGAACTCGTTGTAGCGCGGTGACTTGCGCAGCGGCCAGCCCATCGTGTGGATCACGCGGTCGAGGGGCTTCTGGATCTCCCAGACCTCCTTGACCCCGAGCTCCCAGCGCATTGGGTCGGCGCCGTGCATGTCAAAGTAGTCGTAGGCAGCGTAGGTGAGGTGGCCGACCGTCCCCTCGGCGAGGACGGTCGCCTTGGCGACGACGTCGGAGCCGGGCTCGAAGTTGCCCAGCTCTTCGCCCTCTTTTCCACGGCCGCGGTCTCCCGAGCGAATGCCCTTGACCACGCGGTCCTCGACCAGCAGCTTGGTCGCAGCCGTCTCGGAAAGGATGTAAACGCCGGCTTCCTCAGCTTTGTCGGAGAGGAAGCGGCCCAGCTTCGAGACCGAGGTGACGTAGTTGCCGTGGTTGCGGAAGTTCGGCGGCATCGGCTTCAGCGGCAGCGCCGCCTTCGAGGTCAGCAGGTAAACCGCGTCCTTGGTCACCTCCTGGAAGACCGGCCACTCCTCCTTGGGCAGGTCGGGGAAGAGCTCTTCCATCGCCGACGGCTTCATGTTGGCCCCGGAGAGCAGGTGGGCACCGGCCACCTTGCCCTTCTCGATCACCGCGACCGGGACTTCACCGAGCTTCTCGGTCAGCTCCGGCTCGTTCTCGAGCAGCTGCATGATCTTGTTGGCGCAGGCGAGCCCGGCGGGCCCACCCCCAACGATCGCGATGCCGACCTCGATGCGCTCGTCCTCGGCATCGGTCGGCGGGCCGATCACGTCGGCCGGGTCGAACGGCGGCGGGAACTCACTCGGTGCAACAGCCGGCATCGCATGCTCCAATCGTCGTCAGGTAACGAACGGCACCCGGGGAGCCGAGGCCCCCCGGGGGAAACCTCAGCCGCCCTTCTTGGCCTTGATCGCCTCGGTCAGCTTGGGGACGATCTTGTGTAGGTCGCCCACCACGCCGAGATCCGAGAACTCGAAGATCGGCGCATTCTGATCCTTATTGATCGCGAGGATGTTCTCCGAGCTTTGCATCCCGACCTTGTGCTGAATCGCGCCGGAGATGCCGGCGGCCAGGTAGAGCTTCGGCGCGACCGTCTTGCCGGTCTGGCCGATCTGGGCCGCGTAGGGGTACCAGCCGGCGTCGACCACGGCGCGGGTGGCGGCAACCGCGCCGCCCATCGCCTCGGCCAGTTCCTCGCACTGCTTGAAGCCCTCGGCTGCACCGAGGCCGCGACCGCCGCCGACGAGGATCTCTGCGTCCTCGATGTTGACGTCGGCACCGCGCTGCTCGCCGCGCTGGACCATCTTGGCCTTGGTCGACCAGGGCGAGAGCTCGACCGCGACGTCGATGACCTCGGCCGTGCCGCCACTCTCGTTGGCGTCGAAGGCGTTGAGGCGGCCGATGATGATGCCCGGCTCGGAGACGTATCCGACGTCGGCGATCTGGGAGTCCTGCAGGATCGGGCGCTCGGCGACGAGCTTGCCGTCCTGCACCTTGACCTCGGTGACCTCCATCGTCACCCCGGCGTTGAGGCGAGCGGTGAGGCCGGCGCCGATCTCGAAGCCGAGCAGGCCGCCGCCGAAGAGGGCGTAGCTGAAGCCCTCGTCCTGAATCACCTTGGCCATCGCGTCAACGACCGGCTGGGCCAGGCCCTCGGGCACGTCCTTGGCCCGGTAGACCTTGGTCGCGCCCCAGTTGCCGAGCGCGGCGCAGGCGTCGTCGGCGATGTCCCCGACGACCATCACGCCGGCGTCGCCGCCGATCTGGCCGGCCAGCTTGGCCGCCTCGGAGATCGCCCCGAGCGAGTTCTTGTTGAAGTTGCCCTCATCGTCGTGGAGGGCGTAGGTCAGGATGCCTGCCATCTAGATCAGCTTCCTCTCGTCAAGCCAAGCGACGATCTTTTCGACCGTCTCGTTGGTGTCCTCGTCCTCGATGATCTCGCCGGCCTGCTTGGCGGGCGGCGGGTTGAGGGCCAGGACCGATGTCTTGGAGCCGGTCTCGCCGACCATGCCGCCTTCGATGCCGACGTCGCCGGTTGCCTTGGCGTCGAGCGGCTTCTTCTTGGCGCCCATGATCGCCTTCAGGCTGGGGTAGCGGGGCTCGTTGATCGCGTCGCCGACGCTGATCACGGCCGGCAACTCGATCTCGACCGTGTCGTAGCCGTACTCGGCCTGGCGCTCGCAGCGCAGCTTGCCGTCGGCGACGTCGATCTTGATCACCTGGGTCAGCGAGGGCATCTTCAGGTGGTCGGCGACGACGGCGCCGATCGTGTAGCACTCGCCGTCATCGGACTGCTGGCCAAGTAGGACCAAGTCCGGGGCCTCGGACTCGAGCACCTTGGCCAGCGAGTAGCCGGTGGCGCAGACGTCGGAGCCGGCGAGGGCATCGTCGGAGAGGTGCACGGAGCGGTCGGCTCCGAGCGCGACCGCCTTGTGCAGAGCGCGGACGGCGGAGTCGGGACCCATCGTCACGGCGACGACTTCCTCGACCGGGATCGCGCCGCCCTCCTTGATCTGCATGGCGGCCTCGATGGCGTGTGTGTCGAAGGGGTTCAGGTTCTTCTCGCCGCTGCGGTCCAGGCGCATCGTGCTGGAGTCGATGCGCTTCTGAACGGCGGCGTCCGGAACCTCCTTGACCAGGACGCAGATCTTCAAGTTCAAGCCTCCTTGGCTAGTTCTAAAGCTGGTTGACTGACCAGTCAATCAGTCTATCTATAGATGGCGCGGCGGGAGGTTAGCGGGCGCGCCGCCAAGCCGTTTCCCGGCCTACAGCCGGATTTAGACGTCGTCGCGCTCTGAGGCGTTGTCGCGAATGAAGTCGACGATGTCGTCGGTTCCGGCGCCAGGGGTGAAGACCTCGGCGACGCCCAGCTTCTTCAGCTCGGGGATGTCCTCAGCCGGGATCGTTCCGCCGACCGTAACCAGGACGTCGTCGACCCCCTGCGCGGCAAGCAGTTCGACCACCTTCGGCACCAGCGTCATATGGGCGCCAGAAAGGATCGAGAGGCCGACCGCGTCGGCGTCCTCCTGGATCACCGTCTCGGCGATCTGCTCCGGCGTCTGGTGCAGCCCGGTGTAGATCACCTCCATCCCCGCGTCGCGCAGAGCGCGAGCGATGATCTTGGCTCCACGGTCGTGCCCGTCCAAGCCAGGCTTGGCGACGACGACGCGGATCTTGCGGGCTGTTGCGGTGGTCATGCGGCCAGGAGGTTAGACCACCGGAGGGAGAAATCGCCTCGCTGAACCCTTGACCACCGTGTGCGTGGGTCAAATGACCAGTCGCAGGATGAGCGCGAACGAGATACGGCGATCTGGGCGCTGGTGAGGCGGCAGCATGGCGCGATCGCCCGACGACAGCTCCTCGCGGTGGGCCTCAGCCCTCGCCAGATCGAGCGGCGGATAGCCGCTGGGCGGCTGCACCCCACCTGGCGCGGCGTATACGCGGTGGGACGGCCTGAACTAGATGGGCACGGCCGTTGGATGGCGGCGATCCTCGCCTGCGGACCGGGCGCGGCGCTAAGCCATGGCAGCGCGGCCGCCCTTTGGGGATTCGGGAAGGGGCAGGGCAACACGATCGACATCTCGGTGCCCGTCAGGAGACGCAGCCGGCTGCGCGGGATACGGATCCACAGGCGCACAGAGGCGATCCTGGAGGATGTCCTCACCCACGACAGGATTCCCCTCACTTCACCTATACGCACGCTGATCGACCAGGCGACGCGTCTGAGGCCGATGCAGCTGGAGCGCGCGGTCAACGAGGCCGACAAGCTGGATCGTGTGAGAGCGGATGCGCTGCGCGAGTCCCTCGACGACTATCGCGGCCAACCCGGCGTCACGCCACTGAGAGAGCTCCTCGACCCGCTCGCCTTCCGGCTCAGCGACTCCGAGCTCGAGCAGCGCATGAGGCCGCTCGCGCGCTCCGCCGGGCTCCCGGCGCCGCAGACGAAGGCGTGGGTGAATGACTACGAGGTCGATTTCTACTGGCCCGAGCTCGGGATCGTTGTGGAGGCGGACGGGCTGAGATACCACCGCACCGCCTCCCAGCAGAAGCGCGGCCTGGAACGCGATCAAGCTCACCTCGCGGCCGGCATGTGGCCACTGCGCTTCTCCCACTGGCAGATCAAGTACGACCATGCGCACGTGCAGAAAATCCTCCGCAGTGCCGTGGCGCGCGCCCAAGCGGAAGTCGACGGGCTCGGCTGAACCCTTTACCACCGCATCGGTGGGCAAACTGACCAGTCGCGGGACGTGGCGGAGACTAGAAGACCGGGGACTCGGTGTAGGTGCCGAAGACCTCCTGCATCGCCGCGATCATCTCGCCCTCGCTGGCGCGGGCGCGGGCAGCGGCGATGATCGGGGGCATCAGGTTCTCGTCGGTGGCGGCGGCGCGCTTGAGCTCGGCGAGGGCCTTCTCGACCTCGGCGCCGTCGCGCTTTGCCTTGGTCGCGGCGAGGCGATCGGTCTGCTTGCGTTCGAGCGCCGGGTCGATGCGAAGGATCGGCGTCGGCACTTCGTCGTCTTCGGTGAAGTCATTGACGCCGACGACGATGCGCTGGCGCCGGTCGAGCTCGCGCTGATAGGTGAAGGCGGCGTCGGCGATCTCGCGCTGGGGGAAGTTACGGCGGATCGCCTCGACCATCCCCCCCAGCTCGTCGATGCGGGCGAAGTAGCCGTAGGCGGCCTCCTCCATCTCATCGGTCAGCTTCTCGACGAACCAGGATCCGCCGAGCGGGTCGGTGGTGTTGGGAGCGCCCGACTCGAAGGCGATCACCTGCTGGGTGCGCAGCGCCACCTTCACCGCCTCCTCGGTCGGCAGCGCCAACGCCTCGTCGAAGGAGTTGGTGTGCAGCGACTGGGTGCCGCCGAGCACCGCGGCGAGCGCCTCCAGCGAGGTGCGGACGACGTTGTTGAGCGGCTGTTGCGCGGTCAGCGAGACGCCGGCGGTCTGGGCGTGGAAGCGCAGTCGCATCGACTCCTCGCGCTTGGCGCCGTAGGTCTCCTTCATCTCGCGGGCCCAAATCCGGCGCGCCGCCCGGTACTTGGCGATCTCCTCGAAGAAGTCGATGTGGGCGTTGAAGAAGAAGGAGAGGCGTGGAGCGAAATCGTCGACGTCTAGGCCGCGCTCGAGCGCCCGCTCGACGTAGGTGAAGCCGTCCTTGAGCGTGAAGGCGAGCTCCTGCTGCGCGGTCGAGCCGGCCTCGCGGATGTGGTACCCGGAGATCGAGACGGGGTGCCAGCGCGGCATGTACTCGCTGCACCACTCGATCATGTCGGTGACCAAGCGCATCGCCGGCTCGATCGGGAAGCACCACTCCTTCTGGGCGATGTACTCCTTGAGGATGTCGGTCTGGATCGTGCCGCCGAGCTTCTCCGGCGGCACCCCCTGCTGCTCGCCGACGAGGACGTAGAAGGCGAGCAGGATCGCCGCCGGGGCGTTGATCGTCATCGAGGTGGTGACGCCGCCGAGCGGGATGCCGTCGAAGAGCTGTTCCATGTCGTCGAGGGTGTCGACGGCGACGCCCTCGCGGCCGACCTCGCCGAGGCTGCGGATGTGGTCGGAGTCGTAGCCCATCAGGGTCGGCATGTCGAAGGCCGTCGAGAGGCCGGTCTGGCCGTGATCGAGCAGGTAGTGGAAGCGCTCGTTGGTCTCCTCGACGGTGCCGAAGCCGGCGAACTGGCGCATCGTCCAGAGCCGCCCCCTGTACATGGAGGGGTAGGGACCGCGTGTGAAGGGGTACTCGCCCGGCGCCCCGATCGTCTCCTCGGGGCTCTCGGGAGCGTGCTCGGGCCCGTAGAGCGGCGCGATCGGGTGCCCCGACATCGTCGAGAACTCCGCCTCGCGCTCCTTGTACTCCGGCTTCTCGCGCGGCTCGATTGCCATGCGCACAGTCTAGGCGCGCCGGGAGAAGCGCCGGGGCGGCGGCTTGCGGCGGGCGGCGATGCGCGAGCCGCCGAAGCCGGCAACCGTCGCCAGCAGAGTGACCGCGATCGCGACCAGGCGGCGGCCGAGGCGCTCGAAGCGCAGTGTCTGCCAGCCCTCGTCGCGGGCGATCTCGGCCAGCGGCGGGTCTGGATTGACGACCACGGGGTTGCCGACCGCGCGCAGCATCGGCAGGTCGGAGACCGAGTCGGAGTAGGCATAGGAGATGGCGAGGTCGATGTCGTGCTCCGCAGCGTAGGCCTGCATCGCCTCGACCTTGCCCTCGCCGTAGACGAAGGGCCCGTCGAAGCGGCCGGTGAGAGCGCCGTCCTCGCCGACTTCGTAACGAGTGCCCACTCCACCGTCCATGCCGAGCACGTTGGCCAGTGGCTCGACCACGCCGCTGCCGGCAGCGCTGACGATGAAGGTCGGGCGACCAGCGTCTTGGTGAGCGTAGACCTCGTCGAGCATCTGCGGGTAGACCCTCGGCAGGATCGCCGCCATCACCTCGGGATTCATCCGCTCGAAACTGCGGGCGGGCACTCCGGCGATCAGTTCGCGCGCGGCCTTAAGCACCTCGCGCGTGCGCTCGTCGGTGGTCCCGCGCAAGCGGTACCGCAGGTGCTCGAAGCCCCAGCTGGCGAGCTGGCGACGGCTGACCAAGCGGTGGCGCGCCGCGACGCGGGCGAACTGCATCCCGGACGACCCCGCCATCAGGGTCTTGTCCAGGTCGAAGAACGCCGCGGCGCGGCTCATCGGGCTACTGGCCGTCGACCTCGATCACGATCGCGTCACCCTGACCGCCACCAGAGCAGATCGCCGCGACGCCGATGCCGCCGCCGCGCCGCCCCAGCTCGTGGACGAGCGAGCCGACGATACGGGCACCGGAGGCACCGATCGGGTGACCGAGCGCGATCGCGCCGCCGTTGACGTTGACCTTGTCTTTGTCGACGTCGAGCATGCGGACCGAGTTGATCGCGACCGAGGCGAACGCCTCATTGATCTCCCAGAGGTCGACGTCCTCAGGGCTCTTGCCGATCTTCTCCAGCGCCTGCTTGGCGGCGTTGGCCGGAGTTTTCGCCAGATATGGGAAGTCGTCGGCAACCGTGCCATAAGAGAGGACGCGAGCCAGCGGCGTGCGGCCTTCCTTTTCGGCCCACTCCTCGGAGACGACCACGATCGCGCCGGCGCCGTCGTTGACCCCCGGGGCGTTGCCGGCGGTGTGGGTGGCGTCCTCACCACCGATCGCGCGCAGGCCGGCGAGGGTCTCGACCGTGGTCTCGGGGCGGATCGCCTCGTCGGCCTCGATCGTGTGCTCGCCCTTGCGCGACTTGACCGTGATCCCGGCGATCTCGTCGGCGAGGCGGCCGGCATCGGTCGCCTCGGCGGCGAGCCGGTGCGAGCGCTCGGCGAAGCGGTCCATGTCGGCGCGGGTGATCTCGAGCTCGTTGGAAACCTCGCTCGCCTCGTTGATCATCTGCTTTTCGGTGAAGGGGTTTGTTAGGCCGTCGTGGGTCATCGCGTCGATCGACTGGACGTCGCCCATGCGGAAGCCGAAGCGCGCGCCCGGCAGCAGGTAGGGCGCCTTGCTCATCGACTCCATGCCACCGGTGACGGCAACTTCCGTGTCGCCGGCGCGGATCGCCTGGTCGGCGATGCCGAGCGAGCGCATGCCCGAGGCGCAGACCTTGTTGATCGTCTCCGAGGGCACCTCCTTGGGGATGCCGCCCTTGATCTGGGCCTGGCGCGAGGGGATCTGGCCCTGGCCGGCCTGCAGGACCTGGCCGAAGACGACCTGATCGACCTGCTCGGGGGCGACGCCGGAGCGCTCCAGCGCGGCCTCGATCACGTGGCCGCCGAGGTCGGTGGCGTCAAGCGAGGAGAGGGTCCCGCCCATCTTGCCGAAGGGGGTACGTGCGGTGCTGAGGATTACTGAACTGGGCATGAGCTGCCTTTCTCTGAGTGTTTATGCCGGGTCTCGGCTCGATCAGGGCCAGCTGGCCCACAGCAGGGACGATAGCGGGGGTCTACCGCCAGCCGCCGTGCGCAAGGTCATAGACTCGCGAGCTCGATGAAGGTTTCCGTCAGCCAGAGCGAGCCCGCAGCGGTCGAGGCGGACCTCGTTGCGATCGGGCTCTGCGAGGGAGAGGAGCTGCCCGCCGAGCTCGCCTCGGCCCGCGGCGCCACCGACGCCAAGGGGAGCTTCAAGAAGCTGGCCACGATCCACCCCGAGCAGCCCGCCCGGGTGCTGGTCGCGGGACTTGGCAAGCGCGAGGATCTCGACGCCGAGCGGCTGCGGATCGCCGCCGCCCTGGTCGTCAAAGAGGCAG
>Ga0207687_10000274_pt1 | contig 35375 bp, 24 predicted proteins | sample KBSM54metaG_FD_184399 | JGI IMG/M metagenome (GOLD analysis project Ga0207687, IMG submission 184399) | Miscanthus rhizosphere microbial communities from Kellogg Biological Station, Michigan, USA - KBS M5-4 metaG (SPAdes) (version 2) | ecosystem: Host-associated > Plants > Roots > Rhizosphere >...
AGGTTGTTGAGTAGCGATGAGGATATGCAGGAGACGGTGGGGAAGTGGATAGAGAAAGGGAAGTACGGGAAGGTGCTGGAATTGTGGGTGAGAGGAGTGGAGGTGGAATGGGTGCGGATGTACGGGGAGAGGAAGCCGCGGCGGATAAGTTTACCGACGTATCCGTTTGCGCATGAGCATTACTGGATCGAAGCCGGAGTGGGGAGTGGAAAGTGGGACAAGGGAGGGGAGAGGGAGTCAGTGCTGCATCCGCTGGTGCACCGGAACACGTCGGACCTGAGGGAGCAGCGCTACAGCACGACTTTGACGGGAGAGGAGTTTTTCCTGGCGGACCACGAGGTAACAGGGAAGGATGGGGAGAAGCAGAAGATACTGCCTGCGGCGGCGTATCTGGAGATGGCGCGAGCCGCGATGGAACAGGCCTGTGGGGAGCGTGGGGAGGGAGAGGTACTGGAGCTGCGGGATGTGGTGTGGGCCGAGCCGGTGGAGGTGAAGGAGGCGCGGGACGTGAGGATCGCGCTGCTGCCGGGAGAGGCGGACGAGATCGGATTCGAGATCTACAGCGGGCAAGTGGGAGAGGAGAAAGTTCACTGCCAGGGACGTGGGGAGTGGAGTTCGCGGGGTGATGCAGGGAAGTTGGATGTGGAGCAGTTGCAGCAGGAGATGGTAGAGGGGGATATAGAGCCGGGGAAAGTATACGCAGCGTTGCGAGGGATGGGCATAGTTCACGGGCCGGCAATGCAGGTGCTCAGGGCGGTGCATAGAGGAAGGAAACAGGTGCTGGCGGAGCTAGGCTTACCGGAGGTGGTGGAGAGGACGCAGGGAGAGTATGTGTTGCACCCGAGCCTGGTGGACGGTGCTCTGCAAGCGACGGTGGGGCTGATGGAGTTTGCCGGAGGGAGTGGGAGTGAAGGATGGATGGAGAAACGGTTGCCGTATGCGCTGGAGGAGATGCGGATCCTATCGGGTTGCGGGAAGCAGATGTGGGCCTGGGTGCGCTACGCGCGTGGCAGCCAGAGGGGCGACGGAGTAGAGAAACTGGACATCGATCTCTGCGATCGAGCCGGGCAGGTATGCGTGCAGATGCGAGGTTTTTCTACGCGCGTTCCGGACCGTGTAGCGTCCATCGGGAGCAAGCTGAGTAGCGTGAATGAATATCTCCTGGCCCGGCCGGAGTGGCAAGACAGAGCAGTAGACACGAGCCAGACCGAATACGTCGAACAGCACATCATTCTCTGTGACGTGTTGAAGTCCACAGCGGAGAAACTGCAGGGTTGGTTCCCGAACAAACAGTGCATTTGTTTGGAGGCGGAAAAGGCAAAGAACACTGCGCATCGCTACAGCGAATATGCTCTCGGGTGCTTTGAGCGAATGCAGACAATTCTGAAGAACCTCAAGGGCAAAACGTTAGTGCAGATCGTAATTGCCGGTGATCAGGAACAGGCCATACTTGCCGGTCTTTCAGGATTGCTGAACACGGCGTCACTGGAAAATCCACAGCTGGTCGGACAAGTGATTCTGTTTTCGGAACGGGAAACCCCTGAAAACATCGTGCGGTATCTGAACCAAGAGTCTGAGGGCACAAATCTCTTCATCCGTTATGGAGCAGAGGGCAGGCAGGTTCTCAGCTGGTGCGAAGCAGGGCCTCAGCCAAGCAACCCCCAGATCGGATTCAAAGACGAAGGTGTGTACCTGATTACCGGAGGCATGCACGGTCTGGGGCTGGTATTTGCCAGGGAGATTCTGGACAAAGCGAAGCATGCGAAGGTGGTTTTAACCGGGCGCTCGGTTCTCGGAACAGACCAGCAAGCGCTACTGGAAAAATTATCTGGCGGATCTGAACGCGTGAGTTATCGCCAATTGGATCTAGTCAATCTGGACGACGTTCAGCGGCTGCTCGCAACCATCAAGAACGAGCATGGGCAACTGAATGGGATACTGCACAGTGCGGGAATGATTTCCGACAGCTTTATTTTGAAGAAGACGAAGGCTGAATTCCTTCAAGTGCTGGCACCGAAAGTGACCGGCACATTCAACCTGGATCAGGCCAGCCGGGAAGAGGAGCTGGATTTCTTCGTGCTGTTTTCATCGATGTCAGCCATGGGTAGTGCAGGCCAGGCCGACTATGCGGTAGCGAATGGTTTCATGGACCAGTTTGCGGCCTACCGAAACCGGCAGGTGAAGATCGGGGAGCGACACGGGCACACGCGCTCGATCAATTGGGGGCCGTGGGCAGAAGGAGGAATGAAGCTGGATCCAGCCAGGCAGGAATTCCTTTATCAAAGCACAGGCCTCCAGGCCCTGCCCAGCGCCAGCGGTCTGGAAGCTTTTCACCGCAGTTTGACGTTGCCTTATGACCAGATCCTGGCCGCAGGGGGAGATGTAGCGCAACTTCAGAGAGTACTGCTTAGCGCGGCTCCGTCGCCCCATTGGCGACAAGGTGAACATAAAGGAGCGGAGCTCACCATAGCCGTACAAGCGGCTCCGGTAACCCTGCAGCAGTGGGCAGAGGATTACTTGCGCGCAGGGCTGTCGAAACTCTTGCAACTGCCGGCTCACAAAATTGACCCGCAAGCGCCATTAGAGAATTACGGGATCGACTCCATTCTGGTAATGAAGCTAACCAACCAGATGGAAGAGACGTTTGGTCCACTTTCCAAGACGCTGTTTTTCGAGTACCAGACCATCGCTGGGGTAGCACGATACCTTGTAAAAACCCATCCAGCGATAATCATGCAGGCACTCACACCGCTTGCCCGGAAGGCTAAAGCTGAAGAAGTCGGCCACATAATTGTTGCCGACAAACAATCGACTCCAACGAGGCGAGAGCGAAAGCGCTTTTCCGGATTGAAAAGAACTGCTCCACGCGAGATCGCCGTCATCGGCGTCGCGGGACGATATCCCCAGGCTGAAAACCTGCAACAGTTTTGGAGCAACCTGAAAGCTGGCCGCGACTGCATCACTGAAGTTCCTCCGGAAAGATGGGACAACCGGCTCTACTACCATCCTGATGGATATCAACCAGGAAAGACCTACAGCAAGTGGGGTGGATTCATTACGGATGTCGATAGATTCGATCCTTTGTTTTTCAATATTTCCCCCAAAGAGGCGGAAGTAATCGATCCTCAGGAAAGATTGTTCCTCGAAGTAGCTTGGGAAACGATGGAGGACGCCGGCTACTCCAAAGAGCGGATCATGGGCAGCCGGACTGGAGTCTTTGTCGGAGTCATGTGGGGGCACTATCAACTTTTTGGCGTCCAGTCCGGTTTTGGCGCAACGACATCGGTTACGACGTCCTCTTATTCTTCGATTGCCAACCGCGTCTCGTATTTCTTCGATCTCCGCGGCCCGAGCATTGCGCTCGATACCATGTGTTCTTCCTCTCTTACAGCGATTCACCTTGCCTGCGAAGAACTGCGCAAAGGGGAAATTGATACGGCCATTGCAGGAGGAGTGAATGTCACCGTACATCCGTACAAGTACATAAGCCTGAGTCAGGGGGGATTCGTAGCGAGTGACGGTCGCTGCAGAAGCTTTGGTTTGGGAGGAGACGGTTATGTACCCGGGGAGGGAGTCGGCGCCGTTCTGCTCAAGACTCTGGACGACGCGGTGCGTGATGGCGATCAGGTCTACGCAATTATCAAATCGACCAGCATAAATCATGGTGGCAAGACGAACGGCTATTCGGTACCCAATCCGAATGCCCAAACGGATCTCATTCGCGCCTCCCTGGAGAAAGCCAACATAGATCCCGCGACCCTGGGATATATTGAGACCCATGGAACCGGCACCTCGCTGGGCGATCCTATCGAGATCACTGGTTTGGTGAAGGCTGTAGAAGCATTCACCGAACGGAAGCAGTTCATTCCCATTGGATCTGTCAAATCGAACATAGGGCACCTCGAGTCGGCGGCGGGGATTGCGGCTGTTACCAAGGCGCTTTTACAGATCAGGCACAAGAAACTAGTGCCGTCTCTGCATGCTGAAACGCTGAATCCAAATATCAACTTCAAGGATTCGCCCTTCTACGTTCAGACTGAGCTGAGCGAATGGGTGTGCCCCGGCTCATATCCCCGGCGCATAGGTGTGAGTTCGTTCGGAGCGGGTGGTTCTAACGCGCATCTCATCCTGGAGGAACACCGAGGAACAGGAAACGCAGAGAGACCGACGAGTTCTCCGTCGAATGAGATCTTCGTTCTCTCCGCGAGGAACAAGGATGCGCTCCTGCGCTACGCCAAAAAGACAAGAGATTTCCTGGCGGATACACCTGACCTATGCCTCACAGACCTCGCGTATACCTCTCAAGTGGGACGTACGCCAATGCAGTCACGGCTTGTGGTTGTCACCTCAAGCCTGGAAGACCTCGTGGCCAAATTGAATCAATGGATCGCGCTGCGGGAAATGGAACGAACAGAGACATCTTCTTCAGTTCTCATCGAATTGAATGACACTTTCGAAGGCAGCGCCACGGATTCGCAGCACGGCGCCGCCAGTCTGATTGCAGGGCAGGCAGGAAAAGCCTTCCTCCGGGATCTTGTTGTGAACGGAGATCTGGAAAAAATAGCGAGGCTTTGGATTCTGGGTGTCGAAATTGACTGGTCTCTGCTTCAGCGCGAGATCACTCCAAGAAGGGTTTCTTTCCCAACCTATCCTTTCGCAAAGGAAAAATGCTGGGTCAAGATGGAACCGCTACCCCCTGTGGATGACAAAAAATATCTCCGTTCTGGGACTGGATCAGCCGAGCGGAGTGAGCGGAAGCAGAAAGCATATTATCTCCCCGGGTGGGAACTCAAAAATCTTGCCATTTCGTCGTTGAAAGCTAGCGCGCCCAGCGGACCGATGTTGGTCCTCGATACATCGGACGGGCTGTTCCGCAGGCTCAAGCAGGAGTTGGAGAACGACTTGCCGAGCGACTCAATCCTTTTACTTACGGCTGGAAGCTCTTTGCAAGAGGCTCAGCCGAATTGTTTTACCTTAGACTTCGAACGAGAGGATCATTTTCAAGAATTCGCAGAGCAGCTCAAGAATAGAGGCCTGCTTCCCAGGCTCGTCCTGCATCACTGTGCCGAACTATGCGACCTGGAAAGCGATGCACAGCTGGACCAGCAACTAAAGGTCGGAATATACGGGCTCTTCTCTTTGTGTAAAACTCTGATGAAGCAAAAGGAGCAACCACCGGCCAGGATCATGTCAGTATTCGCTCCTGGCACGGGAACAGCAGCTCCGTTCGCTGCCGCGATGGCGGCGTTCTGCAAAACGCTCGCGCTTGAGAACCCACCCTTTTTGACCAAATCAGTGGATCTAAGCCAGATGGGAAAAGACAAAGAACCTCTCGGTGGGGAAGCGCGTGTTATCTGGAATGAATTCTGTGACCAGGATTGGACTGCTCAGGAAGTCCGTTATGGGGTTCAGAGCGGGGTTGAGAGCAATGACGGCGGCAAGCGCTTTCAACGTTACGTAAGAATGTTGGAACGGTGCACGCTTCCGGAGAAAGGGCCTTCCGAATTACCGTTGCGGCAGAAAGGCGTGTACCTCATTACCGGCGGTTTAGGCGGCCTGGGGCTGGTCTTTGCCGAATATCTGGCGAGGACTTTTCAGGCGAAACTCGCTCTTATCGGCCGCTCCGCACCCCAGGCCAAACAGGAACAAAAGCTCCGCGAGATGGAAGGCTACGGTGCTGAGATTCTGGTACTCCAGGCGGATGTTTCCAGGCGCGAAGAAGCTGAGAACGTAGTGCGTAAGGTGAAGGCGCAGTTTTCATCGATCAACGGGGTGATTCACTGTGCGGGAGTGAATCGCGACGCTTTCATTATCAAGAAAACCAACGAACAGATAAGAACAGTGCTGGCACCTAAGCTTTATGGGACCATTAATCTGGACCTCGCGACACAGTTTGAGGATCTGGATTTATTCGTCCTCTTCTCTTCTGTCGCGGGCGTAATAGGGAACATTGGACAAAGCGACTACGCCTACGCAAATCATTTTCTTGATGGTGTAGCAGAACATCGCGAGAATCTGGCACGGGCTGGCAAGCGGTCGGGCCGCACATTATCTATCAACTGGCCTTTGTGGGAAGAAGGAGGCATGAGTGTTTCCCCGGATGATATTGCGCTTATGGAGAAGCGGACCGGAATCTCACCTCTTCCCACCGCGGAAGGCCTGCGATGCTGGCAAGACATCCTGCTCTCCAATGCGTCGCAATGCGTGGCTCTTTACGGGGATAGCGCCAAAATAGCCAGTTTCATTGAGCGAAAACCGTTGAAACTTGAAGTCCAGTTAGGAGGCCGCCAGGAAAGGCGCGATGCAACGAAGTTCGTTGCAAACACAGAGCAGTATCTGAAGATGGTGGTCGGTCAGGAAATCAAGCTGGATCCGGATCGAATCGGTTCGCCGGAGCGGCTGGAATCGTTTGGGATTGATTCAATCGCGATCAACCGAATCAACTTGATTTTGGAAAGAGACTTAGGCGCTCTGCCGAAGACGCTGTTCTATCAGTATGAAACAGTTGAGGACTTGGCCAAATTCCTGTGCCGAGAGAAGCTACAGGCGTTAACAACTCTGTTTGACGGTCAAGGTTCGCACGAGGAAGTCCTGGTCAGGGATAACGAGCAAGAACACGAAGAAGGCCTGGCCAAGGCGAACGAGCAAGAAACAGAAGAGGTTGAAGCTGCGACCGCAGCTCCAAAGATCGGCTGCGAGCCAATCGCAATCATTGGAATTCACGGCCGGTATCCTCATTCACCAGACCTTGAAGCATATTGGGAGAATCTCAAGCAAGGGAGAGACTTGATTGACCTTGTGCCTGAATTCCGATGGAGTTGGGAGCAGTTCTATGACCCGGATCCGAGTGCGGCCGCAAATGGAAAGATCTACTGCAGACATGGTGGGTTCATTGATGACCATGACAAGTTCGACGCAGACTTCTTCAACATTTCCAGCGAAGAAGCCAAGCTCATCGATCCACAAGAGCGTTTGTTCCTCGAATCCGTTTGGGCGGCGATTGAGGACGCGGGATACACCAGAGACAGCTTGAAGAAGCTCAGCCCAAAAGGTAAGGGCGCGGATGTAGGCGTCTTTGCAGGAGTTACGACAAACTCCTATCACTTGTTAGGGCCCGAAGAGCGAGACAGAGGGAACTTTGCATGTCCCAGCGCGATGCCGTGGTCCATCGCAAATCGCGTTTCATACTTTTTTGATTTCACCGGCCCAAGCATGCCGGTTGATACGGCTTGTTCGTCTTCCCTCGTGGCCCTCCATCTCGCGTGTGAAAGCATCCGCAATGGAGGTTGCCAGGTCGCCATTGCAAGCGGCGTCAATCTCTATTTGCATCCTTACAAATACCAGGCGCTCTGTAGCAGCCGGATGCTGTCTTCCGACGGGAAATGTCAAAGTTATGGCCAGGGAGCTGATGGATTTGTTCCCGGAGAGGGAATAGGCACGGTCCTCCTGAAGCCTTTGAGCAAAGCGTTGGAACATAATGACCATATTTACGGCATCATTGCTGCGAGCGCTTTCGACCATGGCGGGCGCTCGAATGGGTATTCGGCTCCGAATCCAAATTCTCAAGCGGCTCTGATCGGAAATACTCTGCAAAAGGCAAACATTCATCCTGAAACCATAAGCTACGTTGAAGGGCATGGGACTGGAACGCCGCTAGGTGACAGTATTGAAATCGCTGCCCTGAGCCAGGCGTTCAGACAGCTGACACAAAAAAAGCAGTTCTGTCCAATTGGTTCAGTCAAAGCCAACATTGGCCATTCGGAGTCTGCCGCAGGCATGGCCGGTCTCACGAAGATCATTCTCCAAATCAAGCACGGACAGCTTAGTCCCTCTATCCATTCGGCTCAGGCGAACCCGGATATAGAATTCGAAGAGTCGCCGTTTTACCTTCAACGTGGGCTGACGGACTGGCAACGTGCTTCTTCCCAACCCCGGCGCGCACTCCTTAATTCGTTCGGAGCGGGAGGGGTCAACGCATGCGTGGTGGTGGAAGAATATGAAAAGCAGCCCGCAGACGACCAAACGGCGCCGGATTCATGCTTGTTTGTTTTGTCGGCCAAAAACGAAAATCGTCTTCGCGAATACGTCCATCGGTTCCTGGCTTATCTCAGACGGGAGCCCACCATTGATTTGGCAAGCATTTGTTACACGCTGCAAACCGGTAGAGAAGCAATGGATGCCAGGCTGGCAGTTGTGGCTTCAAATCTGAATGAACTGATGGACCGTCTTGAGCAGTGGAGAACGGGAATATTCTCGCCGGGCGTATTTCAAAGCACCTCGCGCCATCGCCGCGGGGCAAAATGGGCTGCAAAGATTGAAAACTCAGAGTCAGGTCAGCAGACATTGAGTAGAATCGGCTCGGTTTGGGTTGTTGGTGAAGAAGTAGACTGGGACAGCCTGTATCCAGGCAAAAAGCCTGAACGAATTGCTTTGCCGACATACCCATTTGCCCGCGAACGATACTGGATATCTGATTCTGCGCTTCACCAGCAGCGGACGACGCCTTCGATTGCTCAATTGCACCCTCTTGTTTCCCACAATTGCTCCACTCTACGGGAAATCAGTTTCGCTTCCTTCCTGTCGGATACCGGCTTTTATGCTGTGGATCACGAGGTCAATGGCACAGGAGTGTTCCCTGCGGCTGCATTCCTGGAGATGGCGTGCGTTTCAGGGAACATTGCGGCTGAACGAAAAATACGAACAATCAAGGACGTTGTGTGGTCCTGGCCTCTGACCTTCCAAAGCGGCTCGACCGAGCTTCGTACGTGTCTGAAACCAGCACGGGATGCCGTTGAATACGCCATTTCCTCATTTGACGATGAGAATGAAAGGGTCGTTCATTGCGAAGGCACGCTGCTGCTCAGCGCCGGTTTGGCTGATTCTTCCGTTGTCGAGCATATGCCGATTGAAGCACTGAAAGAGCAATGCGCGAGCCGGGAAGATGGAGCTGGTTACTACGCTAAGTTCCTGCAATACGGCATTGCGTATGGGCCCTCATTCCAGACCATTCAGGAGATTTACGCGCATCCTTCATTTGCCCTCTCGAAGTTGAAGTTACCGGAACACATGAAAGCCGATTTCGGTCAATTCCTGTTGCATCCCAGCATCATCGATGGTGCGCTGCAAACGGTGGCGGTCTTGGCCGCCGGGCCGGGGCCGGCGACACCCCACTTGCCGTTTGCGCTGGATGAACTTGAGATCCTTCACCCTCTGCCCCAGGTCTGCTACGTTTACGTAGTTGCGGCCGACCCTGGTGAGGAAAGGCAAGCCTCCAGAAAGTTCGATATCCGCCTCATGAATGAAAGCGGGGATGTTCTGATCAATCTCAAAGGCCTCTACCTGCGAGCGATTAAAAAGCAGGCGTCGAGTCAGCACCTTCCTGAGGAAGCATTGGTTGGTGCGTGAGTACGCAGTGTGAAAGTTCAGCCCGCCCCCTTCAATATGAACCCAGACTATAGACGTACAAGCCAGAGCGGACCCGTACCGCAGGTGATTGCTCTAAGAGTGCAGTACGGGGCAATGAAGAACTACAGCTACCTGGTCGTCGATGCAGAAAATCACCAGGCGGTAATCGTAGACCCGGCCTGGGAAATGGAAACAATTGTGCAGGCGCTCAACGCTGCGCAATCTACGCTGCAAGGTATTCTGATCACTCATTCTCATCCCGATCATATTCACTTGGCCAGGCCCCTCGCGGAGGAATACGACTGTCCCATATGGATGTCGAAGGAGGAAATTGCCATTTCCGGGTTCCGTGCTCCGCAATTGACCGCCATCGAGACAGACGTCTGGGTGGTTGGCCAAATGCTCATTGAGGCGATTTTGACGCCGGGACACACGCCGGGCTGCGTCTGTTATGTGATCGGCGATAACGCCTTTACCGGGGATGTACTTTTTGCAGAAGGTTGCGGTATTTGCCCCGACCTAGTGGCCGCGCACACCATGTTTGACAGCCTCCAAAAATTGCAAGCGCGGCTCAATCCGTATACCCGGATTTTTCCGGGGCACTCGTATGGCAATCCGCCCGGCCAAAGACTAGGGCTGTTGTTAAGACAGAATATCTATCTGCAGTTTGCAGATAAGCACTCTTTTGCGGCTTTTCGCCTGAGAAGCGGCCAAAGCAAAGCAAGGATGTTTAATTTCAGTTGAGCATTAGGCAAGAATTAAAAACCTAAAAGAGAGGAATTGGTATGAGTTTAGTTGGAATTGAGGCCATTAATGTATTTGCAGGAACCGCCTACGTAGATGTGGACAAGCTGGCCAGACATCGCAATCTGGACATGGTCCGATTCAAGAACCTCCTGATGAAGGAGAAAACAATACCCCTGCCCTATGAAGATCCAATTACCTTTGGCGTGAATGCAGCCAAACCATTAATCGATGCGATGCCTGCAGACGAAAGGGACCGCATTGAAATGGTGATAACCTGCACCGAGTCGGCGTTTGATTTCGGCAAATCGATGAGCACCTACTTTCACAAGCTTCTCGGCTTGAACCGAAATTGCAGGCTGTTCGAAATGAAAAATGCGTGCTATTCCGGCATCGCCGGATTGCAAATGGCCGTGAATTTCATTTTGTCTCAAGTCTCTCCGGGAGCAAAGGTGCTGGTCATCGCCACCGATATCGTGAGGTTCATGCTCGCCGAGAAAACAGAGGCGCTCAATATGGACTGGTCGTTCTCAGAGCCGAGTTCCGGAGCGGGTGCGGTGGCGATGATCGTGAGTGAAAAGCCTGTTGTCTTCCAAGTTGATATCGGGGCCAATGGTTACTATGGGTACGAGGTAATGGATACCTGCCGACCCGGTCCTGACATCGAAGCTGGCGACGCCGACCTTTCCCTGCTTTCTTACCTCGATTGCTGCGAGAACGCGTTTCGAGAGTACAACATGCGTGTTCCAGAGGCAGATTTCGCCAAAACGTTTGCATACCTGGCGATGCATACGCCGTTTGGAGGGATGATCAAGGGAGCGCATCGCGACATGATGCGCAAGATCGCTAAGGCAAAACCCAACGACATCGAAGCGGATTTTCAGCGCCGTGTCATGCCCGGCCTGACATATTGTCAACGGATAGGGAACATTATGGGAGCAACAACATTGCTTTCGCTGGTCAGCACCATTGAGCACGGGGATTTCCAGCGTCCGCAAAGGATTGGGTGTTTCTCCTATGGGTCCGGCTGCTGCTCGGAGTTCTTCAGCGGCATCGTGACCCGCGAAGGTCAGGAGCGGGTCCGTGCCCTGCGTATCAAAGAGCAACTGGATAGCCGCTACGAGCTTTCGATGGATGAATATGACTCCCTGCTCAGGAACAATAGTGCCGTGAAATTCGGCACCCGAAATGTCGTTCTCGATACCGAATTCATCCCTCAGGCCAGGCATGCTCAAGGCAAAGATACTTGGTTCCTGACCGAAATAAAGGAATTCCAGCGCCACTACAGCCCGATCTAGTAGAGTCCGATTTGTCTTCTCTGACCAATCGTCTTAGGCATGGCAGGAATTAGTCTTCGATAAAAAATACAACAAATATTTCAACGGAAACCGTCAACGTCTGCAACGCTGGCACAGATAATATGTGCCTCGCGGATAAGAATTTACTGTTGGCACTGTTAATGGGTTCCCACTAAATCATCAAGAGATGGAGTTCGCCGAATGTCAACCGCACGCGCCGTTCCAGTAACACTCTCTGAGCAAAGCCGGTCTTCAGTCGCGAACTCAGCTGGGGTCAACGCTATACCTTGGACCATCTGGTCTTGCGTGGCAGGCATTAGCTGTGCCTTGGTCGGCGGAACTTGGGATTTCGCCTGGCACATGTCCATTGGAAGGGACACCTTTTGGATACCACCCCACTTGCTGGCTCAACTCGGGGCATTCCTGGCCGGCATCTCCTGCGTATATGTGATCCTGGATACAACTCTTAGACGCGACCTCCGGACGCGCGCCTTCTCGGTTCAAGTTCTCGGCCTGCAAGGACCGGCTGGTGTGTTCATCGCGCTGTGGGGTAGCCTCTCAATGATTGCTTCCGCTCCGTTTGATAACTGGCAACACAACGCCTACGGCTTGGACGTCACATTCGCCACCCCGCCACACATGATGTTATTTGTGGGCTCGTTTGCAATAATGGTAGGCACCGGTTTACGAATAGCCAGCCTGATAAACTCCTCCTTGCCTCAAGCTCTGAAGAGGCGCTTAGTGTGGCTCTTCTTGTACGTCGGCACCACCGGCGTGCCACCCCTTACAGTGATCATCGCCCACGAAAGGTGGCTTCCGAATATGCACTCAGCGAGCTGCTATCTTGCTATTGCTCTGGCCATTCCGTGGTGGATGATTGCCTGGGGCCGAGGGTCGACTCACCGTTGGGGATGTACGATCGTGGGAGCGATATACACGGCAGGATCTCTGGCGGCAGAATGGCTGTTACCATTGTTTCCGGCAGAACCGAAGCTTGGGCCTGTATACCACAAGGTGACCCATCTCATTCCCTTAAGTTTTCCGCTGCTGCTCATCGTGCCGGCTTTTGTGACAGACCTTTTGTTGCAAAGGCTGAAGCAGCGTTCCTGGATCAAGGCTGTTTGGATCGGTCCAGCTTTTGTGCTCAGCTTCCTCGCAGCTCAGTGGCCTTTTGCTAATTTTCTAATGTCACCGGCATCGCGGAACTGGATATTCGGAACTGCGTATTTCGCCTATAAGGATCCGGCAGGAATTCTTTACGACCCCTACCAATTTCAAGTTGCAGAAAAAAGTCTCAGTGCTTTTTTATTGACGATGGCATTCGCGCTGGTGGCGGCATTCGTAACTAGCTGGTTCGGACTGGCCTGGGGGGAAGGGATACGACGTGCCCGCCGCTAACGGCCAACTCGAGTCTAAACACCTGGGAATGAGTTTGCATTCTAGCGTTGGCCGGGAAGAACGCAGAGGATTCATGCAAAAACATGAGACGGGATTCTTTCATAAGTTATATGGGTCCCGCATGCCGCGGGTTACTTACTTTCCAAGAGATTTTCTTGACTATGTATTGATGGTCTGTGTGAGTGGGCTGGTCGTCAGTTTTTCCTATGGTTTTCGCAGCGCGATGTCAATGACTGGGCTTGTTCTGTGCGCTTTTATGATTGCCTCGTTCATGATCAGGCACGGCATTGAGCTGAAAACTCCTGTGATCCTAAGAAAGCCGCGGGACGTGCTCTATATGTTCGCGTATAAGATCCGAAACCTGAAGACTCTTTACTTTTTCGCTCTCGGCCTGCTGTTGCTCGAGAACTTCCTGGTCAGGGAAACACCGAATCTCCCCCATTATGACCAATTGATCCGCAAAGTGGCCCTTTATCTCTTTTATGTCCATTTCCTGTCGATCACGGTCTTTAGAACGGTTCTTTTAATTGACCATCTGGCAAAAAAAGAATTGGTCCGGGAAGTGTTGATGCAGACCTCGTGGAGACGGGCAATCAACAATAACACCAATATGACTCTGGAAATCCTGCATGCCTATTGCACTGGTATATTGACGCACATCATTCTGATCGCTCCATGGTATCTGGTGATCACGTATTCCCGGTTTTCTCTCGTGTTTCTTCCCGCTCTCTGTATCCTGAATCTCGTCGTCTATTTCAAATGGGTGAAGGCAATTAACGCTTGGTTCTATCGGGATCATTGGTTGGGGCACAATTCCGAGGTTGAGTTTGTATTCCTCCACGGGACGCATCATGATGCGATTCCTTCCGGACTGATTGCGGTAGGAGAGAATGGTTTCCTGGAAGGGTTTCTGCGCTTCACCATCGGGGCACCGGGAGCATTTTTTGACCCCGTAACCGCATTCCTGACCTATACGTTCGAGGTACAGAAGGACATTTTCGGTCATCAGTATATTCCCGGTGTGTTCCCGAAAATCTCAAAAAAATCAATGGAAGTCTATCAACACTCGACGCACCACTATGGATCCTTGGAGCCCTACAGCTTTGCGTTCAGGGTGGATAGGCCCGAAATCTCCGAGGAGTACAAGAAAGCTTATCGGCGGATGCCGGATGAGATGCGGAACTCGGCGAAACTGGATGAAGAACTAACCGGTTTCAAATGGAACAATCCAATCCAGCGCAAAACTCTTTGGCTCTACGACAAATACCAGAAATAAATGGAGAGTCACATGAATCACGGTCAGGCCTCTGCTAATGCCTTCGTTTCTATTTGCAGCAGGAACCCCATAGCTGTCTTGGCGATCAGCGACTTCCTTGCCAAAAGCTCCTTTCGCTGGTGTGTCATGAAGTTTGTCACAGGATCATTGCCTGTTACTTCGCACGGACTTCAAATCGTGCTTGTCGACGTGTCTTCAATACCGGAATGGCCCGAACTGGTCGCCAGGTGGGCTTCGGAAGGGTGCAGGACAATTCTGCTGATGGCCGAACGCTTGGATTTCATGGGTGCAGAGCTGCGTGCTCTGCGCTTGGGTGCAAGTGGTATCGTTCGTCTTGTAGGAAAATTTGATGAACAGCTTGGCGATGCGATAGCCACGGTTGCTGCGGGTCATATATATGTGAAGGACGATGCTTCAGATAGATGTCGGTGTGGATTCGAGCTCCGGGACGACCGCTCGGGCGCCCCCGATCTCTCTTTTCGTGAGGAACAGGTCTTGGACTTGGTCATGCTTGGATTCACAAATCGAAGGATTGGAATGTTACTGGGAATCAAGGAAAGGACTGCAAAGTTTCACGTGTGCAATATCTTGCACAAACTGAATGTAAAACGGCGGAAGGATGTGTTTGGTATTGGCAGAGGTCTCTTGGAGTTGCGACAAACAAAGGAGTGTTCGGTCCGACATATGGACGACAGCAATTTAGGCTTGCATCCTGTACCAATACGGACAGTATAGCCGCCCGTCTTTGTATGAATAGCCAGTTGCAAGACCAAGAGACTAGCTATAGCCTCTTCCTATCGGAGTAGATGGCGAACATCGGCAGTCGTTTCGTGACTAGCTATGAGGTTAACCCGGCACATTGTGGCCGGGACCCAGAAGCTGCGATCTCGAAATCTCACTTGTGGGGCTTCTGTCCAAGCGAGGAAAGCGAAGCTATATACGGAGATTCCGCGGCGTGTTTGCATTCGTCAAGGCTGTCGCAAAACTGTGGTGAGCAGCTCCAATTGGGTGTAGTTCTTCAGGAAAGTTCCTGTTCGGCGGGACAATTGCCGAAAATATTACCTTCTCTCGGCTCTCTTCTACTCGGGAGATCATGAGCTTCTTACATTGAAAATGTCCATTGCTGGACGCACTAATCCACGAGCGGACAAAAATCATCAGCTGGCCAAGAGCTGGCTCCGTATATCGTATTGAAATTTAAGTACTTTGAAAGCGCGACGTGATGGTACGGTACGTGCTCCACCTCTATGAGGTTAGGTGGGAAACGGCACCAGTCAGGATTCGGAAAGGGGCCCATGAAATGGCAGTTTGTGCTATTCAGCCTTTCATCCGGGCTACCGTCCGAGGCAATAGAAATCCGGCGACTTCGGCGGCGCTGGGCGCCGTCTCGATCTGTCAGCCAACCAGGTGAAGTATGAATTCTCTGAAACAGGATGTTATTTTTAGCTTTCGCTTGTTGCGCAAGTCTCCTGGATTTGCGATTGCTGCGGTGCTAACGCTGGCAATGGGGATTGGCGCCAATGCTGTTGTTTTTGGCGTAATGGATGCGCTGGTACTGCATCCGCTGAAAGTGCCTCAGACCGAGAGCCTGTACGCACTCTGGCGAGTGAAGCCGAGCACGCCGAAAGAGTCCTATCCCGACTATCTCGATCTGCGAGATCGCAACCACAGTTTTGAAGATTTGGTAGCTTATAATGGCTCTCAGGCAGGCCTGGATACTGGCCAAGGCAAAGATGCAGCCCGTGCCTGGACCTATGAAACGACCGGGAACTACTTCGACGCACTAGGCATTCAGCCGTATCTCGGCCGCTTCTTTCACAGCTCTGATGAGCGCGGCCCCAATAGCGCTCCTTATATCGTTCTCGGTTACTCGTATTGGCACACCCATTTTCAAGATGATCCAGGCGTGGTGGGTCGCACTGTTCGACTAAACGAGTATCCTTTTACCATCATCGGTGTAGCGCCTCCTGATTTTCATGGAACTTTGGTATTTTTCTTCCCCGATCTCTTTGTGCCGCTGGTGAACCGGGAGCAGCTGGATGGGAAGAATGACCTGAACGTGCGCAAAGAGCGTTGGCTTTTTATGGTCATAGGGCATCTGAAGAAGGGCGTGACGCCAGCACAGGCGATTGCCGATGTGAATTCGATTGGCTCCTCTCTTGAAAAGAGTTATCCCAACGATTCTGCTAACTTGAGCTTTACTTTGGCGCGCCCATTTCTTTATGGCAATGAAGTTGGCGGTCCTATCAAAGCATTCATGATGGGACTGATGATGCTTGCAGGGTTGATTCTGCTGGCCGCATGCACCAATCTGGGCATCTTGTTTTCTTCGCGTGCAGCCGATCGTTCCGCCGAAGTCGCTCTGCGGTTGGCTCTAGGATCCGGTCGCAGACGCATTTTGCGGCAACTATTTACGGAAGCCCTGTTGATCTCAATCGTGGGAGGCGCGGTCGGATTATTGATCAGCTTATTCCTGCTGCGCGGGCTGAACGTGTGGCAGCCATTTGCCAGATTTCCCGTCCGTTTGGCTGTGAACCCGGGCGCAAATATATACGTACTGGCTTTGCTATTGACTCTGGCGAGTGGGTTCTTTTTTGGTGCGGTCGCAGTAAGGCAGGTACTGCGTACGAATCCATATGAGGTTATCAAGTCGGGAGCAACAGGCAGGCCGGGCCGGCGGGTTACGTTCAGAGACCTGTTGCTGGTCGCGCAAATTGCAATCTGCGCGGTATTGGTCACTTCCTCAATGGTTGCCGTGCGTGGGCTGGTTCGTTCGCTGAACAGTAAAGTCGGCTTTGAGCCCCAGAGCGTAATCCTAGCAGATACAGATCTGCTAATGGCTGGATACACCCCTGAGAGAATACCCACAATGCAAAAGCGCATGATGGATGCAATGGCGACGATTCCTGGAGTAAAGTCCGTGGGATTGGCCAGCCGGCCTCCGCTAGCGGGCCCAGGACCTCAAGGCACCTCTGTGTATACCGTTACGACGACCGATCTTAAGCCATCGAATGTCGCGGCTTATCCTTACTTATACGTTATTTCCCCCGAATACTTCGATGCCGCCGGCACGTCCTTGTTGGCGGGCAGAAATTTCTCCTGGCATGACGACAAAGATGCGCCACCTGTAGCCGTCGTGAATCGGGAGTTTGCCAATAAAATCTTCGGCTCCGCAACAAAAGCTATTGGCGGGTACTACAAGTCCAAAGAGGGGACGCGCATACAAGTAGTGGGTGTTGTAGAGGACGGAAAATATATGAGCCTCACAGAAGACCCAGTAGCGGTGGTGTTTCTTCCCATCATGCAATCGCCATCAAGTGAGACATGGCTGGTGGTGCGCGCGGCCGGTGATCCGCGACAAGTGACAGCCGCTCTGAAGAACAAGCTGCATGACTTGGACGCAGGAATGCCTTTCTTTATCCAGCCGTGGAGCAAGGAAATGGATGCCTATCAGTTTGGTGCTCATATGGCCACGATATCGCTGGGCGTGCTGGGCTTGATGGGCGCGATGCTGTCCGTTACTGGCATCTTTGGCATCGCGGCCTACTCAGTCAGCAAGCGCCTTCAGGAATTGGCCGTTCGTGTATCCCTTGGAGCAGGGCGTAAGGATGTTTTATTTGAGGCATTGGGGCGGGCGTTAAAATTGTTAGCTTTTGGTTCGGCTGCGGGAATGGTTCTCGGCATTCTGGCGAGCCGGGTACTGGCTTTTATCGTGTATCAAGCTACGCCCCGCGATCCGCTGGTACTGGGTGGAGTTATTCTGGCCATGGGGTTGTTGGGTCTTCTTGGTACGTGGGTTCCAGCGCGCAGTGTGCTGAAGGTTGATCCTGCAATGCTGCTGCGCGACAAGTAAACTAACTGGCGACGCCAGGAGCTGAGAGTTTGCTATGACCATCAAGGAAGTGCTCGATCTCATTGCGCGGCATACACGAGAAATACTGCCCGGTCTCGAAAGCCATCAATTCACTCCGAGTGATCGCTTGGTTGATTTGGGTGCGAATTCGGTGGATCGTGCCGAAATCGCGATGCTCGTTCAGGAATCATTAGGCTTATCGGTTGCGCGCGTCGAATTGTTCGGGCCTAAGAACATCGGCGAGCTGGCCGAATTGTTCCTTCAGAAACTTGATTCCACCTACCATCCTCACCAGGAGGGGATCAATCTCAGCCATCGGACGAGTGGGGATTGACACAACCTTCTCCAAAATGCAAACAAGTTCCTGATTGGCTTTAGCTGAGTGCGGCGGCAATCGCCGAAGGGATTGCGGTGTTGCTGCAGGACAATGCATCCTTCTCCAAACATGGAATGCAATTTTACTCGACATTCGATGAGTGAAGAACGAGTCGAGGTGATATCGTGACCTACGAGACCATTAAGGTCAAATTCCAGGAATCGATTTGCTTTTTACAAATCGACCGACCCCAGGCCAACAACACCATCAGTAGTCAGCTTGTGGCTGAGTGCAATCACTTATTGTCTGCGTGCGAGGAGAGCACGACAGTCATAGTGCTGAGCGGATCGCCGGAGGTGTTTTGCCTTGGCGCGGATTTCAAGGCAATCGCCAGTACATCGAAGAATGGCTCCAAAGATGATGATGGCCCGGAACCGCTGTATGACTTGTGGCTCCGCCTGGCAACGGGGCCATATGTAACAATCTCACACGTACGCGGCAAGGCAAATGCCGGCGGCATAGGCTTTGTCGCCGCGAGCGATATCGTTCTCGCTGATGAAACCGCGCAGTTCAGTTTGTCAGAGTTGCTGTTTGGCTTGTTCCCCGCCTGTGTGCTGCCATTCCTGATACGCCGCATCGGATTTCAGAAGGCGCATTACCTGACACTCATGACGCAGCCCATTTCCGCGATGCAAGCCTGCGAATGGGGTTTAGTGGACGTCTGTGAACCCCAAAGCAATTCTTTGCTACAGCGGCATCTGCAGCGATTACGACGATTGTCCAAGACCGCGATCAGGCGGTACAAGGCCTACATGAACCACATCAGCATGCCGCTCCAGGACTTTAAGTCACCGGCAGTTGCTGCCAATCGAGAGGTTTTCGGCGATGTGCACAATCTGGCAGCGATCACGAGGTATGTCGAACAAGGCATATTCCCCTGGGAGAAACGGGACCCCCCTCCAGTTGCTTGATATCGCCTCCATCGAAATGATGCGGGTATAGATGGTTGATGAACTCAAACGATCATTGTTGTTCCATATAGAGGGAAAGATGGAGCCGAAACAAGAACTCTTGCTGCGATTGAAGAAGATCATCAGCGAACACCTGGCAGTGGAGCAAGAAGAGGTAACGGAGGAATCCACCTGGTTCCAGTTGGGAGCAGACTCTCTCGACCGCCTGGAGATGTCTCTGGCCATCGAGGAGGCATTCAAAGTGGACATCCCGCACACGGTTGGAGAGCAGTTGAATAGTGTGGGCCAGACGGTCGAACATCTGTCGGCCTTGATCGCAGAGCGATCGGAAACTGCCACGGTCACCGACGCTACCGGCTGAACTTCGGGGAGAATGACCGAGTTGCCCGCTATGCCCAATTGGCGATACTCAAGCCATATCGCAGGTGCGGAATCTTCAAGGTGTTAATTGATAGCGGGCGCGACGCAGTCATTCGGCCAAATAGCTTTACGCTTAGTTGGCTCCTGTATCCGGCAGCGCGGGCGAGGGTAGGTACGCCAACGATATTGTGGCAATACGACACAGAACACTTTGCATAACTTGGAGGACAAATATGTCAAACGAAGAGACACCAATGAAACCCAAAATGTCGTTAAGAAGACTTTTGAAAACCCTGTGGCTTGGGGCCATATCTCTCGCGGGGGTATTCTTTATTACCCAGGCGATCTGGACGCTCTCAGGCTCCAATCAATGGGAATTTCATAGCGAAAAGAATGGAGTGAAGGTTTATACGTTGAAGATGCCTGGTTCGTCTATGCGACAGGTAAAGGCCATTACGCGAGTTCATACCACGGTAGCGCGGCTTGTGGAAATGGTGCGGGATCCCGCTGTTTGCGCTGACATTGGTTGCAGCGAAGCGCGTACCCTGGAACGAGTGAACGACAATCTTCAGTATGATTATTTTCAAGCTAAAGTTCCCTTCTTTCAGAAGAGGGAGTTCGTGATAGAGGAGCAGTTCCATCAAAACCCGGACACGAAGGCAGTCTTCATGTCGGTGGCCGCGGTCCCAGACAAAATCCCTCCCAATCCTTGCTGCTTCCGTATTACGCAGCTGAGCAATTCTTTCCAATTTACTCCGGTCGGGAACGGCGATGTTGAGATCGAATACGTGGTCAATCAGAACGAGGGCGGCTTTATCCCAGATCTGCTCCTCAACTGGAAGCGGCCCCAAATTATGTACCGTTTGCATCAAATGCAGGATCTTGCTAACAGAGAGAAGTACCAAAACGCAAGGTTCGAGTTCATCAATGAAACCAACCGCCCGGAAACTCCATAATGAGGAAAAGGGCTTGTCGTTGTCGTGCGCGGCAATCCGTGTCGATCCGACCGCGTCACAGAATCCGTCTGAAGCTCAATGCTAGCCCAGCGAGCAACCAGATCATACGCCAAGCCCCACAAGCTTCGTAGAGTGATTCAAAGCGTGAGCACCAAGAATCCCTTTGGAAGTCGTCAGAAGAATTATGCCTGCGCCTATTGATGGAATTGAAATCGAAGGCAGGACGGAAGCGACTCGCCGCGAAGTCATGGGCGATTCGGGCCTGCAACAATGCGCTTGTGCATCGGCCATTGCAGCGGAGTTGCTCGGTAGCGAGAGCTTTCGTTTAGAGTATGGGCTTAAGTATGCCTATCTAGCGGGCGCTATGTATAAAGGTATCGCGTCTAAGGAGCTAGTAGTGGCCATGGGACGCGCGGGTCTCATGGGATATCTGGGAACAGGCGGCATGAGTTTCGATGAGATGGAATCTGCTATTCGATACATCCAGTCGGAACTCCCTCACCGGCAGCCCTACGGCATGAATTTTTTATATCATCCAGAACGGGCAGGAATTGAGGAGAGAACGATTGATCTCTACCTCAAGTATGGCATTTCCAACATTGAGGTGGCGGCCTTCACACAAATAACGCCAAGCCTGGTCCGTTATCGGCTCAAAGGACTCACACGCAACGGTAATGGCATGGCTAAGGCGCGTACGCGTGTACTAGCGAAGATTTCCCGGCCTGAAGTCGCGGTGACATTCATGGGGCCGGCCCCGGAGGCCATTGTCCGTACTTTAGTGGCCTCCGGCCATTTAACTACCGAGGAAGCAGAGCTAGGCCAATCGCTTCCAGTGGCAGATGACATCTGCGTGGAAGCTGATTCAGGCGGCCATACAGATGGGGGAGTGGCATATGCGCTCCTGCCAACGATATTGGCATTGCGGGATAAGGCGATCGCGAAATATAGATATGCGCAGAAGATCAACGTTGGAACTGCAGGAGGCATCGGGACACCCCAAGCAGCAGCGGCGGCGTTTATCATGGGGGCGGACTTCATTATGACTGGATCTATCAATCAGTGTACTGTTGAGGCGGGCACAAGTGAAGCTTCTAAAGAAATACTTGAGAAGATAAGCGTCCAGGATACCGCATATGCACCTGCCGGCGACTTATTTGAGCTTGGATCGAAAATACAAGTCGTGAAAAAAGGATTGTTTTTCCCTGCACGTAGCAACAAACTATATGAACTTTACCAACGGTACAATTCGCTTGACGAGATCGATACTGAAACAAGAAAACATATTCAAGAAAGATACTTTCACAGATCATTCGATGAAGTATGGAGCGAAATTGTAGCGTACTATAATCGCGTTGATCCTGAGAAGATCAAGGCAATAGAAAAAAGCCCGAAGCAAAGAATGGCATCAATCTTTAAATGGTATTTTATGCACACGTCGCGACTTGCCTTGGAGGGCCGGCGAGAGCAGGCAGTTGATTACCAGATTCATTGTGGTCCGGCACTCGGCGCGTTCAATCAGTGGGTGGAAGGTACAGAATTGCAAAGCTGGCGAAATCGTCGCGTCGCAGAACTCGCCGAGCGCATCATGGAAGGTACCGCTGAATTGTTGAATCGACGATTCACGAATTTTCGACAAATCACCCCGTAGGCTGTTGCCACTCTTAGCAGCGCAACGAAGGCTCCAGCCCGGTGTGCCACAATGTGACCCATTTCATTCCTCCGAAATTCCCGCTGTTGCTGATTGTTCTGGCTTTTATTGGAGACCTGTTTTGCAAAGACTGAAGCAGCGATCGTCCTGGATTACGTCCATTTGAGTTGGGCCGCTTTTGTGCTCAGCTTCCTCGTGTTCGGTGGCCTTTTGCGAATTTTCTCATACTGCAGGTCTCGCGGAACTGATCTTTGGGACTGCTGAGTTTCCTTATATATGGTGATGTGGGATTTACCTGCGATCCTTATAAATGTGAAGTTGGAGAAAAGGAAATCGGCGCATTCTTGTTGATGATCGGGTTGCGTTGGCGGCCTTCGTGGTACCACGCGCCTAACTGGCTTGGGATGATCGGGTGCGACGTTGTTCGTAGATTATGGCGGCGTATCGATTTGGCACATTTACTCTGGAGGCAAACCTGCATGCGAAACCTACTGACGGCTCTTTTTCTTATTTTCGCGACCACCGTGGCGTTTGCGCACGTTGGCAGCGCGGACGTCTACTATGAGGGCGATGCTGGACCTTACCATCTTTTCGTGACGGTGCGCCTGCCGCAGGTGATCCCGGGCATTTCCCAGATCGAGGTGCGTAGTGCCTCGCCGGATGTTCAGACCATCCACGTTGTTATTCTCCGCTTGACCGGGCCGGGATCCAATCTTCCCTCCATTCCTGATCTAGCGCAGAGGTCGAAGGTCGATCCGCAGTTTTTCGTGAACAACTTGTGGTTCATGGAATACGGTGCTCTGCAAGTTCGCATTACAGCCGAGGGTTCCAAGGGCAAGGCGGAACTTTCTGTCCCGGTTGCCTCTTTCCCAAGGCAAGCGTTACCTCTGAGCCGGTGGCTGCGTGGATTGGGCGCCTTTGTCCTTATCTTTCTTACTCTCAGTATGGTGCCGATTGTTGGCGGTGTTGTCCGCGAAATCAGCGTTCCTCCCGGCGAAGCTCCGCGGGCCTCCAACAAACGACGCTCACGCATTGCCATAGTGAGTGCTCTGATCGTGACTGTCGCTTGTCTCTATTGGGCACAGGGGTGGTGGACTGCCGCGGCGGCCACGTACGACCGCAGCGTAAATCTCCTCAAACCGCCCCGAGCGGAAACAACGCTCTTGGAGGGAAGCCGACTGGCGATCCGGCCTGCCGGAAAACTCACGTTCCCTATCGCCGGCGCGAAAGATTCGACGTATGAAATCAAGATGGATGATCTGATTGCCGACCATGGCCATCTCATGCATTTGTTTCTCATTGCTCAGCCGGGATTGGAGAGAATGTGGCATCTACACCCTAATCTCGAGTCTGATGGCACATTTATCAGCAAGCTCCCAACGATGCCTGCGGGCCAATATCAGGTCTTTGCTGACATTGTGGACAAGAACGGCTTTCCCTGGACCCTGGTAGGAAATTTGGAGACACCCCAAATAGGAGGCCCAACTCTTATTGGCGATGATTCGGGCTGGGAGGGCGCTCGACTGGCAGCCTCGGTCTCCAAAACCAAGGTTGGCCAGCTTCCTGACGGCGCTCGCATAGTATGGGAACGGGACGACGGTCCTCTGCTGGCGAATGTGCCAACCCAATTCAAATTCCGTGTGGAAGAAAAAGACGGTTCGCCAGGCCGCAAGTTGGAGCCCTATATGGGAATGGCGGCGCATGCTCAGGTGGTTTGCTCTGATTTAAGCGTCTTTGCCCACCTTCACCCCGCTGGCTCGGTATCAATGGCAGCCCTTGACCTGGCCCAGGCTGGACTCATGGCTTCCTCTTCAGCCTCTACCTCTGGGATGTCAATGGATATGCCAGCTTCCTCGGTTTCGCTACCACCGACCTTCAGCTTTCCTTATGGGTTTCCTCACCCTGGAAGCTATCGCATCTTTGTGCAGATCAAGCGGTCAGGACAAGTGCAGACTACGGCTTTCGACGCTAACGTCCAGTAGCTCGACTATGGCGTGACCGTGGCCATGCAGCGAGCCGCGTTTTTCAATCCTTAAACATTACACGTGCCTGTGCGAGAAGACAGAGGCGATGGTGCGCAGCATAACCGTAACTATGAGGAGAAACAAAAATGGCTAAACAGCACGTATCTGAGAAACGCGGGAGAAGCGAACCGCGAAAAAGAGGCGGGAAACCCGAACACCGCAATTCCAACGGATCTATGGTCGAAAAGACCGAATTGAACGCGAAACTCGTCGAACATTATGATCGCATATTTCATGATGAGATCGTTCACGCAAGGCTGTTCGAAGGAAGCGGCTACAGCAATTACGGATACTGGAACGAGGGTACGGCTTGCCCCCGTGAAGCTGCGGATAACCTTGTCGATAGATTGATTGAAAAGGTTCCCGAGAAGGCCGGTCAGGTCCTGGACGTTGCGTGCGGCGCCGGCGGAACAACGAGGCGGCTAGCTCAACGATTCGGCGCATCGAATGTGACGGCCATTAACATCTCGTCCTATCAACTCGAAAGAACCTCAAAAGCTGCGCCTGGTGTGAATACCCTTCTCATGAGTGCGACGAACCTTTCGTTTGCCCCGGCGTCCTTCGATGTAATCGTCTGCGTGGAGGCAGCATTTCACTTTGACACTCGTGAGCAGTTCTTTCGTCAGGCGTATCGCGTGTTGAAGCCCGGAGGCCATCTCGTATTGTCTGATGTGCTCCTCGCCGCAGATGTGCCGGCGGTTTATCCCGTTCCCGTGGCAAATCTTATCAGCGCATCCACTTACAAATCCCAGCTTTCGCTCACGGGTTTTGAGGGTGCGACAATCGAAAGCGCCCGCAAGTCTACGTGGGAATCGTTCGCTAAGTATGTCGCCACACAAGGGCTTCAAGAAGTGGGAGGATCTGCGGATGCCGATAGGAAAAAACAAACGTTGGCATTTATCGATGCCTGGGATAAGGTCATGCAGGATTACATACTGGTTTCCGCGCGCAAACCAATGACAACTCCTCCGAAGCCGCGCTGAGCTACTTCCGGGCCCTTCCCGCAATTCACGATTTCCTTAATTGGATGGGACCCAACTCGAAATGGACATTTTTAGCTAGCTATCTTCCAACATGAAACTAATGTATTTCAAGCGCCTAATTTCCTTTCCTGGCTGGAATTGAGTGAACATGGACACCGCTTTTATGCATTTTTTGTCCTTGAAGGCGAGATATGACAAGCTTCGTACCCCAAGCGGTCCTTGCCGCCAAGTAGTGTCCAATCTGAATGAGATTGTCAGGTTAGGGCGATTGGAGGGTTTGTGACATCGTCAGTAGTGCCTCTGTTTCCGGCATCCTCTTCCATCCACGCATGCATCATTGGCAATAACTGTCTGGTGAATTTATATCTGGCTGAGCGGGTTCGCAAAGATCCTGATTTGAGGTGCATGAGTTTTCGGGATTTGTTAGGACCACCTTCAGAAATACCCTCGTCCGTCATTTTTGTATTAGATCTGACTGAGATGACGGTTCCGCTCAGTAAAACTGTCCAGGCCCTGGGAGGGCGCTTCCCGGGAGGCAAGTTTTTGGTGATGGCAAAGACGGTGCCCCTGAATGAAATCTGTGGGTTTCTTGAACTAGGCATTGATGGGCTGATGGAATACGAAGACGTTGAATCCCACTTGGTAACCGCCATCAAACAGATCTCCGCTGGCGGTACATGGTATTCGCCAACCGTGGAAATGCATGTGCTTCGTGTCGTAAAACGGTTTGCCCGCAAGAGCAGCGATGTGCTGACCTTTCGCGAGCTCGATATCGTCCAGCTCGTAAGGCAAAGGCTCACCAATAAGGAAATAGCGTGTCTTCTTGGGGTTGAAGAAAGTACAGTCAAGTTTCACCTGGGTAACATCTTCGGCAAATTAAATATAGGAACTCGAGACGAACTCTTAGGCAAAAATGCCAAGGACCAGGACATATTGCATCTTCTTTCCGGAAATAGCCGGAGAGATTTTGCTGCCAATGGAGGCTGATACTGTACCTGAATCGCGCCCAACTAGAGATATGGAATGAACACGCGGGCTGGACCGAGTAGGAGACTTCTTGCGGAACCGTAGGACACAGTGAGAGAGTTTAAAGACAAAGTTGCGGTGATCACTGGTGCGGCGAGCGGCATTGGACGTGCGATAGCCGAACGGTGTGTTGGTGCGGGAATGAGAGTAGTCCTCGCCGACGTCCATGAAGCTGATCTCACCAAGGCAAAGACTGAACTGAAAACTGCTGGCGGAAATGTGCTTGCTGTAAGGACGGACGTCTCGAAACGGAGTGACGTCGAACTGCTGGCTCGCCAAACGCTCGATACATTTGGCCAGGTACACTTGCTATTCAACAACGCCGGGGTTACAGCCGATGGTGCGCCGTGGGAGGCAACCTGGAACGATTGGGAATGGGCGATTGGCGTTAATTTATGGGGCGTAATTCATGGAGTCAAGGTGTTTACGCCGCTCATGCTTGCACAGAATACGGAGTGCCATATCGTCAATACGTCATCGACCGCCGGGTTAATCGTCGGTAGTATGGTCGCTCCTTACTCGGTGACAAAGCATGCGATTGTAGCCCTCTCCGAAAACCTGTACCTAACGCTCCAACAGCGGAACTCGCTTGTCAAGGTATCGGTTCTCTGTCCGGGGTTTGTGCAGACAAATATAGCCAATGCCGAGCGGAACCGACCTGCGGAGCTGCAGAATGAACCAGTCAAACAGACGCCGCAAATGCAGGCCAGTCTGAACGCTTTCAAGGCGGCCATAGAGGCAGGCGTGTCTCCTCTCCAAGTCGCCGACGTGGTCTTTGAAGCAATTAGGAAGGAGCAATTCTATGTTCTTCCTAGTCCTGAATGGATCGAACTAATCAAACTGCGAACGGACAACCTACTGCGATTGGAAAATCCGCACAGCCCTGTCTCAATGCTTGCGAAACTCAGTAATCCCCGAGGACCGAAGGCGGTGACCGTTTGATTCCGCCAGTGCAGGCTCTCGACTCGTAGATTTAACTTTCGCCGATACTCCCGTTTATCAGGACCTTTAAAACCAGGCAAGTCGATTTCTGCTCCTGAATGAGTCAGCCCGGCGGATGGACCGTGATCGAGCCGCTGATAAGGATTCGAAAACTCGGGCCTGCAAATAATTCTGGAAAGTCGCTGGCAGTCCAGCGCGCCGGTAAGTTCTTACTAAAACTCACTTGCCGGTAATCTTGTATCCGCTAACGATCCCCGGTCTCTCGGGACAACAGAGCCACCTGGGGAAGTTGGAGGTTGCATACGGAGGCAGTAAGAACGCAATTATGGCTGACAAGTCAGCAACGTCGGTCATCGGGAGAAGTGAAACGGCCGATGTCCTTGATGCAGTAGTTGTTGGCGCAGGGTTCGCGGGGCTTTACATGCTTCATCGTCTGCGCGGGTTGGGTCTGTCTACAAGGGTCTACGAGGCGGGTGGCGGCGTGGGCGGTACCTGGTTTTGGAACCGGTATCCCGGCGCGCGCTGTGACGTGGAGAGCCTGCAATACTCATATTCGTTCTCTGAATCGCTTGAGCAGGAATGGCAGTGGACTGAGCGCTACGCTTCTCAGCCGGAAATCGAGAGATATTTAAATCACGTCGCGGACCGCTTTGATCTCAGAAGGGACATCCAGTTTGATACGCGAGTGGTTGCCGCGACTTTCAACGAAGCGACGAAACGCTGGACCATTCAAACTGATCGCGGCGATCGCGTGACGGCACACTTTTGTATTATGGCAACCGGTTGCCTTTCCACCGCGAAGATCCCAGACTACCAAGGCATCAATGCGTTCCGGGGCAAGATGTATCATACCGGACACTGGCCCGCGGAGGACGTCGACTTTACGGACCGGAAAGTCGGTGTGATCGGAACAGGCTCGTCCGCTATCCAGTGCATCCCGCACCTCGCCAGGCAGGCCTCGCATCTTTTTGTATTCCAGAGAACGCCCAACTTCAGCGTGCCGGCGCACAACGGACCGCTCTCTCCCGAGGTTGCCTGGGATTGGAAAGCGAACCGTGCCAGGCATCGTCATCGCGATCGAAGATCTCATTTCGGCATCCGCATCGAGTTGAATTACAAATCGGCGCTTGGCGTGTCCCCAGAAGAACGGCAGCGCGAGTACGAGACCCGTTGGCGCGATGGCGGTTTCGCTATGCTCGGAGCGTTTGCCGATATTACGCTCAATAAGAAAGCGAATGAAACAGCGGCTGAGTTCGTGCGGTCTAAAATCCGCGCAATGGTCAACGACCCGGCTGTTGCCGAGAAACTCACGCCAGTAGACTATCCATTCGCCGCCAAGCGGCTTTGCGTCGACACCGATTACTATGCGACATTCAATCGCGCCAATGTCACGCTGATCGATACGAGATCGACGCCGATCCGCGAGATCACTTGCACTGGAGTGCGTACGGCGGAGGCCGAGTATGCACTCGACAGCATCGTATGCGCTACCGGCTTTGATGCCATGACCGGTGCTCTAAGCAATATCGACATTCGCGGCAGGGCAGGGGTTTCCCTGAAGCAACATTGGTCCGGAGGACCGTGCACGTATCTTGGCATTATGATCGCCGGTTTCCCAAACCTATTTACCATCACCGGTCCTGGCAGTCCTTCCGTACTCTCCAACATGGTCTTGTCCATCGAACAACACGTCGAGTGGATTAGCGATTGCATTGCCTACCTGCGCAACCGCCAACTCGCGAGCATCGAAGCGACTGTGCAAGCGGAAAACGCGTGGGTCGCCCATGTGAATGAGATAGCAAATTACACGTTATTGCCACTCGCTAATTCGTGGTATATCGGAGCGAACATCCCGGGCAAGCCACGCGTCTTTATGCCTTACGTCGGTGGCGTGGGAGTCTATAGACAGAAATGCGACGTGATTGTAGCCCGCGGCTATGAAGGCTTTGCCTTTCGCTCCTGATTGGTGACATTAGTTTTGGGAAACAGGTTCCAACACCGAAGGAAGCTGGACTAAGAGTGGAGGCGTTGGCTATACCGCGAGTCGGTTGAACTGAGCAAGGCGGTTGTCTACGATCACGTTCCTGGATAGCTGAATACACAAGTTGGCTGCCGAAAGACAACGATACTAAGGATCCACACATGGCGCGCACGTGCGGTAGCTGTGTCTGGGCCCAACCTGCAAGAGCCCGTTTCATCTCATCAAGCTTTCGCGACGGACGGGCTTCCCTTTGTATTCGACTTCGCAAGGTCCCATGCTCTGTCAAGATCGAGCAATCTTCGATCTTTTTCAGCTGGGACTGTTCATTGAATGCTTTTGAAACCACCCAACGAGAATGCGCCAGAAATAGTTGAGTTCTCACCATCCACGCCGAAAGAGTGAGAGGTTTGCAGTAGGCCCGGGGTATGGAAGAAATCAACATTCAGGAGGAATGTGAATGTCCGCGAACGACTTCAAATATGGACCACCGCATGTGGAATTAAGAACAGGGGTACCTTACGCCAACTTGATAGCTAACCAAGGCCGTCTTTCGCAGGCTCTCGGGAAGTCCCTGTGTATCGACCCCAACGATGTAATTCCAATGGCAGGAACGATGGGCGCGATCGAAGCCGTCAGGAATCACGTTCTAAAAAATACTCGGGGACGTGAACCAAAAATGTTGACCGTTTCACCCGGGTATTGGAGGGCCAGAGAATCTTTTGAAGGGATGGGATTCAGAGTATCCGATGTGAGCATTGAAGCAAATGGATTCACGATTCGTGAAACTGAAATTATCTCAAGAATCAGGGCCGAAGAACCTGAACTCGTGTATCTGAGCTTGCCAAATAATCCCACGGGCGCCGTCTTCAATCCGGAAGATATTGTGAAAGGCGCTCCCGAAAAAACCACCTTATTATTTGATGTAACCCTGCCTAGCCGTGAGCTTGATTCGAGAGCCCTTTCGACTCGACTCTACAGTGCCTTTCGAGAGCGGAAGAACGTATTTGTGGCCGGTTCAACTTCCAAATCTCACAATACCGCGGAACTTCGAGTCGGCTGGTTGATTTGCGCCAATTCGGATGATTCTCGAGCTCTACGCCATGAAAATAGGAATGTAGTTGCTTCCGTAGCAATTCAGCGCGCTCTGGATCAGATCGGAAAAGCGCCCGCCGCACTGGAAATGATCGATATGTCTTTTACCTTGTTGAAAGAGGGAGAAAAGCAGGGCAAATTCGCGATCATTAGACCTCAAAAGATGGCACAGTCAGTTTATGTTTTGGTGAGGGTAAGAACAGATGTCAAGCCAATCCTTGCCGAAAAGGGGATTTCAGTCATGTGGGGCTCGGAGTATGGATTGTCAGACGCTTACATTCGGCTCGAAACTCTGGAGCCATCCCATATCGGGGCATTTGTGGAGGCGGTTAACTCTTATCCGTCTACTAGCCACCTTGTGAATCGTATCGATACTGATATATCTGGCGTACATCACTTGGCGAAATCAGCCCAGAAGTGAAGTCGTGACGACGCACGGAACGCTGACATGATTCCGCACAACAATGCTCCGTTGCAGGAGGTATCGCGTGACAAATAAGCACCGCGCCGCTGTCAGCTTCATTTTTGTCAGCGTGCTGCTTGGCATGGTGGCATTTGGTATCGCGCTTCCTCCGTTGCCCAAGCTGATCTCTGAATTTGCCGGCGGCGACATTGCGCGGGCTTCCGCAGACCTCGGCTTGTTTGGAACCACATTCGCGGTGATGCAATTCTTCTTTGCGCCCGTGCTCGGAATGCTCTCGGACCGCTACGGGCGGCGGCCGGTGTTACTGCTCTCGAATTTTGGTGCGGCGCTGGATTACATGATTATGGCGATGGCGCCTTCTCTACGCTGGTTGTTTCTGGGGCGGATCCTCTCCGGTCTAAGTTCATCGAGCATCCCGACGGCGACAGCCTATATCAGCGATGTCACGCCGCCTGAGAAGCGTTCCAAGGCTTTTGGTTTGCTCGCGGCCGCATATGGCGCGGGCTTCATAGTTGGACCTGTTATTGGCGGATGGCTCGCGCTGTACAATCCCCGTTTGCCTTTTTGGGTGGCCGGCATTGCCAACCTGCTCAACGCTGCTTACGGACTGTTTGTTCTTCCCGAATCGCTACCACCCGAAAGGCGACAACCACGGCTCGCCTGGAGAAAAGCCAATCCTATTGGTGCACTCCGGCTGCTCCGCTCCCACGCCGAACTGCTCGGACTGGCGAGCGTTGGTTTCCTCGGGTACCTCGCATATGAAGTCTACGCAACGGTATGGATCTTGTACGTCATGTACCGCTTCGGCTGGGATCAACGCATGATCGGCATGGCTCTCACTTTGGTAGGAGTCTTGGCCATTGGTTACTCGGCAGCTCTTGTAGGACCGGTCGTGGCTCGTTTCGGTGAGAGACGGACAATGCTGGCCGGATTACTCTTTGCCGCTTTCGGGTTCGTTCTATATGGTCGGGCAGGTTCTTCGCTTACTTTTTTTGTGGCGGTCGCGATCACTGCGTTGTGGCAACTAGCCGGACCAACATCGCAGTCGCTCATGACTCGGCAAGTCTCGGCTTCGGAACAGGGCGAGCTTCAGGGTGCGATCGGCTCGTTGCGTGGAATCGCAATGATCATTGGTCCACAAATGTTTGCAGGCACTTTTACTTACTTCATCAGCCGCGACCATCACCTGCCGGGCGCCCCCTGGTATTTGGCCGCGCTGCTGGTGGCAATTTCTCTCGTAATTGCCGTGTATGCCACAGGCGACAAAAAACGCCCCCAGGAACAGGTTGACACCGGCTTTGCAGCGGCCGAGGCCGAAGCCAAATGATCCGCTGATGCCGACGAATTCGTTCATTCGGGTGTACAACGCCAAGCCGGGGATCGATCGCAAGGAAAAAATCTCACCGGAACACGCGGCTGCAAAATCGAAACAGAAGAACAGGTTTTCACTAACTTTCAAAAAAATTTGTTAATTGGAGCGACAAAAGATGAGCTGGAACGATCCCGACAAAGATGATACCAGAGTCTACAAAGTTGTGATCAATCACGAAGAGCAATATTCAATATTGCCGGACGACAACGAAATTCCCAGGGGTTGGAAACATGTGAGTAAGACAGGAACCAAGATGGAATGTTTAGATTACATCAAGGAAGTCTGGACTGACATGAGGCCTTTGAGTCTGCGGAAGAAGATGGAGGAATTAGCGATGAATCCGCCACCGCCTGCTCCGGTTCCAGAGCGGAGCGAGCAGCGACGAAACAGCCTGGTCGATCTCTTGTGTGATGGGAGTCATGCAGTCGAGGTGGCGTTGCGGCCCGAAAGGACCGTGAAGCTATTCAAAGAAGCTGTAGATCGCGACTATGTTTGCATCAAGTTTACGCAGACAAAGGGAGGGACTGAACTAGGGTTCCACCTGGATGAGGACGCTTCCGATTTGAGTAAAGCGAATTTTGAGAGCGGGAAAGGACCGGTTCACATCGAAGGAAATTTGACGCTTGATTATGTGAAGATCAAATGTATCGCGGACATCGACTTGAGCACACTGGCAGGAATGGGACATTTGGTGAAAGTGGAGGCCAATAATGAGAGAGTTTAAGGACAAAGTTGCGGTGATCACCGGTGCGGCGAACGGCATTGGACGTGCGATAGCCGAACGGTGTGTTGGTGAGGGCATGAAGGTAGTGCTTGCCGACGTTGATGAGGCTAATCTCACCAAGGCAGAGACTGAACTGAAAAGCGCGGGCGGAAGTGTGCTTGCTGTAAGGACCGACGTCTCGAAACGGAGTGACGTCGAACTGCTGGCTCGCCAAACGCTCGATACATTTGGCCAGGTACACTTGCTCTTCAACAACGCCGGGGTCACAGCCGATGGTGCGAAGTGGGAGGCGACGTGGAATGATTGGGAATGGGCGATTGGCGTTAATTTATGGGGCGTAATTCATGGAGTCAAGGTGTTTACGCCGCTCATGCTTGCACAAAATACGGAGTGCCATATCGTCAATACGTCGTCGATGGGCGGCCTGACCGTCGGTGGTTTGTTCGCTCCTTACTTTGTCACAAAAGCTGCGGTGGTGGCCCTTTCCGAAAACCTGTACATGGCGATGCAACTGCAGAACTCGCTCGTCAAGGTATCGGTTCTCTGTCCGGGATGTGTACGGACAGACATAGCTAATGCCGAGCGTCACAGACCTGCGGAACTGCAGAATGAACCAGTCCAAAAGACCCCGCAAATGCAGGCCGCTCTGGACGCATACAAGGCGGCCGTCGAGAGAGCAGGCGTGCCTCCTCTCCAAGTCGCCGACGTGGTCTTCGAAGCAATTAGGGAGGAGCAATTCTATATATTTCCTAATCCGGAATGGCTCGACCTGGTCCAGCTCCGAACGGACAGACTAATGCGAATGGAAAATCCACACAGCGCTGAAGCATTGCTTGCGAAATTAAGTAATCCCCGAGGGCAGTTGGCGGTGCTGGCCGGACGATCAGAGGTTGCTGATCCTGTCGAGCTCAACCAGGTTTAAAGGAGCTGGACTACAAGTGGAGGCGTTGGCTATACCGCGAGTCGGTTGCACTGAGAGAAGAGATTTTCTACGATCACGTTTCTAGATAGCTGAATACAGGCGAGGCACAACGGGCACGTGCGGTAGCTGTGTCTGAGCCCAGCCTGCCGGGTCTGGATGACACGCAAAAATGGCTTGCCAATCACTCAAGACGGATGTAGCTGTGGCTGAGTGGTATGTAGTTCATACTCACCCACGACAAGAAGAGCGGGCGATACGGAACCTTCTGCTGTGGGGGATCGAGCTCCTGGATCTTTGGGTGAGAGCGCCCAGAAATGTGGGAGGAATTGAGCCATTGTTTCCGGGTTACGTTTTTGCAAAGTTCGATATTACAAGCATGCTACGCAACGTACGATTCACGCGAGGAGTCCACAGCGTGTTGAGCTTTGGGGGGAAGCCGGCGCAAATTCCCGATGATGTCATTACAGCGTGCCGTTCGCGAATCGGGCAGGACGGATATGTTGAGCTTACTCCTAAGTTCCAACTGAACGAACCTGTAATCATCCAGTCGGGAGCATTCAAGGGTATTACCGCGGTGTTTCAAAAGGAAATGCCTGGGCGGCAGCGAGTAAGCGTCTTGCTCAGAGCCATGAGTTGGCAAGCGAGAGTCGAACTCGATGTCAACCAGATTGCCAGAGTGGCAAACTAAGAAGAAGGCTTATTACGGGTCCAACTTCTCAAATTCTTAGGCGCACAAGGCCGTTCTGCACATTTAAAAATTCCCATTTCATCTCACAGCCGTGCCGGAACGAAGCATCTGGCTGATTAAGTGATTATTCCATGGAGAGATATGGAGCAATTGTAGTCTCGTGGGCCTCCACAATCCCGGGCAGAGAAACCAAGCTGCCCTCGATCCTGCACAAGGCCTTCACATATGGCGAAACCCTGCGCAAACAGGGACGCAACGTTGAGGTACGCTCCTTTGTCACGAAAGCGGGTCCTCATCGCGACACCTTGCAGATGATGGGCAAGCTCGACGACTTGAGCACCATCCTGGTGGAACAGGGATTTGAAAGTCTGATTCTCGAAAGCAGAGCTGTGGTCCAGGACATCAACATCGCTCTATGGGAAGGGAGCGCTCCCGCTGCGGACGGACTGTCTATTCGATGCAGACCCTGCGGTGATGCTTGGGACGATCTGGCCTAACGCGGGATTGACGGCGCTCCAGCGTTGTCAATGGCATAGTTCGCCGGACAGGAAAATAGCAAGGGCACTATTGTGTCGTGAACAAGATGAAACTCATCGAGCTCATTGCGCGCCACACGCGCGAAGGCGAACTTGCGGATCTGTTTTTGCAGAAACTAGATGCTGTCTAGCCCGCTCATCACCGGGATGAGGGTTATTGTGGCCAATGAAAGTATCAGAAATGAGAGTCGTCGCGATTGGGCCGGCACTCTCGCATTGGAGGGAGAAATGGACTCGAAGGAAGAGCTTCTGACGTGCTTGCAGCAAATTGTCACTGACCATCTGGGAGTCGAACACGAGGAGGTTACACAGAACGCCACGTGGGCAGAATTAGGAGCCGATTCACTTGACCGTCTGCAGATATCAATATCTCTCGAAAGCGCACTTAACGTCGAAATCCCACACTCGATAGGAGAGAAGCTCAATACGGTGGGTG
>Ga0207687_10000275_pt1 | contig 35308 bp, 30 predicted proteins | sample KBSM54metaG_FD_184399 | JGI IMG/M metagenome (GOLD analysis project Ga0207687, IMG submission 184399) | Miscanthus rhizosphere microbial communities from Kellogg Biological Station, Michigan, USA - KBS M5-4 metaG (SPAdes) (version 2) | ecosystem: Host-associated > Plants > Roots > Rhizosphere >...
GATGTGATCGCTGACGACCGTGCAGCCAATGCGGCCGATCGAGAACGCGGGGAGCAGGCCGACGATCGTGATGTCGGCCATCAGGCGTACCGGCAAGCGCTTCCACCAGACGTAGATCGCGAACCCGACCGCGCCTCCGATGAAACCGCCGTACGACGAGATGCCTTTCCAGAGCTCGACGAACAGGATCGGGCTCTCCATCAGGTCGTTCCACTGATACGCGATGACGTCGAAGAAGTGCGCGCCGAGGAATCCGGCGACCGTGACCCAGCCGGTCAAGCCGCGGATGTGCTCGTCGGAGACGCCGTGCCATTCCGCGTAGCGCCGGAGCAGCGCAGCGCCGATCAAGACGCCGGCAGCGACGATCATGCCGAACGCTTGGATATGGAGCCCGAGATCCAGGTACCCGAGGTGGAAGTACGGCAATGACGTGCTTAGCGCTGACATCCGGCGTGAGCCTACAACAAGCGCGGGGCCGCGCTATCATCCCGTCAGGAGCTTGATGTGATCTGGGGTCCTTTCGTGCTCGCGCTGGTTTTGGGCCTCCTGGTCTCGGCGGGCCTGTACTTCGCGTACTTGTGGCCTCAGGTCGAACCCGAAGACGACGCCGACGAGCCCCGCGAATCGCCATGAAGCTCGCGGCTCTTGCGCTGCTCGGTCTCGCCGCGATCGGTGACGCGGCCCCCGAACCGCGGGCCGGCGAAGTGGTCCGCGTCGAGCACCACGCCCCCGACGCCCTGCCCTCGCGCGGGCCGGTCACCGCGCCGGTGACGATCGAGGTGTTCTTCCAGCCGGTCCAGAGCTCGCGCCGCCAGGAGCTCGTGATCGTCGACAAGCTCGCCGCCAAACACCCGAGCCGGATCCGCGTGATCTACCGGGTGATGAAGGCGAGCGGCATGTCGCGCCTGCACTACGCGGTGCTCGAGGCGTACGCCGAGGGCAAGTTCGACGAGTTCTTGGCCGCGCTCAACAACCCGGCGCTGGTCCGTAACCTCACCGATCAAGCGCTGCTCGATCTCGGCAAGAGCGTCGGCATGGATCCGCAGCAGCTCGCGATCGCGATCACGAACCCGCCGCCCGGCTACGATCGCGTGCTCGACGCGAACAAGCGCCGCCACGATCGCAAGGCGCGAAACGGTGGCCTGCCGATGATCCTCGTCAACGGCAAGGTGCCGCACAACTGGAGCTCGGTCAGCGACCTCGAGGCGGAGTACTACCTCGCGAAGGATGCCGCCGACGACCTGCTCGATCGCGGTGCAGATCCGCGCCTCTTGCCCGAGGCATTCGAGCAAGCGACCGCGCCGAACCCGCTCGATCTCGCGGTGCCGGTCGGCAACACGGACGACACGCTCGACGACGTGCCCGCGATTCCGCCACTCGCGGCGCCAGCGCTCGACTATCGCGGCATGCCGTCGTTCGGTCCGCCGAGCGCCCAGGTCACGATCGCGGTCCTGTGCAGCCCCGCGAGCCTCAACTGCGCGCAGGCGCTGAAGCAGGCGCGCGCCGCCCAGGAGCTCTACACCGACGCGGTGCGGATCGTGTGGGCGCCATTCTTCGACGTCACCCGCGAGGACGCCGCCGACCTCGGGTTTCTCTCCGATGCCGCGCTGTGTGCGGAGAAGCTCGGCACGTCGTCGGAGGACCTCGATAGCCCGGGGTGCAAGGCTGGCGCTGGGTCGAGAGCATGCTCGCCGAGAGCACCGTGCGGCATCGCCGGATCGCCGCGGAACAGCTGCTCGACAAGGTCGCCGACAAGCTCCACGTCGACAAGCAGGCGTTCGCGACATGCCGCGCCGCGCAAGCAGGCTCCGCGATCAAGTGGATCGAGGCAGCTCGACACGCGGGGGTACGAACCTCACCGAGCACCGTCGTCGGCGGCCGGATCTATCCCGCGATCACCGACGGCAACGCTCTGCAACAACTCGTCGGCGCCGAGCTCGAACCCGGCGATTGCCCTGGCTGTGTTCGCCTCGACGATTACGCGCCGACGTGGCGCCGCCGCTGACTTCACGGCGCGGGGCGTGATATCTGATCCGGCGATGGAGCTCTCGTTCGCCGCAGCGACCGACGTCGGCCGGCAACGGAACCATAACGAGGATAACTTCCTCATCGACAAGAAGCTGCGGCTGTTCATGGTCGCCGACGGCATGGGCGGGCACGCGGCCGGCGAGGTCGCATCGTCGATCGCGGTCCACGAGATCCGCGACGCGGTGAACAACTCCCGCGAGCTGATCGATCGCTATCGCGTCGATCACCCGGGCGTTCAAGCGTACGAGGTCTTGCAGGTTCTCGAGCATGCGATCCAGGCCGCGTGCAGCGCTGTCTACGCACGTGCGCAGGCCGAGCCCGACAAGCGCGGCATGGGCACGACCGCGACGGTCCTCTTGATCGCGGGCTCTGGCGACCACCTGCGCGGCTTCATCGCGCACGTCGGCGACTCGCGGGTCTACCTCGCGCGCCAGAGCCAGGCCCACGTCCTGACCGAGGATCACTCGCTGATGAACGAGCTGGTCCGTCGCGGCAAGCTCAACCGCGAGCAGATCGAGACGTCGCCGTACAAGCAGTACAAGAACGCGGTCACCCGCGCGGTCGGCGTCTACGGCTCGGTCGAGGTCGACACGTTCGACTTCGACATCCTGCCCGGCGATCGGTTCTTGATCGCGTCGGACGGCATGTACGCGTACATCGACGAAGCGGAGCTGCCGAAGCAGCTCGCCGCACCCGATGTCAAAGAGGTGCCGAAGCGGCTCGTCGAGGCGGCGAACGCGGGCGGCGGCCACGACAACATCACCGCGGTCGTGATCCGGGTCGGCGAGAACACGCAGGCCGATCTCGCGCCGCGCAGCACCGAGGTGTCCCTCAAGCTCGAAGTCTTGAAGGGCATGCAGATGTTCCGCTACCTGTCGTTCAAGGAGCTCGTCCAGATCGGCGCGATCGCCGAGATGGTCGACTTCAAACCCGACGCCACGATCTTTGCCGCCGGCGAGCCCGGCGATGCGATGTACGTCGTGCTCGCGGGCCGGGTGCGCCTCGTCAAGGGCGGTGACACCGTCGTCGAGCTCGGCCGCGGCCAGCACTTCGGCGAGATGTCGCTCGTCGATCGCTCGGTCCGGTCGCTGTCCGCGATCGCAACTGGTGCGGAGGGGGCGCGGCTCGTCGCGATCCAGCGCAAGGACTTCTACGACATCATCAAGCGCGAGCCCGCGAGCGCCGTGAAGATGCTGTGGGCGTTCGTCCAGGTCCTCGGCCAGCGCCTGCGCAAGACCACGAACGACCTGTCGGACGCGCTGCACGGCGACAAGCACGGCGAAGAGACCGAGCAAGAGAACCTGTTCCAGGACTGAATGCGCGCGGCACTCTTGCTCCTCGCCGCGTGTGCGAGCGCGCCCTCGCCTCGCGCCGTGATCCTGATCTCCGCGAACGCCGAGTGGCAGGCGGTCGTGAAGCACGTGCCGCTCACCGTCGAGCATTCGCCGTACGGCGAGTTCGCGGTGCAACGATTCGCGGGTGAGCCCGTCGTGATCCTTCACGGTGGCTACGGCAAGACCTCGGCCGCGGGCTCGACCCAGTACGCGATCGATCGCTGGCATCCGAAGGTGCTCGTCAACCTCGGCACCGCGGGTGGGTTCGCGCCCGACGCGAAGGTCGGCGACATCGTGCTCGTGACGAAGACGACGATCTACGACATCTACGAGGCGATGGGCGACGCGGCCGAGACGATCGCGGACTACGCGTCGACGGTCGACACGTCGCGCTGGCCCGCTCGACTGTCTTCGCGCGTGATTCCGGGCCCGATCGTCTCGGGCGATCGCGACCTCATCCCCGGCGAGGTCGCGAAGCTCCACGCGACGTATCACGCGAACGTCGGCGACTGGGAATCGGGCTCCATCGCGTTCGTCGCGCGCAGGAATGCCGTCCCGCTGATCATCCTGCGAGCGGTCACCGACGTGCTCGACGCCGACCATCCGTCGCCGACGACCGGTGACCTCGCGGCGTGGCAGAAGCAGACGCTGACCGCGATGGCGACGCTGCTCGACCTGTTCAGCGACGCGCTTCCGGATCTCGTGAAATAGCGAACGCCGGGCGCTTCGCGTAGACCGCCCAGCGCCACAGCCATTCGAGCGGGCCGTAGCGAAACCGCCGCAGCCAGAGCTGGGCGACGACGATCTGGATCGCGAACAGCGCGAGGCCGAGGCCGAGATAGCCGAGCTCGCTCAGCCATTCGATCCAGCCGAGGCCCCAGCCGTAGATCAGGAACGTGGACACCACGCTTTGCGTCATGTACGTCGTCAGCGGCATCCGGCCGAGCGGCGCGATCGCGGCGAGCACGCGCTTCCAGCCGGGGCGCTGGACGAGCAGCACGAGCCCGCACCCGTAGACGAACGCGAACGCGACGTAGTCGAGCGTCGAGATCAGCTCTGCCAACACGCCGCCGAACGTCGACTGGAACCACATGCCGCGGAGCTGGAACACGTAGACGACCCAGGTGGCGAGCCCGACGCCGAGCCCACCCCAGAACAACCGGCGAAACGCCGGGAGATGATCCGCACCGTCGCGATCGAACCAGCGGCGTCGGCCGACGATGTAGCCGAGCAAGTAGTTGCCGACGAGCCACGCGAAGTACTGCGGCCAGCTCCCGGCGATCCAGTACGGCGCCCAGGTCGCCTGGATCTTCAACAGCGCGCCATGATCGCTGCCGTGGATCGCGACCGCGAACGCCTGGCGATGAGCGTCCATCGCCTCGTGGGTCGTCGCGAGCGAGAACACGTGGTCGTAGACCGTAGGAAGCGCGAACAGGATCGTCGGGACGACGATCAGCACGATCGCGGCGATCAGGCGAACGCGATCCGAGGTACGCAAGAACAGCAGCAGGAACGGCGCGGTGACCGCGTACGTCCACAGCACGTCGCCCCACCACAACAAGCACACGTGGGCGATGCCGAATCCGAGCAGCGCGAGGATCCGGCGCGTGTAGAGCCCGCCTACCCGCTCGCCGCGCTCCTCGGCGCGCAGCAACTGGTTCGCGAAGCCGAACCCGAACAAGAACGTGAGCAGGGTCTGCGCCTTGCTCTGGATCAGGAACCACACGATCGTGCGCGCCGCCCAGTCGCCGGCGCCCTCCGGCTTGTGCGGCGCGAGGAACGTTCCGCTGTACAGGTGCGCGAGGTTGCCGAGCAACACGCCGAGCAGTGCGAACCCGCGCAGGATATCGAGCGAGACGAGGCGTTCGCGCGGCTTGACCGGACCCAGCTCCATCGTTCCCTAGACTGCCGCAGCCGGCCGGAACGTTCGCTGAAATCTCAGGCTTCTCCGCGCTTTTCGACGAGCTCGATCCCGATCGAACGCAGCAGCTGGCTCGGCGCGGTACCGCCGATCTGGACGACGACATGGTCGTTGTCGAGCTGATCGATGCCGGTCTTCGAGCGCAGCATCACGTGGTGCTCGGTGATCGCCGCGAGCTCGGTGCCGAGCAGCATGCGAACCCTGCCCCGCGCGACGAGCGCCTCGAGCCGGTCGCATACCGAGGCGCGCACCCTCGCGAGCTCGGTCCGGCGATAACTGAGAGCGACCGAGCTGCAACCGCCGTGCTCTGCGAGCGCGATCGCGCAGTCCGCCGCCGCATTGCCGCCGCCGACGACGAGCACACGCTTCGCGGCGAATAGCTCGGGCTCGATCACCCGATAGACTACCTTCGCGAGCTGCTCTCCCGGAACGCCGAGCTGCTTCGGCGCACCGCGACGCCCGAGCGCGAGCACCACGTTCGCGGCACGGTCGTGAAACGATCCACCGCGCACGCGAAACGCGTTGCCCTCGGTCTCGATCGTCTCGACCCGCACGCCCTCGTGGACAGGCAGGTTCGTCCGGGTGCGGATATCGGTCCACAGCTCGACGAGATCCTCCTTCGACATCGTCGCGCGCCGCACGGTGCCGTAGCCGGGCAGCTCGAGCGATCCGGTCATCACGACCTTCGCGCGGGGATAGTGGGTGATCGTCCCGCCGAACTTGTCCTGCTCGAGGACGACGATCTTCATGCCGCGCGCGACGAGCGCGAGTGCCGCGGCGATGCCCGAAGGCCCCGCGCCGACGATGATCGCGTCGAGGTCGCCCGCGCCGCCCCGCCGCCCCGACTTCGCGATCGCTTCGGCGGCCTGGCGCCCCTGCTCGACGGCGTTGCGGATCAGGCCCATGCCGCCGAGCTCGCCGACGACGTAGATGCCCGGGCGCGTCGTCTCGAACCCCGCCGACAGCTTCGGCAGCTCGATCCCGCGCGTCGCGGTGCCGAACACGAGCTTGATCGCACCGACCGGGCACGCCGACATGCACGCCGAGTGACCGATGCACGACATCGGATGGACGAGCCGCGCGCGACCGTCGGTGATCGCGAGCACCTCGTCCTCCGGACACGCGCGCACGCACGCGCCCGAGCCGATGCACGCATCGAGATCGATCTCGGGATGGATCGAGACCGGCACGACCTCGTCGCCGAGCGCCTCGGTCTCCTCGTGCACCGTCGCCGCCTTCGCGTGCGACCGCGCCTCCATCCGCGTCCACGCGATATACGGGATGCCGACCGCGACGACGAGGCCGAGCAGGATCAGCCAGGTCAGGTTCATCCGCCACCACCGCTGCGGTGACAGTTCAGGCACGCGGGGTGATGCCCGCGATCGGGGTTCGTGTGCTCGCTGCCGTCCGCGCCGATCGTGCTGTGACAGCCGCCCTGGACGCTGCACCTGACGTCCGCACCGCCGGTGTGGCCGAGCCCCGACGCGTTGTCGTGGCACTGCGCGCACGTCGACCCGTGATGCGGCAGCCGAAACGGATTCGTCGGCCCGTGGCCCGCGGCGAGCCCGTTCGGATGGCAGTCGAGGCAGAACCGATGATCGGTGTTCGAGTACGCGTACGGCTGACCGGTCAGAACACCGGTGTCGTAGGTGACGCCGACGTGGTTCTGCTGCTGCGTCGCCGTGTTCGGATGGCAGGAGATGCAATCGGTGTTCGCGCCGTGCGCCGAGGTCGCGCCGGTCGCTATCGAGATCGCCTCGCTATGACAATCCGTGCACGCGATGTTCGTGTGCTGGGTTCCTTGCGACATCAGCGGGAACGCGGCCTCGGGATGCGCGCAGCCGCCGAGCTGGTTGACCCAGGTCGTCGTCGTGTGGCACTGCGCGCATTGTGTCGAGCACTGCGAGGTCGCGTGCACCGGCGCGGCGAGGTACGGCGCCGACACGCCGGTCGCGGCGTACTCGCCTTCGTGGCAGCCATAGCAATAATCCTTCGCGATCGCTTGGACCGAAGGATCGTGGTGCTCCACGCAGGCGGCGAACATGGCGATGGCCAGACACAAGAGAGCTCTTGGACTCATGGCAAAGGCCTCCAGGCAAAGGTGACGAGCGCAGCAACATCGTCGCGATCCTGACCGGTGGTGCCGAGGATCGAGGCGGCGAGATCGAACGAAGCCGATGCGTGGTAGCGCAGGTCGGTCTCGACGCTGTGGAGCAACATCCGCGACGTCGCGGCGACGTAGTCGAGGATCTCGGCGCGATAGCGGACCTCGGCATCGAGCGCGCGCGTGACCGCTCCACCGAGGCCGAGCTCTCCCGCATCCCAGCTCGCGAATTCGGCGCGGCCTGCGGACCCGCCGAACACCAGGCGCGGCCGGCCGAGATCGAGCTCGCCGCGCAGATACACTGACGACGTCGTCGCGTTCGTGACGTCGTGGGTCTGGCCGACGCTGCCGATCACGTCGACGGCGAACGGGCCACGGCGAAGGCCGGCGTTCAGCGCCGCGGTCGTCCAGTAGGTGCTGCCCTGACAGCTCTCGGTCGCGACGCCCGCCTCGGGGACACGCGCGCACAGCCACTCCGCGGGCAACGCGGCCGCGAGGCGAAGCGAGCGCTCCGGGCGCAGGAACGACAGATCGACGCCGACGTGCTGTCCCGATCCATCGGAGTTGGCGCGCCAGCTCGCCGCCAGCCCCGCGCCGGTCAGCTCGAGCGAGTGCGCGTTCCACGGGTTGTTCGCGGCGAACGCTTGGCCTTCCGCCCAACCATCGACGGTGATCCCGCCATGACTCGCATCCGCGGTCAGCGCGAGCCGGCGCTCGTCGACCTGGCCCTGCCACGTCGAACCGACCGCGGTCAGCGCGACCCGTGGTTGCCACGGTGCATTTGCGAGGTCGTACGTCGCCTCGGCGCCGAACCGCGTGGCGCTGGTCTCGGGCTTGCCGCTCACCGCGTCGGGAACGAGGCCGCCGAACGCAGCGAGCTCGAAGTCGCCGACCTTCGCCATCGCGCGGCCGCCGTCGAGCATGCCGACCGAGGACGCGGCCCAGCGCAACCGGCCGACGACGAGCGCGGGATCGAGCGCATCGCCGTAGCGGAGCTGCGCGGCGCGCACGAACACCGGCGTGCGGTCGCTCGCGTTGTAGCCGTGATCGAACGCGCGCACGGCGACATCCGCGTCGACGGCGAATGGCCGGTCCTGGAGCACGTCGAACGAGGTCACGATCCGGGCCTCGCCTTGTCCGACGGTCGCGTCGCGCCCCACGCTCGCGTAGCCGCTACCGAGGACCTCGAGATGGACCGCGCCAGCCGCCACGCCCGCGCCGAGCGGTACCGGTTTCACGTTTTGGGTCGTCGCGGGTGGAACCGGCGCCGGCCACTGCTCGCGAAACGCGCTCGCATCGTGAACCTTCGCGAGCGCCTTCACCTTTGCACCTGCCTGCGCGGCGGTCGTCGTCGCGGTACCGGTCTGGCCGACCGCGAGCGCGAGCCCGGCGAGCTCCACCGAAGCGGTCTCGCTGCTCGCCGCCGTCACCGTCCGCTCGCTGCCGCCGAATGCGATCTTGGTCCCGACCGCGATGCCGGCCGCGGTCCCGGGTTCGACGTAAGCCACCCCGCCCGCGATCTCGACGACCTTGACGGTCACCTTCTCGGCGCGCGCGCTCGCCGCCATCGCCATCACGATCGCGATCGTGGCCTTCATCGCGCCGCTCCTCGCGGATGACAGCCGAGGCAGGTCGTCGCCGCGCGAGCGACGGTCGCACCGCGGTGCTGGCCGCGAAGCACGCTGCCGTCGTGGCAACCGTCGCAGCGCACGAGCTGCATCCGGCGCGCGTCGCTATGACAGCCCGCGCACTCGACCGTGCGATGGCTGCCCTTGGTCAGATCGAAGCCGGCGTGATCCGAGCGCGCGATCGTGCCGGGCAGCGTGCTCGGGTTCGTGACCGCCGGCGACCACGCGGAGGTCTGATGGCACAGGGCGCAGTCGCGCGGGAACAGCGCCTGTCCCGTCGAGCCGTCGTGGGTCGGGTGGACGTCGGTGCGGTGGTAGTCGGTCTGATGGCAGGCGTAGCAAGCGGTCGGCGTGTCGCTCCACGTCCGCTCGCTCTGCCGCTTGTGACACGCGACGCAATCGACCGTCGCGTGCCGACCGGTCAGCGGCATCCGGGTCCGGCGATGCTGCTCGAGCGTGTTCGTGTCGTGCCACGCGGTCGCGGTGTGGCACTCCTCGCACTGCTTGCCCTGGCGGCCCTGGTGGACGTCGCGATGGCAGCCTTCGCAATCGCGCGGCGGGGCCTTCGTCGTCGCGTGGCACTTCACGCACGTCTGTTGGACGTGCGCACCCCGCAACGGAAAGCCGGTGCGATCGTGATCGAAGCCGGTGCCGGTCGTGCCCGCGGCGAGGTTCCAGCCCGCGCTCGTGTGGCAGGCCTTGCAGTCCATGTTGTCGACGAGTCCGCCGTGGTCGCCGCTCGGCGCGGCGGCAGCCGTCGCCACCATGAACAGGATCACGACCGCCGCCTTCATCGCTTCTCCTTGTGCGGATTCGCGTGGCAGTCGCGGCACTCGGTGTAGCCGAGCCGCCAGCGCACTGCCGTCGTGCCGTTGCGCAGCGTCGCCGCGGTGTGGCACTTCTCGCACGCGAGCGCGACGTGCTTGCCGTCGAGCGGATAGCGCGTCGTCCCGTGATCGAACGCCTTCGCGATCTTGAACGTCGTCGGCTGATGGCAGGTCTTGCACGGCTTCGCCGGCTCCGTCTGCGTGAACTGACCGGCGTGGATGTCGTCGTGACAGCCCTCGCACTCGCGCGCGATGCCGCGATACGCCGCCGGTTGTGCGCCGCTCTTCTGCTCGCCGTGGCACGCGGCGCACGCCGTCTGCGCGTGGGCACCGACGAGCGGCCACGTCGAGTGATCGATGTGCGGTTGGTGCCAGTCGAACGTCGTGTGGCACTTCGCGCAGCCACCCTCGGCCTGCTCTTTCGCGAACTGGGTGCCGTGCGGGTTCGCGTGGCAATCGACGCACTGGCGCGCCGCGATGTTCCACGCGAGCCGCGGCGCGGGGTTCTTGTGGCAGCTCTTGCACGGGGTCGCGACGTGCTTGCCGTCGAGCGCGAACGCGGTCGTCGCGTGCGCTCCGACGTCGAACGTGGTCGGCGCGAAGCCGGCGAGCGTGTGGCACTGCGCGCACTCGCCGCCCTTCTTCGCCGCGAACTCGCCCTTGTGCGGATCGGCGTGACACGTCGCGCACGTCCCGAATGCCAGGTTGCGATAGCGCTGGGCCTGCGGCTTCGCCGGCGCGTGGCACTTCGCGCACGCGACCGCGGTGTGCTTCGCCTCGAGCGGATACCGGGTCTTACCGTGGTTGTCGCGCTCGACCGACTCGGGGAGCCCGACCCACTTGATCGACGCGTGGCAAGTCTCGCAGCGGTCGCCGAACTTCGCGACGTGGATCGGGCGATGGCAGCTCTCGCACTTGCCGCCCCTGGAAGGCGGCTTGTCGTTGCCGCGATCGTGACAGGTCTTGCACGCGACCTTCGCGTGGCCGTTCGCGAGCGACAGCTTCGGATGGTTCGCCTTGATCGTATCGGTCGCCGCTTCCCAGCTCGCGGTGTCGTGGCACTTGGTGCACGGCTGCGGCTTGAACTGGCCGGCGTGTGGATCCTTGTGGCAGCTCTCGCAGGTCGCGAACGCGATCGGCTTCCACGTCGGCGGCGTCCCCGTGTGGCACTTCTCGCACTCGACGGTGGTGTGCTTGCCGGTCAGCTTGAACTTCGCGAGCTGGTGATCGAACGCCGGGCGCGTGAACGCCTTGAAGTCGGTCTGGCCGTGGCACTTCGTGCAATCGCCGCCGAACGCGCCCGCGTGGGGATCCTTGTGGCACGACGCGCACGCCGGATTCGTCGACACGAACACCGGCTTGCCGAGCGGCGACGTCTTCGTATGGCACTTCGCGCACGGCGTGACCTTCGCGTGGGCCTCGACGAGCGGCCAACCGGTCAGCGCGTGATCGAGCTTGTCCGCGCTGCCGCCGGGCCAGCGGATCAGCTTCGCGTTCTTGCCGACGTGCTCGACGTGGCAGGTCTCGCACGCCTGGCCCTTGTACTGCTTGCCGTGCAGGCCACGACTCGCCGCGATCTCGCTGCCGAGATCCTTGTGGCAGTCGAGGCAGAGCTGCGCGACGACCTGCTTGCCCGACGCGTGGCACTTGCCGCAGTCGTTATCGGTATCGATGCTCGCGTGCGCTTGCGACAGCGGCCCCGGCGAGAGCAACTGCGCGCGTGCACGGCCCGCGCACAGCGCGAGTACCGCGGTCACGATGACGACGTGGATCCTCACGAGAAGATCCACCGATAGCCGTAGTACCAGGCTACACCCGCGTGGAGAAACACCGCCGCGAGCATCACGAGTGCGAAGAAGCGATGTAGCCCGCGCCACGAGCGCAGCAGCGCCGCCGTCGCGGAGGCGCGCGCATCGGCCGCGGCCGCCTTCACGAGCTCGGCGATCGCACGACGCTCGTCGCGCAGCGTCGGCGGCGGCGTCAACAGCTCGATCGCACCGCGCCGCAGCCGCGCAACGCGCCGCCACGACGGGATCGCCCACAGGCTGCGGAGCAGCGATGCGTTCGCAGGGACGTCGGGCCCGGGCAACTCGGCGATCGCGCGCGCGAGGCGATCGCGCAGGCCCGGCGTGAGCTGATCGTAGTCGTCGAGTGCAGCGCGCAGGCGTTCGCGTCCGCTCACGGGCGCGAGGGCATACAGGAACCTACCGATCAGGCCGGTGAGCACGACGAGCGCAAGACTCGCGGTCGACGCCGTCGCGATCGGTGTGCGCAGCTGAAATGCCGAGTGAAACGAGACGAGGACCGCCGCGAGCATCCCGGTGAACACGTGGAGGTCGAGCCACACGCGCATCGAGCCGAGCTTGGCGCCGCCAAATCTGCGCCGGATCAAGTAGCTCAGGTTGAGCACCACGAGCAGCGCGGCGCCCCAGCCGTAGCCGTTGCCGATCATCCCGCTCGGTCGCAATGTGCGGAAGTCGGGGTGCTCGACGCGATCTTCGAGCGAGAGCTTGTAGAAGCTGTAGCCGCGATAGCCGAGTGCGACCGTGATCGCCACGAGCACGAGCGCCAAGATCACCGCTAGAGCCGAAATGCGTCGGCGCGCTTCACTCCTCAACGCGCGATCGTGAGTGCACTGATCGCGCCATCGCATGCATCGCGTTATCGCGAACGTGCGGTCGAGCGACCGGTGAACTGTGCACGCGGCGAACAACGAACGTGCGGCGCCCGCACACTTACATCGGCGCTAGAACGAACCGCCGACGATCACGCCGACCGTCTGCGCACTTGCCTGCGGGTGGACGAAGATCTTTTCGCGCGGCGCGGTGAAGTAGAGGATCGCCGCGGTGCCGATCAGCGCACCGCTCGCGACCGCGAAGCCGGTGCCGATGTCGGCGAGGTGCTGCGCGTCGTGGATCGCCTTCGTCCCGATGTCGTCACAACTGACACCACCGGTCACGCTCGAGCAATGCGGGCCGTCTACGGCGGTGCGGTAGTGGCTGTGACCGACCCACGTCAGGGTCGCCGCGGTGATCGCGCTCGCGATGCCGCCTGCCCCGAAGCCGTACGCGAGGCGAACGCGGCCGCGCTCGCGCGGTCCTTCGGTGGCGACCGCGGGCGGCACTCGATGCACGGAGGTGTCGAGCGCAGGAATCTCGACGACGACGGTCGCACCGGCGGCGCCCGTCGCGGTGCGCTTCACCGTCGGCACGCCCGGTGCGGTCGCGATCACATCGATCTCGCCAGGATCCGCGTGTTCGTGAATCTCGAGCGCGGGCGGTGTGGTGCGTCCGGCGATCGTCAACACGAGTCCCGGCAGCGCAGGCTGTGCGACACGCACCACCATCGTCGTCATCTTCGGCTCGAGTGCGGTCGCACGCTCGCGCGCAAATGTTGCGCGCTTCGCGTCGCCATCCGCCTGTGCGTCCGCTTGTGCGGCGATGAACATTCCCCAGGCCTCGCGCAGGTGACCCAGCTGCTGGTGGCAGTCGGCGAGGTTGAGCTCGGTGCCGATCGTGCGCTCGATCGCGAGGCTCTTCGCGAACCGGTCACACGCTTCGGCGTAGTGACCACCCTTCGCGAGCGCACGGCCTTCTTCGAATAGTCGATCAGCCTCGGTGCCGTCCGCGTGGACCACACGAGTCAGCAACACCCCACACGTGATCAACCAGACAAACCGCACGCGATCTGCACAGATCCTCGTGCAGATCGAGATGCGCTGCAATGGCAGCGACCAGCTCGTGGTTGTGGTTTGCGCGCAGCGCCCCTATGCTGATCGTCGTGGTGCGTGCGTTGTCGATCGCGATCGTGTTGCTCGCGGGTTGTCGCCAGCTCGCGGGGCTCGACGATCCGGTGCCGAACGACGGCAAGATCGCGGGCAAGGACGGCAGCGCTGGTCCGTTCTGTTACGGCACCGGCCTCGTCCAGGTTTGCTTCAGCAGCCAGCCGAGCGGTGATCTCGCGATCGCGCAGAACATCGATACGGGTGCGTTTGGCTGTTCGACGAACGTGATCTCCGGCGGCACCGGCCTGTGCGTGATCGCGGGCTCGACGATCATGCTCGCATCGGGTACGACCTCGCTCGCGACCGGAACGGTGCCGCTCGTGCTCGTCGCCACCGACACGATGACGATCGACGGCACGCTCGACGCGAGCGCGCGACACAACACCTCGGCGACTCCGGCCGGCGGCAACTACAGCGGCTGCCAGGCGGGCACGAACCCCGGCACCGGCTCGTATGGCGGCGGCGGCCAGGGCGGCAGCTTTCACGCGATGGGCGGCGATGGCGGCTCGGGTGGATCGACGTCTGGAGGCATGGCCGGTGCGGCGCTCGCGACGCCGACGGCCTTGCACGGTGGTTGTGCGGGGCGCTCCGGTGGCAACCAGGGCGGCTCCGGCGGCAAGGGCGGCGGTGCGATCTACCTGATCGCGGGCACGTCGATCACCGTGCACGGCCGGATCGATGTCTCCGGCGCCGGTGGCAGCGGCGAAGGCGACTCGAACTACTGCGGCGGCGGCGCGGGTGGCACCGGCGGCATGATCGGACTCGATGCGCCGAGCGTGGTGGTCGCGGGCGCAGTGTGCTCGGTCGGCGGCGGTGGTGCTGCGGGCGCCGTCGGGAACTCGAGCGCGAACGGTGGCGATGCGAGCGGCGGGACGACCGCGTGCGCGCCCGGCGGTGGAGGCAGCGGCAGTGGTGGCGGCGGCGACGGCGGCAATGGCGGCGGCGCCAGCGCGGCGACGGCCGGCATGACGAGCAGCACCGGCGGCGGTGGTGGCGGCGGCGGCAGCACCGGCTTCATCGCGATCTACGGGACGCGCTCGGGCAGCGGCGTCATCGTCCCCGCGCCGTGATTACTTCCGGCACTCCATCGGGTCGTCGCACGGCTTCGAGCTCGGCGCTTGTGCCGGTGCGGCAAGTTCGAGCACGGTGCCGGCGCTCGCGCACTGCCCGGTGAGCGTCGCGCGCTTGCCCGCGCTCGTCCTTGCGAGCCAGCTCCGTGCAGTCGCGGCATCGTGGAGCTGACATGCGGCGAGCGTGCACGTCGCTGCATTTTGCGCGAGCACTCTCGTCGAGCCGCGACATGCGGCGGCGACCTCGTCGACCTTTCCGGCACGCAGCATCGCGCCGAGATCCTCGACGGTCGGGCGACGCGCTCGCGAGGCAGGCGCGGGCCGCTGCACTGCCACCGGATCGCCGGCGACGGGCGCCGGCTCGACGTGCGGAGCTGGTGCGTGCTCGACCGGTCCCGGCGCCGGTGCTGCGGTCGGTGCCGGCGGAGGCGGCATCACCGGCAAAGCGATCGCGCTTGGCTCGTCGTGCGCGAGCTGCGAATACGCGAGAACGCCACCACTTGCGAGCAGCGCGATCGCCAAGAGGATCCACGGTGCACGACGCCGCCGGCGGGGTGGCTGGATCGCTTCGGGCTCGTCTGCGATCGCGGTGACCGCGCGCTGCGGCGTCCGCGTGGTCGTCAGATCGAACAGCTTCATCAGCTGCGAATCGAGGACGGTCGACGCCGAGTCGCGACCGACGATCGCGGCCGACACCGTGATCACCTCGGCGGCCGTGTTGCGCGTCGTCAGCTCGATCCACGGCTCGGGCCGCTTGCCGAACAGCTCGACCATGAAGCGCTTGAGCGCTGCGGTCGACATCCGGATCGCGTGCCGATCGGCGAGCCGCTCGAGCTCGTCGTAGAGCTCGTCTGCGGTCTGATAACGATCGCCGGGCGCCTTCGCGAGCAGCTTCAGCACGATCGCATCGAGCTCGGGCGGAATCTCCGGACGCAGCTTCGACGGCGGTACGGGCGGCTGGTGGACGATGCTCTCCATCGCCTCGAAGTCGCTGTCGCGCTTGTACAAGCGATCGCCGACGAGCAACTCCCAGATCACGATGCCGAGCGAGAACAGATCGCTGCGGCGGTCGGCGACCCGACCGCGGCACTGCTCGGGCGACAGGTAGCTGATCTTGCCCTTGACCGTTCCGGTCTGGGTCTCGACCGTGCTGTCCGTGGTCTTCGCGACGCCGAAGTCGACGAGCTTGACGTTGCCTTCGAAGCTGACCATCAGATTCGAAGGCGACACGTCGCGGTGGACGATGCCGAGCGGCGTGCCGTCGAGCCCGAGTCGCTCGTGCGCGTGATGCAACCCCGCTGCTGCACTCGCGGCGATCGTCAGCACGCAGCCGAGCGGGATGGCCTCGCCCAGCTCGTGCGCGCGATGCGCGAGCTCGCGCACGGTCTCGCCGTGCACGTACTCCATCGAAAAGAAGTACGAGTCGCCGAGCTTTCCGGTATCGAACACCTGCGCGATGTTCGGGTGCTGGAGCTGCGCGGCGAGCCGCGCCTCGTCGAGGAACATCGAGACGAAGTGATGATCGTGGGCGCGGTGCGGCAGCACGCGCTTCAACACGACGTAGCGCTCGACGCCGGCCGAGCTCGCGGTTCGCGCGAGAAACAGCTCGGCCATCCCACCCGTCGCCAGCTTCGCGAGGATCGCGTAGCTGTTCGCGCTGGATTCCGCCGCGGCGTCGACCGATGCGGCCGTCGATTCCACCGTAGATGAGTTTACCTGGTTGACCGTAACGTTCGTACAGTGCGGAAGCCGCACAGCGAATCACGTGGCATCACCCGAAAACATGAACGATTTCTGAGGCGCGTCTGGGGCACATGTCTTGCTGAACCCATCACCATGCCTCGCCTTTCGGTCGTCTTGATGTTGGCTGTCTCGGCGTGCTCGATCCCCATCGATTCCGGCTCGAGCACCGGCACCAGCGACGCGAGTGCTGGTGGGGGTGGTGGCGGGGGTGGTGGCGGCGGAAGCGGTTCCGGTGGTGGTGGTGTGACCGCCGACGCTGGGACCGGAAGTGGGATGTATCCCTGCAAGAACGTGGTGACCGCGAACCTCGGCAATGGCCACCACAACCCCGGGCAGGACTGCATGAACAACTGCCACAACCACGGGTTCACGCTCGCCGGCACCGCCTACACGGCCGCCGGGACCGCGGTGCTCGCTGGCGGATCGATCACGGTGAAGGATGCGAACGGCGCGACGTTCGACATGGTCGTGCAGTCGAACGGCAACTTCTTCACGAGCCAGACGATCGCGTTTCCGATCTCGGTCTACGCGAGCGAGTGCCCGACCTCGACGCCGATGACCGCGACGATCGCGAGCGGCGACGGCGGTTGCAACAAGCTGGGATGCCACGCGACCGGCGCCCAAGGCCACATTCACCTGTAGTGCTTTACACTCGATGCGGGTGAAGGAAGACGGGACCACCACGACGCATGCCGTGTTCGTCGACGCCACGCCGTCGACGTCCTGGTATTTGATCGTCGCGACCACCGAAACGGTGGGGACGCAGGTCGTCCACCTGCTCGAGGACGCCGACATCGTCGTCGGGCGCGCGAGCACGTGCGATATCCCGATCGATCTCGATGCGGTGTCTCGCCGCCACGCGATCCTGCGCAGGCGCGCGGACCGGGTCACGATCGAAGACCTCGGAAGTCGCAACGGCACGTTCGTCAACGGCGCCGCGATCACCGGGGTGCGGCGGCTGACCGCGGGTGATGCGATCGCGATCGGACCGATGACGGCGATCGTCGCGACCTCGAGCATCGCGCGTCGCTCTCGCCAGATCGCGACGATGGGAGAGCTCGAGGATCGTCTCGAGTCGGAGGTCGAGCGCGCCCATCGCTATCACCGCACGCTCGCACTCGTGATGGCGCGGTTCTACGGCGGCCCCGATGCGATCACGACGCATATCGAACGCCTCGGCGGCCAGCTGCGCAGGATCGACGTGCTCTCGGAGTACAGCGCGGACGAGATCGCGATCGTGTTGCCCGAATCCGATCGCGCCGCCGCGGAGATCGTCGCCACGCGCGCCGCGCAGGCGGGTGGTCTGAAGGTCGAGGTCGGCATCGCCGTGTTCCCGAGCGACGGCTCGAGCCCGGGCGAGTTGATCAGCACCGCGCGCGATCGCCTGCGCGGCGTTCGGCGCGCGAGCACCGGCAAGTGGAGCGTCGCGAGCGAGCTCGGCGCCGACATCATCTGCTCGGACCCGCAGATGAAACAGATCTTCGAGCTCGCGAAGCGCGTCGCGGCGTCGACGATCACCGTCCTTGTTGCGGGCGAGACCGGCGCCGGCAAGGAGGTCGTCGCCGGCGCGATCCACCGGCTCAGCCCGCGCTCCGGCGGGCCCTACGTCCGACTCAACTGCGCCTCGCTGCCGGAATCGCTCGTCGAAGCCGAGCTGTTCGGGCACGAGAAGGGCGCGTTCACCGGCGCGATCGCGACGAAGGAAGGGTTCTTCGAGTCGGCGTCGGGCGGCACGCTATTTCTCGACGAGATCGGCGAGCTCTCGCCGAGCATCCAGGCGAAGTTATTGCGCGTGCTCGAGCACCGCACGATCACCCGGGTCGGCGGCACGGCGGAGCTCGAGGTCGACGTCCGCCTGATCTGCGCGACGAACCGCGACCTCGAGGTCGAGGTCAAGCGCGGGCGATTTCGCGAGGACCTCTACTTCCGGATCAGCGCGTTCGTGATCCCGATCCCACCGCTGCGCGATCGGCCCAGCGAGATTCCGCTCCTCGCCCGCCGGTTCGCTCGCGAGCTCGCGGCCGACGTCGGCGAGGGTGGCTCGATCGACGACGCGGCGATGGCGATCCTCGCGGCCTACGACTGGCCCGGCAACGTGCGCGAGCTCCGCAACGTGATCGAGCGCGCGACCGTGATCAGCGGTCACGGCCGGATCGATCCGAGCCACCTCCCCGACCGCTTGCGCGAGCGGTCGTTCGTGGCGAGCGCTCCGGCGGGAAGCCTAGATGTCCGCCAGCGCGTCGCCGTCGTCGAGCGCGACGCGGTCGTCCAGGCGCTCGAAGCGAACAAGGGCAACCAGACCCATGCCGCTCGTCAGCTCGGCGTCTCGCGGTTCGCGCTGATCCGGCTGATGGAGAAGCACGACCTCAAGCCGCGGCCGCGATAAACGCATCCATCCGGGTCCGCGTGTGAACGAGTGCGATCACGAGCGCGCCGGGCCCTAGCCCGATCACCCGGAAACACGCGAAGCCGAGCACCGTGATGCTCGGTTGATGAGAGCGAAGGTCCAACACGCGAGCGCGGGGACGCAGCATGTGCTTCCCATCGAGCAAGGTTCACGCCAGTGCTAAGTCTCGGGAACCGCGAGGGAGGCCGGTGTGCGGTCGTGCGGTCGCCGCACGGTTACAGCGTCTTGCTGAAGTGAAACGCGAGGATGTGAAAGCCCTCGCGAAAGTAGAACCGATGAGCGCGATCGCGATGCGTCGCCGAGTGCAGCGTGATCGTCGGGCAGCCCTCCGCCCGTGCACGCGCCTCGAGCCAGCCGACCAGCGTCTTGCCGTAGCCGTGCGACCGCGTCGCCTCGGCGGTGACGAGGTCTTCCACCTCGAGGCGGCGGCCGCAGTAGGTGGTGTGGAACAGGCGCCAGACCGCGATCGCGCGCGGCTGACCCGTGTCCACCAACTGCACGAGCCGCGCGCCTTCGCCGAACATTCGTTCGATCTGCGCGACGTAGTCGGCCTCGAGCAGCGGCCTCAGCTCGCGATGGAGCCCCTCGCCTCTCGCGATCGCAGCGCGCCGATCGGCCACCGAAACCACAGCGCCGCGCGCATCGATGATCTCGAACATGCGCCGGAGCGTAGTCGAGTCGAAGCACAGCACAGGAGTACAGATCGAGCTCTGGCGCAGCTCAGCCCGCGATCAAATGGGGAACGAAACGCGCAGTGTTGTTCGTGATCCTCGACGACGTCTCTCGAATCCCGATTCCCGCGGGCACGTCGCCGACGAGCCATGATCCGATCACGGGATGCATGCCCTCGTACTCGCCGAGGTCCGTATAGCTTTGATAGACAAACCCGCGCTCGTCGTACGGTCCGCTCGTCGCATCGTCCACACCGGGCGCGTGGATCGTCACGTTCGAGCCTTCGCGCCCGAGCAACGGCTTCTTCACCCACGCATCGCCGATCGCCGGCGTGAGCTCGCGCGCAGCGGGCAAGAGATTTGGATGCTCGGGGAACAGCTGCCACAGGATCGGCAGGATCGCCTTGTTCGACAGCACGAGCTTCCACGCGGGCTCGACCCACAGCGTCGGCAGGTGAACGAGCGCGGGCGCGAGCCTGTCGGTGACGAGGCCTTCCCACGGGTACAGCTTGAACAGCGACGCGATCGTGCGGCCCTCGGCATCGATCAGCTGACCGCGCGCGGGATCGAAGCCGAGCTTCGTCATCTCGATCCCGACGGTCTCGAGACCGGCCTGCTGTGCCGTATCGCGCAAGTAGCCGACCGTCATCTGGTCCTCGAGATCGGGGACGTGCGCGAAGTGAACGCGCGAGCCGAGTCGCGGGCGCAACGCTCGCCAGCGCGCGATCAGCTGCTCGTGCAACGCGTTCGCTTGATCGCCCTTCGCGCACTCCTCGAGCCAGGTCCACTGGATCACCGCGGCCTCGAGCAGGCTCGTCGGCGTGTCGGCGTTGTATTCGAGCAGCTTCGGCACGCCGTCGGGACCGAACGCGAGATCCATCCGGCCGTAGAGCGCCGGATCGCGACGATTCCAGCTGCGTTCGACGAGCTGCGCCGACAACGCGTCGAGGCCGACTTCGGCGTAGCGACGATCGCGGATCACGCGGCCGACCGCGGCGATGCACATCGAGTGGAGCTCCGCGGTCGCGGCGGCGATCGTGTCTGCTTCGGCCGGGGTCAGCTCGTAGTACGTGCCCTCGCCCCAATACACGCCGGTGCTCTCGGTCGTGTGAAAGACCAAGCCCTGCGCCTCGACGCGCTCACGCCAATCCTCGCGCGCCGCGATCGCGCGCCGCTGCATCATCCGCCGCCGATCCAGAAGTAGTGGCCGAACCCGCCGTAGATCACGCCGCCGCGTACGTTGCACTCGGGCCGCACGTCCCAGTCCGGATCGTCCTGGCAGTCGAGCGGTGGTGTCAGCCCCGGCGGCAACAGCATCGGCTCGGTCATGCCGGGCGGCGACAGCGTCGTGTCGAACGCGGGTGGCATCGCATCGAGCGCGCTCTCCGGTGCCGTCGGTGGTGGCGGCGCGTCGTCGGCGGCAGCTACCGCGGCGGTCGCCAGCATCGGTAGCAGCGTGAGCTTGACGACGAGCGACCTGCGCACGACTTCAGCATGCATGGCCGTCGCGAATCGCGACCATGAAGTTGCAATGAAGTTGCAGAATGCCCGGGGTTACCCGAGCTTCGCGATCACGTCGGGCGGCGCCTGCACGAGCTCGATCAACACGCCTTCCCCCGAACGCGGTGCAGCGTCGTTTCCTTTCGGATGGATGAAGCAGACGTCGTGCCCCGCCGCGCCTTTGCGAATGCCACCGGGCGTGAACCTGACCCCCTGCTGCGTCAACCACTCGACTGCGACAGCGAGGTTGTCGACCCACAGGCCGAGGTGATTGAGCCGCGGCTCGTGCACCTTCGGCGATTTCTCGGGGTCGATCGGTTCCATCAGATCGATCTCGACGCCGGCGAGCGCGAGGATGTCCTCGTCGACGTTCTCGCGCTCGCTGCGAAAGCTCGAGTGCGCGGTGACGCCGAGCAGGTCGACCCAAAGCCCGCGCAACGCCGCCTTCGACGGACCGCCGATCGCGATCTGCTGAACGCCGAGGATCTTGAACGGCCTCATTGTGGGGCCCTCGCTTCGCTCGGGATCGAGCTCGAACCTGGTTCGACCCCGATCATTTGGCTTTCCGCACCTCGTCGAGCGTGCGCAGGCCCGGGCGCGGCGCGTTGACGAGGATCGCCATGTTGCCGCTCGGGTGGAGGTTGTCGCGCATGAGCTGGTGACACTCCGCCGTCTGCGAGAACTCGAACACGCGCGACATGCACGGGTCGACCTTGCCGGCGTCGACGAGCTTGTTGACGCCGAGTGCCTGCTGGTCGTTCGCGAAGTGCGAGCCCTGGAGCCGCTTCTGGCGCATCCAGTGATAGCGAAGGTCGAGCGTCGCGTTGTAGCCGGTCGTGCCCGCGCAGATCACGATCATCCCGCCCGTGTCGCACATGAAGCACGACGTCGGCAGCGTGGTCTCGCCGGGGTGCTCGAACACGATCGCCGGGTTCGTCTTCTCGCCGAGCGCATCCCAGAACGCCTTGCCGAACGCGCGCGCGCCCTTCAGCCACACGCTGTACTCGAGCTCGTCGCTCCAGCGCGGGAGCTTGCCCCAGTGATCGAACTTGCGGCGATCGATCACGCCGACCGCGCCGAGCTTCTTGCAGAACTCGTTCTTCGAATCGCCGGAGACGACCGCGACGGCGCGGCCGCCTGCCGCCGCGATGATCTGGATCGCCATCGAGCCGAGTCCGCCGGCGCCGCCCCACACGAGCACCGGATCGCCGGGGTTGACGACGTTCGGTGGCCAGCCGTGGAGCATGCGATACGCGGTCGCCGCGACGAGCATGTACGACGCGGCTTCTTCCCAGGTCAGGCGCGCCGGCTTCGGCACGCACATATGATCTTGGACGCGCGTGTACTGCGCGAAGCTGCCCCAGTTCGACTCGTAGCCCCAGATCCGCTGGGTCGGCCCGAGCATCGGATCCTTGCCCGCGCGCACGAACGGATCGTCGGCGTCCCACATGCCGCAGTGAACGACGACGTCGTCGCCGACCTTGACGTTCACGACGTCCTTGCCGATCGCCCACACGACGCCGCTCGCATCGCTGCCGCCGACGTGAAAGTCTTCGACCTCGCCCTTCTTCTGGCGCGTCTTGATCACGTCGATCGGGATCCCCATCGCCGCCCACACGTTGTTGTAGTTGACGCCGGCGGCCATGACGTAGACGAGCACGTCGTGCGGCCCGAGCTCCGGGATCGCGAGCGGCTCGAGCTTGAACGCATCGCGCGGCTCGCCGAACCGTTCGGCGCGGATCACCTGCGCGAGCATCTTCGCCGGAACGTGGCCGAGCTCGGGGACGTCGCCGAGCTCGTAGAGGTCGTTGGGGGTGGTGGGCAAGGCTTGTGACACCGTGCGTTAAATCTACGCGATCGCGAGGAGGATTAAAAAGCTGAACGTCAGTCGGCGTTATCTGGCTCGATGAACGACCAACGGACCTCTGGTACGCGCAGCTTGAGCTGCCGTTCGTAGCTGTTGATCGCTTCGACGAGCTCCTCGGTGACCATCCCGGCCCTCATTTCGAGCTTGAGCGCCACGACGATCTCCCCCGGTCCCTGCTGGAGCGTGAGGACGCGCAGCACGCGCTCGACGTTCGGATCGCTTGCTGCGAGCTCCTCGCAGACCTTCTTCAGCGAGTCGTCCGCGGCTTCGCCGACGAGCAGGCTCTTGACCTCGCGGCCGAGAAACGTCGCGACGCCGAGCAGGACGATCCCGATCGCGAGCGAGCCGGCGCCGTCCCACCGACCATCGCCGGTCTCCTTCGCGAGCACGAGCGCGATCATCGCGAACACCAGGCCGACGACCGCGGCGCTGTTCTCGCCGAACACGACGATCAAGTCGGAGTCGGTCGTGTCCTTCAGGTAGCGCACGAACGCCTTCGCGCCGCGCCGCTTGTTGATCTCCTTGATGTTGCCGTAGAGCGACCAGCCTTCGAGCAGGAACGAGAACGCGAGGATCGCGGTCGCGATCGTGATCGACTCGACCGCCTCGGGGTGATGGATCTTCTCGATGCCCTCGCGGACCGAGAACACGCCGCCGCCGAAGAACAGCAGCAGCGCGACGATGAACGAGTAGTAGTACATCGCGCGGCCGTAGCCGAGCGGGTGCTTGTCGTCGGCGGGACGGCTCGCCGACTTCGCCCCGACGAGCAGCAGGATCTGATTGCCGCAATCGGCGAACGAGTGGAGCGTCTCGGCGAGCATCGCGCCGGAACCGGAGATCACCGCGGCGACGCCCTTCGCGATCGCGATCGCGACGTTCACCACGAGGGACTTGATGACTTCGCTGGTCGAACCGTGGCTCACGAGTGGGGTACTATGCCTCAGTCTCTATTTGATCGCTTTAGACAGCAGCTTGAACTCGTCGGAGCCGGCGCGCTCGAGCAGGTCGAACACGCAGACCTCCGTCGAGGTCACGATCGCGCCGGCGCGTTCGGCGAGGCCGAGGCCGATCTTCCAGTTCGCCTTCGTCCGCGACGACACGGCATCCGCCGCGACGTGCGCTTGAAAGCCGCGGGTCACGAGCCCGCGCAGCGTCTGGTAGACGCAGACGTGGGTCTCCATCCCGCACACGATCCATTGATCGCGCGACAGCTTCGTCGCGATCGCGCCGAACGCGGGCGCGGCCTCGGCGGAGAACTCGAGCTTGTCGAAGCGATGTACGGCGGCGCCGTCGAGCGCTTCTTCGATCGGAGCGATCGTCGCGCCGAGGCCCTTCGGATACTGCTGCGACACGACGATCGGCAGATGCAGCGTGCGCGCGGCCTGGATCAGGATCCGCGTGTTCTTGATCACCTGCGCGAGTGCCGCTTCCGGCATCGCAGGAACGAGCCGCTCCTGGATATCGACGACGAGCAGCGCGGCGCGCGTGTGCGTCAGCGGCTGGATCATTGCGCACTCTCGACGGTCTTCAGCGCTTCGATCAGGCGCTCCGCGCGAGACTTCTCCTCGGCGAGGCGCGCCTTCTGCTCGGCGACGACATCCTCGGGCGCCTTCGCGACGAAGTCGGCGTTGCCGAGCTTCTTCTCGAGCGTCCCGATCTCCTTCTGCGCCTTCTCGATCTCTTTCGCGATCCGGGTCTTCTCGGCCGCGGGATCGATCAAGCCGCCGAGCGGCATCACGATTTCGAGCTCCGAGCTGACGAGCGCGCGCGCAGAACCGTGCTGCGCGCTGTGCAGGCCCTTGTCGAGCGCGTCGAGCCGGCGATGCACGAGCTTCGCGTTGATCCGCGCGATCTTCTCCATGAACCCCTTGAACGTGGTCAGCGTCGCGATCGCCGACTCGCTGCGGGCTTCGATCTCGACCTCGACGTTCTGGGTCGGCGGCACGTTGTAGGTCTGGCGCAGCATCCGGCACGCCGTCACCACGTCCTGGAGGATCTTGATCTCGCCCTCGGCGGCCGGATCGCGCCACGTCTCGTCGGCGCGCGGGAACACCGTGATCATCAGCGACTCCGGCAACTGCTGCGGCTTCGGTAGCTTCTGCCAGATCTCCTCGGTCACGAACGGTGCGAACGGATGGAGGAGGCGCATCGTGGTCTCGAGCGTCGTCGCGAGCACGCCCTGAACGATGTGGCGATACGCGGCGCGCTGCGGATCCTGGACGAGGTCATCCGACTGGCGGAGGTGCGGCTTCGCGATCTCGATGTACCAGTCGCACAAGTCGTCGTAGATGAAGTGCCAGATCGCGTTCGCCGCATCCGCGAACTTGAACGCCTCGAGCGCGGTCTGGACGTCCGCCGTCGTCGCCTGGAGCCGCGCGATCAGCCAGCGCTCCGGGATGCCGAGCGCGGCGCGCCCCGACGGCGCGTTGATCTGCGCCTCGAACCGCTCCGGGTCGTAGCCATCGAAGTTCATCAGCGCGAACCGCGATGCGTTCCACAGCTTGTTGATGAAGTTGCGATAGATCGCGACGCGGTCGATCGACAGCTTGATGTACGAGCCGCCGGTGTTGAGCGCGGCGAGCGCGAACCGCAGCGCATCGGAGCCCATCGCCTCGATGCCCTTCGGCAGGTGCTTCTTGATCGACTTCTTGACGCCCTCGATATCCGGCGGCTTCTCGACGTCGACGCGATCGAGCAGCGTCTCGAGCGTCGCGCCGTTCACGACGTCGAGCGGATCGATGACGTTGCCCTTCGTCTTCGACATCTTCTTGCCGTTCTCGTCGGTGACCGTCGAGGTCAGGTAGACCGTCTTGAACGGGACCTTCTTCATGAAGTGGAGGCCCATCATCATCATGCGGGCGACCCAGAAGAAGATGATGTCGGGAGCCGTGACGAGCACGTCGTTCGGATAGAACGTGCGCAGCGCCTTGGTCTTCTCGGGCCAGCCGAGCGTCGAGAACGGCCACAGGCCGGAGCTGAACCAGGTGTCGAGAATGTCGTCGTCTTGCTTCAGCGCCGTCGAGCCGCACTCCTTGCATGCGGTCGGCGTGTCGCGCGCGACGGTCGTGTGGCCGTTGTCGCAGTAGAACGCGGGAATCTGGTGGCCCCACCACAGCTGGCGCGAGATGCACCAGTCCTGGATGTTCGTCATCCAGTGCACGAACGTCTTGGTGTGGTGCTCGGGCACGAACTTGGTCTTGCCCTGCTCCACCGCGGCGAGCGCCTTGTCGGCGAGCGTCTTCGCCTTCACCCACCACTGCTCCATCAGCATCGGCTCGATCACCGCGCCCGAGCGCTGGCTGCGCCCGCGCGGCACCTTGTACGGCTTGGTCTCGACGAGCAGCTCCGCCGCTTCGAGATCCGCGACCACCGCCTTGCGCGCGGCGTCGACCGTCATGCCGATGTACTTCGCTGGAATGGGTCCAGTCATCTTGCCGGTGCGATCGATGACCTCGAGGATCGGCAGGTTCGCGATCTGGCTGACCTCGTAGTCGTTCGGATCGTGCGCCGGCGTGACCTTGACCGCGCCCGAGCCGAACGCCGGATCCGGCCACACCTTGCCCTCGCGAATGATGTCGATCGGCACGATCGGGATCCGCCGCCCGGTCAGCGGCAGCTCGATCTCCTTGCCGTGGAACGCGAGGTAGCGCTCGTCCTTCGCGTGGACCGCGACCGCGGTATCGCCGAGCATCGTTTCAGGCCGAGTGGTAGCGACGATGATCTCGCCACCACCCACGACGGGATATTTGATCGACCACAGCGAGCCGTTTTCCTCGGCCGTGTCGACCTCGAGGTCCGACACCACGGTCTCGCTGACGGGATCCCAGTTGATCATCCGCTTCGCGCGGAAGATCAGGCCCTCTTCGTAGAGCTGGACGAACGCCTCCTTCACGGCGCGGTTCGAGCCCTCGTCCATCGTGAACCGCTCGCGCGGCCAGTCGAGCGAGAAGCCCATCAGCTTTTCCTGCTCGCTGATCCGGCTGCCCGAGCGCTCCTTCCACTTCCACGCGCGCGCCATGAACTCGTCGCGCCCGAGGTCGAAGCGAGTCTTGTTCTCGCGCCGCTTGATGTCCTTCTCGAGCAGCACGTGGACGGCGATCGACGCGTGATCGATGCCCGGCATCCACATCGCGTTGAACCCCTGCATCCGCTTCCAGCGGATCAGGATGTCCTGCATCGTCGAGCCGAGCGCGTGGCCGATGTGCAAGGAGCCGGTAACGTTCGGCGGCGGCAGGACGATCGAGAACGGAACCGTGGGGCTCGCCTCGTCCGCGTGAAAGAACCCGTTCTCGATCCAATACCGGATCCAGCGAGCCTCCACCTCCGTGGGCTCGTACTGCTTCGAAAGTGCCGACGTCGACGTCATGACGTCGACGAAATTAGCACACCGCGTTATTGGCGCTTCGTTAGCGTACCGAGGTTCTCGCGGATGATTTGCTCCGCGAGCTCCGGCACGACTTCCCACACGATGCGCTCGACCACTTCGGTCGAGAGCTTGAGCAGCGCGAGCAGTTCCGGCGACCCCGGCTCGATGCCTGCAGCCTCGGCGAGGCGAGCGGCCATCTTCGCGAGCGTGCGATCGACGAGCGCCGAGCGCTTCGTCGGAGTCCCGGAAACCATGGGCGCGCGGTTCATACCTCCGATACCTCCGTTGCTGCTGGCGGGCGTGCTGGTTGCGGGAGCCGCGGCGGCCGCGGCGGGGGTCGACTTCGCGGGTGGGCGCAAGCCCGGCCCGACGGCTCCGGGCGCCGTCGCCGCGACCTCGGGCGCGATCGGCGGAACCGCCATCGCGGTGGTCTTTGTAGGCGTCGCCGGCGAAACCGTCGGCGCGACGCCGGCCGGCATCTTGATCGTGGGCATGCCCATGATCGTCGCCGACCGAGGCGGCTCTTGCTGGGCCGGCTTCGGCGCGGCGGCGGCCGCGGCGGGCTTCGCGGCAGGAGGCGCAGCGGCGGCAGGCGCAGCGGCGGCCGCGCCCTGGCCTGGCTTCGCGGTCGCGCCCTTGCCGACGAGCTCGGTCACCTTCTCGAGCATGGTCTGGGTGTCCCACGGCTTTGGCAGATTCGCGTCCGCTCCGACCTGGGTGCCACGCGCGGCGTCGTACGGAGCGCCGTTGCCGATCAGGATCACGACCGGCACGTCACTGGTCCCGCCATCCTGCTTGAGCGAGAGGCACAGGTCGTAGCCGTTCTTGCCTGGCATCGCCGAATCGGCGAGCACGATCGCGGGCTTCTGCGACTTGGCCTTCGAGAGTGCTTCCTCGACGGTGCGTGCGCCGACGTACTGGAATTCCGTGCCGCGGAACGTGATGTCCGCGACCTGCTGCATCGTCTGGCTATCATCGACGCAAAGAACGATCTTGCTCACTTGGGTCCTCCCAAAGGGCTCGACGTAACAGTAACAGTGGGTTCGCCGAGACGTCAAACCGTTGCCGGACCAACTGTCGGAAATGAATGCTAGAACAGCGCGCCATGTCGCACCTCACGCCAGTTCACGCCAGCGCGGCCGAGGCGATCGCCGCGCATGCCGGCATCGCCGCCACCGACTTAAAAGTCGATGCGACGCCGCGTCCGGAGCTCGGCGACTTCGCGATCGGTGCGTTCGCGGCGGCCAAGGCAGCCGGCAAGAGCCCCGCGGAGCTCGCGAAGCAGTGGGCCGACGCATTTGCAGCGAACGATCTGATCTCGTCCGCGACCGCCGCCGGTCCGTTCGTGAACCTGCGCGCGAATCGGCCCGCGGTGTTTCGCTGGCTGATCGGCGCCGCGCTCGAAGGCACGCTCGTGCCGCGCTCGATCGGCGCGGGCCAGACGATCGTGATCGACTACTCGTCGCCGAACGTCTCGAAGCACCTCGCCTACCACCACATCCGGTCGACGATGATCGGCCACGCGCTCGTCCAGATCTTCCGCGCGCTCGGCTTCAAGGTCGTCGGCATCAACCACCTCGGCGATTGGGGCACCACGCACGGCAAGCTGATCGCGGCGTGGAAGAAGTGGACGCCCGAGGGCAACGTCGACATCGGCGTGCTCAACGATCTCTACGTCCGCTACTCGAAGGCGGCGAAGGAGGATCCCGCGCTCGAGGCCGAGGGCCGCGCGTGGTTCAAGAAGCTCGAGGACGGCGACGCCGAAGCGCACGCGCTGTGGTCGCGGTTCAAGGACATCTCGCTCGCCGAGTTTCAGACCGCGTACGACATCCTCGGCGTCAAGTTCGACGTCGTGAAGGGCGAGAGCGAGTACCTGCCCGAAGTCCCGCGCGTGCTCGCCGAGCTCGCGACCAAGGGGCTGTCGAGCGAGAGCGAAGGCGCGCTCGTCGTGATGATGCCGGATCCGAAGATGCCGCCGCTGCTTCTCAAGAAGAGCGACGACGCGACGCTGTACGCGACGCGCGATATCCCGTCTGCCGAGTATCGCTGGAACACGTGGCACTTCGCGCGCTCGCTGTACGTCGTCGATCGCGGCCAATCGCTGCACTTCAAGCAGCTGTTCAAGACGCTCGAGATGATGGGTCACGAGTGGGCCTCGCGCTGCGAGCACATTCCGTTCGGCCTCGTTCAGATCGGTGGAAAGAAGGGCTCGACGAAGGAAGGCAACGTCGTCCTCCTCAAAGACGTCGTTGCCGAGGCCGAGAATCGGGTCAAGCAGCTGCTCCTCGACAAGGCCGCCGCCGCACGCGCCGAGAACGGCGAGCCGACTGCCTCGGACTTCGCGCCCGACGCGACCAACGAGGCCGAGGCTGCGCGGATCGCCGCGACCGTCGGCCGTGGCGCCGTCGTGTTCGCGAACCTCGTCGCCCAGCGCGACAAGGACGTCGCGTTCGAGTGGGACCGCGTGATCGCGTTGCAGGGCGACTCCGGTGTCTATCTCCAGTACAGCCACGCGCGGTGCGCATCGATCCTCGCGAACGCGCCGGCGACGCGCTCGCAGAGCGTCGACTTTTCGAAGCTGTCGCACGACGCCGAGTGGGCGGTCGCACGCCGCCTGCTGGAGTTTCCTCAGGCGATCGTCGCGAGCGCACCGAAGTGCGAGCCGCACATCATCTGTCACTACTTGCTCGAGCTCGCCGGCGAGTTCTCGCGGTGGTACACGCTCGGCAACGGCGACAAGTCGCTGCGCGTACTGTGCGAGGACGTGCCGACGCGCGACGCGCGACTCGCGCTGGTGGCGGCCGTGAAAGCCGTGCTCGGTGAAGGCCTCACGGTGCTCGGCATCCCGGCGCCCGATCGGATCTGAGCGTGAGCGACTTCGATCGCCTGCAAGGTCGGTGGCGCCAGGTCGCGAGCTCGATCGACGGTGCGCCCGAAACCGCCGCACCGATCGGCGACGAATTCGCCGGCGCGCTGACCGCCGTGTTCGCGGCCGACACGTTCCGCGTGCTCGATCCCGATGGCGCGACCGTGCTCGAAGGACGCTTCCTGCTCGAAGAAGCCGCGCGCGCGATCGATTGGATCGATTCGGTCGGCCCCGATGCGGGCAACCGGCTACCGGCGCTGTACGAGCTCGGCGCGACGACGCTCGCGTTCGCCGTCGCGGATTCCGGAATGCCGCGACCTACGCACGTTCGTGCCGCGCCCGGTATCACGTTTCGCCGCTGCGTCCGCGACGCATGACCGCGCACGAACGTCAGCGATTGCGCTTCTTGATCTCTTCGAGCAGCCGCTCGGCGGCGTCGAGCGCGTTCATCAGGCGATCGCGGAGCTGACGGTCGCGCGCGACGTCCTCGAAGATCCGATCGCGGCGATGGATCGAGCGGAGCAGCGTCGCGACATCCTCGGCATAACGAACGTGGCGCTCCGGGTACGGCAGCTGCGCCGGCGAATCCTGCGCGACGACGACCTGACGCGCGAGCTCGCGCGCTTGGTGCTCGCGCTGAACGTTCGGATCGCGCGCATCGCGCAGCACTTGCTCGTGCGCGTTCTGGAGCTGCGCGGCCTTGCCGGCCGGCGTGTTCGCGAACGCGGGGTTCGCGCGATGCTCGGCACCGACCGCCGTGCCCTTGCTCTGCATCGGCACGATCCGCGGATTATCGGGCATCCCGGGCGGCACGACCTTCTGCGCGAGCTCGGCGACGCCACCGCTCGCGGTGACGAGCCGCGTGGCCGACACGATCGGGCTCGTGCGCATCGTCGCGACGTCGAGCGGCTTGCCGATCCATTCGGTGTAGTGAACGTCGAACAGCGAGTGCTCGCCGACTCGCGGGTCGCTGTCGCGAACCACGACGTTCTCGCGATCGCTGCCGGCTTCGCCGCGGACGAGCGCGTACTTGCGGCCCCGCTCCTCGTGGATCGAGACGGTGTACGCGCTCTGCTCGGTCTGGATCCGATAGATGTCATTCGGCAGTCCCTGGAGGTCGCCGAACACCGTCTTCGTCACGCTCCGATTATAGCTTGCCGAGCGACGCCGGGGGCTGACGCGACCGGCCGTTGTAAATCGCGAGCACGATGATCGTGAGGGCGTAGGGCAACAGCGGCGCGAGCTCTGAAGGAATCCGATGGCCCGCGATCGTGGCGTGCGTGATCTGGATCAGGATGTTGAGCGCCTCGGCGATGGCGACTCCGACGCAGGCGAGCGCCGCGATCGCGGGGCGCCAGCCGGAGAGGATGATCATCGCGAGCGCGATGTATCCGCGTCCGCTCGACATGTCGGCGGAGAAACCACCGACCGCGAGCGACAGCTGCGCACCACCCGCACCGGCGAGCGCGCCACCGACGAGCGCCGCGTACATCCGCGTGCGGCGCGGCGACACACCGACCGCGACGAGCGCATCAGGACGATCGCCTGCGGCCCGGAGGCGCAGCCCCCAGCGCGTGTGCTTCACCGCGAGCGGCACGAGGATCGCAGCGACGACCGCGCCGAGCACGAGCGGGTTCGACGCGATCGCATCGCCGAAGGCAGGTGCCGGAGGCGAGTTCGCGCCCTCGTGATAGATGACTTGGAGCAGGAACCGCGTGCCGCCGAGCGCGAGCAGGTTGAGCGCGACGCCGACGATCACCTGATCCGCTTCGAGCCACAGGGCGCACCCGAGCTGCGCAGCCGCGGTGAGCGCACCTGCTGCCATGCCGCCGATCAGGCCGACCGCAGCCGAGCCACTCGCGTGAGAGAACGCGGCCGCTGCGAACGCGCCGAACAGCAGCTTCGCCTCGAGCGCGAGGTCGATCACGCCGGACCGCTCGGTCAACGAGCCACCGAGCGCCGCGAACACGTACGGCACCGCGATCCGCACGATCTGCGCGAGGAACGCGGTCGTGAACAAGGCGGCGATCACGACGACGCCTTTCCGTAGCGCCGCGCGATCGGGCCGGCGCTCGCGACTGCGAGCACGACGACGCCCTGGAGCATTTCGGTCAGCTCCTTCGGAACTTCTTGCGCGACGGCGAGCCCGCCCGACGACAAGAACCCGAGCAGCAGCGACGCGGCGACGATCCCGAACGGGTTCATCCGGCCGAGCAGCGCCGCCGAGATCCCGAGGAAGCCGACGCCACGGCCGAGGCCTTCCTCGAACGCGTGCTTGTGGCCCATCACGAAGTTCGTCGCGGCGAGCCCGGCGAGCGCACCCGCAGCGATCATCGCGTAGATCTGGACGCGGCCGACGGAGATTCCCGTCGCGCGCGCGGCCGCCGGATCGCGCCCGACCGCGAGCAGCGCCTGGCCCCACGTCGTCCGCGAGCGCAGCCACCACAGCGCGACGACCGCGGCGAGCGCTAGTACGACCGACAGGTTCGCAGAGCTGCCTCCGAACCCGAGCTGCGGGAGCTCGGCGCCGGGCGCGATCGGCGGCCCGGTCGTCGTGCCGTTCTGGAACAGCAGCTCGTTGCCGATCCACAGCGCGACGCCCGCGACGATCGCGTTCAACATGATCGACGTGATGACCTCGTGCGCGCCGCGCCACACGCGCATCACGCCGATCAGCGCGCCGATCGCCGCACCGGCGACCGCGGAGACGACGATGCACAGCGGGATCGCGATGATCGACGGCGTGCCCTGCGGCAGTGCGGCGCCGGTGACCGCGCACGCGACGACACCGGCGATCACCATGCCCTCGCCGCCGATGTTGAACAGGCCGGCGTCGAGCGCGATCGACACCGACAGGCCGGTCAGCACCAGCGCGGTCGCCTTATAGAACACCTGGCCGAGCGAGTACGCGTCGGTGAACAACGTGCGCTGGACCATCAACCACCACACGTGGCCCGGCGCCTTGCCGGCGACGAGCATCAGCGCGCTGCCGATCGCGAGCGACGCGAGTAACGCGATCGCGACGGCGAGCGCTTCGCGGTTCGGATCGCGCGAGCTCGCGATCACGCGGCGCCTCGCGTTCCAGTCATCCACTCGCCGAGCGCCGCGCGCGCACCTTGTTCGCGCAGCGCGGCCCCTGCCCGCTCGCCGACGATCTTGCCGCGCAGCATGACGACGACGCGGTGACACAGCGCGAGTAGCTCGTCGAGATCGGCCGAGATCACGAGCACGCCCGCCCCGCCCTTCGCAGCGGCGCGCAGCTGACCGTGGATCCGCGCGACCGCGCCGAGATCGACGCCGCGCGTCGGTTGCGCCGCGATCACGGCAGCGAGGTTCGGGCGCGACAGCTCGCGGCCGATCACGATCTTCTGCTGGTTGCCGCCCGATAGCGACCGCGCGATCGCGTCGCGCGAGGCGGGCCGGATGTCGAGCTCCGCGATCCGCGCGTCTGCGAACTTCGCGACCGCGCCGCGATCGATCCGGAACCGCCCGGTGATGTCGGCGCGCCCGAGCGTGAGGTTGTCGGCGATCGACGCATCGAGCACGAGCCCACCATGTTGGCGATCCTCGGGGACGTGCGCGAGCCCGGCCGCGAGCCGCTCGCGCGGCGTGCGGCCCGAGAGGTCGCGTCCCGCGAGCGAGATCGTGCCGGTGTGTGCCACCAGCCCTGCGATCGCGAGTGCGAGCTCGCGCTGGCCGTTGCCATCGACGCCGGCGACCCCGACGAGCTCTCCCGCACGCACCTCCATATCGATCGACGCGAGCGCGCCTTCGGCCGCAACGGAGACGCCGCGCAGCGCGAGCGCGATCTTCGCATCACCACCCGGCTCGGCGATCGAGCTCTGCCCCGGGAGCTCGCCGCCGACCATCGCGCGCGCGATCGCGGCCGTGTCCTCGGAGCGCTCGAACGTCGCGACGGTCTTGCCCGCGCGCAGCACCGTGACCGCGTGTGCGGCCGCGCGAACCTCGTCGAGCTTGTGGGTGACGAACACGATCGTCGTGCCTGCCTGCGCGAGCCCCTTCATCATCTTCAACAGGCCCTCGACCTCGACCGGCGCGAGCACCGCGGTCGGCTCGTCGAGGATCAACAGCTTCGCGCCCACGTGCAGCGCGGTCACGATCTCGGCGCGCTGCGCCGCACCCAAGGACAACCGGTCGACGCGCGCCCACGGATCGATCGCGAGCCCGAGCTTGTCTCCCAGCGCCGCCAGCGCGGTCGCCGTCGGTTTCAGATCGAGCACGCCGTGCTTCGTCGGCTCCGCTCCGAGCACCGCGTTCTCGACGACGCTCAGCGAGCCCGCGAACGCGCCGTGCTGCTGGACGATCGAGACGTGCGCGCGTCGTGCGAGGCGGCGATCCCAGGAGGCGAGCGGGATGTTCGCACCGCCGATCGTCAGCGTGCCGCGGTCCGCCGGCAGGATGCCGGCGACGATCTTCACGAGCGTGCTCTTGCCCGCGCCGTTCTCGCCGACGAGCGCGTGGACCGTCCCCGGCGCGACCTCGAGCTTCGCACCCGTCAGCACGCGGCAATTCGGATAGCTCTTGTCGAGCTCCACCGAGATCATGTCGACGGCACCTGGATCGTGCCCGCGATGATCTCGTCGCCAAGCTTTCTGACCCTCTGGACGACATCGAGCGGGAGGAGATTGCGATTGCGCTCGTCGCTCACGAACCCGACGCCGTTCTCTTTCAGGCCGAGCTCGTGGATCCCGCCGGTGAACTTCTTCGCGATCACGTCCTTCACGATCTCGACGACCGCGACATCGACGCGCTTGATCATGCTGGTCTCGATGCAGCACGGTGCCATGTCGAACTGATCACTATCGACGCCGATCGCGCGCAGCCCGCGCTGGCGCGCCGCCGCGAACACGCCGTCGCCGGTCTTGCCCGCCGCGGTGAAGATGATGTCGGCGCCCTGCTCGTACTGCGCGGCGCCGAGCTCCTGACCGAGCGGTGCATCGGCGAACGCCTTCGGCTCGGTACCCGCGTACGCCGACAGCACGCGGCATGTCGGGCACACGTGATGGACGCCCGCTTCGTAGCCGGCCTCGAACTTCCGGATCAGCGGAATCTTCATGCCCCCGACGAAGCCGACGGTGTTCGTGCGCGTCGTCAACCCGGCGATAGCGCCGACCAGGAACGACCCCTCGTGCTCGCGAAACCGCAGGCCCGCGAGGTTCGGCAACTTCGGC
>Ga0207687_10000277_pt1 | contig 35169 bp, 15 predicted proteins | sample KBSM54metaG_FD_184399 | JGI IMG/M metagenome (GOLD analysis project Ga0207687, IMG submission 184399) | Miscanthus rhizosphere microbial communities from Kellogg Biological Station, Michigan, USA - KBS M5-4 metaG (SPAdes) (version 2) | ecosystem: Host-associated > Plants > Roots > Rhizosphere >...
GACCGCGGAAGAGAAGCTGCACGAGATCAAAGTCACCGCGACCGATCAAGTCGGATGGTCGACGCCGGTCACGCAGACGTTCTACGTCGACAAGTCCGCGCCGGTGATCTCGATCAAGACCGGATCGCAGGATCTCGCCGACGGCGCGTCGTTCCAGAACGACGTCGCCATCAGCTTTAGCGCCACGGATCTCACGCTCGACGTCGTGAGCGCGACGCTCGATGGCGCGCCGTTCGCGTCGGGCACCCTCGTCACCAGCGAAGCCGTGCACACGCTCGTCGTCACGGCCACCGACAAGGCGCATCACACTGCAACGGAGACGCGATCGTTCATCGTCGACAAGCACGCGCCCGCGGTTACGCTGCTCGCGAACGCGAACCCGTTCATCGCCGGCACCGCGTTCTCCGGCGCCGTCACGTTCACGACCGACGTGCACGACGCCACGGCCGTGACGCAAGTTGCCACCCTCGACGATCACACCTACACGCTCAGCACTGCCATCACGGCGCAGGGAACGCACACGATCAAAGTCGTCGCCACGAACGGATCGGGCCTCAGCACGACTGTCGGCCCATTCAACTTCACGATCGACACGACGAAGCCGGTCGTCACGCTCACCGAATCGGGCGCGCCGTTCGTCGACAACAAGAAATTCAATCGCGACGTCGTGCCGGTCGTCACCGCGACCGACAACCTGACGGCGTCGCCGGAGCGCGTGCTCCTCGTCGACGGCAAGCCGTTCCCGCTCGACACGCCGATCAGCGAAGAGAAGCGCGATCACACGATCGCCGCCGTCGCCACCGACGAAGCGGGGAACAGCCAGACCGCCGGCCCGTTCCACTTCATGCTCGACAAGACGAAGCCCGTCGTCACGATCACCGACGGCGACGGCAAGTCCTTCGCGGCCGGCGCTCTCTTCAATCATCCCGTCGTGGTGAAGGTGAAAGTCGTCGATCTCACCAACGTCACGCTCGCCGCGACGCTCAACGGACAGGCGTTCGCATTCGACGGCGGTGTCGCGCAAAGCGACGCCAGCATCGTCTTCACGAGCAACGCCGTTGCGAACGACGGCGCGAGCTACGTCGTGTCGGTCGTCGCGACCGACGAAGTACTGAACGCGAGCGATGCCGTCACCGCGACGTTCAGCATCGATCAGACGCCGCCGCACGTCACCTTCACCGCGCCGCCGGACAGCACCGACGTCTCGACGCCGACGATCCTCGTGCAGGGAACGACGGACGACGCGCAGACGGTGACGGTCAACGGACTCACCGCGCTCGTCGACCTCACCGCGAAGACGTTCGCGGTCACGGGCGTGCCGCTCCTCGAAGGGCGCAACGAGATCGTCGCCACCGGCGTCGACAAGGCCGGCAACTCCGGCAGCGCGACGCTCATCGTGACGCTCGACACGCGCGCGCCCGATCTCATCATCACCGCGCCGGCGATGAACGCGTGCATGAACGCGCAAACGATCGCTGTCACCGGACAGATGAGCGATCTGAATGCGCACGACGTGAGGGTGTCGATCGCACCGGGCGACGTTGCGCCGGTCGACGTCACGCCGGCGAGCGACGGAACCTTCACCGCGAACATCGCCGCACCGGGAGAAGGGAAGTTCGTCATCAGCGTCGAGGCAATCGACGCCGTCGGCCACGTGACGACCGGCGCCGTTTCCGTCGTCGTCGATCGCACCGCGCCGTCGATCGTCGTCACGAACAGCGGCGCGCCGTTCACCGGCGGATTCCTCAATCACGCACCATCGCTCTTCGTCCGCGCGAACGACGCCGATCCGTCCGCGACGCTCACCGCGACACTCAACGGTCAGCCGTTCGTCTCCGGCACGTCGGTCAACACCGACGGCGCGTACACGTTGACGGCGACCGCGCGCGACTGCGCGAACAACGTCTCCGCGGCGACGTCGATCGCGTTCACCGTCGACACGATCGCACCGCGCATCGCGACCATCGATCCGGTCGACGGATCGACGATCACGACGTCGCAGAAGACGATCACCGGAACGTTCGACAGGAACGACACGAAGTCGCTCACGATCGACGGCACGTCGATCGCTGCGACGATCAGTGGGTCGTCGTTTACCATCGCCGGCCTCCCGCTCAGCGAAGGAACGAATCGCTTTGTGCTCATGGCGACCGACAACGCCGGCAACGTGTCGCGCACGCCGTACTCGTTCAGCGTCAAGACGACGACGCCGACGATCACGATCACCGAAAACGGCACGCCGATTCCGCCGAACGCGATCTTCAATCGCGCCATCACGCCGTCGATTCACTCCAACGAGTCGACCGCGCACATCAGCGCCACGCTCGACACCGTGCCGTTCACGTCCGGCACGCCCATCGGCAACGAAGGAACGCACACGCTCAGCGCAACCGCGAGCGATACGTTCGGACACTCGTCGCAGCCGGTGAGCGTGACCTTCACCATCGATCGCACGCCGCCCGCCGTCACGATCGCGTCGCCCTCCGACGACGCGACGACCGGCGCCGATCACATCGAAGTCCGCGGCACCGCGACCGGCGGCGACATCGCCTCGGTCACCGTCAACGGCGCTCCCGCATCCGTCGCCGCCGACGGATCGTTCGTCGCCTCGAGCGTGAACCTCGAGCTCGGACCGAACGTCCTCATCGCCGCCGCGACGGATCGCGCCGGCAACGTCGGCACGAAGAGCGTCGGCGTCACGCGCAATCCCGACAAGTTCGCGATCGTCCTCACGTCGCCCGCCGACAAGACGCTCACCAATCGACACAGCATCACCGTGACGGGACAACTGCTCACGCCGAACGCGGCGAGCATCGTGACGATCAACGGCGTCGACGTTCCCGTCGTCGACGGCGCTTTCGTGAAAAACGATTTCGCGCTCGTCGAAGGCGCGAACACGATCACGGCGAGCGTGCGCAGCGCGACCGGCTCGACGAACAGCGCCAGCATCGTCGTCAACGCCGACTTCACGCCGCCCACGTTGAAGGTCTTCGCCAACGCGGCGCCGCTCGATAACGACGCGCGCTTCGCGACATCGCCGACGATCACGCTGGATGTCTCCGACAATCGTCCGGAACAAATCGAAACGAAGCTCACGCTCGACGGCAGCCTCGCCGCTGCACCGATCAGCGCTCTCGCCGACGGCGGTCACGCCATCACCGTCATCGTCACCGACAAAGCCGGCAATCGATCGCGCATCGATCGCACGTTCGCCGTCGGCGGCGGAACGTCGAGCGGCGGATGCGCGCTCAGCGGATTCGATCCCGTGAATGGAACAAGCCTCTTCAGCGACGCGATCACGATCAGCGGCCGCACCGGCGGTGCCTCCGATGTCCTCGTCAACGGCGCGCACGCGCAAGTGACCGGCGGCTCGTTCGCCGCGCAGGTTTCGCTGCAGCCTGGCCGCAACGACATCCACATTCAATGCGCCGGCTCGACCGATGTCACGACGCTCACGCTCTATCGCTACACCGACGCCACGATCACGATCACGTCGCCGCATGACGGAGACGTTTCCACCACTCCGAACATCACCGTGACCGGCACCGTCGGCGACGGCGTCACGAAGGGCGACGTCAACTCGTCCGACTTCACTCCGGCCAACGGCACATTCTCGGTTCCCATCACCCTCGGCAACGGTCTGAACGTCATCGCCGCGCACGCGCGCACGAGCAGCGGACGCGTCGCTACGACTACGATTCGTGTGAAGTACTTCGGCGCCGCGCCGAAGCTCACGATCACCTCGCCGCTCGCGAGTACGCAGACCGGCGCGACGTCGATCGATGTGAGCGGCACCTACGCGAACGTCGATCCGAATTCGATTGCGCTGTCGACCGGCACGACCGTTCATCCGACGGCGCAGTCCGACACGACGGGAACCTTCATCGCTTCGAACGTTCCGCTCGCGCCGAACGCGAAGACGATCCTCACGGCGACGGGTCGAGGAATGAATGGAGTGTCGGTGACGGCGACGACGGACGTGACCACGGTCGCGAACGCGGACGTGCGCATCACATCGCCGATCGACAACACGTACGTTCCATCGACGACGAGCACCGTTTCCATCGCAGGCACCGCCTCGCCGATTCTCGGATCGCTCGTCGAAGTCAACGGCGTCAGCGCGACGCTGACCACCGACGGCAACTTCACCGCCGCCGCCGATGTCTCCGCTGCGCCGGTCACGCAGATCACGGCGCGCATCACGACCGCCGATCACGTCAGCGCCATCGACACGATGCGCGTCACGCGCTTCGCCGATCCGTTCGCGGTGCGCAAGACGTTCCCCGACGCCAGCGTCGCCGCGGTCGATCCCGGCGTCATGGTCCTCGTCTACTTCAACAACCCGATCGACGGGACGACCGCTGCGAGCGCACTTCGCCTCGCCGACGCGAGCGGCGCGAACGTTGACGGCGTTGTCTTCATCGACAAAGACGTCGTGAGCTTCGCGCCGAAGTCTCCGCTCGTCGCGGGCATGAGCTACACGTTCAACGTCTCGACGGCGCTCAAGGATCTCGCCGGCAGTGGGCTTTCGTCCGCGTATTCGCTTCCGTTCACCGTCACGGCCAGCGCGCCGGCGACGCCGCCGGCCGTCGATCAATCCGATTTCACCGGCTGCCTCACGAACGCGACGATCACCGGAACGGCCACGCCGGCCGGCGCGCGCGTGCGCCTCGAAGTCGACGGCGTCACGCTGCAAACGAACTCCGACTCGGTGACTGGCAAGTTCACATTCAACTTCACGCTCTCCGGCCAGGCCGGATTCCACATCGCGCGCATCCGCCAGATCGCGAGCGACGGAACGCTCTCCGCGGAGAAGGACCTCGCCTACAACATCAACTGCGGAGGACCGCGTGTCGTCGCCGCATCGCTCGATCGCGCCGCGAAGAAGATCACCATCAACTTCTCGAAGGCGATGAAGCTCTCGTCGCTCACGAGCGCGATTCTCATCAACGCCAACGTCGCGTCGAGCGTCACGCTCAACGCCGGCGGCGATGTCGCCACCGCGTCATTCACCGAAGACGTCACCAACTCCGTCGTCGCGCTGAAGGTTCTGAAGTCAGCGGAAGACACGACGAGCCAGACGATGGCCGCCGACTACACGCAGACGTTCAGTGTCGCCTCGAATCAGCCGACCGGCGGCTACGTCTCCGGCGCCGTCTACGACGCCACGAACGGTCGCCCGCTCCTCGGCGCGAACGTGAAGATCGTGACGACGATCCAGACGGACGAACACGGCCGCTACACGACGCCGCTCGATGAAGGCGTCTACACGATCGAGGCAACCGCGCCCGGCTACACGACGGTGTGGCGCCAGATCGTCGTTCCATCCGGCAGCGGCGTCGTGCCGATCGACATCCGTCTCACGCGTCGCGGCAACGCCGGCGGCGACACCTCAGTCACGAAGAAAGTCGAGCTCACCGCACCCGCCGGCGCAAACGTCACGCTCACTTCCGTCGGTGCGCAATCGCTCGCCGGCCTTCTACCGCTCGGCTGGTCACCTGCCGCCGCCGCCGAAATCGTTCCGCTCGATACGCCGATCGCCGGCGCGCGACTCACGTTCGTTCTTCCGGCGGCGGATGTCGCTGCGATCACCACCGCGAATCAGACGCTCTCGCTCGTGCAATACGACAACGTTCGCGACGAGTGGCGCGTCGTCACGTCGGTCGCGAACATCGGCAGCGACGGCCGCGTCGCCTTCGACATCGCGACCACAGGAAACTACACACTCGTCTATCCCGACAAAGCGCCGAACCTCGCGCATCCGTCGCCTGCGCGCACGGGCGCGCCGCTCGGCGGCGTCACCACGCCGTGCACGTCGACGCCTGAAATTTGCCGGATGACGAGCAAGACCTTCGAGTTCACGCCGAAGCAGGTCGTGCCGAGCGGACGCGCGGTCGCGCTGCTCGTCACCGACGGCGTCGCGACGAACTTCCCGTCCGGCACCGCGGTCGAAGCATTCATCGATGAGCAGCTCAATCTCGCCGACGGCCGCGTGATCATCGATCCGCCGTTCGCGACCGATCTTCTCGTCTATCGCAACTACGCCGGCGACTCCGGCATCGCCGACTTCCACCTCTCGCCGACGTTGACCGCGTCGCAGAACACGCTGCGCGACGGCGTCGATCACATCAAAGTCGTCGATTATCCGGGACGCATCGATCGCGGCGCGCTCATCGGAAGCGAAGGTGGGCGAGTGCCGGGCGACGACGGCATCACCATCGACATTCCCACCGGCGCGACGACTGAAGCGCTGCACGCGACCGCGTCGACGATCACTGATCTGTCGCAGTTCGCGGCGATCCCCGGCTTCCACATCGCCGGCGCATTCACGTTCTCGCTTTCGCGCGCGTCGGAGCCGGCGCCGATTGACGCCGACGGCGACGGCAAGCTCGATCCGATTCCGCCGCCGGTGCTGCTCAAGCCCGCGACCGCGACGTTTGCGATTCCCGCAACGACGTCGCAAGTCATCGTCGCCGAGCTTCTCCCGAACACGCCGTTCGGCGCCGCCGTCCGTCTCGCTGCGCGAACGACGGCATTACAGCCCGCGTATTTCACGACGAAAGCGCTCGAGCCCGATCTTCCGATCGACGGCATCATCCGCGACGGCCGCTATCTCATCCTCGCCGCCGACAACCCGATCGCATTTGCGCGCGGCAAAGTGCTCAACGGCGCCACGAACGCCACCGTCGCCAACGCTCGCGTCACCGCCGCCACCCTCGGCGTCATCGACATCACGCGTGCCGGCGGCATCTTCGCGCTGCCCGTTCCGTCGACGCCCGCCGCGCCGTTCACGCTGACGCCGCGCTCCGCGTCGATCGGCGACGGCACGCCATACACCGCGACGAGCGCGCCCGCGCGCGATGAGAAAGTGGACGTCGGCAATCTCCTGCTCACCGCGCATCCACCGCAACTGAGATCGATCGATCCTGCGAACGGCAGCGTGAAAAACGCCGGCGCTCCGCTTGTCGTCACGGCGACGTTCGACGTCGCGATCGATCCGTCGTCGATCGCGAACGCGATCACCGTCGTCGACCTGACGAACAGTACGACGATCGCCGGCAACATCACGAGCGCCGGAGCCGTCATCGCGTTCGCCGGCGCATCAACGCTCAACGCCGGCACGCGCTACAGCATCACGCTCGCGCCAACGATCCGCGCGACGAACGGCGCTGCCTACGGCAGATCGAGCGTGTCGACGTTCTCCACGCCTTCGTTACCAACCAACGACAACACCATTCATCCCGAGTTGATCCGCATCACGATCCCCGACGCGAACGGCCAGTCGACAATCAGCGGCAAACCCGGCGCACTGCCCGCCGGCGCGCAAGCCGTCGCCGTCCGCCGAGGCAATTTTTTCGTGACGCCGTATCAAGCGACCGTCGCCGCCGACAAGTCATTCACCTTCACCGCCGGCGGCGGCGTCGATCGCATCACGACGTCCGATCTCATCGATCTGCAAGTGATCGACGCCGTGAGCCGCGCAATCATCGCGGTGATTCCGCTGACGCCGTTCGTGACCACGGATGGGAACGGGTTCATTGCGCCGGTGGTGGATCGCGAGGTTCGCTTCACCAACGCCGATGGCGTGAGTGTGATCGTGCCTCCCGGTTCGTTCAACGAGCCGACGCTGATCCACGTTTTGTCATCGGACAAACAGGCGCTCGCGCAGGTGCCGAGCTTCGATCACGATCTCGCGTTCGCTGCGGGAACTCGCGTCGACTTCGAGGGCATTGCCAACAAGAGGCTGCAGATCGAGATCCCGGTCCCGGCGAATTTCCAGGTTCCCGATCACGAGCTGATGCTCGGATGGCTCGGTCAGTCGGTGCGTGGTCCGCGCGTGATGATCGTCGACACGATCCGCATCGCAGACGGGAAATTCACGACCGCGGACGAAGCGACGAGCAGCGGTCAGTCGCGTCGCGCCACAACGCAGAGCGTCCTCCTCGGCAAGGACGTGAAGAAGTACCTCCTCGGCGTCCTCAAGAGCGGCGTCTACTCCGTCGTCAGCGTTCAGATTCCGCTTCCCGCCGGATGGGCGATGTTCACGCAGTTGCAGTTGGGCAGCGATCTCTTTTGGGACACGTTCGCGTCCCTCTACGCCTCGGATTTCTATCTTGCCGAGGGAAGAGGGAGGATTGCGATCCCGGTGCTGGCGAACACGCCGATGAAGGTTGAAGGCGTCGACGCGGCGACGGGATTCAAGACATTCGAGAAGCAATATCCGAATGCGGACAACGGCATTCTCGAGAACCCGAATCCGGACGTCACCGGACCGTATCCCGTGTTTGCCACGCCGTCGAACATTCAGCAGGTGGATGTCGTCGACGACGATCTTCGCGTTCGCAACTTCCATCTCAAACTCGTCGGCAACAACCTCGCGATCGATTGGAACGCGAATGAACCTGCGTCGATGCGTCTCTCCGAAGGCGCGAAAGTGCAGGCGCTGAACACCGCGAACGGAGACTCGACGCAACCCGTAGCCGTGCTGAGCGACGGCAGCTTTAACCTCGGCGTGATCACCGCGCATCGAGGCGACCGGATCATTCTCATGGCCGGCGTTGCCGATGCTCCCGCCGACACCGACATGTCGGTCGTGTTCAACGAGCCGATCGATTTGTCGACGACGACGGACCTCTCGTCGATCCTCGAGCTCGCGGCATTCACCGGCACGACGAAGATCGACGTGACGCAGCAGCTCAAAGTGAACGTCGACTCCGGCAACCGACGTCTCGACATTGCGATGCCTTCCGGTCAGCTCATTCGCGGCGCGCGATACGAGCTCACGCTGAAGAAAACGATCGTCGATCTCGCTGGCAACCCGCTCGGCCGCGGCATCACCGTGACCAGTGGCGTTTCGCAGCCCACCGGCGGCAACCGCGACCTCGTTCTGTCGTTCCAGATTCGCGATCGCGCCAAGGCGTTCGACGACTTCCAGATCAATCCCGCAGAAGGCACGTTCAACGGCGGATCGGTGCGCGACATCGCGCAGTACGGCGGCCTCCTCTTCGTTTCTGCTCTCGACGGCGGAATCCTCGCGTACGACCTCGCGGATCCGGCGAGTCTGAAGCCGACGCCGACCGGTGAGCAGCCGAAGCCGATCGCCATCGTCCCCGCGCGATGGACGAACGCATCCGGCGCCGCGATCACGCCCGGTTTCGACGAGCATTGGGCACTGGCGACGGACCATCACGGCCGCATCTTCTCGACCGGCTTCATGTCGAACTTCGCGGTGATGCGCTCGTACCGCGTCGAGGAATTCCTCGCCGCCGCGAACGGGACTCCGAGTTGCGCGGGCAGTCCCGGCGCGCCGGCGAACGCGCTTTGCACATTCCACGGCTCGACGATCGTCGGCTGGCGTCCCGGCTATTCGGCATCGCTCGATCTCGCGAGCGGCACCGTGTTGAGTGATCGGCCGGAAGGAACTCCGCGAAAGCTTCAGATCCTCATTCAGGACGATGAAGAGAATTACGCGACGCTCGCCGCCTTCAAGACGTCGTACGCCACGTCGACGCTTGCGGCGTATCCGGATGATTTCGAGAAGCTGAGCGTCACGCTCAAATACATCCCGACTCCCGATCAGAAATACCTCAGCCAGCGGATCACGATCGAGAACGTCACGCGCGACATGCGGTGGTCCATCGACGTCGCTGCGAATCAGACCGTGCAGCTCGCCGGAATCATTGCGTCGAAGAACGACCGTTTGAAGGTGTATCGCAACGAACGGACTTACGCGGTCGTGAGTTTGTTCGGCTACGGCATCTCCGTGTTCGACGTGAACGCGATCGAATCGAACGACGCATCGAATCGTCCGCCCAACTATTCGCCGATTCGCGAACAGATTATCGCGACGAAAGGCGATGCAGCATCGTCGTGTAGTCCGCTCACGTTGCCGCCGACCGGATCGATCGAGGATCTGACGTTCAGTCCCGAGACAGTCGTCGTTCCGACATCGGATCCTCAGCGGCTCGTCGGATTCGCGTCCGAAGTCCGCAGCGGCATTCTCGGATTCGGCGTCCCGCTTGGATTCGCGACGGGAGCGGCCGGCACGACGTCGGAGTGCATCGTGCGCGACGGCGGCATACTTCCGATCAACGATCCTCGCGTCGCGCCGATCAAGCAGGCGTTCGCAACGGCGGGGAGACCGCTCCATCCGCGCTTCGGCTCGATGAGCTACTACCGCGGCGAGCTGAGTGGCCAGTCATTGGATTACGTCCTCGTCGCTGCGGGCGATCTCGGCCTCCTCGCGTACAACGTCGGTCCGGAAGCATCGCCGTATCTCTCGAACGATCTTCTGGCCGGAATCATCTGGATTCCGCAAGGTGTCCTCGCCGTGCGCACGATTCCCGGCAGCCATCTCGCGACGCTCGTCGACGGCTCCGGACGTGTGTTGATCGTCGATGTCTCCAACATCGATGAACGGTTCGACTCGAACGGCGCGGTGACGACCGGTCTCTTCAAAACGACGGCGCTCGCGCTGAACGCGCCGTTCCCTCCGGCAGGGCAGATCGGCGTCGACGATCCGCGCATCGTTTGGAAGTCGGATCCGGGATTCATGTCGACGACGCTTCCGCCGCTCGTCGATCCCGAAACCGGCATGCTCGTCTCCGGCGATCTCACGTCGAAGTCGATGCGCGTTGCGCCGGCATTCGATCCGACGATGAAGATGATGATCGACACCGGCGGCGGGTTGCAGTCGGTCGGCGGCGTCACTCCGCTCGGGATCGCGCCGCGCGCGAACTTCGTCGATTCGACGCAGCCGGATGCATCAGCCGCTGCGTTCCGCTTACAAGTCGCGTTGCCCTCCGGAGCTGCGAAGGCTCTGGACAAGGTGGGCAGCGCGCTGCAGTTCGCGATTGAAAGCGAGCTCGTACCCGGCGTGGCAAGCGCGCAGACACCGGTTTCTTATCCGAAGTCGCATCTCCGTTCGACGACCCGCGACGGAGTCGCCGACGCCCGCCCGACGAAGATCGTTCTTCATCGCGATTTGCCGGCTGCGCTCGAAAACGAAGTGCGTTATCAGAAAGGCGCGGTTCGCTACATCAGCGATTGGATCGTGCCGATCGCCGATCCGCGCGCGTCGGAGAAGTGGAAGTGGCTCGGCACGTCGATCGACAAGGCTGCGGCGGGTTGCGCGAGTTGCGATCGTCCGGCGCGTCTCAAAGGGAAGACCGAAACCGACGGCGTTTATGAGCTCTGGACCGCGGGCCGCTACATCAGCGTGCGTCCTGACGGGAACCCCGCGAACAACATCCTCAATGGAACACCGTACGACTACCTCGCGCACAACGGCCGTCTCGAAGCGCGCTTCACGACGACGCGCGCGCGAAAAGTTCGTCCGACCGAAGTCCTCGTCGCCGCGCACAACCCTCCGGTCGCCGGCGGCATGCTTCAGGAGACGCACTACATTCACTCCGGCGAAGTCGAAACCGCTGCAAGCGATCTCGATGCCGGCGGACGTGGGGGCGTGAACGTGGTCATCGCGCGGACATATCGTTCGCGCACGATCGGCGCGACGGAGCTCGGCGAGGGATGGGATTCGCCGCTGTTCCGCTTCGTCCTTCCGCTTCCGAATGGCGACGTCGAGTATCACGATGGGGCCGGCGAGATCTGGACGTTCAAACTCAACAACGCGGGCGGACTGACGGCGCCGAAGGGACTCTTCCTCCGTCTCCTTCATACGCAGCGCGGCTACACGATGCTCGATCAGAAGTGGCGCATCGCCGAGTTCAACGACCTCGGCCAACTCGTGAGCGAGAGCGATCAGTTCTACACGCCGGGCGATTCCGACTCCGGCAACGTCATCCGATACATCTACGACGAATCGGGAAGATTGACTCGCGTCATTGACCCGCTCGGACGCGCAACCGTGCTGACCTACGCGAACGATCGCGTCGTCGGAGTGAATACCGAATGGCGGCATCGTTCGCTCGCGTATCACTACGACGCGTTTGGACGACTGACGAGCGTCGAGCTCCCCGAGACGAAGTCCACGGCCGCTGTGCCGCTGAAGTACGACCACACCGGCGGCAATCGCCCGGTCATCGAGTACGGATATCAAACCGTGACGCCGCCGCAGGCGAGCGAACCATCGCCGTCGCAGACCTACACGGACTTCGCGGAGCTCGGCGGCGATCTCACATCGATCAAAGATCCGGAGCAGGTGAAGCTCGGGATCACCGGCCAGGCTCGCGTGACGTTTGCGTACGACTTGTCGACTGACATGGCGAAGCGCGACCGCAATCCCTCGCAGACATGGGCGAGCGGCGAGACGGCGACGTTCGAGCCGCATGCGAGCGGTTACGTCGACGTCCTCGGACAACATCGGTCATACACGCTCACGCCCGTGGGCGCGTTCGACGGACGACGCCACATCCTCAGCCAGCGCGTGCTCGATGTGCCACTAATGGATGCGGCGAGCAGCGGCCTCCCCGACGTGATCTCGGCGACGCTCAACACGACGAATCATGCTCAACTCGAAACGACGTTCGGTTACAACGACGAAGGTCTCGCGACAACGACGACGCTGCCGAACGGCCTCGCCGAGTCGGACGACTGGGTCCCCGCAGTCGGCGCTCCCGGAATGGTGCTCGCGCGGAAGACGGAAGTCGCCCCAAGCGGCGCCGTACTTCAAACCGATTTCGGCTTCGACCCCGCCGCGAACGCGACAGCGAATCTCAACAAGGTCGGCCGTCGCGACAACCTCTCGGCGCCGTTCGTCTATCGCGATCAACAAACACCGAGCCGCAGCCGGCAGACGATCGAGAGTAACGACGTCGGCGTCAAGGCGCGCGCGACGTTCAGCAAGCACGGACAGATCGAGCACGCGCAAAACGGTGACGACGCCGGAAGCACGTCGATGGAGAGCAGGATCGAGTACTACGATCCATCGACTTCGAATCCGATCGAGTCGGGGCGGCCGAAGCATGTCACGCGAGGCGCCGGCGCGATCAGCTATTCGTCAACGTACGGACTTTCGGTCGACGGCGAGGAAACGGAGACGACGACGGACGATGTACGCGGCGTCGTCACTACGATCGTCAAGGACGCGGACGGCCGCATGGTGTCCCGCAAAGTCGCGACTCCGACCGTCACGACGGCGGCCGGCTCGGCACCGTCGCTGACCGAGGAGAGGTTCGGGTACAACGCCGACGGCAAGCCGGCGTATCAAAGCCGGCTCCAAACCGGAGTCCCCGGTGGCGCCGTGATCACGACGATCACCTACGATGCCCTCGGACGCCAGAATGGAACAGAGACGAGCGGCGCGAAGGTGCTGCTCGATCCGACCGTCGCCGGCGGCGATGACTTCGTCCCAGTGAAGACGAAGACGACGTACAACCTCGCGGCGCGACAGATCACAGAGTTCGATCCGTTCACGGTCGACGAGACGACGGCGCCTCGCACGGTTACGACGCTCGATCGCCTCGGACGCGCGGCGACGACGGAGCGCAAGACATCGGGCGACGCCGTCAGGATGACGAGCGTTGCAGCGTTCGACATCAACGGCAAGAAAGCGTACGAATCGGATCTCGTGCGCGTTGCGACGCTCACGCAGAACGATCCGTTCGGCCGCCCGGTCGCGTCGATCGCGACCGATGGGACGAAGGCGCAGGCGACGTACGACGCGTGGGACGAGATCATCGAGTCGTTCGGCTTCGAGCGGAAAGTTGGTGCCGCGCCGCCCGCACTCATGGCGCATGGACGCAATGTCTTCACCGCAGAAGGCCGGTTGCAGCTGAATGTCGATCAGATCGACGACGCAGGTCACTCGCGCGGCTCAGGCACCAGTTGGCAACAGGGCGACGCGATCACGACGCAACGCGTCGGCGCGTTGTCGTTCACCGACGCAACGTTTGCATCGACGACGCCCGTGCGCGTAGCCCAGACGACGCGCGACGTTGCGGGCCGAGTCGTGTCGCAAATCGCCGGCGAGGCGACGGGACCCGATGCACTCGTCGATCCGGCGCATACGTTCATCGAAGATCGTGTCACTGAATATTCAGGCGAGCTTGCGATGAAGCGCGAGCAGCGTGAGCCGCGAGCCGCACGGAAGACCGAAAGCGCGACCGGCTACGACGGCCTTGGACGCGCAATCGTCATGATCGATGGCGGCGGTGCGTTCACGAGCTACGCCGATTACGACGAAGCGGGCAATCAGACGATGGCGCAGCCTCCGGGTATGCAGCCGGCGCACATGCAATACGACTCGCGCGGAACCATGCTTTTGGAGACGTTCTCGAACGGCAAGGAAATCCGGCGCGTCTACGACGAGCGCGGCACGCTTCGCCAGTACATCGACGAAGAGCATCACGTGACGTTCACGGACGTTGATGACATCGGACGTCCGTCGAAGACGCGTTATCCCGACGGCACGTTCGAACAAACGCTGTACGAGAACGGCACAGGCGTCGTCACCGCACGGCGCGATCGAGCCGGACGCTGGGTGTGGTTCAAGTACGACGCGAACGGCGGACGTCTCATCGAAGAGCATCACGGGGGCAACGGCACGCTACCGACGTTCACCGACGATCCCTTCATCCGCTACACCTACGACAACGCGCAGCGTCTGATCCGCGTCGCGAGCGCCGAAGCGGCCGTCGAATACGACGACTTCGATCTTCTCGGTCGCCCGCGCATCACACGCACGATTCGTTACAAGAAGACGGGCTGCATCCCTCAACCTGTTTTGTGCGGCTCGGGCCTGACGACGTCGCCGCAGATCGCAGAGGTCTACACACAAGGACATGAGTGGAGCGTGTTCGACGGCGAGCGGGTACGCTGGCGCATGCCTGTCGTCGGCAGTGTGTTGCCCGCGACGGAGTCCGCTTCGCCATGGCGGAGTTGGATCGACGAAGAGCGTGACGGCGGCGCGAACCTCGTTCGCCAACAAGAAGCGCTGTCGCGTACGGGAACGGCAACCGGGTCGATGTTGAGCCAGTCAGTGGCTCGCGGCGCGGGACGCCTTGCAAACCGTCAACGCGGGAATGTGTTGACGCGATTCGGTTACGCGGATGTCGGCGACGCATCCGCGACGGCGATCGTGCCCGCAAACGCTGCGGCACCTGGCCCGCCGGTCGGTGGTCTGGGCCGCGCGGAGTCGCTCGTCGGATCCCGGACCATCGCCGGCAGCGAGATCACCCTAGGCACGAAGAAGCTTATCGAGTCAGTCAAAGATCTCGGTCTAAGTTCGCGCAACTCGAACTTCGGCTATGACGACGATCGCGCGTGGCTGAAGCGCAGCGTGCTGCTCGAGCGCGACGGCGCGACGTCGAATGAGCCTGTTTCGAACACCTTCGTCCGCGACGCGAGTGTTCTCGAGAAACGAGAGATCAACCCTCCGCGGCTGAACGCGACGGACGTTGGCCTGTTGTCGAATGCAAACGAGATCGCGCCGTTGACGTGGAAGGCAGATGCAATCACCGATGCGAATCAGGTGACGCACCGCGCTTTCAGCAACGGCAACATCGCGGCAGGCGGCCAGACGTTTACGTGGACGGGGGGACGTCGCGACGACGACGGCACGTGGAAACTCACGTACGATGACCGAGGGCGCGTAACGATCAAAGACAGCACCGATCGACGGATTGTCTATGACTATGATCCGAACGACCGGATCGTCGGACGCACCGCGTACGAAAAGGACGCGAACGGCGCGCTGACGATCGAAGCTCGGACGAGCGTGCTGGCGCGAGACGGTTTGCCGGCTGAGGCGAGCTTTGTTTGGGACCCGATCGCAGACCGTCTCGTAGCGGTCTACGATTCTCAGGCTGCGGGTCTCGTGCGCCAATACGTTCACGGCGACGAGAACTACGATGACCCGATCGAAGTGCTGATCGCGTCGGCATCCGGCCAAACGCCCAAGCATTACATCCCGATCATCGATGAAGCCGGTGCCGGTTCGCTGCAGGGAATCGTCGATGACAGCGGGAAACTGGTCGAGCGGGTCGTGTATGCCGACTCATTTGGCGACGCACCTCGCTATCTCCAGGGCGCGGTCGCCGACCACATCACGATCGCGAAGATCGGCGCCTCTCACACGATTGCGATCCACTTCTCTGAGGCAGTCGATACCGCAACGATCGCGACCGGCGTTCGTCTTGCCGCGCTCGATGCGGCAGGAAAGGTCGCTCGCACCTCATCGTCGACACCATCGCTAGCCGCGGACGAGCGAACGCTAACGTGGACAATCGACGGCACGGCATGGACCGCACTAACGCAGGGAGCGCAGTCGATCCAAATCGCCGTCACCGACGCGCTTCGCTTCCCAGCCTGGGGCGCGACGCCGATGCAGCCTGTCGCAACATGGGAAACCATCCTCGGCCGCGCAACGTCATCGGCCGGCTTGCCTCTGGTGAAAGTCGTCCAACTGACGGAGTTTGAAAGCAACAGCGCGACGATCTACGACGTCCCCGATCTGTATCTCGTGGCGCGAAAGGAGTCCATCGCCAAGCTGCTCTTCGATTTTCACGCGTTACCGTTCCGCGATCCTGCCGATGGGCTGATTTTCGCGCGAGCGCGCTGGTATGACGCGTCGGCGGGGAGTTTCGTTAGCGATGATCCGCTGGGCTACAAGGACAGTTCGAACCTCTATGCCTATGCCGGCAACAATCCTATTGGCAATAGGGATCCAAGCGGTGAGAGCGCGACGGTACTTGGTGGCCTGGTTGGAGCGGCATTTGGGAGCGTGAATGCCGTTTCGTCAATGATTGGCGACTGCTTCATTGCCGACGAGTGTCAGGACAGCAGCCATTACCTCTCTCAGATCGCGATGGGTACGATTGTCGGCGCAGAGATCGGCGCATCGTTCGACACAGGCGGTCTCGCAGCTGGCGCGCTCGGTGGAGCGGCGTTCGAAAGTATCGGTGCTGCGAGGCGAGGTGACTGGTCTGCTTTCAGCCAGGCACAGATCAAGGGTGGGATTGCAGGCCTCGCGGCGGGCGTAGTCGCAGAAGTCGCACTTCCGTTGATCACATCCATCCCGGGCGTATCGGAGTTCGGAGAGGCCATCGCGAGCACGAAGGTTGTGCAGCAGGCAAAGGGCGTCGTTGGCGATGCGTGGGAGGTGGCTGGCGGGAACAAGCTATTCGCCGACCTCGCCGATTTGTCCGAGCAAGCAAGTCTTGCGAATCTGAAGCGGTCCTTCGCTCGCAGGGCGGAAGCTACTGCAAGCGAAGTCATGGAAGCGAAAGGCGCAGCCTCGCTCGAATTCGAGTTGCAATGCGTCGAGGTTCCAGCATGTCTGCTCGGCAGCACGGCGATCGCCACGCCGTTGGGTTTCAAGCCCATCGACGATCTGAAAATCGGCGACCGGGTCGAGAGCACGCATCTCGACACTGAGCATCCCGATGGGTGGACCGAGGTCAACCGCGTTAACTGGCATGTCGTGAAGTTGACTATCGACGACGCGCAGGGCGGTTATGAAATTCAGATGCTACGACCGGTCGAATGGATCGTCGAACATCAGGCGTATCCCGGCCATACGATCGAGATCCCGACCGCTCGGAATCCGCATGATCAGGCCTACGTGGTGGCCGTCGAAGCCGCTCCGCGAGTCGCCTCCGGCTCTGGCCGCGTAGTTCTATCGACGTTTGCTCATCACGATTCAATCCTCGCGATCCGTATCACCGGAAGTGCTGACCCAATCGAGTCGTCGCCGTCGCACATGTTCTTTTCCGCCGATCGTAGTGATTGGATCAAGGCTCGCGATCTGCGAGTCGGCGAGCGTGTCCGCTCGAAGACGAGTGAGGCGACGATCTCTGCAATTGATCACGAGGTTGGCGGTACGCGTGTGTTCGACATCGAGGTGGAAGGCGATCACGCGTACTACTTCGCCGATGCGCAGGTGCTTGCCCACAATTGCGGAAATTTTGCGGAGCGTTCAAAATTCATCACCGAGTGGCACAACCGACGCGCTACGGAACTCTTTGGCGAAACTCCTGGACGTAGAATGGCCGGCGGCGAGCGAATCTACGACAAGGCTTACAAGGGATTCGATATCGAATACAAGTCCGACAACTTTGCACGTGCGCCAAGGACAGAACAAAGATTGAGCTCACTAAGTAGGCAGATCGAAAAGGACATCCGTTTGAAGAAGTTGGGGCAGGCGAACCCACACTGGCATTTCGAGCATGATCCGCGAGTTGCTGACGAAATGCGGCCGTTCCTAGAGCGGCTCGAGAGCGAAGGGATTTCGTGGACTTACGGGCGTACAACCCCATTCTGAGACATGCATAAGCTTGGAGACGAATTGCGTAGGCGTTGCTCATGGCGCCCGGGACAATACGACCTAACGCTGTCGCCAGTCGGCCATTCCTCGGAATTTGCCGCATTCGTGCGGCGAATTCGCTCTGATGTTTGTTATTACCTTTTCGTTCGAGATGAGCGCCACCGCGGTGGAGCGGTTGCGGCCGATGTCTGGTTCGCTCCGCCGGATATGCCGGATGACGGCTTGGCGTCACTGGGGATAGGTTCTCACCTTCGTATCGCGGAAGAGGAGACAGTTAATGGCACGTTTTGCATGTATATCGCGAAGGCCGTTGCTCAGCAATCACTCGATGCTGCGCAATTGGCTGACGAAGTCGAAACCATGTTGAAGTCAGCCTCCGGTGGACCTGGGCTCCGCCCGTATCGATTGTTGCGTCGCGCGTACCTAGCAGCCTCCCAACTGAGGAATCTGCCTGAAGGTCAAGATTGGCTCCCGGTATTCAAATGCGCAAAAGACGTCGCGAGCGGAACCCAACGATTCAAGATTCTGGATGAGATGACTGAGACCGTTTACCGTCACATGTTCGCACGGCAGCCGAAGATTCCGGACATGGCGCTTTACAGCGAGGACGTCGACATCGTCGCTTGGGGTCTTTCTAGGCAGTTCTACATTGAGGCTCTTGTTCCCAATTCGGCTAGGTCCACACGCCCATGAGCGACTCGCTTCAGGATGCTCGCGATCGGTCACGACAGTTCGCGGACGCCCTCTCACGACTTTCTTGTGACGAATATCTCTCAGCCCTCCGCCAAGTAGGATGGCCGCTGGACGAAAGCATCGAAGGGCGAATTCGATGTGCTTTCAAGGTTTCGAAGCTGTTCGCATTCTACTCACTGCGGGAGGCCCAGATTAATCTGGACGATGTCGACGAACGCGATCCTTCGGAACTTCTCACAACCTGTTGGAGCGCGCTCGAGTCTGCCAGCAAGATGAAGCTGCCGACTCCGGTGCTATGGAAAGGCGAATCGGGCGGATACGACCTGCTTGTGCCCGGCGTAGTACGACAAGCTGTCGTCGCAAATATTCCGATCGCTGCTATCGAGCTCGCAGGTCGGCTCTTGAGCGGTCTGTCGGTGAACGAGTTTTTTGTACTACCACCCAACGATCTCCAGCTTGATCTCGTCTTTGTTCCGTCCGAAACCTGGCGCGCAGCAGTGCAGGCGAGCCTCATTCCTGACACAGATGTTTACATTCTCGAGTGAAGTCGCGAATCCGCGTGACTCAGATGCGATCGCCGCTGCGTAATATCATATCGGCGATCGCGGTCGAGTCGGCTCCCGATCGCCGTGAGACGCATACCCGCCCCCGTGCGCTGCAGAGGTTGCTTGTATGATGAAGTTCGAAGATGTTTCTTAGCGCATCCCGATGAGAAGTTGGAGCGTGCACGCTGATCAGGCACGACTTAACGTGCCCGCGCATTATCGTCGATTGAGGAGGCGGGTTGCAGCGTCGCTGGCGGCGATGACTTCGTTACGCTGAAACGAAGACGACGTTATAACCTCGCAGCACACAGATCACGGAGTTCGATCCATTGACTATCGATGAGACGACGATGCCATCGGGCCGCGACACGCGACCGCCTCTAACACGCGGCGCTTCTCTAGCGCAAGTCATCGGCGACGCCCTCCGGATGACGAGCCTGGCGGAGCTTGACATAGAGGTAAGACGGCGTACAAGTCGGATCTTACGCGTTGATGCGGTTCAATATGGGTTCCGCGGGTAGAACGCCACCCGGATAGTGGGCCACGCCTTGAGAATTGCTGCTGAGAACGCTGCGATCGATCTCGAAGGTTTCTCCAGTTTGTGGCGGTTCTGAGAGTTGGTGACTTGCAGCTGTTGATTATTGAGATGCCGAGGATCTGGTCTCCTGAACGGTGGCCATTGCCGTAGTTTGGGCGGATTGACTCATTAACTCAACCGCAACGTGGCGCCTCATACTCTGAGCGTAAATAGCAACCAACCGTCGCTCCAAGCGGTCGAATGCTGATGCGATCGGTGCACCCATCCCCCGGCGCGCGCCACGCGCGCGCCGGGGAACCCAACCTACGGAATCGCCGGTGTCGAAGGTGCCGGCGGATTGACGATGATGTCATCGCCGGAGATGTGCGGGAGATGCCGTTTGATCGTATCGATCAGCCGCACGATGATGTTGGGTTCGCGCGGGTTGTCGATTTCGCGGGACTGTGTCTTGGCGGGGCGGGTGGCGGCGACGGCGGATGAGGCGGCGAGGACGGTGGTGAGGGCGAGGGCGAGAGTGAACGATTTCGGGTTGATGCGCATGGTTTTCCTCCTTCATGACGCGTTGCGATTTTCGTTTGCGCAGCGGGGTTACCGCCGCGATGGGTGCGCGGGGGTTGGGGGCGGAGCTGGTGCTCAGTCTTCGAGCGGGCCCGCCGGAGGAGGGGCGAACAGGCGCTCGCGATCGCCGGGCACGTCGCGGAGGAAATCATGCACATGGCGGACGTGGAGCGGCGTGGCGTGTCCGCTCGCGACGGTCTCGCGAAGAAAGGCGAGCGCGGTTAGGGCACGCTCGTTCATTCCGGCGCGCGTGAACCGTTCGAGAAGCGCACGGCAGATGTGAGGGACTTCGTCCTGCTTCTTCGTGATGAGCAGAACTTCGGCAAGCTCCAGCGCAACGAGCGCCGCATCGATCTCCATGCCGAGCGATTCCATCTCGCGCCACGTGCGACGGAGCAGCGGCATCGAGTCGTCGCACCGGCCGGCCATCTTCAATGTCGCTGCGACGGCCCACTGCGTCTTCACGCGGCTGGCGTCGAGGCCAAGGAACTCGTATTCCTTCGCCGCGGCCGAGAGGTAATGGATCGCATTTTCGAAGTCGTGCAGTTCCCGGTAGCAAGCGCCGATGTTGTTCGTCAGGTTGACGCGTGCGGTATCGCTGATCGCATCGACTTCGTTCTCGACTGATTTCCAGACCGCCAGCGCCTCGGCGTGCGCGCCGCTTCGGTACAGGACCGCACCCGCGTACGTCTGCGCATTCACCCATGCCGGGCGATCTCCGAAGCGCCGAAAGGTTTCGGCCGCTCGCGACGCTGCAGACTTCGCGGCGTCGATGCGTTCAGTGATACGGTAGATCTCCGCCCGAACCAAATCCAATCGCGCCAGCTCGTAATCGGGAATCGGCGTCTGCCGGATCAACTTCTCCGCTTGCTCGACTGCAGCCTCTGCGTCAGGGTAGCGACCGATGATCGACAGCACGTAGGCGTGATCGCGCAGCGTCTGCGCGCGGAGGGTGATCACGTAATCGGATGGGTACTCCGTGATTGACAGCCCGTTGGCGAGCTCCGTCGCGAGCGACGTCACGATGAGCGCGTCGGTGGGGGCGCGGTCGTGAAGCTCGCGCATCTTCGTGAGGAGCTGGCGGACCATGCCGGCGGTGAAGGCTGCGGGGCATTTGCGGACGGCGTTGCGCCACCACGCGGACGGACCTTTCAGCAGCGTCCCGATCAGCTCTTTCGCGGCGGCGTCTTCGCCGTCGAGGCGTTGCTTGAACGACGTCAGGCGCGCGAGGCGTTCCGACGCGGGCGTTTCACCGGCGTCGACGGGGCGACGGTTCCAAGCCGTCGGCTCTTTCATCGCGGCAATGATCTCGCGATGGGTATGGATTTCGGAAGCACAATCCTCGCAGCCGGCGGCGTGCGCAGCGATCTCGTCGCCGCGCTCGGACGTCCCCTCCGCGTATTCCAGGAGCGCTTCTTCGTCGTAGTGCGTCTTCATCTTAGAGATGGAACTCCTGCAATGTAGCACGACCGAAGGGCAGATTCTAGTCCTTCCTGCGGGGCGGCACGGAGAGGTGTCTGCGATGGCTGGGGAGGGAGGATTCGAACCTCCGAATGGCGGCTCCAAAGGCCGCTGCCTTACCACTTGGCGACTCCCCAAAACGGCGGGCTCACTTACAAGATGCGAGAGCTGCGGATCATTCCAGGTCGCAGGATGCGGGTGGCAGGAGCTTACTTCGGTTTCGCGATGGGGCCAACCTTCGCCTCCGTCGCGCGGAGGTAATCCGCCGGCGCGACGAGCAGCTGCGCGCCGCGAACGCCGGCCGAGACGGAGATCGCGTCGAACAGCTCGATCGTCTCGTCGGCGTAAACCGGGTAGCTCTTCTTCGCGGCGAGCGCCGTGACGCCGCCGCGGATGTAGCCGGTGAGCGGCTGCACCTCCTTCAGCGACACGGTTTCGATCTTCTTGTCGCCGCTCAGTTGCGCGAGCGCTTTCAGATCGAGCTGCTGATCGCCGGGAACGACCGCGAAGCAGACGCCGTGCTTGTCGCCGCGCGCGACCAGCGTCTTGAACACCTGCTCGGGCGGCAGTCCGACTTTGCGCGCCACCGACTCCGCGGCGAGATCGTCCGGATCGACTTCGTACTCGCGCACTTCGTAGGCGATGCCGTGGGAGTCGAGAAAGCGCGCAGCGTTGGTCTTAGCCATCCTTTTAGCCAGGGAAAAGCTGCCGCCGCCGATTCATTCGATCCTTCGCTCCCCACGCGTACTTGTACTCCTCGGCGCCCCGCAGAAAGTCGAATACCTTTGCACCGTTGGCTCTCGCTTCATCGATCGCGTGCGCGACGAGCGTGTTTCCGATCGAGATCTTCTCGAGCTCGGGATCGTATCCGCTCAGGTAGTAGTAGACAGTTTCGTGATGCGCGAAGCCGTAGAAGACCGCGCGGATGCGACCGTCGATCCGCATCGCGTACATCCGTAGCGCGCCGCCGTCGAGCATGCGACGCGCGACCTCGCGATGAAACTGCTGCGTCGTCTCGTCCGCGAGAACGCCGGGAAGTCCGCGGCGCTGCCATCGCGCGGCGTGCAATTCGAAGAGTGACCCGAGCAACGAATCCAGCGAATCGTGTGTCGCCGACTCGTATTCAACAGTGCCGAGTCGTTCCGCGCAGCGGCGGTAATAGCGCAGCTTCTTGAGCGCGTGCGTTGACATCGACGTCTCGAATTCGTCGAGTGCGAGCACGGGACACGCTTCCTGATCCTCGACGTTGTCGCTCCATCCGTCGCGCAGCGGCATCGACAAGATCGGCGACGACGGCCGCAGTTGCTGCAGATCCCACATCTGACAATCAGCGGACGCGATCGCATCGGCGAGCGGCTCGATGTCGCCCAAAATGTCGAGGTAATCGCTGACGCCGGTGCCGATGAACATGCCAAGGGATTCGCCGGAATCGTCGTCGCGAAGGATGTAGAGCGGGGCGAGCGCGTCGAGTTTTCCGTTCGTTGACGCGATCACGTACGGCGCGTCGGAGCCGAACGAGCGCCACCAGGGCAGCAGCCAATGTGGTGATTGGAAAGGAGTTGCCTGAGGCGAAGTCCGCCACAACTCCTCCCACTGCGGCGCGAGGCGCTCCAGATCTTCCGTCGACGTGATGACGCTCACGGCCATTTGCGCGGCGGATTCTACATTCACGGAATAGCGACGCTTCACGGCTTCGTTTTCGGCAATAACTTTCAAGACAATGTCCACTCCGCTTCGCACACGCGCATTCACTCGCGGCGTACAGAGGGCGGAGCTTTCTCGCTCCCATACGCGTCATTTCTAGGAGGCTCGGTTTGAAACACTTTCGGGTGTACGGGGTGTGGTGTGTCTTGATGATCGTGAGTGCGTCCGCGTACGCGACGACGATCGTCATGCCGACCGACGAGCAGCTCGTCACGAAGTCGCCGGTGATCGTCGAAGGGACGGTCGTCAGCTCGACTCCCATCTCGCGCGGCAACGCCATCTGGACGGAGACGAGAGTCGACGTCGCGAAAACGATCAAAGGCAATGCAGCCGGCACGATCACCATCCGTGAGATGGGCGGCATCATCGACAACCGCATCACGAAGATCTTCGGCGCGCCCGAGTTCGCGGTAGGCGAGCACGTTCTCCTTTTCCTCACGCCGACGCCGCGCGGCGACTATCAGACGACTGATCTCTACGTCGGCAAGTTCACCGAAGAGCGCACGCTCGATGGACGCATGCTTTGGTCGCGTCATGATGAAGCGAGCGACGTCGTTCTTCTCGACTCGAATTTCAATCCGGTTCAAGCGCGCAACGTGCAGCGCGATGCGGTCAAGTTCGACGCCTTCGTCGGCGATCGCGTCGCCGGACGTAAAGGCGCGAACAACTACGGTATCGAGAATCCGGTGCTCGATACGATCAACGACGGCAGCCGCGGCGCGCGCGTGAAGGACAACTTCACCGTCATCTCCGAGCCGACGATCTATCGTTGGTTCGCGTTCGACGGCGGCGGCTCGGTCGCGTGGCGCAGCTACGGAACGCAGCCCGGCTACACCGGCGGCGGCGTGAACGAGATCCAGACCGCGATGAGCGCGTGGAACGGATACTCGTCCGCTCTCATCAACTACACGTACGCGGGCGTCGAAGCGGGAAGTCCCGCGGGACTGAATGCGCCGAACGGCACCAACGAAGTGCTCTTCAACGATCCGCTGAATGAAATCTCGGGGTCGTGGAACCCGTCGACCGGCGGCGTCGTCGGCCAGGGCGGATTCAACGGCGTGAGCGGCAGCCATCAGTGGGCGTCGCCGTTCGCCGCCGACGCAACGCACACGCAGAAAACGTACACGGCGTTCAACATCACCGAAGGCAATCTCACGATTCAGGACAACGTCTCGTCGTCGACCGGCATCTCGAGCACGCGTCTCGCCGAGATCGTTGCCCACGAGTTCGGCCACACCCTCGGCTTCGGCCACAGCACCGACAACACGGCGCTGATGTATCCATCTGTCACCGGACTCGGTCCCTCACTGCGCGCGGACGATCAACTCGGCGCGCGCTGGCTCTATCCGAACGGCTCGCAATCGGGACCGCCGACGACGACCGTGCCGAACGCGCCGACGAATCTGCAGGCGAACATCGTCGGCTCGAACGTCAATCTAACCTGGACGGACAACGCGACGAACGAGACGGGACAATCGATCTACGTCTCCTTCAATGGCGGCGCGTTCTCGAAGGTGACCGACGTCGCCGCGGGCGCGACGAGCGTGTCGCTGACCGGATTCACGTCCGGCAGCTACCAGTTGTACGTCATCGCCTTCAACTCCGCGGGCAACTCGGCGGCATCGAACACCGTCACCGTGAACTTCGGAACGGCGCTGCAAGCCGCGTTCGTCGTGAACTCGCTGAGCGGCGTTGCGGGACAGACGAACTTCCTCTTCACCGATCAGTCGACCGGCTCGATCACGTCGCGTCTGTGGGTCTTCGGCGACAGCACGACCTCGACGCTCACGAACCCGTCGCACACGTACGCGAACGCGGGGCAGTACACCGTGACGCTCACCGTCAATAGCAACAGTTCGACATCGTCGACGTCGCGCACGATTTTCGTCAGCTCGCCTTCGGCGCCGCTCGCGGCAGCGTTCACTTGGACGCCGGCCGCGCCGATCGCGGGACTGGACCTGACGTTCCTCAATCAGTCGACGAATTCGACGGCGTGGCAGTGGGCGTTCGGCGACGGCACGTTCTCGAACGCGCAGAGTCCGACGAAGCGCTACAGCGTCGCGGGCTCGTACAACGTGACGCTGACGGCGTACAACGGCGTCAACTCGTCGGCGGTCTCGCACACGGTCGTCGTTGCGAATTCGACTCCGGCCACTCCGCCGGTCGCCGCGAGCTTCAACTTCTCGCCGTCGAATCCGGTGAACGGGCAAACCGTCACGTTCGACGACACGACGACCGGCTCGCCGACGGCGTGGTCGTGGAGCTTCGGCGACGGCGGGACTTCGACCCTGCAGCGTCCGACGCACGCGTTCGCAAACGCGGGCACGTACACGGTGACGCTCAACACATCGAATGCAACGTCATCGAGCAGCACCACGCGCGCGATTGCCGTGACGCAGGCAACCTTCACGACGCGTACGCTCGTCTCCGCGAGTGCGCAGACGGCCGGTGTCGGCGGATCGCAGTGGCGCACCGAGCTGACGCTCTTCAACGCCGGCGGCTCCGCGTCGCTCGATCTGATCTTCATGGCCGGCGACGGCACCATGCTCACACGCACCATCTTCCTCGGCGCGAAGCAGTCGGTGACGTACGCGAATGCGCTGCTCGACATCTTCGGACTGACGTCGGGCGCCGGCGCGATCGCGATCGAAGCGACGAGCAACGCCGCACCGCCTGACATCCGCAGCTCGAGCCGCACGTTCACGAACGGTGCGCTCGGAACATACGGCCAGGCCGTTCCCGACGTGGCGACGAGCGATCTCGAGACGTCGATGTATCTCACCGCAATCGCGGCGAACGCTTCGTATCGCACGAACATCGGCATCGTCAACCGCGGCTCTGTGACGAGCAGCGTGAACATGGCGCTCTATGACGCGAACGGCACACTCATCGGCGCGGCGAATCTCTCCGTGCCGCCGAGCAGCTTTCAGCAGTCGTCGCTCGCCGCGTACTTTCCTGCGGCGGCGCAGCGATCGCTCGACGCAGCGTCGATCGTCGTGACGTCGTCGCAGCCGGGACTGGTGAGCGTTTATGCGTCGGTCATCGACAATCGCACGCAGGATCCGATCTACATTCAGGCAGCGCCGCTGCGCACGACGGGATCGGCGACGATTCCCGCGGTCGGCCGCGCGGCCGGAGTGAACGGAACGTTCTGGCGCAGCGATGTGACCCTGTACAACCCGACCGGCGCGACGAAGACGGTGTCGATGCGATTCCTCATCGCCGGCGCCGACAATCGCGGCGCCGCTTCGCAGAATGTGGCGCTCGGTGCGGGACAGACGCTCGTCCTCGCCGACGTCGCCTCGCGATTCCTCGGCACCGCGAACAGCAACGGCGCGCTCGAGCTGTCGTGGCTCGGAACGGCGCCGGTCATCGCGAGCCGCACGTACACGACCGACGGCACCGGCGGCACGTTCGGCCAGTCGATCGATCCTGTTGCGGCATACGGCAGCACGCAGTACGTGCCGGGTCTGCGCAACGATGCGTCGTTCCGCACGAACGCGGGCTTCGTCAACACCAGCGATCAGACGATCGGCGTCACGCTCTCGCTCATCTCCGCGAGCGGCGCGACGATCGCGAACGGCTTCGTCGCGTTGCCGCCGAAGTCGCAGGGCCAGTACGGACTCGGCTCGCTTTTCCCCGGCGTCAACGTCAACAACCTCGGCAACGTCACGCTGCAGGCGCACACGGACAACGGAGCAGTGTTGTTCGCGTTCGGATCGATCGTCGACAACGTGAGCGGCGATCCGGTGTTCTTCGGCGGGAAGTGAACAGGCTAGCGGGAGGCGGCTGGCGGGACAGCGCGTAACTGTCCCGCTGGCCGCTTCCCGCCGGCCTTTACGCGATCGAGTTGAGGATCTCGTCGATCGTCGTGCGCCGGCAGGTGTACATCGGCGTGTCGCGCGCGGTGAACTTCGATGACTCGGTCTCGCGGAGCTCTTGCACGAGGTCGAGGAACTCGGCCGCCGAATCGGCTTCGAACGCGACGACGAAATCCTGATCGTCGAGGCCGAACGAGTACGTCGTGTTGATCTTCACGCGCGGGTACTTGTGGCCGATGGCGATGTGCTCGTTCATGATCCGCTGCCGTTCGCTCATCGGAAGCAGGTACCAGTCGCGCGTCTTCACGAACGGGTAGACGAAGAGGTACGGCTTCTTTCCGGGGACGATCTTCAGCCGTCTTCCTTCCTGTGCCTCGTGTACGTGCTCGTCGACGTATTGCGAGTGCTTCGTCATCGAGAGATAGGAAAGCGGGATGTCCAGCCAGCGGCCGAGGAGTGATTTATTGATGTCGGCGATCATGGTCTGGAAGGGATCGACGTCGTAGCCGATGCGCCAGAGCATGAAGTCGACGCCGGCCTTGAGGCCGATCGTCGAGTAGGGAAGGATCATCATCGGACCGGTGTAGCGGCGGACGATCTCGGCGAACTCGCGCTTCGCTTCGTCCTTGACTTCTGCGCTCTCTTTGCGGAAGGAGCGGTCGACTCGGAAGAACATGAAATTGACGAATTGGCGCTGGAGCGGAGTCTCTGCGCGGGGGGCTTGCTCTGGGGCGGAAACTGTGGTTGTCATGGCCGCGCGATTGTAGCGTTTTACGGCTGGGGGGTGTGGAAAGTGCGAATCGCGTTTGTCAAGTGCACAAAAAGCCGTGCAATGGATGAGCTAATTCGGGCTTAACGCGCATGGATACAGCGAGTTAGCTCTTTTCGCACACCGAATTGTGCAAATTGCTCGAAAGGGCGGTTTTTTGGCGAGTTTTAACGTTTTTCACAGGGTTTTCCGCAGCGTTTTCCACACATTCTGTGTAAAGGCGTGATTGCCCTCACGAAGGAGGCGCGGATCATCGCCGGTAAAGTCCACGATCGTCGAAGGTTCTCCTGAAAAAAGGCCTCGATCGACGACTCCATCGATTTCCATTTCGAACCGATCGGGAGTTGTAATCGGCGCTTCGCCGCTGCGATTTGCGCTCGTTGAAGCGAGCGGGCCAGTGCGATTCGCAAGCTCGCGCAGCCACACGAGATCGGGAACGCGCACGGCGAGCGATGACGCGCCGCGGCTCGCGGCGACCGGACGCGAAAGCGGCAGGATGGCAGTCAGCGGAGCAGGCCAGAGGGCGTCGAGTTGCGTGCGGAGATCCGGCGTGAATGAAATTCCGGCGTTCATCAGTTGCTCGATCGATGCGGCGACGACGACGAACGGCTTGCCGTCGTCGCGGCCTTTCACGTTCGCCAAACGCGCGATCGCCGCTTCGTCATCGGCGAGCGCGTGCAGGCCGTAGATCGTATCGGTGGGGAGGAGCACGACGCCGCCGCCGCGGAGGAGCGCGGCGATTTCGTCGAGATCAGCGGCGGCTGGGGCTGCGTCGATCCGCCACCGTCGCATGCTGTCCCTTTCGCTCGCCGCGCGCGCCGTCGAGCAGCTCGCGCGCGTGCACGACAGCCGACTGCGTCACCTGTTCGCCGCCGAGCATGCGCGCAACTTCGGCCACGCGCGCTTCGTCGTCCTCCAACTTCCGGATGCGCGCGCGCGTGTGGCCGGCGACGTCTTCTTTCCAAACGTAGAAATGCGTCGATCCGAAGCTCGCGATCTGCGGAAGATGCGTCACGCAGATGACCTGATTGCGCGCCGCGAGGTCTTGCAGTTTTCGTCCGACCACTTCGGCCACGCGTCCGCCGATGCCGGCATCGATCTCGTCGAAGACGAGTGTCGCCGCCGCGGCGCGCGTCGAGGCTTTGAATAGCGCCGCCGCGATGGCGAGCTGAATGCGCGAAAGCTCGCCGCCGGACGCGATGCGCTGCATCGGCTTCGGCTCTTCGCCGCGATTCGGCGCGATGAGGATGTCGATGCGATCGAAGCCGTGCGGCGCGGCGTCGTCGCGCTCGCCCTTCGCCGACTCGACGACGACGCGCACCGTCGTCCGCTCCATCGCCAGGTCGTTCAGCTCCGACTGGATCGAGCGCTCGAACGATTGCGCCGCTTTCTTGCGCGCGGCGCCGAGCTTCTCCGCCGCGCGGCGATACTCCTCGAACTTCGCCTCTTCGGCGCGCGTGAGCTTGTCGACGTTCGACTCGAAGTCGCTGAGCCGCTCGTGCTCGTCCTGAATGCGGCTGAGATGATCGAGCACCGCTTCGACGGTGCCGCCGTATTTTTTCTTCAGCCGATCGATCGTGACGAGGCGGTCTTCGATCTCGTCGAGCCGTTTCGGATCGTGGCGCACGGAATCGCTCAGCGACGCGAGGGATCGAGCGATCTCCTGCAATCGATACAACACGTCCTGCAGCTCATCCGCAACCCGCTTCACCTCGGCGATGTCGCGCGAGAGCGGTTGCAGCAAATGCGCGGCGCGCGCGATCTGCGCAGTGGCCGAGCTTTCGTCTTCATCGACGAGATTGAACGCGCCATTCGACGACTCGGCGAGCTCGCGCGCGTTCGCGAGCATCGATCGCTCTTCGCGCAGCGATACTTCTTCCGACGGATCGAGCTTCGCTGCTGCGATCTCATTCAATTGATAGCTGAGCAGATCGAGCCGCAGCGTGCGATCGCGCTGCGCGTCGGTCAGCTCGCGCAGTTGTGCGTGCGAGCTCTTCCACGCGTCATACGTCGCGCGAACGGCATCGAGCGAGTGGCCGCCGAAATCATCGAGCAGCTCGCGGTACGTTTGTCCGGCGACGCGATGCTGCGACTCATGCTGTCCGTGGATCTCCAGCACCGCATCCATCGCCTCGGCCAGCTCGCGAACGGAGATCGGCGATCCATTGACGAGCACGCGCGCGCGTCCGCCCGCGGCGAGCTCGCGTTTGACGATCAGCTCGACGCCGTCGCCTGACGCTTCGACGGTGATGCCGAGGGCATCGAGGGAGTCGGCGATGTGAGCGGGGAGGTGAAAGACCGCCTCGGCGCTCATCTTCTCGGTGCCGGCGCGAATCATCTCCGAAGACCCGCGCGCGCCGCGCAGCAGCTCGAGCGAGTCGATGAGGAGCGATTTGCCCGCGCCGGTCTCGCCGGTGAGGACGTTCAGCCCCGCGCCCGGCTCGATCGCGAACTCTTCCACGATCGCGAGATTGCGCACCTTCAGATACGTGATCACGCAACGGAAGTGTAAGGCACATGCTGTGCTACTGCTGAGTGCATGAAACGACGAATCGCCGCACTCCTTTTGGTCATCGGTGTTGCCTGCAGCAAGCAGGAGACGAAGCAGGCCGTCAAGCAGACGGTGCACAAGGTCACGGACGCGATTTCAGTCCCGTACGACAACAAGCGCGACGACGCCGCCGCGCGCGAAAGGGAGCGCCTCGATCAGCAATATCGCCAGCTCGAGTCGTTCCGCATTCAGCAGGAGCAGGCGCAACAAGCACAGCAGCAAGCGCAGCAACAGGCGCAGGCTGAAGCGGCGAAGCCGCCCGCGTCATTCCACTTTGTCACGGGACAAAAGGAGACGTTCAAAGGCGTCACGGCGCAGCAGATCAACGAGTCGGCGGTGAACGCTCCGATCAGCGGCGACATGAAGGGACCGTCCGTGCTGCGCGCGCAGGTGTATCTCGATCGCATTCACTATTCGATCGGAACGATCGACGGACGGTGGGGCCGCAACTCAGGCATCGCCGTGTGGTGGTATCAGCGCGCGCGCGGCATCGCGCCGACCGGCGATCTCGATCAAACGACATTCGCGAAACTCGCGGCCGACGCGCAATACGCCGAAGTCGTGCAGCAGTACACCGTCACCGACGACGATCTGAAAGGGCCGTTCGTCAGCATCCCCGAGGATGTTTACGAGAAATCGCATCTGAAGTGTCTTTGCTACGAGTCGGTGAAGGAGAAGCTCGCCGAGAAGTTCCACGTCGATCAGGATTTTCTGGACGTGCTCAATCCCGATGTGAAGTTCGGCGATCTCCAGCCCGGCGTGACGATCGTCGTTCCGAACGCGCGGCCTCCGCTCGTGGCGGATCAGAAAGACTTCGCGAAGGTCGTGATCTCGATCGCGGGCAATTCGTTCAACGCGTGGGACGCGAACGGCAATCTGGTCTTCCACTCGCCGACGACGCTCGGCGCCGGCTACGATCCGTCGCCGAGTGAAACGCTGCACGTCGTGAAGATCACGCGCGATCCGCACTTTCACTACGACCCGACGCTGTACCACGAAGTGCCGGACAGCGATCCCGACGCGATGCTCGCGCCCGGTCCCAACTCGCCGGTCGGCATCGTGTGGATTGCGCTCAGCAAGGAGCACTACGGCGTTCACGGCAATCCCGATCCGGAGTCGATCGGCTATTCGTCATCGCACGGATGCGTGAGGTTGACGAATTGGGACGCGGACGAAGTCGCGCATCGCATCAGCGAAGGAACGCAGGTGTCGTTCGTCGATACGCGCGCGAAGGGGATGCCGGAGGTGGCGAAGAAGTGATCGGGTGACCAGGTTGCCGAGTTGCCAGGCAACTTGGCCACCTTCCAACTAGGCAACCGCTTCTCTCAACGCGTCCGTCGAGATGCCCGGATTCTTCAAGTTGCCGAGAAGCGTCAACGACAACGAATCCGGATCCACGATCGTTCGCGCGACGCTCACGATGTCCTCGAGCGTCACGGCGTCGATGTGGGCGATGATCTCGTCGGGCGTGTACTGGCGGCCGAAGTAATACTCCTGGCGCGCGATGCCGGACATTCGGCTCACCGTCGACTCGAGCGACAGCAGGATCGATCCCTTCAGATGCAGCTTCGCGAACGCGAGCTCGTCGGCCGTCACCCCGTCACGCTTGATGTTGCGCATGTCTTCGAGTGTGAGTGCGAGGACGCGTTTCAGATTCTTCGGAACGCATGCGGCGTAGACGGCTTCGTATCCGCCGTGCAGATATCCGTTGTGATACGACATCACGGTGTAGACGAGGCCCTCTTTCTCGCGGATGCGCTGGAAGAGGCGTGACGACATGCCGCCGCCGAGGATGGTGTTGAAGATCGCGGCGGCATAGCGTTCGTGACCTTGCTGCGGAAATCCGCGCGAGCCGAGGCAGATGTGGACCTGCTCGAGCTCGCGCTTCTCGCGAAGGATCACGTGTTGATTCGGCAGCGGCGCCGTCCACTCGCGCCGCAGCGGCGGCGCGCTCTCGGGCGGGAAGTGGCGTTCGAGCGTCGGGACGATTTGCTCGAGACGAACGTTGCCGGACGCGACAAAGATCACGTTCGCGGGATGGAACGTCTCACGATAGTGCGCGACGATCTGCTCTCGTCGCAGCCGGTTCACCGTTTCCTCGGTGCCGAGGATCGGGCGGCCGAGCGGATGATCCTGCCAGAACGACTCGACGAAGATCTCGTGCACGAGATCGTCCGGCGTGTCCTCGACCATCTTGATCTCTTCGAGGATGACCGAGCGCTCCGACTCGAGATCGTCGGCGGAGAGGTTCGGCGAGACGACGATGTCGGTGAGGAGATCGAGTGCCGTGGCGACCTGCTCGTCGAGCACATGCGCGTAGAACGACGTGTACTCCTTGCCGGTGAATGCGTCGACGTCGCCGCCGAGGATGTCGATGACTTGCGCGATGTCGCTCGTTGAACGCTTCGCGGTTCCCTTGAACACGAGGTGCTCGAGAAAGTGCGACGCGCCGCCGTGCTCTTCCGACTCGACGGCCGAGCCGCTGCGAAGGTAGTAGCCGAGGGCGACGGAGCGGACGTAGGGAAGCGTCTCGACGAGAATCGTCAAGCCGGACGGCAACACGTGTCGTGCGACAGTGGGAGTGATAGCCATGCGTGGGTTGATTCTACTTGTACGGCGAGGGACGGATGTGATTCGTCACTTCCTGATTCAGCTCGTAGACGGTGAAGAACCACTCCTCGTAGTTTTCCGATTGACCGATCTTCAGCATCGCCTTGCCGGTCAGCGGGGGGCGAACGCCGATGAATGGGCCTTTGTAATCCTTCGGCGAGGCTGCGGAGTTGAACGGCGAGCTCGATACGGGCGTGCCGCCGCTCGTTGACGAAGTCGAAGTCGTCGACGTCGTGCTCGTGGTGCTCGGTGGAGGAACCGGCGGTGTCTGCTGCGTGTACGCGCCGGGCGGGATGAGAACCCAATCCATCTTGCCGGTGAGCGGATCGAGCATTTCGCCGGTCGGACCGCGCATGATGCGCGGCAGCCGCGCTTCTTTCATCTGATCGAGGCTCGTCGGAAATCCGCCGCCGTGATGCGCCTGCCATTCGTGAATGGCGCGCGCGTACTGACGCATGACGAAGATCGTCTGTCGCTCGCGATCGCGCTGCATCAGCTTCGACCACTGCGTCGGGACTGTGTAAGCGAGGAAGACCAGGATGATCGTGAGGATGACGATCAGGCCGGCGAGCGTAAAACCGGCTTGCGTGGAGGACAGGCGCCCCGCCTGTCCGGACAGGCGAGGGCGCCTGTCCTCCACTGGACTACAGATCCCCATAATTCACATGATCAAGCGTCTGCCCGACGGCTTTGCTCTTCACGTCGAAGATCCCGGGACCCTGGTTGGCGTTTTCGGGATTCGTGTCGGCCATCTCGTCGGGGTTCGCCGGGTTGTCCTGGACCTGGTCCCAGTCCGCAGCCTTGGTGATCGGATCCGCTGGGATCTTGCGCAGGTAGTCGGGGACAAGCTCGTTGAGATCGTGCGGGTAGCGCTGCTTGTCGGCGTAGAAGTTGTCGATGGCCTTGCGCATCTGCGTGAGGTCGTCGCGCAGCGCGGTCTCCTGCGCCTTGCGCTGGGCGTTCTTCACGTTGACGACGGCGATCGCGGCGAGGATGCCGATGATCGTCACGACGACGATCAGCTCGATCAGGGTGAAGCCGCGCTGGTTCTTCTTCTTCATGAGGTCACCACTCGTTGTAATGGGTCTTGCCGTCGAGGGCCGTGGCTCTCGACTTGGAGTGAACGTCGAAGACGTTGTCGCCGCATCCATCCTGCTTGTCCGGATCATCGCTCGTGCAGAGCTCAGTCCACTCGTTCTTTCCGGTCATCGGATCGACGAGATCGCGATCGCGCAGCAGGCGGATCTTCTGCCCGTCGATCAGCTCGATCGGCTTCGTCAGATCTTCGAGCTTCTTCGGATACTCGCCCTGGCCGATCGAGATCGGATCCTTGATGCGGTTTCCGACGCGAAGGTCATGGTAGTAATCGATGGCGTCGGTGAGCTTGCGCAGATGCTCGCGCAGCTCGATCTCCTTCTGGCGGCGAAATCCGAAGCGCGCGACGGGCAGCGCAATCGCCGAGAGGACGGTGATGATCGCGCAGACCGTGATCAGCTCCGCGATCGTGAAGCCGCGATTGTTCACTCCACCTTGGCCTTTCCACCAGCGACAGCGGACATCACTTCGACACCCTTCACGTCCTTGAACGCGGGGTTCTCCATCACGAGATACGTTTCCCCGACGAGACCGCCGCGAATGCGCAAGCCGACGACTTCACCACCGCTCGAGAAGACGAGCGGCTTGCCGTCGGACGACG
>Ga0207687_10000278_pt1 | contig 35019 bp, 31 predicted proteins | sample KBSM54metaG_FD_184399 | JGI IMG/M metagenome (GOLD analysis project Ga0207687, IMG submission 184399) | Miscanthus rhizosphere microbial communities from Kellogg Biological Station, Michigan, USA - KBS M5-4 metaG (SPAdes) (version 2) | ecosystem: Host-associated > Plants > Roots > Rhizosphere >...
CATGTCGCCCTGATAGTCGACGCCTTCCGCGTACATGCCGCCGGAGACGGCCATGATGAGATTCCCGCCGCGCGCCGATCGCGTGCGCAGGATGTCGAGGAACGCGTTGCGCTCGTAGTCGGTCATGTCGGTGCGCTGCACGAGCGTGTTCTTGTGCATCGACGGCATGCGCTCCGCGACTTCGCGCAAAAACGCGTAGCTCGGGAAGAGCGCGAGGAAGTTTCCTTCGTTCGCTTCCGCGATCTCCGCGACGGTGACGGCGATGCGGTCGTAGTGATTCGCGCGTTGCTTGTACGTCGTCTCCACGTCGGCGACGATGACGATCTTGCGGTTGTCGCGCGGGAACGGAGAGGGAAGCGAGAGCTCGGTCGTGCGATCGTCGGGAAAGCCGAGGGTCTTGCGATAGAACTCGAACGGTTCGAGGGTTGCGGAGAGCGCGATCGTGGCGTGCGCGGAGTCGAAGATCCTGCCGAGGAATCGCGAGGGATCCTTGCAGAAGATTTTCAATTTGTAGCCGTCATTCGTCTTCTCGATGATCGGCGCCAGATCCTCGGATTCTTCACCGAGTAGATTCGCGAACTTCATCAACTTGAAGTAGAAGTCGATCAGCGGATCGTCTTCCTCGACGATGCGGTTCTCGATCTTCCACCCGATGTAGGCGATCACAATGCGCTCCCACTCGGTGCGCTGCTCGATGAAGAGATCGCGGTCGGGCTCGCAAAGTGCCTGCTTCGAATCGTCTTCCAGCGATTCCCCGAGCACGTGCATGTGGTCGCGCAGCAGTTCGATCAGCTCTTCCCATCCGTCGATCCAGCAATTGCGGCCGCGGAGATGGCGCGTGATGTCGTCGAACGATTTCTCGCTGATCTCCGGGGAGTAGTACGAGCGGCCGCGGTCGACGAGGTTGTGCGCTTCGTCGACGATGAGCACGCAGTCGCCGTAGTCGCTCTCCTGCTGGTAGGCCTTGAGACCGACGTACGGATCGAAGATGTAGTTGTAGTCGCAGACGATGACGTCGGCCTGCTCGATCAGCTCGAGCGAGACTTCGAAAGGACAGACTTCCGTCGACTTCGACATCTCGAACGTGATGTCGGGATCGAAGTACGACATCTCGGTCGTGATGCGGTTGAGCAATCCGCTGCGATCCATCTTTTCGGAGTAGCGCGCCGCGTACGGACAGAAGTCTTCGTGGCAGATCATCTCCGTGTGCGCGCACATCTTCTGTTTCGCGCGAATGCGAAGAACGCGAAACGCGCCGTCGTTCAGCATCGCCAGCGCCTTCACGGCCGCGTCCTGCTGCAACGTCTTCGATGTCAGAAAGAAGAGCTTTTTCCCAGCGCGCAGCGACTCGCGCACCGCCGGATAGAGCGCCGCGATCGTCTTGCCGATGCCGGTCGGGGCGGAGACGAGCAACGCTTCGCGCTCGTGCACCGCGCGCGCGACGGCGTCGATGATCTCGTCCTGATGCGGACGGATGGCGTCGTACGGAAACGTCAGCGATTCGGCGAATGCTTTCTTCGCCTCGATCAGCGCGCCGTCGGATTCGATCTGCTCGACGAGCGCGTCGAGGCTCGCCTCGAGCGTGCTCGTGACGGAGCGACGATCGAATTCGGCGTCGATGACTTTCGTGTCGCCGGAGATGAGATCGATGAGCACCAGCTGCGGCGAGAATTCGAAGTCGTCGAACTCCGGCTGCGACGAAAGGAACAGCGCGTAGAGCAGCAGCTGATAGAGATGCCGGTGGAGTTTGTCCGATCGTTGCAGCGCCTCGAGCTCGAGGTCGAAGTGAATCGACTTCACTTCCTCGATCGTGACGCGCTTCTCGGCTCGATCGATCGACAGTCCATCGACGCGGCCGGTGACGGTGACGTTCCACCCCCGGCACTCCGTCCGATGAACGACATGCACTTCGGCTCGATAGTTCGGGTCTTCGTTCGCGCGCACTTCCGCGCGGCGAGAGTGGATGTCCTGCCCCAGCCACATCCGCCGGAAGCCGTCGCCGCGCTCCACGCCGATCCGGCGATAGGTATTTTCGTAGACGAGGTCACCGACGGAGCAGATGAGGGACCGCGCTTCGCGATCGATGCGCATCGAGAATGATGGTAGCCGATCAGCGCGATTGTTTTGCGAATACCGCCGCGAGCGCGCGATCGAACGTTTGGATCAAGTGCGCGAGGAGCCGCGATCGCGCGACTCGCTGATGACGCGCAGAACCGAGTCGATCAGGCTGAAGAAAAGCGCCACAGACATCCTCCGCGAAGATAGATGCGTTCAGTCGATTCTGCGCTGACGCTACAACTTCTCCACCACGTCCCCCAGCACGAACGTTTCATACGCCGTGCTGCGGAACGTCCCCAGCGGCACGGCGTCGGATGACGTGTGCTCGCTGAGGCGGTGGTACATGTCCTTTACGCTCGCCTTGCGCGACGCCAGCATGTCCGTCGTCAGGTCGCCTTTCAGGGAAAACAGGCGGACGAAGTCGTTGCAGGGCATGCGGAGTGGGCGGACCAGGTCGTCCGACGTCGGGTCCCATTCGCCGATGAGCACTTCGTCGTCGCCGTTCGGATTCGGCGGGACGCAGATCACCAGCTCGGGCTCGACGAGGCGCTCGCTCGTTGTCGTGTCGTGCACCTCGCTGCGCTGTGTGCCGCGTGAACCGACGGCGGCCGCGTCGTCGTCGCGCTCGAGATGGAACTCCTGGCGCAGCAGCGCGGCTAGGGACTCGCCGGGATCGAGCGCGGTGGCTTCGAGCACTTCGCCCGGCGCGAACGGCGCGATCTCGCCGATCTCGACGTTGTCGAGTCCTTTCAGCGAGACCATACCGAGGATGCGGATGCCGGCGTATTCGATGCCGGTGAGCGCGGGACTGAATCCGATGTAGCTGCCCCACGGCGCGCGCAGCCTGAACAGCTTCTGTCCCTCGGACATCAGCTCGAGCGACAGCTCCTGCAGGAACGCAAACGACGCCACGATCCCTTCATTGATCATGTGGCCGTTCGCATTGATGTATGCGTAGTACTCGCGCGAGTGCTGCGTCTTGTCGACCGTGTCCACACCGCGCGCGAGCGGCGCGAAGAACTGCTGCACGCTCTGTTGATCGTAGCCGTGCGCGATGAGGAAGGAGGCCAGCTCGTCGATCTCCTTCGTCGCCTTGCCTGTCGTGAGTCGCGACAGCTCGACGATGCCGGGACCGTAGAACTCCGTGATTTTTTCCGAACCGCCGCCGGTCGCCTTCATCGGCAGCAATCGGTAGTAACCGTAGTTGACGGCGATGCGCAGTCCTTTGTTGAACGCGAATCCCTTGCGCCGCATCTCCGCGTAGAAACGCTGGATCTCGACGGCGGCGCGCACGAGCCGCAGCGCGCGGCGCGTCGTGTAGAAGGCGCCGTCGCCGAGGAACTTTTCGAACACGAGGCTTTGCCGCTCGGCGATCGAGTCGAGCTTGCGTTGGAAGAGCACCATCTGGCGATACGAGCTGACTTCGCTCTTCTGTCCGCCGCGGCGAAGATTGCCGAGCGTTTCGGAGAACGCGGAGATGTCGTAGATCAAGCCGAAGCGATGCACCATCGGATCGACGACGCCGGGACGTCCGAAGTCGAGCGGCCGCGTCGATCGCGAATACGAAGCGCCGCTGCGTCGATCGGAGGAAATGATCTGGCCGTCGGGCGCCGTCGACATCCACACGATTCCGCGGCGCAGTTGATTGAGCACCGCGAACTCGCGCAGCCGCCGCGCGATCAATTGAAACTGCTCGCGGTCTTCGCGATTGACCGCGTTCAACACCTGCGGCGTTTCGAAGAGCACCGATTGGAATCGGCCGTCGAGGAGAAGCGAGAGCGTGATGCCTTGATCGGGATTCACGCCGAACACCGGCAGCGCGGCGCGGAACGTCTTGTCGCGATTGAGCAGATCGATCGCGATCTCCCGCAGGCGCTCCATCGCGTCGCGAAATTGCTGGAAGTCGCGGCGTAAATGTCCGGTGATGAACGATCGCAGCTCCCGCAAATCCGGTCCGATGAACTCCTCGGTGAAGATCAGAACGTCGTCCTGCAGCAGACGGAAGAACTGAAGTCCGCGCTGCTCTTCGCCGTCGAGCACGTTCGCGGCGCGCGCGGCGAGCTGCGTCATCTGCTCGCGCGTCTCCGCCGCCCATCGCGAGAAGACGCGGTACTTCAGCGAATCGCCCTGCGTGCGTCCGGCTTGCGAGTCGATCGCGCTGACGCGGCGCGGCATCGCGCAAAACTGTTTCGCCAGATCGAACGAGTGGGCGAGCCAGAAGATGGCGTGATAGTCGTTGAGGAGGTTCGACATCATCGCGTTCTCGGCCGCCTTCATGAGTAGCGCGAGATACGAGGTGAACGACGCCTGCGCCTTTTCCTTCGACGTCTGATCGCGGCGGAGCTGCCACGTCGTCTCGTCGGTGAGCCAGCGATCGAGGCGGACATCGAGGTCCTTCATCGTCTGCGACTCGGCGACGGGGAAGCCGAGGGTGGCGGCCTGAGTCTCGTCGGCAGGGAAGATGCGGTAAGGCTCGGGCAGCAGTTTGGCGGTGCGGGGGAAGATTTCGTCGAGCGAACGTTCGATTTCCGGCGTCACGAGAAACGTGGCGGAATCCGGGCGTCCGGCAAGGTAAGACGCGATGATATTGGGCATCGAGCGGGCGGCAAGTATAGCGCGGTGCGAGTGCTAAACTCGGCGTCGATGCCCGCCACCGCCGAGACCTCCACTTGCCCGCGCTGCAACGGATCGGGATGGATTCCCGTGCCCGGCGACACGCTGCGCGTCGAGCCGTGCGGATGTCAGGGCGATCTGCGCCGCCGGCAGCGGGTCGCGAGTGCGAACATCCCGAAGCGTTACTCGCATTGCACGCTCGACACGTTCAAAGAAAAGTCGCCGATGCTGAAGAACGCGAAGGCGCGCGTGCAGGAGTTCGTCGATCTGTGGCCTGCGGCCGATGAAGGACGCGGACTCTTGATGATGGGACCGTGCGGCGCGGGGAAGACGCATCTCGCCGTCGCGGCGCTGATCGAGATCGTGAACAGCGGCAAGCCCGGGCGCGTGCTCTTCTGCAATTTCCAGGATCTGATTCAGGAGATTCAGGCGTCATTCGACTCGGATGAAGTGCCGAGCAAGTCGGAGATCCTTCGCCCGCTGCTCGAATGCGATCTCCTCGTGCTCGACGAACTGGGATCGCAGAAGCCGACGACGTTCGTGCAGGACATTCTTTATTACGTGATCAACAGCCGCTACAACGAAGAGCGCACGACGATCTTCACGACGAACTACACCGACGCGGCTCCTGATTCGAAGGACGAGCCGCTCGCCGCGCGCATCGGCACGCGGCTGCGAAGCCGGCTGTACGAGATGACGTCGCTCGTGCCGTTCACGGGAGCGTCGGATTACCGGCGTCAGGTCATTTGAAGCGCCCTGTCACCGACGTCATCCGCCGCGGGTTCGAAAACGCGCTCGCGAACTGGCCGCTGCTGCTCTTCCGTTTCGGCGAGGCGGTGCTCTTCGCGATTCTCGCGGTCGGCTCAGTGATCGCGATCATCGTTCCCGTCGCCGTCTCCGCGGGCCTCTCGAAATACAGCCCGGCGAATTATTCGGACCTCAACGACGCACTTCTCGGATTTCTCCACGCGTACGGCACGCTGCTTTTGTACGTCTTCGTTTTGATCACGGTGATGGGATTCGTCTTCATCGCCGTGCACTCGTTCGTCGTCGGCGGAATGGCGCGGATTCTTGTCGACGCCGAGCGCAGCGCCGCGCCGAGCGGTCCGCGCGAACGCTTTCGCCGCTTCAACATCGATCGCTGGCTCGAAGGCGGACGCGAAACCTGGTGGCCGATTTTCTGGATCTACAACATCGCGTACGGCGTCGCGGCGTTGGTCGTATGCATCCCGATCATGCTGTTCTCCACGATCGCGATCGCGGCGATTCTGCGCGAGTTCCCGCCGGTGGCCGTCGGCGCGGGTTGCATCGGATTGCCGCTCGTCATCTTTCTCGCGTTCGCGACGAGCATCCTCGCCGCGGTCTGGTCGCAGAAGGCGATCGTCGTTTGCGTCGAGCAGCGCCGAGGGGCGAATGACTCGTTGCGCGTCGGCTGGCGCGAAGCGCGCGCGGACATGAGCCGCCACTTCGCCGTCGCGTTCATCATGTTCGTGATTGCGATCGGCGGCAGCGGCGTGATCAGCATGTTCTCGCTGATGTTCAGCGTTCCGTCGATGCCGCATGGCGGCGGCCCAAACGCGATGATCGCCCTCGTGCTGTTGCCGGCGCGGCTCATCGTTACCGCGATCAGCAGCTTGTTCAGCAGCGCGGTCGCGCTGTGGTCGCTCGCTTCGTTCGCCGCGCTTTCGGAGAAGAAGTGACTTCATTCGAGCCGTTCTTCTCGCGCGACGCGAACGCGTTTCGCCCGTCGGCGATTCGCGCATTCGCGAAGCTGGTCAACGATCCGAGGGTCATTTCGTTCGCGGGCGGCTCGCCCAATCCCGACACGTTCCCCGCCGAGCGCATCGGAGTCATCGCGGAGAAAGTGATTCGCGAGCGCCGCAACGTCGCGCTGCAGTACGGACCGACGCGCGGATTACCGCGGTTGTGCGAATTCATCGCGAACCTCTGCCGGTCGCGCACGATCGAATGCACCGCAGACGACGTGATCGTCACGACCGGATCGCAGCAGGCGCTCGACCTCGTCGCGCACACGCTGCTCGATCCGGGCGACGTCGTTCTCGTTGAGCTGCCGACGTACATCGGCGGCACGTCGTCGTTCTTTGCGCGCAGCGCGAAGGTCGTCGGCGTTGCGCAGGATGACGACGGCATCGTCCCCGAGTCGCTCGCCGAAGTCGCCGCGCGTGTGAAGCCGAAGCTGCTCTACACGATCGCGAATTTTCAGAATCCGTCGGGACGATTGATGACGCAACCGCGCCGCGATCGCGTGATGGAGATCGCGCGCGAGCACGACTTCCTCGTGATCGAAGACGACCCGTACGGTGAGCTCGTCTACGTCGAGAACGCCGACACGACTCCGCTCAAGTCACGCGATCGCGACTCCCGCGTCATCTACCTCGGCTCCTTCTCCAAAGTCCTCGCGCCCGGTTTGCGATGCGGCTTCATCGTCGCGTCGCCGGCGCTTCAGCAGCGCATCGAGATCGCGAAGCAAGCCGCCGACTTGTGCTCCGGCATGCTCGATCAGTCGATCGTCGACGAGTTCTGCGCCGCCGGCGAGCTCGCGCCGCAAATCGAGAAGGTGCGCGACTTCTATCGCGGCAAACGCGCCACGTTGCTCGACGCGCTCGAACAACATTTCGCGACGAAGGCGAAGTGGACGCACGCCGACGGCGGTCTGTTCACGTTCTTGACGTTCAACGACGTCGACATCGACACCTCAACGCGCGTCGAAGAAGCGGTGAAGCGCGGCGTCGCCTTCATACCCGGTGCGCCGTTCTTCGTCGATGGCAGCGGCCGCAACACGATGCGACTGACGTTCGCGAAAGAGTCGGACGAACGGATGCGCGACGGCGTCGCGAAGCTCGCGAGCGTTTTCTAGAACGCCTGTCCGCTGCCGAACGTGATCAGCAACCCGCGACGCTCGCGCGGATCGCGATTGAGCGCGTAGCCGACGTCGATGCGCAGCAGGTTTTTCGGCGTGCGCGGAAGTCCGATACGGAGCCCGATGCCGACGTCCGTCTTCAGCGCGAGGAGATTGCCGCGGCTCGTGGCGTTGCCGGTGTCGATGAACGCGACGATGCCGGGCGACGCGAGCTGTGCGATCTCGCGGCCGAGGTAGAGACGATGCTCGAAGTTGGCGATGAAGGCGCGATTGCCCGCGAAGCTGTGAAGGCGATACGCGCGCAAACCGGTCATGCCGTCGGCGAAGAACTGCAGCTCGGGATCGAGACGCCAGCCGCGATTGACGACGACGCGCGCGACGGTCGCCTGCGGATGATTCGTGTCGAAGCGATGCACGTACGTCGCGCTCGCGGAGACGATCGTGTTCTGCGGCCCGCCGTCGAATCGCGACTCCATCGCGATCACCGGCATCACGAACGACGACTCGTCGAGGCGTTTGCCGTCGGCCGCGGCGATGCGCGCGTAAGCGCTGTTCGTCTTCGCGCCGATCGCGCGCGGCGATACCGCAGTTTCGAGCGAGAGCTGGCGGCCGAGGTTGAAGTCCTCGTAGCGGAGGTCCTTGTTGACGAAGTTCAGCTTGATGAAGTCGTTGTCGACGTGGTCGTAGCGCGCGAAGACATATCGATACTCGTGCTGCGGCAGCGTGTCGAAGGTGTCGTTGACGAAGCGCACGCCGCCGGTGAATCGATTCGCGACGTCGTCGTTCGGATTCACGGCCAGACCGTAGCTCGCGGTGAGCAGGTGATGGGTGTGACGGAATCGCGCAACGGTGAGTCCCTGGTCGAATAGGCGGTCGTTCTGGCGATATCCGATGAATGAAAAGTCGGCGGACCACGGCGTCGAGAACGAATAGAACGGGCGGCGAACCTGAATGCGTTGATCGTTGCCGTCGGACGTCGAGCCGTACGCGAGATGGGCGCTCCAGAACTGCGCGTTGAGCGCGGGATCCTGGTAGTCGATGCCGGCGCGCGTGCGATCGACGCTCTTGTCCCATTGCACCGAGACTTCTTTGCCGAGGCCGAGGAGATTGGTGTCGGTGATGTTGGCGCCGTAGGTCGTCTCGCCGCCTTTGTTGCCGGCGTTCGTCTCCGGCGCGATCGACCACGCGTCCTGCGTCGTCACCGTGATGTCGACGACGCCGTCGTGCGGCTCCGACGCCGTCACGCTCGCGGACTTGATGAAATGCAGCGCGCGGAGATTCCGCTCCGTCTCCGCGAGGCGCTCCGGACGATAGACGTCGCCTTCGCGAAAGAGAACGAACTTGCGGATGATCGACGGCCGCGTCTCGATGTGCAGCTTGTCCGCGAGCCGGTAAAACGCGCCGTGTCCCGCCTCGGCGTCCGAGTAGACGTCAAGGGGATTGATGATGACTTTTCCGACCCGGGTCTCAGCGAGGAGGAAGGGAGAGAGAGCAACGGCGACGATGAGGGAGATGAATTTCAAATGTGAACTCAGAGTAGCAAACTTCTTTGTTATCCTTTCCGCATCATCACCACATCGGAGGCCAATCCCTTGGACGGACATCGCGGCGGCTGGATCGAGATCATCGCCGGAGGCATGTTCTCCGGAAAAAGCGAGGAGCTGATCCGTCGCTTGCGCCGCGCGCTTCTGGCGCGCCAACGCGTACAGGTTTTCAAGCCAGTGCTCGACGACCGCTTCAGCGTCGACGAAGTCGTTTCGCGCGACGATCGCCGTCTCAAAGCGACGCCGGTGCGGACGAGTGCGGAGATGCTCGCGCGCATCGAGATCGGCGCCCAGGTCGTCGGCATCGACGAGGTGCAGTTCTTCGACGACGGTGTCGTCGAGGTCTGCATGCAGCTCGCCGACGCCGGCATTCGCGTCATCGCGGCTGGACTCGATCAGGATTACATGCGGCGTCCGTTCGGCCCGATGCCGGCGCTGCTCGCGGTCGCCGAAGACGTGTCGAAGATGCACGCCGTCTGCGTGCGTTGCCGCGGCGCGGCGCACTACTCGCAGCGCGTCGCGGGCGGAGACTCGCAGGTGGAAGTTGGCGACTCGTCGTACGAAGCGCGATGCCGTCCGTGCTATGAGCTTTACAAAGCGGAAATGGCTGCCGCCGAGGAGCCGGCGGTGCAGTTGACGATGCCGCAGCCGCAGCCGGTCGTCTGACACTCTTTGTCAGCTCGGTGACATAAACGCGTCACTCAGGAGTGACGGCGGGGTCGTAATCGGGTCATAAGTTACTGATCGATATCGTTTTATCGCACGGTCACTCTTGGTATCTCGTTTGCCGAACGTCACTCGGGTTCCAGGAGGCAGGATGGGTAGGCGAATACAGCGAGGCTTTACCCTCATCGAGCTGCTGATCGTCGTCGCGATCATCGGCATTCTTGCGGCAATCGCGATCCCGAATCTCATCAACGCCCTTCAGCGTGCGAAGCAGAAACGTACGATGGTCAACATCCGCAATCTCGCCACGGCGTGGGAAGCGCGCGCCGGAGATCTCTCGAAATACAACGCTGCCGGAGTCGCCGGCGCATCGGTTCCCATCCCGCTCACGACTCTCGCGGCGGAGCTCGCGCCGACGTACATCCGAACGGTGCCGGTCACGGACGGATGGGATCGCGACATCAACTGCTTCGCCGAGTTCGCATGGGGTGACACGGCGAACGTCGCGAAGGGCTACGCGATCGAATCGTCGGGACGTGACGGCATATACGAGACGTCGCCGGTGAATGGTTCGTTCACGGATTTCGACTGCGACATCATTTACGCGAACGGGCAATTCGTCACGTTCCCGATCGGATCAGGCGGGTAGGCTGTCTATACTCGCGCCGTGCGCCGTGCGCTGATCGTCGCGATTCTTCTCGTCATCGTTGCGCCGTTCGAATGCCGCCGTGCGGGCGGCGTCGACGAAGATCCGCGGGATGCCGAGGCGCAGAAGAACTTCGTCGAGTATCTGAAAATCGATACTTCGAATCCGCCAGGCAACGAAGGCAACGGCGCGGTGTATCTGCAACGCCTCCTCTTGAAAGAAGGCATCCGCGCCGAGCTCCTCGGCACCGACGTCCATCGATTCTCTGTCTACGCGCGATTGGAGTCGGGGACGAAAGAGAAGGCGCTGCTCCTTCTGAATCACATCGACGTCGTTCCCGTCGTCGCGAACGAATGGACGAAGCCACCGTTCGGTGGAGCGGTCGACGGCGGTTACATCTGGGGGCGCGGCGCGCTCGACATGAAGTCCGTCGGCGTCGCTCAGCTGATGGCGCTCATCGACTTGAAGCGCCGCAACGTTCCGCTCACGCGTGACGTGATCTTCGTCGGCGTCGCCGACGAAGAGATGGGCGGGAAGAACGGCATGGAGAAGCTGCTCGCGCTTTTTCCGGAGCGCTTCGCGAACGTCGGCTATGTGATCAACGAAGGCGGCTTCAACGAGACCATCGTCGATCGTGTTTCGTTCTGGGGAGTCGAAGTGCAGCAGAAGCTGCCGCTCTGGATTCGCCTTCATGCGAAGGGAACGGCGGGCCACTCCGCATCGCCGCCGGATGACGGCGGCACGCTCGTGCATCTCGTGCGAGCGGTCGATGCGGTGTCGCGCATCGCCACGCCGTATCGCATCACGCCGGACGTCGAGCGCTTTCTTCACGAGGACGGCGCGATCCGCAACGACGAGCGCGGCGCCGTGCTGCGCAACATCGAGAACGAGCTGGCGTCGCCGCGGCTCGAGCATGTGTTGTCGCCGTCGTACCGATCGCTGTTGCGCGACACGATCGCGGTGACGCGCATCAACGGCGGCACGTCGATCAACTCGATTCCCGCGAATGCGAGCGCCGACGTCGACATCCGCCTGCTTCCCGATGAGACGCATGATGCGATGCTGCAGCGCGTGAAGGACGCTTGCGGCAAAGACGCAGAGGTCGAAGTGCTGCTGACCGCCGATCCGTTGCCAGCGTCGAGCAGCGACACCGATCTCTTTCGCCTCCTCGAGCGCGATCTGAAAGCGGAGTCGCCGGGATCGCGCGTCGCGGCGGTGGTCAGTCCCGGCGCGAGCGACAGCCGTTTCTTCCGCGCGCGCGGCGTCGTCGCTTACGGCTTCTCGCCGTTCAAAGTGAACTACTACGACGCCGGAACGGCGCACGCGAACGACGAGCGGATTCGTTCGCGCTTCTTTCTCGACGGAGTGCGGCTGATGCGCAGGATCGTGAGCGACTTCTGCGCGCGCGAGAAATGAAGCATGCCGTCGCATACGCGCTGATCGTCGCGGCGGCGCTGGCGGTGTTCGGCCCCGCGTTCGCGAAGCGCGAGGTGTTCGTGCTGCGCGATCACTCCGACTACTTCCAGCCGATGCGCATGTACACCGCGCAGCATCTGCGCGTGTGGCGTCTGCCGTTGTGGAATCCATACAACGGATCGGGCGAGCCGTGGATGGCGAATCCGCAGACCGCGGTCTTCTATCCGCCGGCGTGGTTGTTCGTCGTGCTGCCGTTCGCGACGGCGTACACCGCCTATCTCTTCATCCACGCGCTCCTCCTCGGCTGCGGCGCGTTTCGATTGTTTTCGCGCGATGCACCGCCGCTCGTTGCGACCGGCGGCGCGATCGCGCTGATGTTGAGCGGGCCGGTGTTGTCGCTGCTCGACGTGTCGAACAACTACACCGCGTTCGCCTGGCTGCCGCTCGTGATTCTCTTCGCGCGCGACCGCAGGCCGATCGCCGGCGGCGTCGTGCTGACGATGTCGTTTCTCGGCGGCGAGCCGTTTTTCGCCGCGATCGCCGCGCTGATCTACGTGATCGTCGCGCGTGAGGTGAAGATCGCGGCGCCGGTTGCGATCGGCGTTTCGGCGATTCAACTCTTTCCGTTTCTGGCGGCGATCGCGCGCAGCAATCGCGTGAACGTCTTCAGCGCCGAAGAAGTGCTGCATTCGTCGATGACGCTGCGCGATTGGCTGCGCGTGTTCGTGCCGTCGCGATTCGCGCCGCATGCGCAGCAGGAGTTCATCGTCGTCGCGTACGCGAGCGCGCTCGTCGTCGTGCTCGCGATCGCCGGCGGCGTCGTCCAGTGGCGGCAGAAAAAGTTCGGGTGGATCGCGTTGCTTCTCGTTGCGATCCTCATCGCGTCGGGTCCGCAATGGCTCGCGCGCATTCCGCTCGAAGTCGTTCGCTATCCGGCGCGCTTGCTCGCGTACGTCGCGTTTGCGCTCGTCGCGCTCGCCGTCGCCGCGTGGCCGCGCAACGCTGCGATCTCGGCCGTGCTCGCGATCGCGATCGCGTGCGATCTCTTCATCGCCGCGCGTCCACTGCTCGTCACCGCGCCGTTCACGCGCTCGCGCGTTCCATATCCGTCGGCGATCGGCCACGCGACAAAGATTCTGCAGTTGTACGGAGCGCGGCTCACCGGCGGATCGCGCGCGTCGTGGATCGCCGGTTACACGAATCTCTTCGAACTTCGCTTCGCGGCGACGACAGCGGCGCCGTACGCGCCGCGCCGCTACGACGAATTGCTCGCGCAGGGAAAACTGCGCGAGATCAGCGTCGGCTACGTGCTCTCGACGTCGCCGCTCGCGGCTCCGTTCGAGCGCGTCGCACAGTCGCAGAGCGTCGTCGTGTACCGCTTGCCGCACGCGTTGCCGATGGCGTACGTCGTCACGCCGCGCGGCGAGAAGTTGCCGCCGCTCGCAGTCGGACTCGATGCATCATCCGCGCGCGTGATCGTCGACACGCACGACGGCGGCACCGTCGTTCTCACGCAGAACGACGAGCCCGGATGGCGCGTCGCAGTCGACGGCATCGATGCAGAAAAGAAACTCGCGTTTGGTGCGTTTCGGGCCGTGAACATTGGTCCGGGACGACATGAGATCGTTTGGAAATATCGTCCGCTTTCGCTTCTGATCGGAGCGCTTGTGACGTTCTTCACGAGCGTTGCAATCGTCTTCGCATTGCTCCGATCAAGATGAAATGTCAAGCATCACGCCACGAAAAAATTTCTTTCGTGTCCCTCAAAAAAGTTGTGGCAACTTCGAAGACGGCGAGGTGTAGAATCCACCACCTCACCGAAACGCTGAGGTCTGAAATCGAATGGTAAGCATTGACGACCGTCTGAACGCGATCATCCGAGAATTGATCGGCAATGGCATCACGCTCGAGCAGGCAGTCGAGGCTTTTGAAGGCAAATACATCGTCGCTGCGATGACGGCGAGCCGCGGAAATGTGACGCAGGCGTCGAAGAAACTCGGCGTGCACCGCAACACGCTTCACAACAAGCTGCGCAGCCAGACGATGCTCAACGGATTCGCGGAATCGATCCGTCCGCAGCGCCGTCACGTGTCGCACAAGCGCGTCTCCGCGCCTTCGGCGAAGTCCATGTCGAAGAGCGCGCGCTCGCAGAGATAAACTCGCGCGGTGCGTGACCCGCAGCTCGAACAAGACATCGTCAATCTCCTCCGCCAGCGTGGCAATCGCCTGCTTCCCATCAGCGACATCCACGAGCGGCTTCACAACTCCGACGTGACGCGCGACGACGTCGCGTACGTCGTCGAGGATCTCGAGCGCGACGGCGTTCTTCTCGCCGTCCGCGGCAAGCGCTACTCGCTTCTCGAGTTCACGCCGTATCACGCCGGCCGCGTGAAAGTGCATCCCGACGGATACGGCACCGTGTTCGGTGGCGACGATCCCGACGTCTACATCGATCGCAAGGCGATGAAGGGCGCGATGAACGGCGATCTCGTCGTCGTGCGCGCCGATCGTCACAATCCGAAGTTCAAGCGGCTGCACAACCGCGATCTCATCGTCGGCGAAGTGATTCGCATCCTTCGCCGCGCGCATCTCACCGTCGTCGGCCGCTTTCATGCGGACGAAGCAGAGCCGTGGGTCGTGCCGTTCGACTTTCGTCTCGATCACGACATCCTCATCGATCCGAGCGCGGCGATGAACGCGCGCGACGGCGAGATGGTGAACGTCGAGATCGATCGCTACCCCGATCGCTCCTCCACCTTCGCGCGCGGCCGCGTCGTCGAGCTCCTCGGCTTCATCGGCGAGCCCGGCGTCGACATCGAAGTCGTCATTCGAAAGCTGCACATCCCGCACAATTTCCCTGCGGAAGTGCTGCGCGCCGCCGAAGACGTGCCGACGGAAGTCAGCGCGGACGAGATCGCGAAGCGGGAGGATTGCCGCAACCGCAAGATCGTCACCATCGACGGAGAGACGGCGAAAGACTTCGACGACGCCGTCGAAGTGCGCACGCTGCCGAACGGCAACTTCCTCCTCGGCGTGCACATCGCGGACGTCGCGCACTATGTGACCGAGGGGAGCGTGCTCGATGCGGAGGCGTTCGAGCGCGGGACGTCGGTGTACTTTCCGGGACGCGCGGTGCCGATGCTGCCGGAGCGATTGTCGAACGGCATCTGCTCGCTCAATCCGCGCGTGGATCGCCTCACGTTTTCCGTCGACATCGAGATTGACAAGCGCGGACGCTTCGTCAATCACCGCATTTACAAGTCGGTGATCAAGACCGTCGCGCGGATGACGTACACGGAAGTCAACGCCATCCTCACGCAGGGGCAATCACACGAGTTCCGCGACGAATTCGAGCGCATGCACGCCTGCTACGAAATCCTGCGCGCGCGGCGCGAGCAACGCGGCTCGATCGATTTCGATCTTCCCGAAGCCGACGTCGTTCTCGGCGAGACCGGCGACATCGAAGCCATTCGTCCGACGGAGCGCAACGTCGCGCATCGCCTCATCGAAGAGTTCATGCTCGCTGCGAACGAGACGATCGCGCGCGAGCTCGTCTTCGCGAATCAGCCCGGCCTCTATCGCGTGCACCAGCAGCCCGACCCGCAGAAGCTCGAAGATCTGCGCGAGATCCTCGCGGAGTTCAAGCTTACGCTGCGCGGCGACGTCGAAGAAATCCGTCCCGGCGAATTGCAGCGCGTGTTGAAGTCCGTCGCCGGCACGCCGGAAGAACGCTTCCTCACGAACATCATCCTGCGCTCGATGAAGCGCGCGTTCTACAACGAGGAATCGCTCGGCCACTTCGCGCTGGCGATCGAGCATTACTGCCACTTCACGTCGCCGATTCGACGCTATCCCGATCTCATCGTGCATCGCCGGCTTGCAGAGCTGATCGCGAGCGGCCCGATGATCGGCGATCGGCGTCTGAAGATCGATGCGATGCATCCGCAATACGGCGCGCAATCGAGCGAGCGCGAGCGGCGCGCCGAAGAAGCGTCGCGCGAAGTGCTGGAGTGGAAGAAGGTCATCTTCATGCGCGACAAAGTCGGGCAGTCGTTCGCCGGCATCATCACCGGCGTGCTTCCGTTCGGCGTCTTCGTCGAGCTCGATGAGATTTTCGTGCAGGGACTCGTTCCGGTCGCAACGGTTGGCGGCGATTTCTGGCGATACGAGGACGGCACGCATCGCCTTCGCGGCGAATCCACCGGCCGCGAGCTGCGCCTCGGCGATCACGTTCTCATCGCGGTGCAATCGATCGATGAAGACCGTCGTCAGATCGAGTTCCGACTGCTCGAGGTTGCTGGCTCCCCGATTGCACGCCGCGAGCGCTGAGGACTATGGCTGACATCAGGGAACTCGTGAATCAACGCGTGGCGCTCGAGACGGCGCTGCAAAACGAAAAGTCGGAGCTGTCCGAGGCGCGGACGCACGACTACGACGATCAATACGCGAGACTGCAGCGGCAGCTCGCGGCGATTTTCAAAGACGCGGCCGACGATCAGCAGCGCATCACCATCATGCTGGAGATGATTCGCATTCTCGAGAATCGTCTCGTCTATCTGCAGAACTTCATCGTCGATCCGAGCTCCGACAATCGCATCCTCGCGCAGCTGGTGACGAAGTTCATCGATCAGATCTCGCGCGAGCGAAGCAGCGTGCTGACGACGCTCGAAGCGACGTACTACCGCGCCGTCGCCGCGCTCTACGCCGGCGATCTCTCGAAGGCGCGCGAAGGATTCGGAGCCGCGTGCGAGTCGGAGGAATCCGACGAAGCGAACGACATCAAGTACAAGTCGTACGTCATCCTCGGCCATCTCTCCCACGAAGAGCGAGACTACGCGAAGGCGAAGGATCTGCACGATCAGTCCTTGCGCTATTCGCAGAACGGCAACGTCACCGCGCAGGCGCTCGCGCTCAAGGCGCTCAACGTTTACGCGCTCGGCGATCACGACGAGTCGGCGCATCTGTTCGAAGAGTCGCTAAAACTCTTCGATCCGAACGAGCCGTTCTTCAATTCGTACTTTTATCGGAACGCGCTTCTCTTCTGCGGCGCGATCTACTTCGATCGGAAGGATTACGCGCGCGCCGAGGAGCTGTACAAACGCGCGCTCGCATCCGTCGATCAAAATTCCTACGATCACTTCGACGCGCTCTCGCACCTCGGCCGCATCCATTACGCGAACGGCCATTACGACGACGCGGTCACCGCGCTCGAGAAGGCGGTGCAGACGCACCGGCTCACCGAGAACGAGTACGTCGTCGACACGTGGTTCTGGATCGCGCGCTCGCACATGAAGCGCAACGATCACGGCGCCGCGCGACCGTATCTCGAGAAGATTGCCGCGACGGACGTGCGCTACGAGAAGAAGCCGCAGGCGGTCGAGCTGCTGCAGCGAATCGCTTGAACTAGTGAAAGCGCGTGACGACGAAGGCGATGTCGTCGCGCAGGTCTTCGGTCGCCGCGAACGAGTTCACATCCGCGAAGATCGAGTCGTAGACGACGCCGAGGTCGGCGTCGCGTGAGTCTTCGAGGAGCGTGGCGATGCGATCGATCGAGTAGAACTCGCCTTCCTTGTTGCGGCGATCGGTGAGGCCGTCGGTGTAGACGAAGAGCGTGTCGCCGGGTGACATCGTCAGCTTGCGATCTTCGAACAGCATGTTCGGCATCGCGCCGAGAAGGTTCGACGGGTCTTCGATGGCGATCGTTTTTCCGCGCGCGTGTTGATAGAGGAGGAACGCAGGATGCGCGGCGTTCGAGTACTCGAGCGCGCCGTGCTGATCGACGCGGAAGACCTGCGCGGTCGCGAACTGCGTCGGCAGCGAAACCGCGAAGAGAAAGTCGTTGAGCCGTGTCATGAAGTCGGAGAGCGATCGATCGGGATCGGACTCCGTGTGGATGTAGCTCTTGAGCAGCGACACGAGAATCGCCGCGGGCAGTCCGTGTCCGGAAACGTCGGCGACGAAGAGGTACATCGATTGGTCGAGGAGAAAGTAGTCGTAGAAGTCGCCCGAAAGCGCTTCGCTCGGGATGTACGCCGATCGCACTTCGACGCGCGGCCCGCGAAACGTTCCCTGCGGCACGAGCGCTTCCTGCACGCGCCGCGCGATCTGCAGGTCGCGCATGATCTGCGCGTTCATTCGCCGCAGCTGATCCTGATACGCCTTGACGCGGAGCAGCGCGCGCAAACGCGCCACGATGACTTCGATGTCGGATCCTTTGACGACGAAATCGTCGGCGCCGGCGCCGAGTCCTTCGACGACGTTCTGCGCCGCGTCGGCGCCAGTGAGCATCAGCACGGGAATCGTGCGCAGCTCCGGATCGGCCTTCATGAGCCGCGTCGCCTCGAAGCCGTCCATGCCGGGCATGCGATAGTCGACGACGATCGCGTCCGGCAGAATCTCCTTCGCAATGCGCAGCCCTTCTTCGCCCGACTGCGCCGGAACGACGTCGTAGCCGCGCCGTTCGAGAAAGCGCCGCGTCACCGCGAGATCATTCGCGTTGTCATCGATGATGACGATCCGCTCCCGTTTCTCCATGAGTCGAAGCGGACTTATGCAGGAGGCGGGCCGAGCAGCGCGCGGACCTCGGTGAGGAGGACGAAGTCATCGCCGCGCGCGCTCCCGAAGAGCGTCAGCGACTTGATGTGGTGCGGTAGCGCCGCCATGCCGCGCATTGTACCCTTCGCGCCGCGATGAAATTGATCGTCGGCCTCGGCAATCCCGGTGCGGATTACGCGAAGACGCGGCACAACGTCGGATGGATGATCGTCGACGCGTTCGCGAAGAAGTTTCGCGTCGACGTGAACAAGCATGAGAAGGATGCGATGACGGGTGAGGGGCGGGTGGGGGGCGGCACTGTGAAGGTGGCGAAGCCGCTCACGTTCATGAACCTCTCCGGCGACGCGGTGCGGCTGCTCGTGAACGCGTACGAGATCGACGCCGCGCACGATCTGATGATCGTCTACGACGACGTCGACCTTCCGATCGGCAAGCTGCGCATCCGCCCGAACGGATCGTCGGGAACGCACAACGGCATGCGCTCGATCGTGGCGTCGCTTGCGACGGAACGATTCCCGCGCTTACGATGCGGCGTGCGTGGTGCGGACTATTCGGAGACGTCGAAGCTTCGCGACTACGTTCTCGACGAGTTCACGCCGGACGAGACGCCGCTCGTCGAGCGCACCGTCGAACGCGCCGTCGACGCGCTGTTTCTGTTCGCCCGCGGAGACCTGCGGCGCGCCATGAACGAATTCAACCGAGATCCTGAGCCGGACGAGCCGGAAAAAGAGCCCACTTCATGAACCTCCACACCCTCGGCGAATTGCGCGCGGCCGGCTATCAGATCCGATCGGTCAAGGACGAGATGCGCGCGAACCTTCTCCGGAAAATCGCGTCCGGCGAGACGACGTTTCCCGGCATTCATGGTTACGAGCGCACGGTCGTCCCCGCGATTCACAACGCCGTGCTGTCGAAGCACGACATCATTCTTCTCGGACTTCGCGGACAGGCGAAGACGCGCATCCTCCGCTCGCTGACGTTGCTCCTCGACGAGCGCATTCCGGTGATCGAAGGATGCGAGATCAACGACTCGCCGTTCGCGCCGATCTGCAAACGCTGCCGCCGCCTCGCGGCCGAGCGCGGTGAAGAGCTGCCAATCGCGTGGATGTCGCGCGACGAGCGCTATCGCGAGAAGCTGGCGACGCCGGACGTCACCGTCGCGGATCTCATCGGCGACATCGATCCGATCAAAGCCGCGAACCAGCGTCTGACCTACGCTGACGAAGAAGTCATCCACTACGGCATCGTGCCGCGCACGAATCGCGGCATCTTCGCCATCAACGAACTGCCCGATCTCGCGCCGCGCATTCAGGTCGCGCTGCTGAACATCCTCGAAGAGCGCGATCTGCAGATCCGCGGATTTCCGGTGCGCATCCCGCTCGACGTCGTCCTCGTCTTCAGCGCGAACCCGGAGGACTACACGAGCCGCGGCAACATCATCACGCCGCTCAAGGACCGCATCGACTCCCAGATCCTCACGCACTATCCGCAGAGCGTCGCCACCGCGCGACGCATCACCGAGCAGGAAGCGTGGCTTGATCGCGATGAGAAAGTCGCGATCGAGATGCCGGTCTACGTGCGCGATCTCGTCGAGAACATCGCCTTCGTCGCGCGCGGATCGGAGCTGGTCGATCAGTCGTCCGGCGTTTCCGCTCGACTCACGATCGCGGCGATGGAACTTCTGCAGTCCAATCTCGAACGCCGCGCGGCCATCACCGGCGACAAAGTCATTTTCCCGCGTCTCTCCGATCTGGCCATGCTTCTTCCCGCGATCACCGGCAAAGTCGAGATGGTCTACGAAGGCGAGCAGCAGGGCGCGGAAGTCGTCGCGCGAAAACTGATCGGCGAAGCGGTCGCGAAGTTGTACGCGACGAAACTGCCGCCGGTCGAGCGTGCCGGACAACAGACGCGGCGCACGTACGAAGAGAACGACGATCTCGACGAGATGTTCTCGAATCGCCGCGGAAAGAAGAAAGAGCCGCCGCGCGAAGAGCCGCGCACCGAATCGAAAGGCGATCCGAATTACGAGCTGATCCTGGCGTGGTTCGCGGACGGCAACAAGATCACGCTCTCCGACGAGCAGCCGTTCGACGATTCCGCGAACTGAACAAGGTGCCGAAGCTCGCCGACACGGCGTCGAAGTACATTCAGGCCGAGAGCGATCGCGAGCTGGCGTTCTGGATGGAGATGGTGCTCGAGGCGCTGCATCAGTCGCTCCGGCTGGCGCGAGAAGATCTCGACTCCACGATCACGTTCCACGAGTTGATGAAGTTCAATGTGCTGCGGACGGTGAAGTGATGCCCAAAGTCGCTGCCGAAATCCCGAACGAGTTGAGTCGCCAGATCGATCGCATCATTCGCGACGGCTGGTTCCCCGATCAGGAGACCGTCGTCCGCGAAGCGCTCCTTCAGTTCGTCGACGCCAAGTCCTTCCTCGGCGATTCGCCGCGCATGCTCCACCGCTTCGCCGCCGACGCGCTCAACGACTCGAAGCCCGACGTCGCACTCAAGTTCGTCAACCGCGCGTTGTCGCTCTTCTCGAACGACGCGCTCACCGACTTCACGCTCTATCAAGCCCTCATCGAGCTCCGCGTCCAGATCCTCCTCGTCCTCGGCCGCGAAGCCGACGCGCTCGTCTCGCTCGAAGAAGCGCGCGAGAAGCTGCCGAACAATCCAACCATCGCGCGATGGATTGAGAAACTGAACAAGACGAGACCGCGCGGCGAAGCGTAAACGTCGCCATGGCCCGGCATCGCTACTCGTTCCTCGATCCCGATCTGATCCGCCGTCTTCTCGCGGAGATGGGATTGCGCCGTCTCTTCAATCAACTGCTGCTGCAGAGCGGCGGTGACGTCGAAGAGGCGATGCGGTGGATGCGATTGCTGCAGGAGCGCGGCTACATCGATCCGAACGTCGATCTCGATGCATTCTTCGCGCAGCTGATGGAGGAGAACGTCATCGGCCAGGACGCGCAGGGGAACATGACGCTCGCGGCCGGGGGCGAGCGATCGATCCGCCGTGACGCGCTCGACGAGATCTTCGGCGGTCTGCAGAAATCGATGAGCGGTTATCACTCGGTCGCGAACGCGGGGCAGGGGACGGAGCGCCTCACCGAGACGCGGCCGTACCAGTTCGGCGACGATCCGATGTCGATCGACTCCATCCGCTCGATTCAGAACGCGATGCGGCACAACGATCCGGCGAACGACATCCAGATCACCGAAGACGATCTCGCCGTGTTCGAGACGGAGCACAACTCCAACTGCGCGACCGTCGTGATGATCGACATCTCACACTCGATGATCCTCTACGGCGAGGATCGCATCACGCCGGCGAAGAAGGTCGCGCTCGCGCTCACGGAACTGATCCTCACGAAGTATCCGAAGGACTCGATCGACGTCCTGCTCTTCGGCGACGAAGCGGTCGAAGTGCCGATCAGCGAGATCCCGTACGTGAAAGTCGGGCCGTATCACACGAACACGAAGGCGGGACTCGATCTCGCGCAGCGCATCCTTCGGCGGCGGAAGCACAACAACAAACAGATCTTCATGATCACCGACGGAAAGCCGTCGGCGCTCTTCGAGAACGGCCACCTCTACACGAATTCGTTCGGGCTCGACATGAAGATCGTGAATCGGACGCTCGAAGAGGCCGACCGCTGCCGCCGCGCCGGGATTCCGATCACGACCTTCATGCTCGCCACGGATCCAATGCTCGTGAACTTCGTCGAGCAACTCTCGAAGATCAATCGGGGACGAGCGTTCTACTCGTCACCCGATCGACTCGGCGAGTACATCCTCGCCGACTACATTCGCAATCGCCGCAAGTTCGTTCACTGAGCCATACGCCGGCGATTTCGGTACCCGAGCAACGCCAGGAGTCCGATGACGACGCCGAGGAGGAGGCCGCGAACGCCGTCGATGAGGTTGGGGTGGAAGTTCGGATCGTGGTGCGCCGGAAGTTGCAGCAGGAAGAAGATGAGCAACGCGACCTGCATCAGCATGTAGATCGCTTTCGAATTTTTGTCGTTGATCGGGATGAGGCACATGGTCGTTGTCTCCTTGAATGTCAGTCTTTGTAGCGGTACCAGAGCATTAGGCTCTGTTTGATCACCCCCATCGTTGCGGGGATCGCGAACAGATCCCACCGCCAGTGATGCTGGAAGACGTATTGGTAGAACCACAGCAACGTCGCCAGCACGCAGGCGACCACGCCGGCGATGCTCGTCGAGCGCAGGCGGTGCATCAGGAATCGTTCGTCGAAGAAACTCATCACTCTTTCTCCAGGTTGAAAATCTCATCCGTCGAGAGGGCGAAGACGCGCGCGAACATCAGCGCCAGCTCGAGGCTCGGAACGTAGCGATTGCGCTCGATCGAGTTGATACTTTGTCTCGACACGCCGACGAGCTCCGACAGCTGCTGCTGCGTCCAGCCGCGGGCGTCGCGAAGCTCTTTCACTCGGTTTGTGATCGTCGCCATGTCAAGCCAACTTTACGTCATCGCGAGTAAATGTCAAGTCGGCTTTACGTATTCCCGCGGAATCGGTTGCTTTCGTCATTCGTTTCATCGATCCGATGCGTAAGTTATTTGCCTCGTTGCTGATCGCGGGAACCGCGTACGCGAACGATCTCTCCGTTCGGACGCTGCAGTCGGGCTCGCAAACGGGCGGGACACGGATCCACGACCACGGCATCCACGGCGAAAACCAGATCGTCGCCGTGCTCGACACCGGTCTCGACATCAATAGTTGTTACTTCGTCGAGCCCGACGGCTCGATGCCGCCGATCAACACGGGAACGCCGAACGGCGGACTGCAGTCGGATCGCGTGAATCTCGCGCGACGCAAAGTGATCGCGTACGACTTCCTCTACTCGTGCGATCAGTTCCCGAACGCGCGCGGTTGCGACAACCCGGCGATCGCCGAGGATTACGACAATCAGGATCATGGAACGCATGCCGCGGCGTCGGCGGTTGGCGATCGCCTTCCGGCGATTCAACACGACTTCGCTGACTCGATCGCGCCCGGTGCGAAGCTCGTCGTGCAGGACGCCGGATACATCGGCGGCGACAACTGTTCGCAGCGTCCCGGCATCGGATGTCCGGTGAACCTCACGCCGATTCTCGATCAGGCTTACAAACAGGGCGCGCGCATTCACTCGAACTCGTGGGGCGATCGGCAAGGCGTCGCTCTTCCCGCCGCGCCGCCGACAGCGAACTACTCCGCCGGCGCGCGCGACGTCGACGCGTTCGTCTACTCGCATCCCGACATGCTCGTCGTCTTCAACACCGGCAACGCGTCGACGTTGCAACCGGCGCCGCCAAGCTCGCTCTCCGCGCCCGGCTGCGCGAAGAACACGATTCAGGTCGGCGGGACGCGCGTGCAGGCGCTGTCGCGCGGCGACGACATCGTCGCCAGCTTCACGCTCATCGGACCGACACGTGATGGCCGCATCAAACCCGACGTCGTCGGTCCCGCGTACGTGATCGCGGGCGATGCGATCGTTCTCACAGGCAATGAATGCAGCGCTACGCAGCAGGGCGGAACGTCGTGGTCATCGCCGACGATCGCCGGCGCCGCCGCGCTCGTGCGTCAGTACTACACCGACGGTTTCTATCCAAGCGGCGTCGCCACATCGTCGAACAAATTCACGCCGAGCGCCGCGTTGCTGAAAGCCACGATCATCGCCGCCGCGCGACGAGTGCCGGTGAAGTCCGGGCCGACGACCGACATCATCACGCAGCCGACGCCGTCATTCGAACAGGGCTACGGTTTTCCCGTCCTCGACGACGCGCTCTTCTTTCCCGGCGATCGCTCGAAGCTGCGCGTGATCGATGTCCCTCTCGCGAGCGGCCTCGCGCAAGGCGAGTCGGCATCGATCCGCGTCAACGCGCACAGCGGCACGCCGTTGAAAGCGGTGCTGGTGTGGACCGATCCCGCCGGCGTTCCGCGCGGCGTGGACGACTCGACGCCGGAGCTCGTGAACGATCTCGATCTTCGCGTCACGACGCAAACGACCACGCTCGGCAAAGACGATCACTTGAACAACGTCGAGATGATCGCGATCGACGCGCCTGACAACGGCACATACACGATCACGGTGAACGCCGCGCACATCGCGCAAGGTCCGCGTCAGAGTTACGCGCTCGTGATCACCGGCGACATCGGCGACGTGACGTCGGTGCCATCGCGCGTTCGCGCCGTCAGACATTAGAATGCCGCGCCATGCTTTCTCGTGAATATCTGCGCGAGCGCGCGGATGACTATCGCCAGGCTCTTACCAATCGCGGCACGACCGTCGATCTCGATCGCTTCGTTGCGCTCGACTCGGAACGCCGCCAAACGATCACGCGCGTCGAGACGCTGAAGGCGCAGCGCAACACGGCGTCGCAGGAAATCGCGGCGCTCAAGAAGAACAAGCAGGACGCGTCGTCGCAGATCGAAGCGATGAAGCGCGTCGGCGATGACATCAAAGACCTCGACGCCCGCCTCGGCCAAATCGAAGAAGAGCTGCAGAACCTCGAGCTGTACTTTCCAAACGTCCCGCACGAGTCCGTGCCGGTCGGCAAAGACGAGTCTGCGAATCGCGTCGAGAAAACGTGGGGCGACAAACCCTCTTTCGATTTCACGCCCAAGCCCCACTGGGAGCTCGGCGAATCCCTCGGCATCCTCGACTTCGAGCGCGCCGCGAAGATGACCGGCGCGCGCTTTGTCGTTCTCAGCGGCGCGGCCGCGCAACTCAGTCGCGCGCTCGCGAGCCTCATGCTGGACACGCACACGTCGAACGGCTACACGGAGATCCTCACGCCGTTCATGGTCAACGCCGACTCGCTGCGCGGTACGGGACAGCTCCCGAAATTCGAAGAGGATCTCTTCAAGCTCTCCGGCGAGAAGGCGTATTACCTGATCCCGACCGCCGAAGTGCCGGTCACGAATCTCTATCGCGACGAAATCCTCGACGCGTCGACGCTCACGCAGTCGTTCTGTTCGTACTCGCCCTGCTTCCGGAGCGAAGCGGGTTCGTACGGCAAAGACACGCGCGGCATGATTCGCCTTCATCAGTTCGAGAAAGTGGAGCTGGTGAAGTTCGCGATGCCCGATCGCTCGTGGGAAGAGCACGAGAATCTGACGCACGACGCCGAGTCGATTCTCGAAGCGCTGAATCTTCACTACCGGCGCATGACGCTGTCGACCGGCGATATGGGATTCACGAGCGCGAAGACGTACGACCTCGAGGTCTGGCTGCCCGGACAGGAGACGTTTCGTGAGATCTCCTCATGCTCGAACTTCGTCGACTTCCAGGCGCGGCGCGCGAACATCCGCTATCGCACCGCGGAGAAGAAAACGGGATTCGTCCACACCCTCAATGGCTCCGGCCTCCCCCTCGGCCGCACTCTCGTCGCGATTCTCGAGAACTATCAGCAAAGCGACGGCAGCGTGATTGTTCCCGAGCCGCTGCGGAAGTACATGAAGGGGATGGAACGGATCACGCGCGCCACCCTGTCATCCTGAGGCGCGGAGACGCCGAAGGATCCCCTTCGCATGTGCGAAGGCGCGTCGTTCACGCGATGGGGATTCCTCGCCGTCTTCGCGGCTCGGAATGACACGGTCTTCGCGGCGCCTCTTACGCGCCGAACAGGATCTCGTACTCGAGATCCGTCGCGCCCAATCGCAGCTTGTCGCCGTGCTGCAGCAGCGCCTGAAACACGCGCGTGCTGTTCAGCCATACGCCGTTGCGGCTCTTCAAATCCTCAATGACGTAACCCTCCGGTCCGCGGAAGATTCGCGCGTGGAATCCGGAGACGCCGAGGTCGGTGATCTGGATTTGATTGTCGCGGTGGCGGCCGACGAGGTACTCCGGCTCGCTGAGCGGAGTGATGCGGCCGTCGCCGGCGAACTTCAACTGCGCGATCGTCGGCTTCACGACGTCGGCGTATGACAGCAGCTTCGCTTCCTGCGACACGAGCAGACTCGTGTCGTCGTCGCGCTCGCGCATCGTCGACTCGACGCCGAACTGCGGCGGTCCCGGCTGAATGAACGTCTCTTCCGAATGCGCAGTGACGACGCGCGTCTTGCCACTTTCGTCCTCGCGCGCCATCGGCGACATCGACTCAATCAACTTGCTCGCATACAACCCGTACACGACGCGATAGACGTGGAAGGGATCTTCGTCGGCGTCATGACATAGCTCTTCGAGCGTGCGCGTGCCGTTGATCAGGAAGAGGATCTTCCACTCGTCCGCGCTGAGCGTGATCTTCTCTTCGCTCGGATTGCTGACGACGCGGAACACGGTCGACTTTTCGGGAAGAAGTCGAAGGCACTGTTCCCACTCTTCGATGCGGCGCGCGCCTTCCATGATCAGGTTCGCGAGATCGACCGAGATCGTCACGGCGTGTGGCGGCAGCGCCATCTCATCCTTGAACTCGAACGTGCCGCCGTTCCAGACGAAACAGTCGTAGATGATCTCGGACACCTGCACCTTCAGAAAATCGCGCAGCTGCGATTCGCTGATCACGCCTTGTTGCACGGCGACCTGTCCGAATCGTCCGCCGTCGCGGCGCATCAGCTCATCGATTTCTTCGGCCTGTTCGCGCGTGATGCGGCGCTTGCGCTGCAGGATGGCGCCGAGCCGGAACTGCTCCTGATTGGAGCCGGCGTAGATGAGGGAGCCGTCGCTGAAGAAGACGTAGGCCTCGCGCGATCCATTCGTCAGTGTGAGCGTTCCGGTGTTGCGCGTCATGCTGATGAACGTCAGCACTTCCGGCAGTTTGAACGCGGCGAGGCTTCCGTTGAGGACTGCGCCCTTCATGAAACCATCACACTACAATGCCCGCACCGATGAATCCAACAGCTTCGCGCCACGCCGTCCTCGCTGGATTCCTGGGCTGGACACTCGACGCGTTCGACTTCTTCGTCGTCGTTTTCCTGCTCGATACGCTCGCTGCCGCGTTCAACGTGTCGAAGGCCAGCATCATCGCCACGCTGACGGTGACGCTCGTCTTTCGCCCCGTCGGCGCGATCATCTTCGGCCTTCTCGCCGATCGATTCGGCCGGCGCGCGCCGCTGATGGCGAACGTCATTTACTTCTCGATCATCGAGTTGCTGAGCGGCTGCGCGACGAACTTCACGCAGTTCATCATCCTGCGCGCGCTGTTCGGGATCGGCATGGGCGGCGAGTGGGGCGTCGGCGCGTCGCTCGCGCTCGAGCAGGCGCCGCGTCGCTGGCGCGGCGTGCTCTCCGGGATTCTGCAAAGCGGATATTCGATTGGCTATCTGATCGCCGCCGTCGTCGCGCGCGCGCTCATTCCGCATTGGCGTTGGATGTTCTGGCTCGGCGCGTTGCCGGCGCTGCTCGCGTTGTACATCCGCTCGAAAGTGCCGGAGTCGCCGGCGTGGGAAGAGCATCGCGTCGGATCGCTGAGCGCGATCGGACGCATCGTCGCCGGACAGGCGAAGAGTTTCGCATACCTCGTCCTGCTGATGACGTTCATGATGTTTCTCTCGCACGGCACGCAGGATCTCTTCCCCGATTTTCTGAAACACGATCGCGGCATCGCGGAGAAGACGGTGCCGATCGTGTTGATCATCGCGAACGTCGGTGCCGTCGTCGGCGCGATCATCTTCGGACATCTCTCGCAGAAGATCGGAAGGCGCTACGCGATGATGGGCGCGATCGCGCTGTCGCTTTGTCTGATTCCGTTCTGGGCGTTCGGAAAAACGATCGTGGTGCTCGCGATCGCCGCGTTCGTGATGCAGATGGGCGTACAGGGAGCGTGGGGAATCATCCCAGTGCATCTCAACGAGCTCGCGCCCGATTCCGCGCGCGGGCTGATGCCGGGACTCGCGTATCAACTCGGCATCTTCTTCGCCGCGCCGACGAATTCGATTCAGCACGCGCTGAGCAAACGCTTCGGCTATTCGTGGGCGATGGCGGGTTACGAGATCGTCGTGATCGTGACACTGGCGATCATCCTCGCGTTCGGACGCGAAGACCGCGGGCGGAGTTTCTACTCCGGAGACTTGCTCATCGAACGAGAGTGAGCACGCTCCAGAGCGACGCGGCCGAGATCGCGATCCACAACAGGACGCCGAGGACGAGCGGACGCGCGCCGACGGCAGCGATGGCACTCCGCGAAAGGCTCGCACCGATCAGGAAGAGCGTCACCGTCAATCCGATGCGCGCAAGCATCACCAGTTTCGCGCACAGCCACAACGGCACGAGCGCGTAGGTGAGCATCACCGACGCCACGACGTAGAGCCCGATGAACCATGGGATCGCGACGCTGGTCGATCGCTTTCGAAACGCTGCGGCGGTTGCGAGCGTCAACGGCACGATCCACAACGCGCGCGTCAGCTTCACCGTCGTGGCGATGCGCTGCGCCTCGAATCCGAATCGTTGCGCGGCGCCGACGACCGAGCTCGTGTCGTGAATCGCGATCGCGGCCCAGATTCCGAACTGGCGTTGCGACATCGCCAGCGCGTGTCCGATCGGCGGGAAGATGAAGAGCGCGATCGAATTCAGAATGAAGACGGTGCCGAGCGACACGGACATCTCTTCATCGGTCGCGCCGAGGACGGGACCGACAGCGGCGATGGCGCTGCCGCCGCAGATCGCGGTGCCGGACGAGATCAGGTGTGCCGTCGTTCGTTCGACGCGCAGTGCTCTGCCGAGGAAAAAGCCGAGGATCAGCGTGCCGGCGATGGTGGCGATGGTGAAGAGGATGCCCTCGCGTCCCGCTTCGATGATCGAGTGAAGATTCGCGCCGAAGCCGAGGCCGACGACCGACGCTTGCAGCAGGATCTTTGTCGCGCGCGACGTCGTCTTGCGCGGCAACGGCTGTCCGATCGTGAGCGCGATGGCGAGTCCGATCGCGAGCGCGATCGGAGGCGATGCCCACGGCGTCAGACAGAATGCGATCGCGACGACGAAGATCGCAATGCGAAGCGCGGTCACTTCACGTTCGCGCGGAAGAACTCCAGCGTCTTCTGCCACGCGTCGCGCGACGCACTCTCGTTGTAGACCTCCGGGCGCGTGTCGTTGAAGAACGCGTGATCGGCGTTCGGATACGTGATCACCGTCGCGTCCTTGCCCATCGACTTCAGCTTGTCGCCGAGGGCGCGCTCGCCGTCGGCGGAGACGCCTTTGTCGTTCTCGCCGGCAATGAGAAGAATCGGCGCGTGCAGGTTCTCCCAGTCGAAGCTCACCTTCTTGAATCCGCCGTAGAAGCTCACCGCGGCGCCGACGTTCGGATCTTTCGTCGCCTCGTATTTCGCGAGCGCGCCGCCCATGCAGAATCCGGCGACGCCGAATGTCTTCGAGGAACATTCGGGACGCTGCAGCAGATACGCGCCGGCGCCGGCGATCTCTTTCTGCGCGCGGTCCGCGTCGAGCTCCATCAGCATCTTGCCCGCTTCGTCCGGCGACTTCGTCGTCTTGCCGTGATAGAGATCGGGCGCGATGGCGATGAATCCTTCGCGTGCGAATCGCTCGACGAGATCCTCGATGTGCGAGACGAGTCCCCACCATTCCTGAATGACGATGACGGCCGGACCTTTTCCCGACGATGGAGTGGCGAGATATCCGCTGCAGGTGTGGCCGTTCGATGGAAAGTCGACGCGCTGACCCATGGAGGTCCTCCGTTTTTTCGCGCGCGGATTCTATTTCAACGCGACGTTCGGCGATGCTCGTTCGTATCAAGTGTGCGAGAATCGATGCGCCGGCGAGAGAGGCCCCTGCCCATGGTGTATACGAACGACGACGTCAGCCGCCTTGCTAGAAAAGCGCGATGTCCGCGCTGCGATCTGAATAAGACCGTCGGCAACGCGCTTTGCCGCAGTTGTCGCAGCAAGTTGCCGCCGCAGATGCGCGGCGCGCTGGAAGCGATTCCGAGCAAGGACGTGTGGCTGGTCGGCCGCGCGATGCGCGCGGCCGCCAACTACTTCAACGTCCACTTCCAGTCGGTCCGCAACTTCGGCGGCGGGCGCAAGCGCTAGCGCGACGAAGCATTCGCCAGCGTCGCGAGCTCTTTCGCGCGCTCGTCGGTCGGTTCCTGTTTCGAAAGTTCCTCTGCGCGGCGCACGACGTCCGCACCACTCGGCGACGACAACTTCATCTTCTCGCCCCACACCGCACCGAGCGACGCAAGACGATGCCGACGCGACGCGCGCGCCCACGGGCGAGCTACATCGCCGACGCGCAGCGTTCGTGTCTGCAGTCGCACGCGACCGTTCGTCACGCTGTTGTAGTGAAGCGTGATCGTCGCGAGCGGCGTGAGATTGGTGACGTTCGACTTGAGCGTGACCGCATACAGCGCGGTGACGGAGACGTTCTTCAGCAACGATGGCTCGAACAGGTCCGTCTTCGGCTCGCCGCCGACGCGGCGGTAAGAGGCGACCGCGCGCGGATCGAATTCGATCTCGACATGCGCGTTGGTCGCAATTGGCGGGACCGATGCGTGCGCGAACTCGTCGCGCGCGGTGTCGACCGTGTAGCGCACGAACACCGTGCGCTCGCCTTCGTTCACCGGCGCGGGAGAGCCTTCCACTTCGAGCGAAACCTCGCGCGGCGACCGCGACGCGGGACCGGCGAAGTAGTTGACGAGTCCTTCGACGTCGACGTTTGCCGGACGCTCGCCGCGCTCGATCGCGTCCTTCACGCGACCGAATGCGCCGTCGTTGACCGAGATGCCGAAAACGGAGTCGCGCGCGGCGAGATCGAGATCGGCGGCCTGCGCGGAGCGCACGACTTCCATCGAAGTCGCCTGCGTTTTCGCGGCGACGATGCGATCCGTCATTGCGCCCATCGCCGTCGGCAGGGGCACCGGCGCCGGAGCAACGGCGGGCGCGGACGCGGTAACGACGACGGTTTCCGCGACCGGCTCGTTCGCCTTCAGGGTTCTGACGAAGTCTTTTTCCTTCTCGAGCTTCTTCTCGTCGCGTGCATCGGCCGCGATCGCGTTACCGGCGACCGCGTTGTCGGCAAAGGTCCATACCGGAGCACTCTCCGCCGGTGCTGGCGGTGGAGGTGGCGGCGCCGCAACGGTCGTTTCGCTGACGTTGCGATGCAGCACGATTCGTTCTGCGATTGACGGAGGCGGTGCGATGTTCGCGACCGGCTCGCGCGTCATCGGCGGCGCGTTCGGTGCGATCACCGGCTGGCGAAGCGGCGGCGGCGTGGCGTTCGACAACACGTCGGACTTTTTGTCGGCGCGTGCGAGCTCGGCGATGGGTGACGAAGCGGCCATCCGCTTTTCATTCATCGCGCTTTCCGGCGACGAGTGCATGAAGAGCTGCAAACAGAACACGGTCGAGGCAACGAGCAGGATGACCGAGGCGGCCACCCGCAGATCGAAGGCGATCGATTTCGTAAACCGTTCGCGCTCTCGTTTGGTGCCGAGGTATTCGGGGATGTCATTTTTGATCCGATCAGCGAGACCTGCCGGCGGTTTCGGCACCGAAACCATCGACAACTTTCTCTGCAGATCAGCTTTTCGTTTCGAAGTCATCGTACTTCCTCATGGAGCATCGTCTCGAGGATCGAAAACGCCTTGTGGAGACGCTTGCGAATCGCCACGGTCGTGATCTCCTCGATTTCCGCGATCTCCTTCACCGCCAGACCGCCCCAGAAATGCGCGGTCACCGTGAACCGAAGATCTTCCGGCAGTTGCAGCACCGCGGCACGAAGCCGCTCTCCTTCTTCGCGATCTGCGAGCACGTCGTCCACTCGGGGAGTGGAGTCGCTGACGTCTGGTGTATCTGGATCATCGAGCGACGTGACGCGGCGCGGACGCCGGATGTAATTCAAGAACGTCGTGTAAGCGATACGGTAAAGCCAGGTGAAGAGTTGCGACCTCCCATCAAAATTCGGCAGTGCTGCCCAAGCCTTCTGAAACGTTTCCTGCGTCAGATCGGCGGCGAGATCGCTGTCGCCGCAGAGGCGAAACAGCGATGCGAACACTGCCGAGTACGTACGTTCAACCATCTCCTCCGCCGCGGCGCGGTCGCCGCTGCGAACGGCCTCGAGCATTCGGCGCTCCTGATCCCACCCGACAATCACGTCTTCGCGCGCTGCGGAAGTCGGGAAGGGCGCCACTCTGGCCACGCTCGATTGGACACCGCTCGCATCCGTTTCGAAACCGTTTGTCGACGGATGACGTCGTATCCTTTCGCTGATGAAACGGATGTTCGTACTCGCTCTCCTCGTCCTGGCCTGCAAACCGGCTGCGGAAAAGACACTTCCTGTCGCTGCCGACAACAAGTATCAACAAGAAATCATGCAATGGCGTGAACATCGTCGAACGAGACTCCTCGCCGACGACAGCTGGCTCACGCTCACCGGCCTTCAATGGCTGGACCCGGGATCGAACAAGATCGAGAACCCGGCGGTCGGCGCGACGGCCGATCTGAAGGACGGCGTCGTCACGCTCGCACCGAACGCAAAGCTGACGATCGACGGCAAACCGGTGACGAAGCCGGTCGCCCTTCTCGATGACACGAATGCGAAAGGTCCGACGATCGTGCAAAGCGGCACGACGAAGTTCAACGTGATCAAGCGTGCCGACAAGTTCGGACTGCGCGTCCGCGATACGAACGCGGAAGCGCGCCGCGATTTCAAAGGTCTCGAATACTTCGACGTCAATCCAAAATGGCGCGTCGAAGCGCGCTTCGAGCCTTTCTCCCCACCCAAGCACGTCGCCATCACCAACGTCCTCGGCATGGTCACCGACGAAGTCGCGCCGGGCGAGTTGGTCTTCACCGTCGATGGAAAGGAGTACCGCATCGAGCCGATCCTCGAGCAAGGCGAGACCGACTACTTCATCATCTTCAAGGATCAGACGAGCGGGAAGGAGACGTACGCCGCCGCGCGCTACGTCTACGCGCCGCCGGCGAAAGATGGGAAGACGGTGATCGATTTCAACAAGGCGTACAACCCGCCGTGCACGTTCACGCCTTACGCAACGTGCCCGCTACCGCCGTCGCAGAATCGACTACCGGTGCGCGTCGAAGCGGGCGAGAAAAAGTACGCAGGCGGTCACGCTTAGCGCGACGCGTGCTCGTCCGCCAGCACCTGGGCGACGCACGAGGTCACGTTCTTCGCGGTGCCGATGTGGAGGAACTCATTCGGTCCGTGCGCATTGCTGTGCGGGCCGAGGACGCCGGTGATGAGGAACTGCGCCTCGGGATAACGGACGCCGAGCATTCCCATGAACGGGATCGAACCGCCTTCGCCGAACGTCATGGCGCCTTTGCCGAAGTACGCCTTCGACGCGCGCTCAACGGATTCTTCGAGCCACGGCGCGACGATCGGCGCTTCCCATCCGGCGCCGCCTTTCTCCGGCTCGAACTCGACTTTCGCGCCGTAGGGTGGGTCGCTTTCGAGCAGCTCTTTCAAGCGCCGATCGATGTCGGTCGCGTCGAGCGTCGGCGGAATGCGCAGCGAGAGTTTGATCGACGTCTTCGGCCGCAGCACGTTGCCGCCTTGAACGAGATCGGGCAGGCCGCCTTGTCCGGTGTACGCAAGCGCGGGACGCCACGTGCGATTCAAAAGTAGTTCGACGGGATCCTTCGTGATGGGCTGCGTGCCGCCTGCGAAAGGGAACTTGTTCCAGATGTCGTCGCCGAGAACACGGGCGGTGGCGCGGGCTTCGGCGAGGCGATTCTCGGGGACTTCGATCGAGAGCCACTTCGGGATGATGTCGCCGGTGTTTGCGTCTTCGAGCCGATCGAGAAGAATGCGCAGAATGCGAAAGCTCGAGGGGACGATGCCACTCGCGTCGCCGGAGTGCACGCCTTCGGTGAGCACTTCGACGGTGAGGTTGCCGACGATCGATCCGCGGAGCGATGTCGTCATCCAAAGCTGGTCGTAATTGCCGCAGCCGCTGTCAAGACAAACTACCAGGCGTGGAGTGCCGATCTGGTCGGCGAGCATGTCGATGTACGCGGGCAGATCGATCGACCCGCTCTCTTCGCAGCATTCGATGATGACGACGATGCGCGAGTGCGCGATGTTCTGATCCTTCAGCGCGCGGATGGCGGCGATGGTGGCGAAGATCGCGTAGCCGTCGTCGGCGCCGCCGCGGCCGTAAAGCTTTCCGTCGCGGAGGACCGGCGTCCACGGCCCGAGTCCCTCTTCCCATCCGATCATCGCCGGCTGCTTGTCGAGATGTCCGTACATGAGCACGGTCGACGCCGCGTCGCCTTCGATCTCCATGAAGATGACGGGCGTGCGGCCTTCGATTTCCTTGACCTCGATGGTGAGTCCGGGGATGTTCTGCTGCTCGACCCAGCGCCGCGCGAGCTCAACGGCACGATGCATGTGGCCGTTGGCGCGCCACTCCGGATCGTAGAGTGGCGATTGGTTCGGAATGCGGATGTACTGCTGGAGCGCCGGCACGATCGAGGAGTCCCAGAGCTGATCGACGGCGGCGCGAGTTTGCGTCGGATTCATCAAGCGGCGGAGGATAGCATCCAAGCCTCGAATCGTGCGATGATATCCATACAAACGGAAATCACACGGAATCGTTCCGGCCGCTGCGGTCGTTCAGCCTCGCTTTCGTCGTTCGAATGCGCGCCGCCGAATCGGTTTCGTGGTAAGTTGATATGGGTCTAACCAAATCCATAAATCCGCATCGTCGCGTCGCGAAC
>Ga0207687_10000280_pt1 | contig 34971 bp, 25 predicted proteins | sample KBSM54metaG_FD_184399 | JGI IMG/M metagenome (GOLD analysis project Ga0207687, IMG submission 184399) | Miscanthus rhizosphere microbial communities from Kellogg Biological Station, Michigan, USA - KBS M5-4 metaG (SPAdes) (version 2) | ecosystem: Host-associated > Plants > Roots > Rhizosphere >...
TCGCTGTTCGCCGAATAGAACAGGTGCTGGCCGAACCGCAGCTGGGCCGGCATCGGATCGGTCGTGAAGCGCGCGATCGGCGTGCCTTGCGGTGCGAGCGTGATGCCGGTCGCCGTCCGCGTGATCGCGAACACCGCGACGTCGCCGGTGTTGCGCTCGTCGACGTACACGAGTTGGTCGTCGGCCGAAATCGCGATGCCCTCCGGCATGTGACCCGGCAGCGGCCGCACGAGCTTGGCCTCGACTCGGTTCTGACCGACGACGAGGATGTCCTCGCTGTTCGTATCGAGCACGAGCGCGTACGCGCCGTCGTGGGTGAACGCGATCGCGTGCGGACCCGAGACGATGTCGCCGAACGAACCATCGATGCCCGGAACATCCTGCGCGTCGGTCGACAGCGGCGGTGCGACCGCGACGTTCGCGACACCGACGTTCGAGATGATCGACACGGCCGGGAACGCCGTGCGCTCGAAGTCGAGCGCCGGCTGCGGCGTATCGATGCCGAGCAGCTCGTGGACCATCCACATCTCCTGCGAGCCAGGGTGCGCGGCGATGTCGTAGAACCCGCGCGGCGATCCGTGGGCGAGGCGCGCATCCCCGCGCGGCGCGACCGGCGTGACATCCCAGTGCGCGCGCATCGCGAGCGTCGCAGGATCGAAGACGACCGCGCCGGGCCCGTAGAACAGCGTCGCGACGAGCGAGCCATCCTGCGCCCACGCGAGGCCCCACGGCGGTGAATCCACCGCGACGCGGGTGACCTCGGCGAGCGCTAGGTCGAGCTTCACGATCGCGCGGTCGTTCGAGCACGCGACGTAGATCGCATCTCGCGCGGCGAGCACGCCGACCGGCTCGCTGCAGATCACGCTGCTCGCCGTGACCGCGTGATCGGCGATGCCGACGCGATACACGCGGCCCGAACGCTCGCCGGTGACGACGACGCTCGCACCATCGGCCGCGATCGCGAGCGCACGCGGCATGATCGCCGGGATATATGCGCCGTTGCCGTCGATCGCGGGTGCTGGACCGAGTGGAACTTCGACCGCACCCGCGGCGACGTCGAGCTGACCGGCCGTGCCGATCGAGATCGAGTCGTTGTCCGCGTTGACGACGAAGAACTCGCCGTTCGCCGCGACAGCGATCGACGAGCTATGCGCGAGCGGCGCCGCCGCGGGCGGTGCGTCGCTGCCACCGCCGGGCGGTGCGTCGGGATTCGTGCCGTGCGGATCGTGTCCGCATGCGGTCACGAGCGCGACCAGCCACAGCGCTTTCACACCGCAGCTATATCAGAACGTGAGGACGAGCCGCGATTGAATCGTGTGCGACGTTCCAGCGTCGCCCGTCGCGTTCGACTGCCCCGCAGCGTCGGTACCGTAACCGAGGCCGGTTCCGCCCGTGTTCGCGGTGTCCGTGGCAGGGTGGGCCATCGCACCGAACGGGAACAGGATGCCGTAGGAGATGCCCGCGAAGATGTGACCGCTGTTGTAGCCGATGTCACCGTCGAACTCGGTGCCGTAGACGGCGCCGTTACCGGGCGTCGCGACCGGCTTGAGCGCGAACGACGTCACGTTCGACACCTTGAACATGATCGACTTGGTGATGTCGTACTGGAGGAACGGCTTCGCGTACGCCGCGTTCGTGACCGCGCCGTAGAGCTCGTGCCACAGGATCAAGTCGACCTGGTAGTCGCGGTTGAACATGAACTGGGTCAGCGTGCACGAGTGCGTCGAGTTGCACACGCTCGGATCGCCGAGCTGGTTCGCGTACGCGATGTTCGTGTTGCCCGGAACCGTGTTGTCCCACTGATCGCCGGTCGCGAAGCCGCCCTCGAGGCCGAGCCGGAGCTTGCCCTCGACGCCCTTCCACGTGTAGCGACCGACGCCGCCGAACTTGCGGATCGATTCGCTGCCGTTGATGCCCTGATCGGTGAGCGTATTGACCGTGCCGAACTGGCCGACGAGCTCGCCCTCGAAGGTGTTGTCGCCGAACGCGAGCTTGCCCCACAGATCGGGCGAGTACATCTTCATGCCGCGCGGCACGAACTTCGTCGGATCGAACGCGTTGCCGAGCGTGAAGCCGGTGAGGTCGTAGTCCCAGTCCTGGGTCTTGTACTCGAAGTAGACGCCGTAGTTCGCGACGGTCTCGCCGCGCTCGACCGCGTCCTTGAAGTCCTGCGGATCGTCCATCTTCGAGATCACGCCGACCCAGCCGTTCGCGTCGTCGTTGTCGTCGAGGTCGAACGGGTGGCCCTCGTGGCCCTTGTTCGGATCGCTGAAGCCAGTCGTGTTCGACGAGCTCAACGGCAGCTGGCTCGAGATCAGCCGGGTCGAGTCCCAGTCCGACGCGATCATCGCGCGCAGGCCGGTGCCCGGAATCTGCGCGGAGAAGCTGACGCGGTCGACGCTGTCGCCGTAGTCGGCGTTGTAGTTGTACTCGCCGCTGATCGGATCCTTGCCGCCGCCGTTGTGCTTGATGCCCATACCCCAGTGGTTCGGCATGCGGCCGGCCTTCAACACGCCGAGTGGCACGCCGACCTCGGCCCACACGCGCTTGACCGAGATCGCATCGCTCGAACCATTCACACCGTTGACCGGTGGCGACTGGGTGCCGTCGCCGAACGCGCCGAGGGGCGGGCGGTTCGTCGCGGTGTACTGACCGTTCAGCGACTCGCCGTACGGAGTCGAGCCGAGGACCAGGTTGTCGTAGACGTCGGCCTGGACGTGAACCGAGGTCTCCTCGTCGATATTGAACACCGGCTCGAGGCGGAGCCGCATGTTCGTGCTCGAGATCGAGTCGTCACACGGGTGACCCGACGTGGTCGAGTTGCACGACAGCGCGCGCGGGAACGGTGCACCGCCGACCGAGTTTTCATCGAGGAAGCCCTCGTTGAAGTTCTTGAACCAGTCGGTCCGCATCCGGAAGTAGCCCTCGAGCTCGAACAGCTTCCAGCGCTTGCGCCGGCCTTTGGGCGGCGGCAACGCGGGCGTCGTCGGCAGGAGGCCGGGCGTCTTGGGCGCAGCCTCGGCGACGCCTTCCTTCTTTTCCTCGCCGGAGGGCTGCATTCCGCCGCCGGGCTGACCGCCCATCGGCATGCCGCCACCCATCTGAGCGGAGGCGACATCCCCCAACGCAACGAGGACCGCGATGGTCAAAAACAACGTCTTGGCTACGTAACGCATGAAAAAATCGGGGGTTTTTGGGGCATCGCCGGAAAGTGGGCGGACTATAGGCATCACGCCAAGTGGGGTCAATTCGCGGACATCCATAATTGGCGGCCACGCGATCTGACGACTATGGTGACTCGATGGCTCTAGACCTTGTGGCAGCGCGCCGCGTTGCCTGGGCTTTGCTGATCTCGGCTGGGAGCGCGTGCGGTCCGACGGTGAAGACCGGCGCGGCGCCCCCGGCCGAGCCCTCCGGCGTGGCGCGAATGGCGGTCACCAAGCCGCATGGTGGCGGTGGCCGCGAGGTCCTGCTCGGGGAGATGTGCCCGCAGGGGGCCGGCGGTCGGCCTGCGGTCGCACCGCTCGTGATGCGCAATGTCGGCTGGAGCGACAACGCGACCGACGTGACCGCGGCAGTCGAGCGCGGCAGCGTCCCGCGGTTCGTCGTGTTCGGCAGCGACGGCAAGCTCGCCGGCGCGTTCGACACGATGGGGATCGTCGACGTCGGGTTGCCCCAGCAGGTCGCCGCGGGTGCGTACGCCGGCGCGTCGCCGTGCACCACCGGCGCGTCCGCGATCGCGAAGCCGAAGGCCGGCGAGATCGTGACGCGCGCCGAGGATACGAAGTGCACCGCCGCGACGAACGGCTGTGGGATCGCGGTCGGCGATGTCACGCATCCCGACGAGCCCGCCGAGACCCCGACATACGTCACGGGTGGTGCGTGCGTCGCGGGCGACATGCTCGCGGTCGACATCGACGGCGACGGCCGGATCGAATCGTTCCCACTCGCGGGGATCCTCGACGGCACGCGTGCCCCGGCGGCCGAGTGGACCGCGGCGCCGACCTCGACAGCGACGTGCACGCCGACGTTCGCGGTCTACGGGATCAAGCTCCTCGCCGAGGCCGAGACCGGCAAGCAGGTCGATCCGAAGTCGATGGTCACCGCCGACGTGCTCGGCGTCGTCGATCTCGACGGCGACGGCCGGCGCGAGCTCGTCGTCGCGCTGAAGTTCGCCACGGTGAGAACGCTCGTCGTCTACACCGCGACCGCGCAGCCCCAGCGGCTCGAGCTGGCGGGCGAAGCGACGAGCTTTCCCCGGTAAGCCAACGCTGTTCGCGACCGACCGCACACCTACATGTGCAAGCCGGCGAGGCCTGGCAGTGTCCTCGGGCACGCACCTCGCAATAGGATCGGCGCATGAGGGCGCTCATCGTCTGCTTGCTCGCCGCCGCGTGTAGCGAACAGGGCGCGAACCTCGTGCTCGCGGCACCGTCGGGGCCGAGCGGGGCGAGCTCCTACGAGATCGTCCTCGCGAGCAAAGACCTCGTGCCCGTGATCGATGGCCAGCGCGTCTCGCCGACGGGGATGACCTCGGAGACCGTGACGTACTACCTGCAGCGGACCGCTGCGAACGCCGCCGGATCGATCGACAAGGTCGATGGCTTTCGCGTGCTCGTCGAACCGAACCCGAAGGTCGCGGAGACGGCGTTCATTCCGTTCGTCCTCCTCTACGATGCCGATCAGAAGCTGGTCGGCGTGGGGACGTATCGGGCGGACGCGGGAGGAGCGCCGTCTCCGATCGTGGTCAAGCGCGGTGAGGTCGACGAGTATCCGATCACCGTCGAGGCCGTCGCCGAGGTCGTCGATACGAAGCCGGTCGTTGCCGGCGATGCGATGCAGGTGACGTGTGCGCGCCAGGATCAGTCGACGTTTCATTCCGGCGTCGTGTGGCGCGACGCCGGCGGTGCGGAGCGGCGGTTGATGCTGCCCGATACCGGTGACGATGCGACGACGCGCGCGCTCGATCTCGATTGCGATGGCGCGACGGTCGCGGTCGCCGCGTCGAGCGAGGACTGCGACGACACGCGCGCGCGGTTTCACACCGGCGCGACGGAGGTGTGCAACGGCGAGGACACGAGCTGCAGCGGCGAGCCGTACCTGGTCGTGCCGTGTATGCCGACCACGACCGGCGCGTGCGCGACCGCGACCGACGGCGTCGCGATCTGCGATCAAGCGACGCAGCTGACCGGCGCGTGCTCGGTCGACAACGCGTGCATCTGTGCGATGGCACCGACCGACACCGAGTGCCGGCGCTGCACGCTCGCATTCGCTCACGGCTCGATGACGTCGACGGTCACGCCGTGCGAGCCGGCGGTCGACGCGATGATCGGCATCAATGGCATGTGCACGAACGGCGGGACGTGCACGATCGCGGTGGTCGGCACGCGCGACGGCTGGACCGCGCAGGTCGCGGCCACCTCGCAGGGCACGTTCGGCGCGGCGGCGACGGGCGTGACGGATAGCTTCGCGCTTCGCGTGGCGCGACCTGCCGGTGACATTCCCGGTGGTCCGGGCGCGCTCGTCGGTGCCGTCGACTTCGCGCTGACCCAGCAAGGACAGCCTCCAAAGCTGTTCAGCTACGAGCTCGAGCTCGCGACCGCGATCACCGCGTGCACCGGCGGCGGGCCGTACCCGATGAGCTGCACGCCGTAGTGCTACGCTCGCGACGTGCGCGATGACGTCGGTCAACTGCTCTGGGTCGGCTTTCAAGGAACGGAGATGCCGGCCACGCTCGGCAAGCAGCTCGCCGCGGGCACGTACGGCGTCTCGATCCTGTTTCGCCGCAACATCCGCTACGTCGAGGACCGCGCGGATCTCGAGGCGCTCGTCGCGTTGAATCGCGAGCTGCATGTTGCGGCGCCGGATGGCACGCCCGCGCTGATCGCGATCGATCAAGAAGGCGGCACGGTCGCGCGCGTGCGTGCACCGGCGACGCTGTGGCCGCCGATGATGGCGCACGATCGGCTCGCGCCACCGGACGACGTCGCGACGGCGGAGCAGGTCGGGCTCGCGATCGGTCAGGAGCTCCGCGCGCTCGGCCTCGACATCGACTTCGCGCCGGTGCTCGACGTCCACACCAACCCTGCAAATCCGATCATCGGCGAACGCGCCTTCGGTACGACGGCCGAGACCGTGACGCGCCGTGCGCTCGCATTCGCGCGTGGCCTCGACGCGGCGGGTGTGTTGTCGTGCGGCAAGCACTTCCCCGGTCACGGTGACACCGATACCGATTCGCACCTCGCGCTGCCGCGGATCGATCACGACTGGGCGCGGCTCGAAGCCGTCGAGCTCGCGCCGTTCCGCGCGGCCGCAGCGGCGCAGCTGCCGATGGTGATGACCGCACACGTCGTGTTCGGCGCGCTCGATGCGACGCGCCCGGCGACGCTATCGCCGCAGGTGATCACGGGGTTGTTGCGAGACCAGCTCGGCTATCGCGGCGTGATCGTCTCGGACGATCTCGACATGAAGGCGATCGCGGCGACGCTCGGTGCGGATGTCGCGGCGGTCGGTGCGATCCGCGCCGGCTGCGACGTCGTGCTGCTGTGCTGCGACGAGACCAACCAGCAGCTCGCCGAGGAAGGCCTGATCAAGGCGGCCGAGGGCGACTCCGAGCTCCGCCGCCGGCTCGGCGAGAGCGCTGGTCGCGTGCGAGCGATGAAGCGCGCGCACGTCGCGAACCAGGCGAAGCATCCGGCGCGCGGGCTCGACGTTGTCGGTAGCGCCGAGCATCGCGCGCTCGCCGATCGCCTGCGCTAGTGCGGATACTTCGCCTTGCAGTCGGCGAGCTTGGTCGGGTCCACCGTCGCGTCCGGTAGCGTCGGGACGCTGAGGTCCGGGTGCGCGAAGTCGAACATGTCGAACGGCGCGACCGCGTTCGCATCGCGATGCGTGAGTGCTGGCAAGCCGAACACCGCCTCGACGAAGCGCAGCACGCTCGTGTGATCGGTGACGACGTGCGAGACGTAGCCGCGCTTCGCGTACGGCGAGATCGCGAACATCGGCACGCGGAGTCCCGTCTGATCGAACGCGGCGACGACGCCGCCCGGATCGACGATCGGCGCGATGTCGTCGGGCACGCACGCCGGCTGCGGTGGCACGTGATCGTAGAGCCCGCCTTGCTCGTCGTACGTCAGGAACATCGCGGCGTGCGGCCACTGCGGCGAGGTCGTCACCGCGGCGACGATGCTCGCGACCATCTGCTGGCCGACCTCGATGTCCGCAGGCGGATCTTCATCGGGCGAGGCGCCGCCCATCTGGTCGGTGCCCTCGACAAACACGACCTGCGGCAACGTGCCGGCGGCCGCGTCGGTGAAGAACTGATCGAAGTCGAACACGTGCTGGAGGTCGTGGCCGTACGTGCTGCTCAGCAGGCCGAGCGTCGGTACGTCCTGGACGTAGAATCCCCACGTGACATGCGCGGCATCGAGACGCGTGAACAGATTCGGATAGACATTGCCCGCGGCGTCTTTCTGGTTCGGGAACACGTTCGAGGTCACGCCGTACGAAGTGCCCGCCATGTAGAACAGCCGGTTCGTCCAGCTATTCGCCTGGACCGAGCTGAAGTGGCGATCCGAGATCGCGAACGCGCGTGCGAGCGCGTAGTAGAACGGTAGGTCGGTCTCGTCGTAGTAGCCCATCGCGCGCGCGCCGGTCGGATCGTTCGCATCCTCGGCCGCGCCTTCGGTCGTGAAGCCGTCCATGGCGCCGCCGTCGATCTCGCGATGGACGTCGTCCCAGCTCTCGGCCGGATTGTCGAAGCACGCCGCGGTCTGGTGAAACCGCGCGATCGTGCCACCTGGTGTCGTCGGATCCGGGTTCGTCGCATCCGGCGCAGCGCCGTCGACGGTCTGGCCCGGCACGGTCAGCGAGGAGAAGTAGTGATCGAACGTGCGGTTCTCCTGCATGACGAGCACGATCGTCTCGATCGGCAGGGCGCTCGGCGCGACATCCGCGAGCGTCGCGGATGCGAGGTCGCCGGAGCCGTACCCGCACTTCGCGCGACACGCAGCCGGATCTCCCGCGCACGACGGCCCGGGGCTCGAGCTGCAGGCCGAGACTAGAAGCGCGAGCAGCGCGACCCTCATGCGCACAGATTGCCACGAAAAAACATCGCGTCTGGATATCGATCCGCCTCTGGTTCCGGAAGGCCGAAGGCCGAAAGCCGGCGGTAGGGCTGTGGGCCATGTGGGCGGGCGCGCCAGCCTGGAATTGGAATGCAGGTCTCGCGGCCGTCCAAGTCGCTGTGGTGAACCGCCGCCCGGGCGTTCGCGGTCAGCGAGGCGAACGTGCGGTTCTCCACAGCGACGTCACGGTCCACAGCCACGTGTGCTTGTCGACGTAAGGCGCGGTGCTCGCGATCGGGAGCCGGCAGGGCGTGGCGTGGCGCGATCTTCTCGTTACGGCACGCGCAGGCCATGGTTCATCTCCCGACCCACAACGCTGCGCCTCGCGTGAACAAGCGCACGTGGCTGTGAATCGTGACGGCGTTGTGGAGAACCGCGGAGCGCCTGCGCGATCGCGAACCTCCGGACGGCGGTTCCCCACAACGCCTTGGACGGCCGCGAGAAGTCCACTCCGCTCTCGGGCTGGCGCGCCCGACCACACGATTCACAGCGCTGCCACCAGCCCTCGGCCTTCGGCCTTCCGACCCCGAGATTCGCAATACGAGTTGACGTTATCGATTACATATGCCTTAATCAAAAAATGAGTGAGGTCTTCGTGGTGGAGAGGATCGAGCGCCGTGGTGGGAGGCGAGCGGGGGCAGGGCGCAAGAAGACCGGCCGGTGCCGTGATGCGCCGCACCGCAAACGTCCCTCTCTGTCCGCGATGCATCCAGTCCACGTCGTGTTGCGGAGGACCGGTCGACTATGGTGGCGGACGCGCACGTACTACGACCATGTCCGTCGCGCGCTGCGCGGCCTGCTCGGGCGCGAGGGATTTCGTGTCTGTCACATCTCGATCCAGAACACGCATCTTCATTTGCTCGTCGAGGCCACCGATCGCGAGGCGCTGACGCGCGGCATGCAGAGCTTCGCGATCCGGATGGCGCGCCAGGTTCACACCGACGGTGGCTGCGGCAAGGTGTTCGAGTACCGCTATCACGCGACGCAGATCCGGTCGGCGTGGCATGCGCGGCACGCGCTCGCGTACGTGCTCAACAACTGGCGCCGGCACCGGCTCGACTGGAGCAATGGACGCGTTCTGAAGCAGAACCTCGACGTCTACGCGTCGGGCATCAGCTTCGACGGCTGGACCGATCGCAGGCCGTTCCTGATCCCTCGCGGCTACGATCCTTTGCCCGTCGTGAGAGCCGAGACCGCGCTGCTCGCGTTCGAGTGGAAGCGGTTCGGCTTGATCGACTTCTACGAGACGCCCGGCCCGCTGTTCTGATCGCCCGAATGCGCGTCGTGGTCGAAAGGGGTTAATCCGTCGATCGCGAACCGCGCGGTCCCACGCACTCGTGAAGTGGCCGAGATCGATCACCTGCGAGGTCGCCTCCGAGAACGCATTCGATGCGTACGATTCGGAACATCGCGCGCCCGGACCGACGGTATTCTTTCAGCATGTGGTCACGCGTTGGGCTCGTCGTCGCGACCACCGCTCTCGCCGTGCTCGCATGCAGAAGCTCGAGTACCGGATCGGATGCCGGGTCCGGTGCATCGGGTGCGCCGCTGGACTACGCGATCGTGACGCCGGCACGCGAATCCGGGCGCAGCCAGCCGCCGGAGGTGTTCATCGACGGAGTCGCGCAACGCGAGCTTCATGTCGCGTACCCCTCGGAGACCGTGGCAGCGACGGCGAATCATCACATCGAGCTGCGCACTGGCAGCACCGTCCTCGCGATGCTCGATCTGCGCGGCGCGGATGTCGAAGACTGCACGTTCGAGCGCCCGCTGGTTAGCGTGAAGTCCTTCACCGAGCTCGTCTGCGAATATGACAGCGGTGACCTCCGGCTCGGAACGCCGTCGGGGACGACGCGCCTCCCCGGCGGAAGTGACGGTCAGTGCGTCATCGACGGCTCGGCATCGTGCGGTCCCGAGTGCACGGCTTGGTCGTGCGCGAGCGGAGCGCACTGCACGAGCATCGTGACGTCTCACGTGCCTCTGTATAGCCATCTCGGTTGCGTGCCGATCGGAACCGCACAAACAGGCTCGGCCTGTTCGTTCACGGCGGGCTCGGACGGTGATCACGACAACTGCGGAAGTGCATCGGTGTGCGTCGCGGGGACCTGCCGCGCGCTGTGCACGCCGACATGCGGAACGTGCGAGACGATCGATGGCGAGCCCTCCGAGCTTTCGTTCTGCATGTAGATCAACGCTTCTTTGCCGCCTTCGCCCCACGTGGGGCAGCAGCCTTCGTCGCGAATGCGTGAGCCTCCTGGGCCAGCGCCAGACCATCGGTCTTCGGTCCGACGACGAGCCACTCTTTCATCACCCGGCCGTTCTTGCGCGGATCGAAGCGCTTACCTTCCTTCGCCTCGACGAGCTCGTCGACCCGGGTCTTCGGCAGCTTCACGACCAGGCGATCTTCGCCGACGATCGCGAAGATCTTCGCGCCGAGCTTCAGCACGACGTTGCCCCTGCCCCAGCCCGGCTCGACGACCACGCCGCGACGGCGTGTGAATGCGGCGACGATCGGTGAGACCTGCATCGCGGACATGCTACGCCCGCGGAGGCGTGATGACATGGATCGTTCACGAGCTCGGCTCGGTCGGCTGGCGCGGGCTGGTCGGCGAGGCGCCGGGCGTCGTGATCGAGCTGGGGCGCGGCGAGCCGCGGTTGATCTCGCGAGCAGGCCTCCAGCCGTTCACCGGCACCGTTCCTTGGCGCAGTCACGACACCGGCCCACTCGGGCCGTTCACGCGCGAGCGGATCGCGAAGAAAGAGCGGCTCGCGTGGGAGCACGGCTCGGTGACGTACTCGATCTACTCGAGCGTCGCGGTGTGGCGCGACCGCTTCGCGGCATTCGTCGACGATCAGGGCATCACGGTCGTCGATGCGGAGGGCGAGCGCGTCGCGCGGGTCACGCTGGGGACGAAGCTGCACTGGCGCACGTTCGAGATCGCGGCGACCGACGAGCGGCTGTGGATCTGTGGCGGCGACGGCCGGATCTGGGAGATCCCGCTCGCGGCGCTGGAGGCCGTCGCGACGGCGAAGCAAGGCCTGTATCCGATCGAGCTGCGCTACGCGTATCCGCTGCGCGAGCGCGAGGCGCGGATCGGTTGTGTCTATCTGTGGCGGGTCCAGAACGGGCGCACGATGGTCGAGATCGGCGACGGCAAGAAGGGCGTGCACGAGCCGAAGCTGCTGATCGATCTGCCGTGGCAACTCGAGAAGTACACGCCGCTCGTGCTCGCGGATCGGCTCGGTCCTGACCTGTGGCAACGCGTCGAGGTTCCGGGCCACGAGACCCGCACGGTGATCGATCCGGATCGCGTGACCACGCTCGCCGCGAAGCTCCGGATCACCCGGGCCGAACACCCCGAGGGCGCTGCTCGCCCGGTCGTTGCCCGTGCGGACGCCGGAGCCCGCGCGAAGATCGACACGCTGATCGCCGCGATCGCGGCGGAGCCCGATGACGATGGCCATCGCGAGGTCCTCGTCGATCTGCTCCAGGAGCTCGAGGATCCGGCGGCCGCGACGTTCGCTGCGCTCCGCGCCGGCACCGACGTTTCGGCGGCGAAGAAGAAGCTCGCGCTCGGACCGCTCGCGCCGTTCCTCGTCGATGTCGAATATCGCCGCGGCTTGCCGATCCGAGCGACGCTGTCGCGCAGCGCACCACGCGACGAGGCGTCGATCGCGGCCGCCATCGGCGACTATCGGCTCGGGCTCCTGACAACGCTACGCATCGGCCTCGGGACCGAGCGCGTCTACACGCCACTCGTCGCGGCAGCGAGCGCGCTGCGCGACGCCGACATCCCGCATCCGAAGACGATCGCCGCGCTCGTCGCAGCGGGTCGCTCGCAGCTCGTGCGCCTCGGCCACCTCGACTTCATGAAGCGCACGATCGGTCAGCTCGCGGTCGCTGCATTCGATCGCGCGATCACGCTGCACGCAGCGATCGACGGCAACGCAGACCTCGAGCGATGGGCGGAGCGCACGATCGCGACCGCGAAGAAGCTGAACAAGCGTGCGCCGCGCGCGCTCGAGCTGTCCGAGGTCGATGGCCACCATGCGGCGCTCGAGCGCCTGCTCGGCCCGTGGTTGCCGCGCCTGCCGTTCACGTCGGTGAAGATCGGCTAGCGCTGGACGAGGATCGCTTCGCCGAGCAGCAGCAACAGCAGCGCCGCGGCGAGCGCGTGCCACAGCTCGACCCGCCGCGTGTTGTCGGTCTGCGCGATCGCGCTGCCGGTTCCCGACGTCGGCAGTGATGCGGCCGGCACCGGCGTGAGATCCGAGCCGCGAGGGTCGAGGTTGATCGCGAACGCGAGCTCGTCGCGATCGTGAGTCGCGCCCGTCTGATCGGTGCCGATCACGCGGTAGATGCCCGGGTGATCCGTCTTGCCGAACCGGACCGAGCTGCGGCCCGCGATCCGATCGCCTTCGAACACCGCCCCGATCCCATCCGGCCCGCGGACCTCGAGCTTCTTGAGATCGCCGGTCGGCAGCGCGACCGAGCCGCCGACGAGGTGATCCGATTCGATCCCTAGCGCGTGCTTGCGCGCGAGGTGGCGCACGGCCTGCTGGATCAGCGGGAGAAAGCCGCGATGGATCGCGAGGTCGTTCCAGTCGCGGTCGAGCGTCGACGTGAACAGCAGCGTTCGGCCCGCGCCGATCGACGCCTCGACGAGTGCGGCGGCGCCGTTCGTGAACCGAGCGAGCACCTTGCGATCGTTCGTCGCGGTGGTCGGGCCGAGCAGCGAGATCTTGAAGAACTTCGCGTCGGCCAAATCCGGCGCGTCCTTCGAGAACGGCGCGAAGATCGGATGGTCGGCCTCCCACTTCACGAGGTGAAGCGCGCGGCTGTCGCGCTCCTCGGGCGCGGCACCCCACGTCGTGTCGATCGGATCGCGCAGGCTCTGCGGCAAGAGCGGCAGCATCGTCTTGTCGTACGCGGCTGGGTCGACGCGATCGCCGGGCGCGACGAGAATGCCGCCGCCGGCGCGGACCCATTCGGCGAGTGCGGCGACGCGCTCGGCCGGCATCGCCGCGACGTTCGCGAGCACGACGACATCGAAGTCGTTGAGATCGATCTTCGGCGCCTGGCCGCGGATCTTGACGATGCCGCCGAGCTCCTCGGCGGTGATCGAGCGGACCGACGTGCCGCTGTCCTCGCGATCGCCGGGGCGCAGCGCTGCCTCGACGTAGAACAGCTCGTCGTCGTGGCGGACCGTGCGCGGGTCGCCGTCGACGAGCAGCACCCGGACCTCGTCGCGCAGCGTCGCGCGGACGTAGCGACGATCGTCGATCGCGAGGTTGTCGCCACCGATCGAGACCGACGCGTCGCTCGCGCGCGCACCGGCGGGCAGCGCCGCGAGGAACCGCTTCGTCTTCTTCTCGTGCGGCCCGAGTGGCAGGGCACCGCGCGCGACCACGCGATCGGCGATCGTCAGCGATAGCTCGACGTCCTTCGGCTCGTCGCCGAAGTTGCCGACCTCGGCATCGAACGCGACGCCGCGGGTCCCGGTGTTCGGATCGCTATCGACCTTGAGCGACGTGATCGCGACGTTCGGCATCTGCGCGGGACGCAGATCGAGCGCGACGAACGTCGGCCCGTCCTTGCCCCACGGCGGCTCGTCGGGATGGAGCCCGGACTTCGCCTGGAGCGACAACAGGAACACCGTCTTGCGCGCGTGACTCGAAGCCGCGAGCAGCTGCGCAGCCCGGGTGAGCGCGCGGGTGGTATCGGCGGGGCGTGCGCTCGGCTCGAGCGCGAGCAATTGATCGCGCAAGCGGAGGTGGTCGCGCGTCAGCTCGGTCGGGTGCTCGGCGCCTTCGGAAGCGCGCACGATCGCGACCTCGGCCTCGGGACCGAGTTGCGCGACGATTCGACGCGCTTCGTCGCTCGCGCGCTTGAGCCACGGCTTGCCGTCGATCAGATAGCCCGCGGCGAACGAGTCATCGATCACGAGCACCGCCGCTTGCGGGCCGCGGGTCACCTGCGGCCCCTTGCGCTCGCACGACGTGAACGGCTTCGCGAGCGCGATCGCGACTGCGAGGCAGGCGAGGGCGCGGACGAGCAGCACCATCCGCTCGCGCAGCTGGAGCCGGCGCGCGGTCTTGCGCTTCGTCCCCATCAAGAAGTCGAGCGCCGCGAACGGCACGATCCGCGCGCGCCGCCGGCCGATCAGGTGGATCGCGATCGGAACGCCGATCGCGACCAGCCCGGCCAACATCGCAGGCGCTAGGAAGCCCACGCGTGCCTCGCGGTGACTACGTGCTCGTGCTCGTGCTCGTGCACGTGCTCGTGCTCGTCGGGAAACCAAACGCCCGGTCCGCCGATAAGGCGTACGGACGTGGCGCAACAGCGATGTGCCCGGTCAGCACCCGTCATCGCGTCGGAAACCGGACCTCGAACGTGCGCCGCGGTCAAAGATCGGAGCGGACCGTTGACCGCAAACGGCCGGACGCACGAGCACGAGCACGTGCACGTGCACGTGCACGTGTACGAGATGTGGTTCATCCCGTCCTCCGCGCCGCACCGGGTTGGAGGCGCGCGCGCGACACGAGCAGCTCGAGCAGCGTGTCCTCGAGCGGCTTGTCGGTCAGCACCTCGTGATAGTCGACGCCCGCGTTCGCGAGCGTGCCGTGGCACTTCGCGCAGAACGCGTTCATCCGATCGAGGTAGTCGCGCCGGATCGCCGACGGGTTCGCGAGCAACTTCGCCGCCGATTCCAGCGCGTGGAACTCGGTCAGGCCCTCGTACGGGAACGTGCGCTCGTGCGGATCGAGGATATGCAGCACCGAGACATCGTGCTTCTGCGCGCGCAGCGTCGCGCACGCGCGGACGGTCGCGTCGTCGGGATCGAACAGATCGCTCGCGAGGATGATCAGCGCGCGCCGTCGCCGCGACAGCTCTGCGATCCGGCCGAGGGCCTCGGCGGGCGACTCGTCGCCGGCGCCACCCTTCTTCATGATGTCGTCGAGCACGCCGAGCAGGTCGTGGAGGTGATTCGACCGCGCGCGCGGCGGCACCATCGTCTCGATCGCGCGGTCGCCGCACGCGACGAGCCCGACCTTGTCCTGCTGCTGGATCACGAGGTACGCGAGCGCCGCGAGCGCCGTGCCCGCGTACTCGAGCTTCGCGAGCCCGCCGCCGGCGAACTTCATCGACGCCGATGCATCGAGCACGAGGTAGACCGTGAGCTGCGATTCCTGCTCGAACTGCTTCACGTAGTAGCGATCGAGCTTGCCGTACGCCTTCCAGTCGACGTGGCGGAGCTCGTCGCCAGGCGAGTACTCCTTGTGCTCGGCAAACTCGACGGAGCTGCCGTGCACCGACGCGCGATGCATGCCCGACAGTGCGCCTTCCACGATCACGCGCGCCTTGATCGGCAAGCTCCCCAGCCTCTGCAGCTGGATCGGATCGAGCTTCACGGACTGACGACAGACAAGAGCCGGTCGACCAGATCGCCGGCGCGCAAGCCTTCTGCCTCGGCGCGATAGTTGAGGATCAACCGGTGTTGCAGCGTCGGGCGCGCGAGTGCGGCGACGTCATCGGTCGACACCGCGAACCGGCCGTCGAGGATCGCGCGCGCCTTCGCGGCGAGGATCAAGAACTGGGAAGCGCGCGGGCCCGCGCCCCACGACACCGCTTCCTTGATGAACGCCGGTGCGTTCGGCGCGGCTGGCCGGGTCGAGCGCGCGAGCGCGACCGCGTACTTCACGACGTGATCGGCGGCAGGCACTCGGCGAACGAGCTCCTGGAGCTGGAGGATCCGCATCGGCGACAGCACGCGCGCGAGCTCGGGCCGGTGATCGCTCGTCTGCTGGCGAACGATCTCTTCTTCTTCCGACTCGGTCGGGTAGTCGACGTCGATCTGGAACATGAAGCGATCGAGCTGCGCTTCGGGCAGCGGATACGTGCCCTCCTGCTCGATCGGGTTCTGGGTCGCGAACACGAGGAACGGCAGCGGCAGCTCGTGCGTCGTACCGCCCGCGGTGACGCGGAATTCTTGCATCGACTGGAGCAGCGCGGCTTGGGTCTTCGGCGGCGTGCGGTTGATCTCGTCCGCGAGCACGAGGTTCGCGAACACCGGACCCTTGAGGAACCGGAACGCGCGGCGGCCGGTCGTGTGATCCTCTTCGAGCACCTCGGTGCCGGTGATGTCGGCCGGCATGAGGTCCGGCGTGAACTGGATGCGTTGGAACGACAGGTTCAGCGTCTCGGCGAGCGTCGAGATCAAGAGCGTCTTCGCGAGGCCGGGCACGCCGACGAACAGCGTGTGACCGCGCGCGAACAGCGCGACCAGCAGCTGATCGATCACGCGGCGCTGGCCGATGATCCGCTTCTCGATCTCGCGGACGATCTGCGCGTGCGCTTCGGCAAGCTCTGCGACCGCTTCGAGATCCGAGCGCGGCGTGGGTGCAGGCGTGGCTTCTTCAGCCGGTACGGTCGGATTGACCTCGGTCTTCTGTTCGATCCGCAGCGGCGAGATCGGCGTGACGTTTTCAGACGGCTTCATCGGGAGGCTAGTTCTTCAGTAAATCACAGGCCGCGCGCTCCCGCGCTGCTCTTGCATCCTTCATCTTGGCATACGCTTCGGCAAGCCCACAGCGGGTTTGCGGATCGAACGGACTCACTCGCAAAGCCTGTTCATACGCGGTGATCGCCTCGGGCCAGGCTTGCTTGGCGGTACGCGCCATGCCGAGGGTCACGGCCGCGACCGCGTCGTGATCGTCCGAGGCTGCGAGCGGCGTTGCGAGCTCGATCGCCCGGTCGTACCGGCCGAGCTCGACCAGGGTGCGGGCCAGCTTGCCTGCGACAAAAGGCTCCGGGGGCCCGTTGTTGGCAGCGAGCGCTTTTTCATATTCGACCGCGGCCGCATCGAGCGCACCGCGCGCGCGCAACATGCCGCCGAGCCGCGCGTGCTTGCGAGCGCGCTGCGACACGGTCTCGATCCCGACGTTCTCGGAGTCCGCGCCGCCCTTGCCGAACTTGATCGGCCGGCCCGCGCGCGCCTTGCCATCGCCGACCTTCAGGTGCGCGTGCCACTCCTTCTCGACCTGCGGCCACGGCAGGTTCATCGCCTCCGTCACCGCGCGCTTCGCACTCTTGCCGTCGCGCTGGAACGCGAGCGCATCGCGCAGGCCCTTGTAGCCGACCTTGCTCTGCATCCAGCCGATCAGCGTGTAGACCTCGGCGTAGGCGAGCGCGGCCGCCTCTTGCGAAGGCAGCTTCGCCATCGACGGGTGCATCTCGTCGAACGTGATCAGCCGGCCCTTGCGCAGACCCGCGGTGAGCAGCGCTTGCTCCGTCGAGGTCAGCACGACCTCGGGTGGGCGCCGCCACCGGGTCTGCTCGAACCGCGCGATGCCTTCTTGCATCCACACCGGTACGGTGTCGTGCGAGATCCGCGACACGAGCAAGTGGGTGTACTCGTGCGCGAGCGTGTCCATCCACGGATAGCCGAATAGCGTCGCGCGGGGCGACACCACCATCAGCTTGTTGTACTTCGAGAGCGCGATCGTGCCGGTCGTCTCGATCTCGGTCTCGGTCAGCGGCGACATCCGCGCGAGGTCGGCGGGCGCGCCGAGGATCTCGACCCGGATCGGATCCGCCGGTTGGAGACCGACGTCTTCGCCGATCTGCTGCCACGCCTGATCGAGCACGTCGCCGGCGAGCTCCGCGATCGCGGCGTCCTTGCCGGGCGCGTAGCGAATGATGAAGTGACCCTTCGGCGAGCGCGTCTCGACGAAGCTCTGGGTGACCTCGAGCGTCGAGGCCGCGAGCTTCTTGGTCTGGCCGGCCATGCCATCGGCGGCGTCGTCGGGGACCTTGTCGAGGTCCTTGACCGCGCCGGCGTAGTCGCCGGTCTGGAACGCGAGCTCGCCCGCGAGCCACTTGACGTCGGGGTTGTCGGCCGCGCGCTTCTCGAGATCGTCGAGCACGGTCTTCGCTTCGTCGAGCCGGGCCGATTGGAGCAACCGCGCCGCCTTGATGACATCGCCGGCGACGGTCCGGTCGCGTCGCGCTTCTGCCCGGTGTGTCGCAAACGCAAACGCAAACGTAAACGCAAACGATCCGAGGAGGAGGTGAGGTCTCACTTGATGAGCTCCTCGTAGTACCGCTTGATCATGTCGTCGTAGCCATCGGCGCCCTGCGCGCCGTGCTTCTTCGCCGCCTCGAGGATGTCCTCTCGGAACCGCTCCGGTGCGCGATATTCATCCGCGCCGGGGATCCGGATCGGCTCTTCACCGACGGTGTTCTGCTGCGCCTGGCGCGCCGCACTCCGCGCTCGATCGCGCGCCTTCGCGAGATCATCCGCGGCGGCCCGCGCCGATTCACGCGCACCCGACGGATCGCGACCCTTCATTCGATCGTCGGCCTTGCCCATGTGATCGAGCGCCGAGCCGAGCTTCTTGCCGAGCTCGCCCGCCGTATCGCCGGGGAGCTCGCCGCCGAGCTGCTTCGTCCGATCGCCGAGCCGCTTCGTCCGCTGCTGGTTCATCTGCTGGCGCCGGCGCAGGCGATCGAGCGCCTTCTGGTCGTCGCCGCTCATGATCTGATCGGGCCGCGGCGATAGCGATTGGAGCTCGTCGATCAGATCCTTCGCCGCCGGCTGCGCCTTCTCGACACCGTCGAGCGCGTCCGCCGTCGCATCGGCCCACTTCGACTTCGGATCGTCGCTGATCGCGGCTTCGAGCTCGCCCTCGATCGTGTCGAGGCTCGCCTTCGCCTGGCGCGCCATGCCGAGCGCTTCCGCGAGGTCGCCGTCCGCGACCATGTGCTCGACGTCCGCGAGCCGGCGCTCGACGATATCCATCTCTTCCTTCGCGAACGGCGTGAGGCCGGTTTCGTTGATCGCGTCGATCCGCTTTTTCAATTTGTCGACGAGCGAGCCGACCTTCTTGCTCGCCTCGCGCCGGTGATCGCGCGCGACCTCGTCGGCCTTCTGGGCGTAGTTCTCGAAGATCTTGTTCGACTCCGCCGCGATATCGTCCTGATCCTTCGCGACATCGGCGAGCTCGTTCATGACCTCGTCGAGCTTCTTCTGCTCGTCGCTGAACTTGTCGCCGCGGAGCTGCGCGAGCGAACCCTCGAGCGACGCCGACGCGCGCTGGTGCTGGAGCTGGCAGCTCTCGAGCTTGGCCTGCGCCGCCGCGGTCTTGCCCGCGTGAACGAGCGCCGCGACTTCGGCCATACATGTCGTGCCCGCCTGCGCCTGCATCGCATCGCGGCTGACGTACTGGTCCATCACGTCTTCCGGCATGCCCTGCTGGTGCTTCTGGAGCTCTGCGTACGTGCGATCGAGCGCGTGCATCTCGCGATCGATCTCCTCTAACAGACGCGGGTCCTTGGTCCGGGCGTACTGCGCGAGCAGATCCGCGAGCCGCTTCTGGTGTGCGGCGATCTCGTCGGTGAGATCCAACAGGCCCTCGACCCGCTCGCGATCGAGCCAGTCGGCGAGCGAGATCGTGTCGTCCTCGAGCTCGGCGACGAGCTTCGGATCGATCACGCCAAACGTGCCGCTCTTCGCCTTCGGCGCGCCCTTCGGCACGAACTTCTGCTCGATGATCGTCTCCGATTGGACGAGCCGGTCCAGCCGCTCGCTCATCGTCGCGAGCGCCTTGCGCATCAGATCCGACGCGTGCGGATCTTTCTCGAACGCACCCGCGACCGAGCGCAGCTCGCCGATCGCATCGCGCAACTGGTGATCGAGATCCTCGCGCGCGGCGATGTCATCGCCCGGGCCAACGAGCCGGCCGGCGAGGTTCTTCAGGACCTTCTCGGCCACCACCTGCTGGCGGTTCAGCGTCTCCTCGTGGCGCTCGCGCGGCGAGATCACGCGGAGGTGAAGCTCGCGCGACTTGCCGAGGTTCGGGCCACCGACGTTGTCGTTGTCCTTCGCCTCGATCCAGTAGCGAACGTCACCGCCCGACGGGACCTGGACCTCGGCGATGTCCCAGGTCAGCTTGCCTTGCGCGCGGCCGTCCGTGCCCGAGATCGTGATCGGCTTCTTGCCGCGATCTTTGCCGGATTCCCACACGAGCTCCGCCGACACCACCGCGAAGTCGTCCTCGATCACGTACGCGAGCTCGACCGACTTCATGTTGGAGACGTCGAGCGGATCGCCGGGCGCCATCAGCTGCACGGTCGGAGGTTGATCGACCTCGGCCTCGATCGAGCGTGGCGTCGCTTCGATCGAGCGCTCGCCGCTCGGCGACGTGATCGCGAACCGATAGCGCGCGGACTTATCGATCGTCAACGCCGCGCTCAGCTTGTCGCCGTCGACCTTCGCGGGCAGCGTCTTCGGCGCGCCGCCCTGGATCACCGGCTCGATCACGAGCTCCGCTGCTTGTGCGGGGACGAGCAGCTTGCCCGAGAACACGACCGCGGTTCCAGGCAGACCGCGGAGGTCGCCCGACGACGACTGCATCTCGACGAGCTTGCGCTTCGAATACGCCGGCGCGGTCAGCGTGACGCCGAGGTCGCCGACGAGCGGCACCGCGGACAGCTCGGCGCCGTCGTACGGCGCGGGCGGAGCGAGCAACAGCGCGCGCCAGCCGTGACTCGTGAAGTGCGGCGCGAGCAGGAGCAGCGCGATGTTTGCGGCGATCGCTCCCAGTGCCAAGGCGCGCGCGCGCGGCACCTCGTGCTCGGGCAACAGCGTCACGGGCTGGATCTTGGCGAGCTGGACCTCGGTCGCTTCGATCAACGCGTCGACGAGCGCGGCCGACGGCGCGCCCGGCCGGTCCGGCGCGTTCGCGAGCTCGACCGCGGAGAGCAGATCTGAAGCGATCGCGCTTCGCCGCTGCCCGACCCAGCGCGCGAGATCTTGATCGCGCGTGTACGCCCGGCGCGGTGCGATCCAGCCGAACACGATCGTGCCGAGCAAGACGATCATCGCGACGAGCCCGCCGATGCCGAGGATCGCCATCGCAGCCGTGCGATGCGCGCCGCCGACATTCGTCAGGTGGCCGATCAGCGGCAGCACGATCGCGAGCGCGCCGAGCAACGCGAGTCCCGACATGCCGGCTCGCCTCGCCTCGTGGCGATAGACCAGCACTCGCACCCGGCCCAAGAAGGCGCGGATGCCCGGTTGTTCAGATGTACGCGCCTCCGCCACTTCTCGCTCGATTATGACCGTACCCGAATGCCGGGCCTACACGGACGAGCGAGTGATATAACTCCTCGGCAAGTGAGCGTGAATAAGGGAGGGCAGCCCTCGTCCACTGGACGTGAAGCTGTCGATGATCGGGACCTCGTGGAGGCTGCCAAGCGCGGCGACCGCGAGGCGTTCCGCACCCTATTCGAACGCTATCACCGGCGCGCGTATGCCCTGGCTCTCGGTGTCGTCCGCCACCAGGACGACGCGCTCGACGTCGTCCAGGACGCTTTCATCAAGGCGCACAAATACTTAGACAAGTTCGAAGGCAACTCCTCTTTCTACACCTGGCTGTATCGCATCGTCATGAACCTCGCCATCGACCACATCCGCAAGCACCGTCGGGTGCGGCCCGTCGAGCTCGACGAGCAGCGCCTCGAGGACGGCGGCGATGAAGGCGATGGCCTGTTGCCGAGGCTGCTTGGCGGCAACCCCGGGCGCGCTCTCATGGACAAGGAGATCCGCCAGCGGATCGACACGGCGCTCGGCGAGCTCTCGGAAAATCACCGGTCCGTGCTCGTCATGCGCGAGCTCGAAGGCCTGTCGTACGAGGAGATGGCCCAGGCGATGGGCTGCTCGAAGGGCACGATCATGTCGCGGTTGTTTCACGCGCGGAAGAACATGCAGCGCCGGCTGATCGACCTCATGGATGGCGCGAAGCCGCTGCCAGACAGCGACGATGTCGAGGATGCCGCGGCATCGGGGAGTCGGTCGTGAGCGCCAAGCGCGATCTCGACTTCATGGAGCACGCCGATGGCGAGCTCGAGACCGAGCTGGCTGGTGACGGTCGCGCGAAGGTCGAAGCGGTCAAGGAGCTCGGCGAGCTCGTCCGCGGCCGGCTCGAGCGCGCGGCCGACGACGTGCCCGAAGCGCGGTTCGCCGCGATGTGGAGCGAGATCGACAAGTCGATCGGCAAGCCGATGGTGAAGTCGCAGACGCTGCCGGTGCTCGCCGATACGACGCCGTCCGCGACCGGCCTGTGGTCGCGGATCGGTCGCTTCCTCGACACGTATCGCAGTCAGATCATTACCGGCGCGATCTCCGCAGGTGCAGTCGCTGCGCTCGCGCTCGTGTTGCGTGGCAACGGCGATCCCGCGACGCATCGCAACGGTAGCGATCCGATCGACGTGCAGAGAGTGTCGCATCGCCCCGCGGAGATCGAAGATCTCGATACGCCGGGAGGCACCGGCACCGTGTTCAATCTCGATGACGAAGATGGGAGCACGACCGTGATCTGGGTGACGCCTGAGGATACTGTGGAGGGCATATGAGGTACGCGCTCGCTCTGGCCGTGCTGGTTGCATCGAGCACGGTCACTCGCGCAGACGAAAAAGCGGACTGCGACTACCTCGAGATCGCGGCGTCGAACGGCAAGGCGCCGGCGATGGACGGCGAGCTCAAGCCGCTCGACAAGAAGCTCAAGAAGCCGCCGTTCGCGTCGTGGAACACGTTCCACAAGCTGTCGGGCGGACCCGTCGCACTCGTCAAGCAGAAGGCGGATGCGCTCAAGCTCGCGCAAGGCGGCGCTTCGATCCTGCTGCGCGATCGCAGCGAGAAAAAGTTGGAGCTGACGGTCTCGATCGACGGCGCGGACGGCAAGCGAGTGCTCGACAACAAGCAGAGCGTGCCGATCGGCGAGTGGTCGATGTTCGTCCACACCGCGAAGGACGACGGACACATCCTCGCCCTCACATGTAAGTAGCCGATCATTTTCGTGTTCGAAGTCTGAACAATCCGGGCGAGCGTGCTGTTGTATAAGCCTTGACCGGCAGGATGTTCCCGCAAGGCAAACCGGCGACGAGCGGCACGCGCCTTTCGCGCAACCGGCGGTGGATGTGGATCGCCGGCGGCGTGACGATCGGCGTGTTCGTGCTCGTCGTGCTCGGGCTCGCGGTGATCTATCCGAAGGTCGCGGCGGGGATGATCCGCAGCCGCGCCGACCGGCTCGCAAAGAAGCTCGATCGCACGATCGCGATCGGGGCGATCGACGTGTCGCTCGGCCACGTCGTCATCCGCGATATCGCCGTGAAGGGTCCGCTCGATGGCGACCTCCCGCTGGTCCATGTCGACCGCGTCGATGTCGACTTCGACACGTGGGGCTCGTTCGTGGGCAAGGTCGAGCTCGGCGAGGCGAAGGTCGACGGCGTGATCGCGTCGGTGCGCCGCACGGCCGACGGTCGCGACAACCTGCGCGACGCGATCGAGCACTATCGCGAAGCGACAGCCGATACCGGCAACACCGGCGGGCACTCGCCGAAGCCGACGAAGATCACGCTCGCGCACGCGCGGCTGCTCGCGAACGACGAGCAGAGTGGAGCGACGGCGATCGTCAACGAAGGTGACGCGGTGTGGACGCCACAGCTCGTCGTCGCGCACGGCAAGGGCATCACCGCGACGACGACGGGGGCGCCGAAGGCGACGGTCGCGAGCGTCGAGATCCGCCGCCCGCAAGGCGAGCCGCCGCACGTGAAGATCGACGGCGGCGAGATCGAGCTCTGGCCGCGGATGGCGCTGTCGGGCATCGGCGGAGAGATCGTCGCGGATCCGCAGCGGCCGGGGATCTACACGCTCGCGCTCGGCGGCGGTTACGGCGGCGTGCCGGGCCAGCTGTGGACCGCGAAGGGCGACCTCGATCCGAAGGGCGGCGCCGCGCACGTCGATCTCGAAGCGGCGAAGTTCCAGCTCGATCGGCTCGCGCCGATCCTCGCGCAGTCGGCCGTCGTCGATTATCAGGCGACCTCGATCGATACGAAGATCCACGTCGACGTCGACAAGGCGGGCGCGAAGTTCGGCGGCGGCTTCCACCTCACGGGCCTCAACGTCGGCCACCCGTACATCGCGGACAAAGAGGTCCACGATCTCGATCTATCGGGTCAGATCATGGGCTCGTTCGATCGCAGCACGCGCAAGCTCGAGCTGACGAAGGGCGACTTCGTCGCGCGCGGCGTGCAGTTCTCGATCACCGGCTCCGCGGTCGCACCGAGGGTCGTCGACCTCGAGGTCCACGCGGTCGTGAAGAACGCCGACGGTACCGAACGCACGCCGCCGATGCGCGGCCCTCACGGGATCCAGCAAGTCGAGGCGCGGCTCGTGATCCCGCCGATCGATTGCCAGCGGATGCTGAACGCGTTTCCCGTCGAGATGGTGCCGTACATGCAGGGCTACAAGCTGCGCGGCGTGTTCGACGTCGACATCCACACCGCGATCGACTGGTCGGATCTCGACGGCCTCGACCTCGGTGGCCACGTCGCGATCAACAAATGCAAGGTCGTCGACGAGCCGGCCGATTCGCCGAAGCGCCTGAAGGACGAGTTCGAGCAGTACGTCGAGACCGAGAAGGGCGAGTGGCAGTCGTTCATCGTCGGGCCGACGAACCCCGACTTCGTTCCGCTCGATCAGGTCTCGCCGTTCCTGTTGAAATCGATCCAGTCGAGCGAGGACTTCGGGTTCTACAAGCACCACGGGTTTATCCCGAGCGAGTTCCGCACGGCGCTGATCTCGAACCTCAAGAAAGAGAAGTTCGCAGCCGGCGCATCGTCGATCACGATGCAGATGGTCAAGAACGTCCTCTTGTTCCGCGAGAAGACGTTGGCGCGCAAGCTCCAGGAGCTGTTCCTGACCTGGCACGTCGAGAACACGCTCGAGAAGGATCGGATCTTCGAGATCTATCTCAACGTGATCGAGTTCGGGCCGGACCTCTACGGCATCGGCCCGGCCGCCCAGTACTACTTCGGCAAGCCCGCGAAGGATCTCAACGCCGTCGAGGCCGCGTTCTTCTCGACGATCCTGCCGGATCCGAAGGGCCGGTCCGCGCAGTACTGCGCGAACGAGATCACGAAATGGACGAAGACCAAGATCGAGCACATCTTGGCGAACGAGCTCCACCGCAAGCAGCTGACGCAGGAGGAGTACGACAAGGCCTCGGCGACGCCGCTCTTGTTCTACAAGACGTTCGACAGCGAGAGCGAAGAGGACTGCCTGAAGCGGGTCAAGAAGGCGATCAAGAACGCGCGGCCGACGAACCCGTTGAAAGATCGCGAGGACGACGCCAAGCGCGACAAAAAGCCCGAGTCCAAGCCTCACAAGAAGCACAAGCACAAGGACGAGTAGTGCTAAGCAGTGGCATGCGCCGGTTCGTCCTCGCGTTCGCTCTGTTCGCCGCTGCGCCCGTGTTTGCGGACGAGGTGCCTGCGGATCAGAGTGCGAAGATCGACCGCGGTCCGATGGGAACGAATCCCGTCGACGATGTCTCGCGCCCGCACGAGGTGCTCTCCGATCGCCCGTCGGGGTTCTGGACCTCGAACCGGCCTGCCGTCGGCGGCGCCTACAAGTGGCGGTTGCTCGAGATCGGCTGCGCGGTCGCGCTGCTCACCGGCTGGTTGACGTTTCGTCTCGTGAAGAACGCGAAGGCGCCCGCGCGCGCGCGGGTGATCGAACGCTAAGACGACGCCGCGCCGAACCACGCGGTGACGCTCCACACCGCGGCGGGCTGCATCGGATCCGTGAACTGATAGATCCGTGCGGCCTGGAGCGCGCTGAACAGCCGCTTCGCCCACACGACGCGGAGCTCGCCAGCACCGGCGGCATCGTTCGGGCTCGCGGCTGCCCACACGGCGGCCTGGATCCGCTTCGCCATCGCGGTGCCGGCGTTGATCGTGCCGAGCGTGCCGAGGCCGGGCCGCGTGCGAACGCCGAGCTCGAGCCAGCCGTTCGGATTCGCGATGCCGGCGGTCGCGCCGAACGATCCACCTTGGAGCTCGCCGTCGTGCGCGCGCTGCCACTGCGTGACGCGCTCGACCCGATACAGCGGGCCGAACATGTTACCCGCCGTACCGCTGCCGCCGCGCGCATCGCCGCGCAGCGTGTAGCGAAGGTCGCCGTCGACAATCGTCGAATCCGCGTACGCGACCGCGGTGAAGCCGAGGCCGAGCTCCGCGACGAGCGATCCGCCGAGCTCGGTGCGCGCGGAATCTCCGTCGAAGCGATAGCTCGCACCAGTTTCGATCGAGCTCGCGATCCGGGTATCGAGCGCGCGTCCAGGTGCGGTCGGATCGACGGCGACCGCGACGTGCGCGTGCCACGGCGCCGCGACGGCGTAATCGACCGCGCCCGCGATCACGACCGGGTCGATGACGTCGTCGATCTCGAGCACGGCTTCGGTGTCTTCGGTGACCGCGGACGTGCGCACGCCGGTGCGCCAGCGATCGTCGAGCGTCGCGCGATAGCCGTCGACGAGTCGGCCGACGTGACTCGGTGCGAGTCCGCCGGCGGCGATCGCGAGATGGCCGCCACCCTCGAGCTCGTCGGTCGCGGTGAAGTCGCGCACGATCGTCACCGCGTCCGCGATGCTCGACCAGTCGCTGCGCCGGAACGTGCCGTCGTCCCACACGCCGCGCACGCCGAGGCCGAGATGCGCGCTGCTCCACGCCTGATCGAGGTGAAGCTCGAGCGCGCCGTACGTGGCTTGGCCCTGGGCACCGGCACCGACCGCGGCACTGGCCGAGAGATCGTCTGCACGGGCCCCACCACCACGGAGGGCCCAAAGCAGGATCGAGGCAGCCCACAGGCGCATCGCCGAACGTTCCCGCGCGGCGCCGCGAGGGGCCAATTTCCGGCGTGAATATCCGTGGTGCCGGCGCGTCGGTGTGAACAGCCGTAACACCCTTCATCGACCAGAAGGGGAACCCCATGCTCGCGTCGTCCCACCAGGTTTCCGGGACCTAGCGCCGTAGCTTTGCGGGCCCGTGAACCAACTTAAAGAAGTGTGATCGGCACGCCGGGTGCTTTTACCCGTGGCGTGCTGACCAAACTGGTGCTGGCGTCCGTGGTGGCCTCGTTCGCTGCGTGCGTCCCGTGCGATCCGGAGGTCACGCAGCACGGGCTCGCGCCGCGCCCGCAGTACGACATCCAGATCGACGCGTGCATCACGAAGCACTCGTGCCTGCCGCTGTGCCGGTCGATCTTCCAGCTCAACAGCTCCGACGACATCGACAGTTGCAAGATCGAGCTCGTCGACGCGGCGAACGCGCACGTCGTGATTCGCTACTACAACAACGCCTGTAACTCGAGCGACGACAGCGACGTGGTCGCGGGCGGTGACGGCTACTACGACGATGGCTCGACGGACGACGGCTCGACGGACGACGGCTCGACGGACGATGGCTCGACCGACGATGGCTCGACGGACGACGGCTCGACCGACGACGGCGGCGATAGTGGGGACGGTGGGGGCGATTCGGGCGGGGGCGACGGTGGGTATCGGGTGCAGTCTCATGAGGCTGTGAAATCCCTCACGACACCAAATCCCCGTCAGTAGGGGCCGAGGCTGTTAGAGTGCGCGCGTGTTGCGGACGTACTCGCTTGCACTCGTCGCCCTGATCGCTGCCTGCGGAGGCGGTAACTCCACCTCTGCCGACGCCGCGGTCGACGTGATCACGACCGACGGGCGCTACAACGCCGACGACGGCACGCCGATGCGGATGACGTGCACGAGCAGCTTCGGCAACAAGCTCCCGAGCGCGCCGACCTACGGTCGGATCGACGGCTACCTGGTCGCGATCGTCGCGCCGACGAATTCGAACGGCTGCAATGCCGATTCGTCGCACGTCCATCTCCAGATCCGGATGATGGGCGCGGTCTACGACGTCGCGATCGACGCGACCGATTCGCAGACCCACGTCGACGACGTTCACACCGATCTGCTCGATCACGATCTCGGCGGTCCCGGCTGGGCCGAGGGCTGGCACGACGGCGTGCTCAACGACTACGTGTCGATGGGGCTGCACTCGACCGACCTGATGCTCCATACGAAGGACGAGGTCATCGCGCAGATGAACACGTTCCTCGCGACCGCGAACCACATCAGCGTCTACATGACGTCGTACGGGCCCGATGGTGGACACCTCGTGCACCGCAATGGCAACGGCCACGACGGCATTCTCGTGACCGATCCGCTGTCGCAGCCCTCGCACTTCATGGTGCTGAGCTTTTCGGATCAAGCGTTCTAGGGCACGCCCAGTCGGCTGAGGATGCCCTTGATGATCGAGGTCGCGCGGACCTCGTCGAGCAGATCGTCGATCTTCGACAGCCCGGTGAACGCGGAGAACCGGCGCAACAGATCCGCAGCTTGCGCCGCGCGCTTGATCCCCATCAGCTCGAACAGGTGCGCCTTCCCGTGCGCGTACAGCTTCGCGTCGAGCGCGCGCCACGCTGCGAACTCCTCCGGCTCGCTAAGTGGCCACGTCGCGACTCGGCCGGCGGTCGAACCGGAGCGCTGGAGAATCACGTTGACCGCATGGCGCGCCGATTCGTTCGCGCCTTCCATCGTCGCGATATCCGTCGACGTGCGGACGTAGTCGCCGGCGAGCACGAAGTTCGGGATCGCCGTGCCCGCATCCGGCCGGATCGCCCACGAGCCCGGCGGATGGACGAGCAAGCGCGAGTGATTCGTCGGCGGCACGCCGGCGGTGTAGTCGACGTCCTCGTCGAGATGCGCCGAGTGAAGGAGGTCGTCGCTGAGGATGGTATCGCCCGGCTTGGTTCCGTTGAGCGCCGCCTTCAGCTGCTGCCAGACCTCGGCCTTGATCTCGTCGGGCGTGCACATCTTCGCGGTCTTCGGGATGAACGTGCCCGGCGTGTCCCAGTCGGAGATATCGACCGAGAGCAGGCCTCCGACGCTGCCGTCGCCGTAGCGGCGGCGAAACAGCCCGAGCTCGCGCCAGAATTGCGGTTGGCTGATCGACGTTAGCGCCCACGGCGAGTCGGGATAGAACGTGTGACCGCGGACGAGCGGGACGTCCTCGTAGAGGTAGTACTGGATGCCGACCATCCAAGCGACGAGTGAATCGGCCGTCTGGTTGCGCAGCGTCTCGAGCGTCGGATCGAGCGCGCCCATCGCCGGTGTGATGAGGCCGATCGCGGCATCGATCGGTACGGCGAGCACGTAGTAGTCCGCGGTGATCACCGTGCCGTCGTCGAGCTTCATGCCGGTGACCTGCGTCGCGTTCGTCTGGATCTCGACGACTCGCTTGCCACCGTGGAGGTTCACGCCGAGCGACGTGAGATGCGCGACCCACGGATCGATCCACATCTCGGTCGTCGGTCCGCCCATCGTACGATCGTTGGTCACGCCGGAGCTCGCGAAGTCGAGCAGCAGCTGCAACGAGGTCGTGCCGATCGTGCGCGCCGAGCCGCGCTTCGGATCCATCGCGACGAGCGTGCGCGGAATCGCGCGGAGCTGGCGCTGGAACTTCGGCGAGCACAGATCCGCCGAGAGGAAGTCCCACCACGACATCCCCTCGTACTCACCGAGGCGGCGCTCGTCGCTCGACGTGAAGAACTGGAGCACCTTCGAGACGAACACGCCGCAGTCGCCGTCGTCGAAGCCGAGATCCTGGAAGCACAGCTCGAGCGCTTCGAGGATGTCGTACGGCTTGTCGACGCGCCGGCGAAACATCCGGAACCAGGTGTCGTTGTCGACCAGCGCGATCGCGCTCTCGGTCGTCGCCTGCAGGTGATCGACGACATGGCCGCTCCCCGACGGGATCCGCGCCATCGTGTCGATCACGTGCTGGTAGAACCGCGGGTAGAACCGGAAGCCGTGCTCGCCGGGCAGATCCTTGCGGCCGCCGGTGCCGGTGCCGGTGACGGGCTCGCTACGCGCCTTTCCGCCCCACGCGGGCCGGGTCTCGTAGACATTGACCGTGAAGCCGCGTTCCGCGAGCTCGTGCGCTGCCGTGAGACCGGCGACGCCGCCACCGATGACGATAACCGAAGCTGCTGCCATGGCTACTCCTACGCGATGATCCCGCCCGTGAACCACGTGACCGCGAAGCGGAGCGGTCCCGGATCGATCGGCGCTCCGGCGAGCGCGGCGATCGCGAGTTGATCGACCTTGCCACCGCGCTCGCTGGCGCTGCGCCGCGCGCGTGCGAACAGCGTCGTCGCGGTGGCGCGCTCGCCGAGCAGACGTTCGGCCTGACCCCACACCCGCAACGCGGCGGGCGCATAGAACGACCACTTGCCGCGGCGATGGAGTGCGCGCGCACGTTGCTTCGCGCGGCGTGCTGCATCGCGCTCACCAGCTGCAGCACAGCCGAGCTCGGCGGTCGCGATCACGAGATCGATCATCGCTTGCGCCGCGGGCAGCATGGTCAACCACTGCGCGCGCGCCTCGCGCTCGAGCTCGAGGCCGAGTGCGCGGGCGCGCGTGAAGTCGCCCTCGGCAAGCGCGAGCTCTCCGGAGAACACCTGGCGATGGAGCGCCGCCATCCCGCGCCGGGCCGCCGTGGCCTTCGTCAGCTCGCGCTCGATCGCGCGTGCGGTCGCGACCTCGCCGGTGACGAGCAGCGCGCGACCGCGATAGCTGCCGAGCATCGCGCGCGCGATCAGATCGTCGGACGCATCCTCGAGCTCCGCGAGCATCTTCAACGCGCGTGTTGGCTCGCCAGCGTACAGCTCGCCGAGCGCCCAGTAGGTGCGCAAGAAGCTCGCCTCCCAGGAGCGCTCCATGCCGAGGCGCATGCAGATCTGATGACCCTCTTCGTGCGCGATGCGCATCCCATTCCAGTTGCCGCGCAGCATCGCGAGGATGCCGGCGGCGCCGGCGGCGACCATGCGCGGATACGGCTCGCCGCTCTCGATCGACAACCGCTGTGCGCTCGCGATCGCGCGATCGCCGAACCGGCCGAGCGAGCCCGCTGCGAGATACGCAGCGAGCATCGCCATGCCCATCGCCTGCGCCGCGAGATCGCCCGCGTGCTCCGCGACCGCGATGCCGCGGACGACGTACTCGAACGATTCGATCGGGTACGGCGTCGACAGGAAGCTCGCGATCACGCGATACGCCGCGATCACGACCTCATCGCTGGAAGGCCCGGGCAGGGGGCGGCGGATGCGCTCCGGCACGAGCCAGCGGGCGCTGACACCGATCGCTCGTGCGGCACTGAGTGCTCGGCCACGCGCGCGCTTCTGGCCGCGACGATCGAGCACGCCGTCGAGGATATCGAGGCCGCGCTCGATCTCGCCGAGCTTGATGTACGACTCGGCGGCGCGGACGTACCAGCGATCGCCGCGATCGCCGCTCTCTCCGCGCGCGAGTGTCTCGAACTCGGCTGCGGCAGCCGCGAGCTTGCCGGCGAGGAACAGCGCTTCGGCACGCTTCGCTCGCAGCGCCGGATCGGGCGCCGGCGCGAGGCTCATCGCGCGGCCATACCAGTCGGCGGCGAGCGCCCACGCGAGCTGGGCCTGCGCGGCCTCGGCGGCGGTCACGGCCCAGTGCAGCGCGCGCCGCGGTTCGCCGGCCTCGGACCAGTGATACGCGAGCTGATCGGGCGTCGCTCGATCGCGCTCGAGCAGCTCGGCGTACTTCCTGTGAAGCGCGTGCTTGTCGTCGGCGGCGAGGGCAGCGGCCGCGGCATCGCGCAACCGCTGGTGATAGAACACGTAGACCGAGTCGCCGCTCGCGGTCGGCGTCGAGCGCACGACGCGGCCGTCCTCGAGGCCGCGCAGCGCGGACTGGAGCAGCACCGAAGGCAGCTCGGCGAGCGCGCGCAGCTGATCGAACGTCGCCGCGCCACCGGCGAGCGATGCGATCTCGGCGACCCGGCGCTCGTCGCGGCCGAGGCGCTGGAGTCGGCGAACCTCGGCGTCGTGCGGATCGGCGAGGCCAGCATCCGCGAGCTCGAGGCCGATCAGCTCCGCGAGGTACGGGTTACCTGCGGCGAGCTCCGCGGCGGCGGCGAGCCGTTCGGTCGCGGCCTGGGGCGCGAGCTCGGCGATCAAGAGCGCGACCTCGCGCGGTTCGAGGAGACCGAGCTCGATCGTGTCGACCCTGCTGCCGAGCCGGTCGAGCAGCTCCGCGGGCGGCGGTGGTTGATCTGCGCCGGTCGTCCAGGTCGCGACGACGGTCAACGGCCGCGCGATTCGCTCGACGAGGAGCGCGAGCAGCTCGAGGCTGTCTTCATCGGCCCACTGGAGGTCGTCGATCACCAGCACGCCGCGCATGCCGAGCCCGCTCGTCGGGCCGCGCGGGAACGCGAGCACGTGGCGGAACAATTCGATCATCCCTTGCAGAGCGCGCTCGCGCTCGACGCGAAGATCCTCGGCGGGTGGGCGCTTGATCGCGTCCTCGAGCAGGCTGCCGAGCGTCGGAAACACCCGCGCGAGCGCGCCCGCGTGCTCGATCTGGGCGACGAGCTGGGCGTTGCCGGCGAGCTCGGTCGCGAGGTCGTCGATCACGAAATCGAATGCGCGATACGGCACGCGCTCGCGCTCGTGACAGCGGCCGCGCCACGTCACGTCACCCGCGCCATCGCCGAGCCGCGCCCGCCGCAGGCCTTCCTCGATCAGCGAGCTCTTGCCGACCCCCGATGGACCGGTGACGAGCACGAGCCGACCTTCCGGCGTCGGATCGAGCGCGCGCGCCTCGAGTCGACCGAGCTCGCTGCCGCGTCCGACGAACGCAGCGGCGCGCCGGATCGGCCGCGGTTGCGAGAGCTCGCCATTCAGCCGCGCAGCAATCTCGAGCGCGCTCGGCCGGAGCTCGAGATCGGCGCTCAGCATCGAGTCGATCAGATCGTCGAGCTCGGGCGGGATGTCGGCGTTGATCGAGCTGGCGCGCGGTACGGTGATCGACCGATTCATCCGCGACAGCACGTGCATCGTGCCGCCGAACGGCGGTGTGCCGGTGACGAGCTCGAACGCGACGACGCCGAGCGCGTAGACGTCCATCGCGGGGCTGACGTGCAGCCGCTCGACGTACTCCGGCGCGAGGTACGCCGCGGTGCCGACGACGCGGGTCTCGCGCGAGGTCTCCTGCTCGGCGCGGCGATGCTCGAGCGCGAGGCCGAAGTCGAGTAGCTTGACGACCCCGTCGCACACGATCGCGTTCGACGGCTTGACGTCGCGGTGGATCACGCCGCGCGCGTGAAGAAACGCCAGGCCTTCGGCGAGCTGCGCGAGCACCGAGCGGACCCGGCCGAAATCGACGAGCGGCACCGCGCGCACGATCGGGTTCGTCGGCGCGCTGCTCGGTGCGACGATCTCCATCTCGGTATGCGCGGCCTGGATCGGCAGCGCGCTGCGCGTCGTCTGATCCGAGAGGTGAAGGATCGGAGGCGGCGTCTGCGCGGACGGCGGCGCGACCACCGTGCGTTCGACCCAGCGGCGCGGATCGACGCCGGGCAGGTACTCCATCGTGAAGTAGCAAGATTCCTCGTGGGCGACCAGCTCGTAGAGCTCGACCAGGTTGTGGTGGCGAAGCGAGGCGACCGCGCGGAACTCGCGCTTCAACCACAGCGTCGCACTGTGATGCATGATGCCGCGGAACTTGATCGCGACGTCCATGTCGCGGCGGAGATCTCGCCCGAGATAGACGATACCCATGCCGCCTCTGCCGAGCTCGCGCACGACGTGGTAGCGGTCGCCTACGAACCGATCGATGCCCTCGGCCGCAAACACCCACTACGACGCTATCATGCACGCCGTGCCAGAACGCGATGCGATCGATCGCTTGATCGAGAAACATGGACCCGATCGCATCTGCGAGGCGTTGCTGCCGATGATGACGCCCGAGCGGATCGCGCGGATCGACGGCGTGCTCGCCGCGCGGCTCGCGTCGGTGGTCACCGCCGTCGAGGATACCTACGATCCTCACAATGCCGCCGCGACGATCCGCACGACCGAAGCCCTCGGCCTGCAAGAGCTCCACGTGATCGAGCCTCATTCGCGATTCTCGGCGACGAAGGGCGTCACGCGCGGCGCGCATCGCTGGATCGACCTCATGCGCTGGCCGCAGCCCGAGGAAGCGATCGCGGCGCTACGCACGCGCGGATTTCGCGTCTACGCGACGGCGCCTGGTGCGACGGTGTCGGTCGAGGACGTCGACGTGAGTACACCGCTCGCGATCCTGTTCGGCAACGAGCACGATGGTGTGTCGGACAGCGCCATCGCTGCGAGCAACGGCGCGATCGGGGTTCCGATGTTCGGCTTTACGGAGAGCTTCAACCTCTCGGTCACGGTTGGGCTCGCGATGAGCCGGATCGCGACCCGGCGCCGCGCTTATCTAAATGCCACCGGCGATCTCGCACCCGAGCGGTACGCTCATTTGCGCGCCCGCTGGTTCGCGCTACGGATCCGCGGTGTTGTGGGCATTCTCGAGCGCGCGCTAGGGTAACTGGCGCGGAGGGCGGCTCCGAGGGATTATCCAGCGGTCACGAGACGTTGACGTAGAGAGCCGAGATACCTACATGGAAGCGAAATCCAAACCCGGGAAGCTGCAGAAGGCGGTGCCCGAGAAGCGCCGGCCGCTGTGGCTGACCCTCCTCAAGTGGGGCGGAATCCTCGCCGTCGCGGGCGCGGTGCTCGGCTTCTCCACGATCGCGTTCGTGCTGTGGATGTACGGCCGCGATCCGAACCTGCCGGACCCGAAGAAGCTCGAGGACTATCACTTCAAGCAATCGACGAAGGTGCTCGACCGCAACGACCACCTGATCGGCACGCTCGGCGAGCACCGCCGCACGTTCGTTCCGTACGACAAGATTCCGCCGATCGTGATCGACTCGTTCGTCGCGGCCGAGGACAACAAGTTCTGGACCCACGGCGGCGTCGACTACGTCGGCATGATGCGCGCATTCGTCGCGAACCTCCGCGCGGGGCATACGAAAGAGGGCGCGTCGACGATCACGCAGCAGGTCGTGAAG
>Ga0207687_10000287_pt1 | contig 34783 bp, 29 predicted proteins | sample KBSM54metaG_FD_184399 | JGI IMG/M metagenome (GOLD analysis project Ga0207687, IMG submission 184399) | Miscanthus rhizosphere microbial communities from Kellogg Biological Station, Michigan, USA - KBS M5-4 metaG (SPAdes) (version 2) | ecosystem: Host-associated > Plants > Roots > Rhizosphere >...
GCATCACCTTCGTCTACGTCACCCACGACCAGGACGAGGCGCTGACGATGAGCGATCGCATCGCCGTCTTCAACCAGGGCCGGATCGAGCAGGTCAGCCCCCCGGTCGAGCTCTACGAGCGGCCGGCGACCGAGTTCGTCGCCGGCTTCGTCGGCGTCTCCAACCTGCTCGAGCGCGACGGCGCCCGCTTCACGATCCGCCCCGAGAAGGTGCAGCTGGTCGATCCCGGCGCTCCAGCCAACGGCCTGCGCACCGAGCGCGGCCGCATCGCCGACGTCGCCTACGCCGGCATGGTCACCCGCTACACCGTCGCCCTCGAGCAGGGCGGAGAGCTTCAGCTGATTCGCCAGAACGTCGAAGGCACGTCGCCAGGCGCTGCCTCCGAGCAGGGAAGGGAGGTCACCGTGGGCTGGCGCCCAGACCAGACGGTCGCCATCCGTGGTCGCTCAACTACAGAGGAGGAATCACCGTGAGAACGCAGCAAGCAAACCCCGCGCGAACCGCGTGGCTGATCGTAGGAGGACTGCTGGCAGCGATGCTCCTGTTTGCCGGCTGCGGCTCCAGCAGCAACAGCAGCTCCGCCGGAGAAGAAATGAAGAAGGTCGGCAAGGGCGAGGGCTCGCTCGACCTGATCTCCTGGGCCGGCTACGTCGAACCGGAATGGACCAAGCCCTTCGAACAGAAGACCGGCTGCAAGGTCAGCGACAAGGAAGCCGGCACCTCCGACGAAATGGTCGAGTTGATGAAATCCGGCCAGTACGACGGGGTCTCGGCCTCGGGCAACGCCACCGCCCGCCTCGTCGCCGCCGGACTCGTCGACCCGGTCAACGTCAGCCTCGTCCCCAATTACAAGACGGTCTTCGCCGACCTCAAGAACCAGCCGTACAACACCTTCGAAGGGGTCAACTACGGCATCCCACACGGCCGCGGCGCCAACCTGCTGATGTGGAACGGGAACGACGTCAAGCCGGCGCCGGACTCCTGGAACATCATGTTCGACCCCAAGATCGCGGCCAAGTACAAGGGCAAGATCAGCGCCTACGACGAATCGAGCTACATCGCCGACGCCGCCCTCTACCTCAAGTTCCACCAGCCCGACCTGGGAATCGAAAACCCCTACGAGCTGAACGAAGAACAGTTCAACGCGGCGATCGAACTGCTGAAAGAACAGCGCCAGTACGTCGGCGAATACTGGTCGGAAGCGGCCAAGCAGATCTCCGCCTTCGCCGGCGGCGATGTGACGGTCGGCACCACCTGGCAATACCAGTACTTCGCGCTGAAGGAAGAAGGCGTGCCGGTCAAAGCGAGCCCGGCCAGCCAGGGCTTCCTGCCCAAGGAGGGCGCGACCGGGTGGTCGGACACCTGGATGATCAGCTCCGAAGCCAAGCATCCGAACTGCATGTATGAGTGGATGAACTGGATCATCGAACCGAAAGTCAACGCCGAGGTGGCCGAATACTTCGGCGAGGCGCCAGCGCAGGAACTTGCCTGCGAACACACCGCTAACCCGAACTTCTGCAGCGAATACCACGCTGAAGAACCGGCGTTCTGGAAGCGGGTCTACTACTGGGAGACGCCGGTGGCCGACTGCGGCAACGGTGAAGAAGACTGCAAGGACTACAACGACTGGGTCAAAGCCTGGACCTCGATCAAGGGCTAGCCCGGCGGGTCTGAGCCGTGGCATCTGAAGCGGTTGCCGGGAGGAGGTCGGTGGGCCACAGGCTCGCCGACCTCTTCCACGGCCGCCGGCGCCTGCAGGTAGGGGCGCTCTTGGCCGGCCCGGTGGGCTGGCTGGTGATCGGCTACCTGGGCTCGCTCGCCCTGCTCCTGGTCGCCGCCTTCTGGTCGGTCGACCCGCTCAGCGGGGCGACCGTGAAGAACTTCACCCTGGAAAACTTCGAATCGCTGGTCAACGAACCGGTCTACCGCACGATCGTCTGGCGGACGATTCGCACCGCGCTGCTGGTCACCCTCACCGACGCGATCATCGCCTTCCCGATCGCCTTCTACATGGCCAAGCTGGCAAGCCGCCGGGGCAAGGCGCTGCTGGTCGTCGGCATCCTGCTGCCGCTCTGGTCGAGCTACCTGGTCAAGGTCTACGCCTGGCGAACGCTGCTCTCGGCCAACGGGGCGATCCACTGGGCGCTGAGCCCAATCGGGCTCGACACGCCCGGCTACGGGACCACGGCCGTCTGGCTGGTCTTCAGCTACCTCTGGCTGCCGTACATGATCCTGCCGATCTACGCCGGCCTCGAGCGCATCCCCGACTCGCTGATCAGCGCCTCCGAGGACCTCGGCGCCGGGCCCTTCACGACCTTCCGGCGGGTGATCCTGCCTCTCAGCTTCCCGGCCGTCGTCGCCGGCTCGATCTTCACCTTCTCGCTGACCCTGGGCGACTACATCACGCCGCGCCTGGTCTCCAACGACCAGTTCATCGGCAACGTCATCTTCAGCAACATCGCCAACAACCAGCCCTTCGCGGCTGCCCTCGCCCTGGTCCCGATCGTGGTCATGATCGCCTACCTGATGGTTGCCCGAAAGCTCGGCGCCTTCGAGCACGTCTAGACGATGAGACTCTCCAAACGCTCACGAATCCTGCTGCGAATCGCCGTCTGGGCGGGCCTCGCCTTCATCTACATCCCGCTGATCGTGATCGTGATCTACGCCTTCAACTCAAGCAAGATCCTCGCCTGGCCGCCGCCGGGCTGGACCACCCACTGGTTCTCCCAGGCGTTCAAGAACGAAGCCGCCCGGGAAGCCTTCTTCACCTCGATCAAGGCGGGGGTGGCGGCGACGACGATCGCGCTGGTGCTCGGCACCCTCGCCTCGCTGGCGGTGGCGCGCCACCGCTTCTTCGGCCGCGAGACGATCTCCTTCCTCGTGATCCTGCCGATCGCGCTGCCGGGAATCGTCACCGGCGTCGCGATCAGCAACACCTTCACCCAGGTGCTCGAAGTGCCGCTCAGCCTCTTCACCGTGATCGTCGGCCACGCCACCTTCTGCATCGTCGTCGTCTACAACAACTCCGTCGCCCGCCTGCGCCGCCTCTCCGGCTCATTCGAGGAGGCCTCGGCCGACCTCGGCGCCCACACCTGGCAGACCTTCCGCTTCGTCACCTTCCCGGGCCTGAAGAGCGCCCTGATCGCCGGCGGCCTGCTCGCCTTCGCCCTCTCCTTCGACGAGATCATCGTCACCAACTTCACGATCGGGGCGGGCGAAGAGACGCTGCCGATCTGGATCTACTCCAACCTCTTCCGCCCCCACGAACTGCCGATCGTCAACGCCGTCGCCGTCCTCGTGATCCTGATCTCGATCGTGCCGGTCTACCTGGCGCACCGATTGACCCGCGACGAGGGCGGGGTCACCGCCACCCGGGGTGGCCGCGCCGACCGCTTCGAGGGCGGCGGGGTCGAGACCGAGGCGACCGCGGTGCCGTAAAGCACCTTCAGCCTTCAGCCCCGCAGGTCTTCGACGTCATCGCCGCCGATCCCGCCGCCGGTCGCCTGCTCAGCGCCCAGGCCCCACGCGAGGCAAGCGCCCTCTGCGCCGCCCGGCGACTCCTGGTCTCGCGCTTGGCCGCGATGCTGCGCCGCAGCCGTAAAGGCAGCGAAGACGCACCTCAGCCGCCGGGCCTCGACGAGCGTCTGATCGACGCCACCCTCACCTTCCTCCACAACCGCCTCGCCTCCGCTGACGCCGAGCGACTGCCCGGCCTTGCCCCAGAGCTGGCCGCGATCCTCGATCGGCCCCGGCGACCGGGACCACGCCGACGGCCCCTTAGCCCTACTGGCCCAGCGCGGTGAGCCAGTGGCTTCGCGGGTGAAGAGTTCTTTCTTTCGTTGAGCGTCTTCGCCGTCTGCGCCTACTAGAGGACCGGCAGGCCGCCGGAGAGAGAAACCGAGTTCGGTCGGGGAAGAGATCGGGTTGACCGACACGAAGCGCGATTCGAGCTTGGCCGGGAAACGGCGTCGAAGACGAGGGTGGCGCGGCCCGATTCGAGCGCGGCGATGAGCGCGCCCGTGACTCGAAGCTTCATTCGGCCACCCCACAGGTCTTGTTGACGGTTGCGCCCAAGGGCTTTCGCCCGGCGAAGAAGAATTCGGCGTAGGCGAGCGGGAAGGCGGCACGCTTGGCGCCCTTGGCCGCCGGGCAGCCGGCGTTGAAGTAGCTCAGCTGTTTGCCGCGGTAGGTGTATTTGCGCCGCAGGGTCAGCTTGATCCGATCCAGGTAGCCCCAGCTGCCGAGCGCTTGGGGCAATGAGGCACGCAGCTCAGTGCCGTAGGGGCCCTTGGAGATGTGCTGGATCGAGAAGACGATCACGAATGAGGAGTTGAAGGGGTGAGAGGTGAAGATGTGGGCCAGGAGCACCGGGCGGCCGTTCTTGCGGCCGTTGAAGATCAAAAGGCGCCCCTGGGTTCTGTAGGCGCCTTGGTCGGGCAAGACGATGTTGGCCCAGAACTGGCCGGAGCCGATCACCGCGTCACCACAGTTGGCCAGAGCGCGTTCGGTTGAGGCCGGCTGCACTTCGGGAATCTGACAGACCGGCAGGCCCTTGGATTGCAAAAGCCCGTGGCGGTTGACCTCGAACTTCATCCGCTGGTTGAGCGAGACGAAGCGCGATTCGAGCTTTGCCACGAAGGCGGGATCGAAGAGGAGGGTGGCGCGGCCGCTTTCGAGCACGGTGGCCATTTTGGGCTGGGGGATGGCGATTACCGAGCCCACCGGCTGGCCTGCGCCGAAGGGGACCTTGGGGCGGAGCTTCTTGTTGAGTCGGGTCGCGACCTTGGCGCTCAGGGCAAGCCTGCTGGCGCTGAGCAAGCCTGCTGGCGCTGAACAAGCCTGCTGGCGCTGAACTTCATGCCGAAGCCGCTGCGAGCATCGGCGAGCTTCGAGGAGGTGGCGAGCTTGAGCTGGGAGCCGCCGACCTTGGCGACCAGGGGGGCATGAGTGGTCTTCACGGTGATGTCGCGCAAGGGCACCTTCTTGCCGTAGCCCTGAAAGACGAGTGCGCCTTGGCTTCGATTTCGCCCTTGCCCACCACCGGGTCGGCGCTGCCGCCCATCACCGCCAGCACGAAGGCCCTGCCCTTGCGCTTGGCCCCATTGGCGGCGCTCAGCTTGATCGCGTCCTTCTCGAGGAAGAAGGCAAAGCGCTTGTCGAGCACCAGCTTGACCGTGCCTGAGCCGAGCGGGTCGTTCTTGGCCTGGGCCGGCGCGGCCAAAGAGAGGCCAAGCGCCAGCGCCGTGACCAAGAGCGCGATCTGTCCCGCCAATCTCCCCCACCCCCCCCATCGAGCTTCTCCGCCGCGCTAGCGCCGCCGCTTGGCCGTCTTGGCCTTGCTCCCGCACCTGGCCTTGACCTCCGGGTTGAAGTCGTGCTCCTTGCCGTTCTGACCCGAGAAGGCGACGATCGCCTTGTGGGTTCCCTGGCAGAGGTTGGTGGAGTTTTCGAAGAGCCCCTTCTTCCCTCCCTGGAAGGAGAAGGAGGCCCAGTCGACCGGGGCGTCGGGGGCCGCTTCGAAGGTGTTTCTGAGCCTTCCCTTGACCGAGTCGACGTGGCCGACCAGGTGCACGTTGATCTCCTGGCCTCTGAGCGATGCGACGACGTCGGGCAACTGGTGTTCTGAGGAGCGCAGGTAGATCGGGCCTTCCAGTGGGTCGCTGAGCAAGGGTGTCTTTGCCCGCGCCCAGCCGTAGACCGATCCCGCCGGGCAGGCTTCGCCGTTGCCGCCCGCCTGCTTGAACTGCACCCGGGTGCAGATCGTGTTGAAGTGGGCGTTGGCGATGAACTCCGACTTGGGCAGGGTGACCTGGGCGCGGGCGATCCCCGCTTCGCCGATCCCGTTCATGCGCAGGAAGGCCTTCAGCTTGGGGAAGTCACCGCGCTTGGTGCCGCCCAGGAGCTTCAGCGAGAGCTTGGGCTTGAAGGGAAGCGTCGCGCATTCGGCCACCTGGAAGGGCGAGGTGACCGTGAGGGGCCGGTCATCTGCTTCGGAGGTGAAGTCGAGGCCGGCGCCCAGCAGGGTCGAGGCGGTCGAGGTCGCCTTGCAGCTGGTCGGGTTCAGGGTGAACTGGGGGCGGTCGACGGACACCTTGATGTCGCGCAGGTGGACCGGGATCCCCTGGATGATGTGCGGGATCGGGTCCGAGCCGGTGGCGTCGACGAAGACTTCGGCGGTTTCGGGATTGACCCGCAGCGCCTCGCGGACAACCACCGTGCCGAGGTCAAAGGGACCGGCCTTGGCGGCGGTGACGGCGGCGATCGAGAGCGGGGAGCCGTGGTAGGGACCGGCGAGGTAGACCTTGCCGGGCACGTAGGTCAGCACGCTGCCGACCCCCGCGCCGACCAGGCTGGTGCCGATCTGCGAGGCGGCCGGGCAGGAGGGCGAGACGAGCTCTTCTTCTCCGCCGTGGGGGCCCTTGCGCGCCGCCGCGGCGGCGATCGCCCCGTCCGGGCAAAAGGGCACGCCGGCGAGCCTTGCCGCCAGCCCCGGCGGCAGCTTGATCGAGAAGTGGGTGATCTCCTGTTCGGCGTCGGTGCGGCCGAGGCGCAGGTAGAAGGGGCTGAAGCTTCCTGCGATCGGATTGGTGGCATAGGAGAGCAGCGCCGGGTGAAACGGCGGCAGCCCGCCGCTCGGGCAGGGACCGTGATCGGGCCCGCTTTCGATCGCAAAGGTGCTCTGGCGCTCGACCGTGGCGGCCGGCCCCGACCAAGGCTCCAGGTCCGAGGCGGCGGTGTAGTTGCCGCAGGAGTAGGGGGTCACCAGCGGCGAGCGCGCGCCTTCGCGGAAGTGCAGGTGAAAGGAGTTCGCGGGCAGCTGGGGGATGCCGGCGAATTCGGTGGTGATCTGCCCGCTCACCGGGTCGGTCGTGACCTTGCCCGGCAGCTTCACCAATACCCCGCGGTCGGGGACCCGCAGCACCATGTAGAGGGCGAGCAGGCTGCCGAAGGGGTTCTCGTAGGGCTTGGCGAGGTAGAGCGAGCCGGTTGCCTTGCGGTCGATCACCGGCGTCGTCGCTTCGACCGAGCCGATCTTCGAGGTCTCAGGACAGCCCGCGTCGGGCCCGGAGTCATAGCGCTCCCGCGCCAGGTCGGCTTCGGTGCAGACCCCGAGGCCCTCGGCCTCGGAGGGGTTGATCGTCATCCCTTTGGGCAGGGTGACCGTCGCCCGGCGCAGCTCGGAGCCGAACAGCAGGTTGGGGAATTCAAGGCCTTTGGTCGGTAGATCGAGCTGGTAGTCGAGGCCGGTGCCGCTGGTCCCCTGGCTGGTCGTAGGCGCGAGCGCGGCGCTCGGGTTGAATTCGACCGCCCCGCAGCCGCTGATCTGCGGGAAGGGCACGGTGAGGCTCGAGGGCGAGTCCATCAGCTGGTAGCTGCGGGCGGTGATCGTCACGCTCTGCGCCTGCCCGCAGCTCGTCGGGTTGGTCATGAAGGGGATTTCGGGCAGCGAGGATTCGCGTCCCCCCGGCGGTCCGGAATTGTTCATCGCCTCGCCGGGGGTGATCCGGTCGGGATCGTGGACCGGGTCGGCCGGGACCCCCCAAAACGTGGTCGAGCTGGCAAGCAGCGCCGCTCCGGCCGAGGCCCCGTCGGCGCTCGCCACCAGGGTCTCGGTCTCGGGGTCGAGCCTGACGTTCAGGATCGTCGGGTAGGCGGCGGCGAAGAAGCCGAAGCGGGCGACCACGTCCCCCCCGGGGGAGGGCATGTTGTAGATGGGCTCGCGGAAGGAGCCGTTGAAGATGCCGCCGAGGGTGATGTTCATCGCCCCCACCTGGGAATCGAGCGGGCATTCGCTCTTGCCGGGATCGATGCCGAGCTGCAGGGTCGTGCAGGCGGGGAAGGGCTGGGGGTTGCCAAACAGCCCGGCCGGCAGGCGGACGACAACGTCGCGGGTGAGCCCGAACGGTTCGTTGGAGTGTTCGCTGAGCGCGAAGGTGGTGGTGAAATCGGGGTGGGCGCCTGCCTGGGTGGTCGTAAGTTCGGCCGCGGCGGATTCGACCCGGTAGTTCTCCGGTTCGGGGTATACGGTCGCCTGGGCGCTCGGGGCAAACGAGGCGGCGATGAGGACAACGACGACGGTGAGCAGCGCCCTCATCGGCGGCCTCCCTTTCCTTTGTTGGCTTTCTGGTGACGGCGGTGCCCGCGGTGATCGCGTTCACCGATGCAGCGTCGCTTCCCGGCCTTCTTGACCCGGCGCTTGCCCTTCGGGCACGGCCCGCCCGTCGTCTGCGCCACGTTGCGCGCGCCGTGCAGCGAGACGGGCGGGTCCCCCTTTGCGCTCGCCGCCGGCTGGCAGGCTTCGCCCAGGCACTCGCCAGCGCCGGCGCCTTCAATCGCAAAGCCGCCGCCGACGCGGGCGTCATAGATCGAGGGGGTCTCGTCCCCGTCCTTGGCGCTCAGCAGGTCGGAGGTCATGATCGCGGCGTCCTCGCCGTCTGCGCCGGCGCCGTAGAAGAAGTTGGGCCGCGAGCTCTGGCCCGAGGAGATCAAGAAGACGCAGCCCCCGGCCTGGCGGCAGCTGCCCCTGCCCTCGGCCTCCCACTCATAGACGTCTTGGACGCCGTCGTTGTCGGCGGCGACGAGGCGGTCGGAGCTCTCGAAGAAGGCCCGGGTGCCGTCGGCGCTGAGGTTGGCCGCCAGGCTCGCTCCCGCATCTCCACGTTCTCCGTGGACGGGCCCTTCGATCGTGATCAGCGTGGCGTCGGAGGTCGGCGCGGCGCCGCTCGGGTTGCAGGAGACGCAGGCGAGGGTTTCCTCGCCTGCGTCGTAGCGGTAGATCTCCGAGTGGCCTTCGGGGTCGTAGCCGGTCAGCGGGGCGCGCGAGCGGAAGAGCAGGGTCTGGCCCTGGGCGCTGCTGCGCGTCGGGTCGCGATCCAACAGGCGCGAGGCGGCGTTCCGCATCCATTCTTTGAAGCTGCCCGCGCCTGCTTCGCCTTTCATGTCTTCGGCGCTCAGGGTGGCGACGAAGTCGGTGGCCGCGCCGTCCCAGTAGTAGAGGTTCGGCTGCCCCGCGAGCGCTTCGGCGCCCAACGGGTTGGCTTCGCCCAGCTGCGCTTCAGAGACGAAGTAGGCGCCGGTGCCGAGGCTCGGGACGTTGACCGGTTCGGCATCGCCGGTGGCGGCGATCTCGACGGTTTCCTCGCTTTCGGTGTCGAAGCGGAAGAAGTCCCCGCCGTTGACGTAGAAGAGGTAATGGCCGTCATCGCTGAGGCCGGCGGAGCTGCTCCCGGCGGGGGCGGCGGCGACCGTTCGCGAGTCGTCGAGGCGGGCGTAGATGCCTTCGGGGAGGTTGAAGGCGACGACCGAGCCGTCGGCCGAGCTGCCCGAGTATTTCGCGCCGGCACTCGGAGTGACGTCGCCCGGCAGTAGCGAGACCAAGTGCACGACCCCGTCGGGGGTGCGGTCGTAGATCGCTTCGGCCGCGGGCGCGCCTTGCACCAGCGGCACGGAGGTTTTAAAGATCACGTGGGCCCCCCCAGTGCCAACCTGCTCCATCTCAACCCTCTTCACGGTGGCCAGGGGCCCTTCCCCGATCAGCTGCAGGCTGCCGTCGGGGGCGCGGAGGTAGATGGGATCATCGTCAAGGGAAGACCCGAGGGGGGAGCCGAAGACCCAGGCGGCATAGCCGTAGTCCGGTGATATCGCCTTCGGCCCTCCTTCTGAGCTCGGGTTCTCTTCGCCGGTGGGAGTCTCGCTGGCGATCTGCCACCCCGAGGGCGTGCGGGTCGCCAGGTAGATGTCGCCGCCAAGGCCGCCCGAGGTGTTCATCCCCGCGAGCGAGCCGCCGCCGGTGGCGAAGGGGATCGCCTCCCCGTCGGCGCGCACCGTCGGCAGCCCGGCGTTGAGGCCTCCCGAGAGCACGGTGTAGAGGGCGCCGGGGGCCTGCGGGCCCAGGCCGTTGGTGTCGGGCGGGGTGACGAGCTCATAGGCGCGGCAGTCGGGCAGCGCGGCCGAGGGGCCGGTGCGCTGCGCCTGGTTTTCGCAGCTGCCTCCCTGTGGCGGGGCGCTGTAGGTGGTGAAAGAGCCTTCGGCTTCGTCGCTGCACCCTGCCGGTTCGCATTCGTTTTCGGCCCGCACGCGGAAGCGGTAGGCGGTTCCCGGCAAAAGGCCGGTGGCCGGCGCCGAGACGTGGCGCCCGTCGGAGGCCGGGGCCAGGGTGCCGCCGCCGGCGGCGGCCCCTTCGAAGCCGTGTTCTTCGAAGGCGGCCTGGGCGGTGTATTCGAAGCTGTAGCGGGTGGCGAGGCCTTCGGGGTTGACCGTCGCCTCCAGCAGCGCTTCGCGTTCGCCCACGCCAGAGACGGAGACCGCTTCGATCGCCGGCGGCTGGGGTTCTGCGCCCGGGGGCGCGAAGGCGAAGGCGTGGTGGTTGGTGGGCGTGTTCCCCGAGGGCACGAAGAGGTAGCCCTGGTTGGGGCTTTCGGCGCTATTGTCGACGTGGATGACCGTTTCGCCTGTGAACCCGTGTATGTAGGTGTGGAGGAGGGTGCCGTCTTGTTCCACCTCGTAGACCCTGTTGTTGGCGACGGTTTCGCCGATGAAGAGATCGCCGCTGGCTTCTTCTGCGGCGAGGGAGAGAAGGAAATCGTTCCCGTCAAAGCCCCCCGGCACCGACGAACCGTCGAGCGTGCGCACCAGTCCATGCGGCGACGCCAGTTCGAAGGCGCGGACGACGGTTTCGCCTTCGTCGTTGGGCGGTAGCGCGTCAACCACGTAGATGAGGCCATGCGCGGCGTCGACCGCAATCGCCGAGGGGTACCGAGGAACTGCCGCGCCGATTTTTTCTTCCAGCACTTCGTTCGGTTCGCCGTCCACCGGCGGACCGAGTTCCTGGATTTCGGCGGCGCCGTTGGTGAAAAAGCTGGCGAAAACATGCTGGTTCGACGGGTTGATCGCGATGCCCCGGGGGCGCTGTGTCCCACTGCCGCCAATTGGAAGCTCGACCGGCGGGTTGCCGTACGCGATCTCCCCCGCTGCCGGGGCGTATTCGGTGGGGTCGAAGCGAAGGAAATATCGGGCGGGGTCGTAGCATGGGGCCCCGGGGGCGCAATTGGTGAAGACATACAGGTGGCCGCCGGCATCGACGGCGATCTGTTGGGCACCCGGAACTGCCACCTCGGTGAGGAAGTGGCCGCTCGGATCGAAGACGTCCACGCCCGCATATGCGGGATCGGACTCGAAAGACGGCGTCTTTGGACCGTGGCTGGCTACGTAGATGTCGCCGTGGGGGTCGGTGGCGACCGAGGAGGGGTGGGCGAAGGCTTCGGAGGGGTGGAGGCCGCCCGGGCAGCCGGGGTCGGGAATTTTGTCGAGGTTGCCCGTGCTGCAGTCCCCGGTCAGCGAGAGCGCTTCGTCGAGGAGGTGGGGTTCGGTTGCGGCGGCCCTGGCCGCCGGAGCGGCGAGGCAGAGTAGAAGCGCGACCGCGAGGAGGTATTTGGATAGTTGTGAGGTGTGCATCGTCTTCTCTGCCTTTCCGTCTGTCTAAGTAACGGAGCCTCGACTGCGGCCTGCCTCACCGTGGAAGGCAGGCCGCAAGCCGCTTGGCCGAGTCGCTATTCGGCCGTGACGGCGAATGAGCCGACAGCGGCTTCCACATTCGCCGGGGTCGAACTGTCGATTTTGATGAGCGTCGCGCCGAATGCGTGCGGTGCCACATTGTCCGGTGCCGGACCGTTATCGACATACACGCAGAGGAAGCCCGGTTCCGCAGTGGGTATTTCCGCAGTGCCGGGGCAGTTTGCGGTCGGTGCGCCTTGCGCGGGAATTGTTTCTGCTGTAGGAGCTTCCGCCAGCGGAATATTGAATGAAATCGAAGAGAAGATTAGGCTTTCTTTGCTTCCGCCATAGGACCAGGCACCGGTCTCCGTCTCTCCGGAGGGCAGCACGCCGCCCGCGGTCCAGGGAGACCCCGCCGGACCGGTTGCTCCGGTGGCTCCGGTGGCTCCGGTGGCTCCTTTAGGCCCGGCTGGCCCCGTGACCCCAGCAGCGCCGTTGGAACCGTTGGCCCCCGCATCACCCTTGGCCCCGGCAGGACCGGCAGGCCCTTGTGCACCCGCAGGCCCGGCAGGACCAGTGGCGCCCTTGGGACCCCGCGGTCCCTTCTTGGCCTTGGCGGAGGCGGTGGCCTTGCCACCGCCGGAGCCTGAGTTGGAGGCGGCGTAAGCGCCGCCGAACATTGCAAAGACCAGGGCGATCACCGAGATGACTCCGGGGATGCCGAATCTCGTACGAAGCGTCGAGAACATCTAGATCTCTCTCCTTGTCCCGTGAGCCCCTCTGCCCGCCGCTTCCCTTAGCGGCTTCCTCGAGGCTCGGTTATCCCTGTGTGTGGCACACCGATCAACGTGAACGATCCAGAGGACAGTCACGTTTATCGATTGGTGTCGGGAGAGTAGACAACTCTGTTTTCAATGTCAAGCGGGGGCCCTTTTCCCCGCAAATCGCCCCAGAACTATCCATACACGCGGGTTTGTGGACGACATGCGCTGCTACGTTCAGGAGTGAGAAGGAATCCGACGGCGAGCCGGTGCGGGAGCCGGGCCTGGCCCACAAGCCGGGGCCGTCGACCGGGCCCGAGCGCGCCGAGGCGCAGCGGGCGCTGCTGCTCGGCGCGATGACCCGCGCGGCGGGCGAGCACGGCTACGAGGCGTGCCGGGTCGAGGACGTGCTGGGGCTGTCGTCTCTGTCGCGGGCGACGTTCTACAAATTCTTCGTCGACAAGCGCGGATGCTTCATGGCGGCGTTCGAGGCAGCTGCCGATGCGCTTCTCGCAGCGGCAGCTGAAGCGGTCGAGGCGACGCCAGACCCTGAGGCGCGGGTTGAGGCCGGAATCGACGCGCTCATCGACCGCCTCGCAGCGGATCCGGCGATGGCGCGGCTGGCGCTGGTCGAGATCCGCACCGCCGGACCGGAGGGCCAGGAGCGCTATGAAGCCGCGAGCAAGCGGTTCGCAAGCCTGTTGGCTGCCGGGGAGTGCCTGCGCCGGGTCCGGCCCGGGACGGAGATGGAGAAGGCCGAACGGGCGGTCGACGCGGTGGCAACGGTGCTGTGGATGGAGATCAGCGGTGGGCGCACCGGGAGGCTGTCGAGACTGGCTCCGGCTCTGGTCGCTCTGGTGAGGCGCTAACCGGCGGGGGTCGGCGGCGGCTCGGGAATCGGGCGGAGTACGAGGTGCGATAGCCGTGGCGCCGCAGGGGTTGCCCGAGCGCCGCTCTTGCCCGTGAAGGAGCGAAGACCACGACCGCGTCGTAGCGGGCGAGCAAGGGCTCGATACGGGCGCTCCTTGGCAGCTTCAGTCGTCCTCCCGGTTCGAACAATCAGAGCATGGCGCTCACCGTCGACCTCGACGACAGCTTGAGGGCTCCTGGAAGAAGAAGGAGCGGATCTGTCGGCGGTTGCGCAACCAGTCCGAGTCGTAGAAGCGGAGTGAGTAGTAGGGCGGATCGTCGCCCTCAGCGGCGACCTCTTCCACCCGCGGACGCATCTCCCAGCTCACCTCACCGGCATCGCTACCCGGCCCGACGATCGCCATCAGGTCGATGTCGGAGCGGCGGTCGTAGTGCGTCTCGTTCGGGTCGGCCTCGCCGCGAGCGCGGGAGCCGTAGAGCCAGACGGCGAGCAGGTCCTCGCCGAGCTCGGATTGGAGCAGCTCGACAACGCGCCCAACGGCGCGGCGCTCGGTCTCGTTGAGCGCGGCCTTGGCGAGCGAGTCCGAGAGCCGGGAGGTCATCTCAGCTTCCTTCCGAGAGCATGGTCTCCACGGCAGCCAGGAAGCGCTCGGCGGCCGAGAGGAACTCGGCGGCTTCCTCGGCGCTCGGTGGATTCGCCTCGTAGTCGCCTTTTTCGCGGGCGTCCTTGGCATTGCGGGCAAGGACGCTCGAACGGGGACTCACAAGACCACCTCGCGTTCGCGCCCCGATCGCCACGAATCCGAAGACCCGGCCCCCACCGTCACGATCGTGGCGCTCACGGAGCATCGCCCCCCTCCAGATCGCTTCCGGCCAGGACGATCTTGTCGCGGTCGACCTCCTGGATGAAGAACGACTCGATCTCGCGGCGACCGCGCAGCCACTGCGGGTCATAGACGTGGACCGAGTAGGCGAATGGGCTCTCGCCGTCGGCGAGAGCCGCCGCTTCACCCAGGTCTCCCGCCACTCGCTGGTTTCGGTGAGTGTCACCCCTGGCGATGACCAGGAGGTCGACATCTGAGTCCGGATGCGTTCGTTCCCCGCGGGCGCGCGAGCCGTAAAGCCAGACGGCGAGCAGGTCGCCGCCGAACTCGGCTTTGAGCAGCGCCACGATCCGAGACAGGACTCGGCGCTCGGTCTCGCTGAGCGCGGCCTTGGTCAGCGCGTCGGTCGGCGTGGTGGCCATGTGTTGAGGATAGGCGCCGAAACGGAGGCTCATTGCTCCTCCTCCGGGCCGGCGCACTGCACGTCGCGAGCCACCACTGTATGGCGATAGAGGCGCCGCTGACCCGGCCAGCGTTCCGAGCGCAGGTGCCCGGTGACCGCGACCTGATCGCCGGCACGCAACTCCTCGGCGAGGCGGACCGCGTGGCCGACGTAGTCGCCGAGGAACGCGGTCAGCTGCTCGGCGCAGCGAAAGCCCCGGTCGACGACGAAGGCGCGGTGTCGCCCGGCCGCGGGCCGGTCGGTGACCTCGACCCCGCCGCCCCGGCGCCAGCCCATCAGCACCCGCTCCCTTCGGAGAGCCGGTAGCGGGCAAGCTCGGTGCCGGCCGCCCCGATCGCCTCGATCTCGATTCGCTCTGCGCTCATGTGAAACCTCCCGTCTCGTTGGATCGAACGGGAAGCGCTCGGCAACGGCCAGGCGCGGGCGGAGCCCCGACCGCGGGGAGGGGTCGCGAGAAGGCCCGAAGGGCCTCGAAGCCCGCGCCGCCGTTGCGACGATGCGCGACCCGGTCCAACGAGACGGGTAGGTCAGGAGCGCAGGATCGGCGCGCCTGCCGGAGCGGCCTCGCCCTGAGCCCGAAAGTCGGCGAACGAACGGAGCTCTACAGAGGAGTCGGAGATCGCGGCACGCGCGGAGGGGTCGCACAGGGTCGCGAGCTCGGCACGACGCTCCCGGTCATAAGAGCTGGGGACCGGCCCGGCAGCCGGATGACAGCCGATCTCGGTCCATCCCGCGGGCAGTGAGCGCAGCAGGCGAATGAGGCTCGCCGGCACGATTGCCTCCGGGTAAGGCTCGCCCTTGCCGTCTTGGCCGTAGAAGCCGCCCTCGTAGCGAACCTCCCGCCCTCGCAGCGGGACGTCGAGCTCGGCGGCGAGCACGGCGGCGACCGAGGCGGCCGGCTCGGAGTTGTGGACGTGTTGGTGGGAGTCGAGGTGGGTCGGATCGCGACCGAGCAGGGAACGGAAGAGATCGAGCTGGGTGCGACACTCGGCCTCGACGTCGGCGGCGCTCTCGGAGTCGCAGCGGCTGTAGGCCTGAATCCACTCGCCGTTGACGTAGTCCCACTGGCCGAGGTCGAGGTGCAGGCCGACCGCCAGGTGGGGAAATTCGGCAGTTCGGTCAGCGGCGGCCGGGGCCGCCGCTTGGCGAACCATCAGGCTTGCGCTGGTAACGATGCCGTCGCGGTGGGCGGCAAGGATGCCCTCGTTGACGGTCTCGCAGAGACCGAGGTCGTCGGCATTGACGACGAGGAAGCGGCCGCTCACAGCTCCAGCTCCTCTGCGAGCTCGATCGCCTCGGCGCACCAATCGCGGCGCTGGTCGGGCGGGGGCTGCCACTCCGGCGGCGCCCAACCGAGCCACTGGATCGCCACCTGGAGCCGGGCCAGCTCGAGGTCGTGGGCGGGCAGCGGCTCTCCGACCGCCCGCTCGTAGGCGAGGCGCATAGCCTCCCGGTCGCCCGCCGGCCAACCGCTGACCAGGGCTGCCAGGTCGAGCGCCCCCGGGCCGGGGCCGGCGAGCTCCCAATCGAGCGGCGCCACCCTCACTCCTCCTTCAGCCTCGGCAATCAGCACGTTGGAGGCGTAGAGCTCTCCGTGCAGCAGGGTCGCCGGCATCGCCAAGAGCGCTTCGACCAGGCGGTCGTGACGCTCGGCCAGGCGGTCGAGCGCGGCGCGGCGGTCGCTCGACCCCGCCCGGCCGAACTCGCGCGCCCGCTCCATCCAGCGCCGGTAGAAATCGGCGTCGCGCTGTACCAACGGACACCGCCCAGCCGACCCGGGTGGGATGAGGCCGAAGGCGGTGTGGAAGCGGCCGAGCCAGCCGGCCACCTGCTCCCACAGCTCGCGCTCGCCGACCTCGTGCAGGGGCCGGCCCTCGATGTACTCGAGGAACAGCCAGACGCCGCCGTCCTCGAGCCCTCGCCCCAAGAGGCGCGGCGGCCCCACGGGCCCGCGCGGCAAGAGCCGCTCGTAGACGCAGGCCTCGCGCTCGGGGTCCTGGAGGAATCGCGGCTTGGCCAGCTGCGCGGTGGCGTCGAGCTCGTCCCAGTTGGGCCGCTTGCAGACGATGGTTCCCCTTCCCGGGCCGAGCCGTTCGACCTCGAGCAGCTCGACCGGGAAGCTGGTCCGGTACTCGCTGGGCCGGCGGCGCACGACCTCGAGGTCACCGAGCTCGCTCGCCGCGAGTGCGCGCTCCAACGCCCCCCAGCCATTGGCGGTCATCGCGGTGCACCACCGGGCTGGGGGATCGCCAGCCGTTCGAGCAACGCCGGCAACACCCGCGCCGCGTCGAGATGCTCGGCGGCCAGCTCGCGAGCAGCGTGGCGGTGGGCCTCGAGATTCCCCTCGACCGCCTCGACCGCCGCCGCAGCGCCTTCGACGTCGGCGTAGGCAAGCAGTCCCGCGCCGGTCGGGAGCGCCTCGCCGAAACCCGTGTCGAGGGCGACCACCGGCCGACCACTGGCCAGGTAACAGGCGCTGCGATCGCTGAACCAGCCACTGCGGCTGGCCACGTAGCCCTGCTTGGCGACGCAGAGCTCGCCACGCGAGGTGCGAACGAAGTCGGCGTAGAGGTCGGGTGAGGCGGCGACGGTGGCCGGATCGACCAGATGCCAGCCGTTCGCCGCCAGCAGCTCGAGATCGGCGGCCTCGTCAGGGTGGATCGCGAGCGCCGGCTCAAAGCAGGCAGAGCTGCGGCGGGGCAGCTCTGCCAGCTCGCGCAGCGAGTGGACCCGCTGTCCGTAGCGCAGCCCTGCATCGGTCGGCGAGCCGTAGCTGCGCCAGTTGCCGACCGTCGTCCAGGCGCGACCGGCCCCCTCGGCGTAAGGCCACTGCGAGAGCGCAACCGGCGGCAGGGTCGGGATCCATTCGCGGCCATGGGTCGGGATTGGGCAATCCGCCGCGCCGATTCTGGTGCCGACGGAAACGCAATGGGTATGGCGCTTGAGTCCGAGGTCGAATCCCTGCTCGCCCCAGACCTGGTTGAAGCCCGGATCGAGGTCGAGGAAGGCCCGAACCGGGATCGCGTCCAGCAGCCGCTCGTCACGCAGCATCCCGGAAATATTGAGCAGCAGGTCAGCACTGCCGGCGAACTCCTCCAGCCGGTGGTAGGGCAGGCCGAGAGTACGGCGGGAATCGTCGCCGGCGACCAGCGCCGAGCGGCCGGCGAGCTGCCGCAGCGAGCGCAGGTAGGCGGCAACGCCGCCGTCGGGGGCAAGCGCCTCCGACGCCACCGGCTCGACCACGAGGACCTCATGGCCGAGCGCCGCCAGCCCCTCGACGTACTGCAGCACCGCCCAGGTCGCGCCGCCCTGGCGCGGGTCGCCGGCGACCATCCCGGCGACGACGATCTTGAGCCGTTCGCCGCCCACGGCTAAGCCGCCACCCCGACCGTTTCGAGCAGGCGGCCGAGGACGAGGTCGGAGTCGAGGTGAGCGCGGGCGAGCTCGCGCGCGGCGGCAGCGTGGCGGGCCGGGTCAGCGAGGATCCGTCGCGCCCCCTCCTCCGCCCCCGCCAGGTCCGAGAACGCGAGCAGACCCTCGCCGACCAGCAGCGCCGCCGCGAAGCCGGTGTCCTGAACCAGCGCCGGTCGACCGCTCGCCAGGTAGGCAGCGGTGCGATCGCTGAACCAGCCACAGCGCGAGGCGACGTATGCACCCTGCGCGGCCGAGAGCTCGGCTCCTGAACCACGCAGGTAGGCGGCGAACGCCTCCGGGGTCGGGGCCACCTCCTGCGGCGATACAACCCGCCAGCCCGCTGCCCGCAACAGCTCGAGATCGGCCGTGTCGCCGCGGTGGATGTCGAGCGCCAGCTCGAAGGCCCCACCCTCGACCCGTTCCGGCAAAGCCAGCAGACGGCGGAACTCGTGGTGCTTGCCGCCGGCGAGGCTGTCGGCGACCCGGAGCTGTCCGTACGGACTGCGCCAGGTGCCGACCGTGGTGAAGCGCAGCGGCTCGCCGACAAGCGGCGGCCCCGGCGGCCAGTGCTCGAGGACCACAGGCGGCAGGGTCGGAACCCACTCGACACCCCCGCTCGGCAGTGGACAGGCAGCGCTGCCAACATTGAGCCCGACGGTGACGTAGGCGTCGTGGCCGGCGATCGAGAACGCGAGGCTCGGATCGTCTGCCCAGAGCTGGGTGTAGGCGGGGTCGAGATCGACGTAGACGCGGTGCCGCGGCGCCGCGTGCAGCGGCCCCTCGGCCAGGTGCCCGCTGTGGTTGAAGAGAACTTCAGCCTCTGCCGCGACCGCCTCGATCTCGGCCGCGAGGAGCCCGGCGACGCTCTCGCCGTTCCGGTCGATCAGCGCCCAGCGGTCGCCCAGCCCGTAGCTCTCCATGACGGCCTCGAGATGGCGCCGGTTGACCGAGTCGGCGGGATCGCACGGCAGGCCCGCGGCATCGAGGCACGCGCCGGCGTCGATCTGCTCGACGAAGTATGCATCGAAGCCGAGTCGGCGCAGCCCCAGTAGCCAGTTCAGGCGCACCCACGCCTCGCCGCCATTGAGCGGCTTGTTGGCGACGGCGCCGGCTAGGAGCGCGAGCGGCACAGGATCCGCCCCAACGGCTCGCGGCTGTCGTCCTCGAGCACCGCGTAGAGGTCGAGCTGACTCTCCCCGGCGCCGTTCGCGACCAGCTCCAGCCTGAAGCCCGAGGTCTGCGCGCCGGGGGAATCGGGGAACTTCTCGGCGACGTCCGGGCGCTCGACCGCGAGCGGCGCCGAGCCCGCGTCGGCACCATCGGCGACGACCACCACCCCGGTGGCGGCCTGCTCCACCCCAACCGCCCAGCCGACTATCTCAAGCCGGCCGCGGTCGCGGTCGCGGGCCTGGAAGTGACCGCGCACTCGCTCGCCAGCATCGGGGGTCACGTCGACGATCTCGACGCCATCAGCGGCCACGCGCGGATTGTAAGGAAGGATTCGGGGCCCATTTCCGGGCCGCGGCTTGCGCGCCTCGACGTAAAGGCTCTCCCACTCGCGGTTGTCGAGCTCGATCAGCCCGCCGAACGGCGACCCGGTGCGTCGGTGGGTGCAGCGCTCCACCTGCTCGAAGCCGGCCCGCTCCAACAGCTCGGCGGCAAAGTCGACAGTGAACAACGTCCGCGAGTAGCCGAACCAGAGAATGTGCGAGATGAAGCGGCCACCATCGCTGCCGGCCTCCTCCGCCGGCACCTCGAAGTGATCGCGGCGCCCCTGCCGGTAAGCGTCAATCGCCCGGTCGAGGTCGGGCAGGACGAGGCGAAGCGCTCCACCCGGCCGCAGTACCCGCAGCAGCTCGCGCAGGGCCGGGAGCTGCTCGCGATAGGAGAGCTCGGGAAGCGCGTGGACGCTGACCGCGTAGTCGATCGAACCCTCAGCGAGCGGCAAGCCGTCGCGGATGTCGGCGACCAGATCGACGCCGGGAGCGCGCTTGGCGTCGGAGTTAATCCAGCCGGCGCCGAGGTGATCGCCACAGCCCCAGTTGAGCCGTCGCGGCGGCGACTGTGGCGCGTACCCGGCGGGGGCGGGGGCGGAAACGGTCACCCCCGCGCTCACGCTGCCCCCAATCGTCCGAGTAGGCGACCTAGCACCAGTCGCGCGTCGAGGTGCTCCTCGGCCAGCGCGCGCGCCGCCCGTTCGTGCTTCGCCGGCCGCGCCAGCACCTCCTCTACTGCCGCCACAGCCTCATCCGGATCCTCAAAGGCAAGCAAACCGCAGCCAGTGGGCAGCGCCGCGCCGAAGCCCGTGTCCTGGGCGATCACCGGCTTGCCGCTCGCCAGGTAGGTGGCGCTGCGATCGCTGAACCAACCCCCCTTGGTTCCGACGTAGAGGCCCTTGGCGATCGCGATCTCGGCTGCCGAGCCGCGCACGTAGGCCCTGTATGCGTCGAAGTCGGCGAGCTCGCGCAGCGGGTCGCGCAGCCGCCAGCCTTCGCGGCTCAGCAACGCTCGGTCTGCCGCGTCGGTGGGATCGATGTCGAGGGCGAGCTCGAAAGGCGCCTCGACCTGACGCGGCAGCGCGGCAAAGCGGCGCAGCTCATGCGCGCGCAGGCCGAGTGTCCTGCCCTCGTGCTCGAGCGGACCGAAAGGACCGCGCCAGCTGGCGACGCTGGTGAAGCCCCGGCCCCCCGCAGCGACCGGCCAGCGCTCGAGCGGCACCGGCGGCAACGTCGCGATCCACTCCCTGTCGAGCAACGGCACAGTGCAGCCAGGTCCGCCCAGGTTCGTCCCGACGCTGACGAAGTCATCGTGGCCGGCGAAAGTGTCGGCGAGACCTTGCTCGGCCCAGATCTGCCCAAAGCCCGGGTCGATGTCGAGGTAGACGCGGCGCGGCGACGCCGCGAGCAGGTCGGGGTCGACGAGGAAGCCGTTGACGTTAAGGAGGAAGTCGGCGCCACGCAACTCCTCCAGCAGCCGCCGCCGTGGCATCCCAAGCGCCTCGCCTTCGCCGTGCAGGGCCGCCCAGCAACCCTCGAGCCCGGCCCAAGCCATCGCCTCCGCCAGCCAGGCCGGGTCGTCGCCCGGGCCCAGCGAATCGACGAACAGCACTTCGTAGCCGAGTGCGCGGAAGCCGAGCAAGTAGGCGAGAAAGGCCCAGGCGTGCCCCGGCCTTCCCGGCCGCTGGGCAATCGCTCCGGCAACGGCGATCGTCGCCATCAGGAATAACCGAAGGGCTCGAGCAGCGGGGCCAGGAGCTGGTTCGATTCCTCGGCGAGGTCCGCGGGAAGGTCGCGGCGCCAGCGGCCGATCGTCTGCACCGGGTCGCTGACCGTGCGGTGCTGGTCGAGCAGCTCGGTCTGCTGGTTGGCGAGCTCGAGCACGGCCCCGACGGCCGCCTCGTCGGCTTCCACTTCGAGGTACCCGAAGACCCGGCCCAGGGTCGCCTCCGGCTCCAGGACGAGGTCCTCGTAGCGGACCAGCAGCGCCGCGTCGCCGCGCTTCCGCCAACGGTCGATCAGATCCTCGGCGTCGGCTCGCACCCGCTCGACCAGATACTCGGCCTTGCTCATCTCGGCGTCGTGGCCGAAGCCGTGGTCGCCGCGCTTCTCGTTCCAGGCGAAGACCGAGCTGAGCCGGTCGCGGAAGTCGCGGACCAGGATCAGCTCCTTGGCGCCGGGGAAGACTTCGGTGGTGAGGTCGAGCAGCAGCGGGTCGAGCAGGAACTTCTCGGCGAAGTAACGCACCCCCTCGGTTTCGCCGCTGCGCCGCGCGACCTCGCGGTAATACGCCTCGATCCGCTCCTGGCAGATCGCCGCCACCTGGCGCACCGACTCATTGCCGAGCCACTCGGCCATACCCAGCTCAACCGGCGCCGGCAGGCCGACGGCGCCGTCGCCGAGCCACCAGCGCGGCTCGTCCCAGCGCTCGGTATGGATCTGGCGCAGGTAGCTCTTCGGCGCGGTCAGCTCGCGCAGCACGGTCATCCAGTAGGTGGCGACGCGCGGCTCGAAGACGAGCGGCTGGAAGGCGAGCACCGCCGGGTGGCAACTCAGCAAGCGCGCCAGCCACTTCGAGCCGCTGCGCCCGATCGTCGTGATCATCGCCGGCTCGAGCGCCGGCTCGCGCGGCACCGCCAGCGCTTGGCGGGTGCCGGCGATGCCGGCGAGCGAGCGCAGGCTGCCGTCGGCGAGCACGGCGACGACCTCGATCGCGAAGCTGGGCGCCAGCTCGATCGCCCGCACCAGGACCTCGAAGCCGACCGCGCCCTCGACCCTCTCCCCCGCCGCCGTGGGCGGCCGGTTGGGAGGGATTTCGGCGCAGATCCGCTCGCCGTCGAGCACCCGGAAGGCGGCGATCTCGGCCCCCTCCGGCGGCACCGCCCATCCGCGCACGTTGAAGGAGAAGACATCGGCCCCCTCGCCGACGGCCGGACCGAGCAAACCGCCGGTAAGCCCGCCGCCGTCGCGTCCCAGGACCTCGTTGATGGTCACCACAGCCATCGCTCCGCCCCCCTCAGCTCGCGACCGCCGTCGCGTGCGGATCGAAGCTCTCCATCGTCGCGGCAATCGTCTCGCCCCACAGCTCCGAGTGGAGCCACATGTTGTAGCCGCTGGGCTCACGCCTCGCCTCGGCCACATAGGACTGGCCCTCGAGGTGGTAGAGCTCGGCTGCCGGCAAATACCAGTTCTCGTATCCCGCCCGCGCCAGCCGCAGGCAGAGCTCGGAGTCCTCGTAATCGCCCTGGACGTAGTGGACCGGCATTCCGCCGGCCTCCTCGTAGCGCTCGCGGTCGACCAGCAGGCAGGCCGCGGTCACCGCCGGCACCGGTTGGGCGACGCCGGCGGCCGGGAAGCTTCGGTGCAGGCCCTTGAAACGGTGGGCGTTCTCCCAGACCTCGGTCCCCGGCAAGCGGTGGAAGTAGAGGCCGGCGTGCTGCAGCGAGTCGTCCTCGTAGAGGAGCTTGGCGCCCAGCGCCCCGATTCCCTCATGCGAGTCGTAGAAGCGGCACATCTCCCCTAGCCAGCCGGGTCGGTCGGGGATCACGTCCGAGTTCAGCAACAACAGCTTGCGCCCGCCGGCGACCGAGATCCCGAGCTGGTTGGCGCCGGCGTAGCCGCTGCCGGCGGTCGGGTTGACAACCTTGAAGGGCAACTCGTGCAGGGCAAACAGCTCCCGCGCCCGGCTCGCCAGTTCCTCGCGCTGCTCAACCGAGTCGAGCACGTAGACCAGCTCGGCCTCGGCAAGCTCGGGGTCGGTCGAGAAGTGGAGCAGCTGGTGCTCGAGGAAGTCAAGCCGCCGGTAGAGCGGAATCACCACCGAGATCTCGGGCGAGGACGGCTGCTCGCCGTAGAGGTCGACCGAGTCGATCTCCGCTTCGCCGACGATCCTCTCCTGCAGGCGAGTCAGGGCGTGGCGGCCGTGCTCGGCGGCGAGCGGGCCGGACAGCGAACCGTGGTTGGCGAGCTCGGCGAGGATCGTCGCCCGAATCATCTTCGGGTCGGCGTTGACGGGTGGGCACTGCACCTCGACGGCGGTACCCGCTGCGGTGTGCAACTCGACCACCCAGCCGGCACCGAGGCGGCTGGGTGCCGGCAGCTCGAAGAAGGCGGTGAATCCGTGCTCGCGACTGCCCGCCCCGCCGAGACCAGCGTAGAACTGGACGACGTCGGGACGCTCGAAGCGAAAGGTGCTCTCGCCCAGCTCGACCCTGCAACCCTCCGGCGAAACCACGACGATCTGGCCGCTGCCCTCCTCCTCGTCACGGGCCCAACCGTTGATCCAGAAGGATCGCTCGTCGATCGCCAGGATCGCTTCGACCGCAAGCCCGACCGGTTGGCGCTCGTCGACGATGCAGACCGGGAGCCGCTCGCGCAGCACCTCGCGGACGCCGTAGAGGCGGGCGCTGAGCGCCGCCGAGCCGCCGTTGTCGTCCACCGATTCGGCGAGGCGTTCCAGCAGCTCGCCTCGCTGCTCCACCTCCAGGCCGGCGTACTCCTCGCGCAGCAGCGCTTTCAGATCGCCCTCGTCACCGTCAAGCGCCTTCCGCAGTCGCTTCACAACCGTTGCCCTAGGCACTTACCGCCACCGCCTTCCTGCTGTCGATCGTCTCCGTGTACAGGTCGAGCAAGTGCTCGACGTGCTCGTCCATCGCGTAGGGCTCGCTGATGCCGTCGCGCAGCTTCTGCCAGAGCCGTGCGTTGCCGGTCGCCCGTTCAATCGTCTGCGCCAAGCTCCATGCATCGCCGGCGCGGAAGTGGATGCCGTCGACGCCATCGCGGACTTTCTCCGCCATCCCACCGACGTCACTGCAGATGATCGGGCGGCGGTGGAAGAACGCCTCCTGGATCACCAGCGGCGAGTTCTCCCACCAGATCGAAGGAATCACCACCCAGTGCAGATCCCTCATCAGGCGCGGCAGCTCGTCGTGATCGTAGGGCCCGCGGAAGGTGACGCGGTCGCGCAGCTCGCTGCTGCGGGCCGCAAAGTCCGCCTGGAACTCCTCTGTCTGCAGCTCGAGGTTGGCGCCGTGCAGCCAGAGGTGTGCCTTCGCCTCGGGCTCCAGCATCGCCATCGCGTCGAGCATCACCTCGGCGCCCTTGAAGCGGCTGAGCTGGCCGAAGAAGCCGATGTTCGTCGGCGACTTGACCTGCGATGGATCGCCGGCCCGCTGCGCCGGTGCCAGCCGCCCGTACTCCTCGACTTCGATCCGCTCCTCCTCGATCCCCCAGCGCACGTACTTGTCGAGCAGCTGCGCGCTCGGCGCGAGAAAGCGGTCGACGTTCGAGAAGTGAGCCTTGACGAAGCGTTCACGCAGGAAGAACGACTGCGGACTGAGCTCGGGGAAGCATTCGTTGCAACGCCTCGGCGACGCTTCGCTACAGAGCTCGTCGCCGGGGGTGCGCAGCATCTGGCCGTCGCGATGGCAGATCGGCAGGAACTCGTGCAACGTGTAGACGATCGCCGCCTCGGGCAGCACTCGGCGGATATGGCTGAGCAGGTCGACGCCGATGAAGTGAGTGTGCTGGAGGTGGACCACGTCCGGGCGGTGAGCGAGCAGGAAGTCGGTCAAGTGGCGCGTGTAGAGCGACTTGTCGCGGGACGTCAGCGTGAAGAAGTCGAAATGATCGGTCTCGGTGAAGACGAAGTACTGGCCGGGATCGCCGTTGACCGCGCTGAACGGGGTGCCGGGATGACTGACCCGGCTGCGTGCCACGTTGGAGCCGATCCGGGTCAACAGGATCGGCTCGACCCTGGGCGCCTCCCGCATCGCCTTGTAGAGCTCCAGCGCGTAGGCCTCCGCCCCACCCGGATGCAGCGTCGGATGGTTATGCGCGACGTACAGGATCTTCAGATCGCTCATCTCACTCCTCCTTCCTCATCGATTGCGAAAACGCGGCCCAGGTGGCGTTGGTCCGCGACCTTCCTCAGGTCCTCCTCGAGCAGGGCGTCGACCGCGCTGTGGTCGGCAAGCCAGCGATCGGCGTCCCGGGGCACGACGACGTACTGGGCACCCGCCCGGCCACGCTCGTGCAGCTCGACGATGACGCTGGTCGCGTCGCGGCCCACCAGCGCCAGTGCCGTCGTCCGCAACGGGGCCAGCGCCGCCGCGACCCCGTCGCCACCCTCTTCGAGCACCGTCAACTCGGCGTCCGCCGGCAGCAGCAGCGCCAGGTACTCGCGCAGTTGCTCGACCGAGGCGCGCGGGGGTCCCAGCGGCGTCAGCAGTAGAGGTGGTGGCGGCTCGGGCCCGAGACTGAAGATTGTGCAGACGCCGGTAGCCTCGGCCACCAGCCGACCGTGGCCGGCGAGGTGGGCGGCAAGGCCCTCGTAGAACTCGAGCCACCACTGGGCGGTGGCCGGAATCACCAGGTATTCGGCGCCGCGCCGGCGCAGCTCTTCCAGCTCGCCGATCACGACGGCACCGTCGTGGGGATGGTGGCCCGCATAGCCGCCGCTCTCGGACTGCGGGAAGTGGGCGGCGCGTAGACCCGAGAAGTTGACGAGCGCCGCGTCGCCCTTGCTGACAACGAGGACGGAGGCACCGACGGGGACGTGCGAGAGCACCGCCGCCTGTACGCGGCTGACCAGCTCGGCGTACTCGACCTCGCCGAGTCGGCCGCTCATGTCGCCCTCCCGGCAAGCTCGAAGATCGTGCAGGCGTCGCGACCAGCCGCCTCATAGCGGCCCCGCAGATGCTCGGCAAAGCCACGGTAGTGATCGAGCCACCAGTAGGCGGTCTCCGGCAGCACCAGATAGGCGGCGCCCCCGGCGCGCAGGCGCTCGAGCTGGGCGATGGCGTCGTCGCTGTCGTGCGGGTGATGGCCGAGATAGCCGCCGCGCGGGTCCTGCGGGAAGTGACTGGCAGCGCGGCGCCCGAGCGCGACCAGCTCGCGGTCGCCGCGGCTGACGACCAGGACGGCAGCTTCGTCGGGAACGGTCTCCGCGACGGCTGCGCGCACCCGTTCGACCAGCCGCCGGTAGCCCAGCGACGCGCTGGGAGCGGCGATGAAGCGCTCCTGCAATGCCCGCGCCTCCTCCTCCAGCCGGTTCGCTTCGGCGAGGAGACCGCGGTGATCCACCGCCCCTTGGCGGTCGACCGTCGTCGCCATCCCAACGGAGCCGCAAACTACGCCGCCCGCGCCGGCAATCGCGGTCAACCGCACCACCTCGGCGAGCAGGTCGGAGACTTGCCTGGCATAGGTATCGAGCAGCGGCTCGATCTCCTCGCGGCGGGCGTCGTCGACGCTGGCCAGCAGGGGCGAAACGATCAGCCGCTGCGGGTAGATCGCGGAGTACTCGAGCTCCAGCAAGCCGTCCTCCGCGTAGAGCTCGAGGTCATCGCGGCGAGCGCTGTCGCGCCAGCGCTCGCGGTACAGCGCGACGCTCTGCTCGAAGCGCTCGCCGCGCCCCCGCGAAGCGGACTCGAGGTGGACGACGACGGCCTCGTGGCAGTAGTGGACCTCGCCCCCGCGAGCTCCGACGCGCAAGCAGAGGTCAACGTCCTCGAGCGAGTTGAGATAACCGCGGTCGAAGCCGTCGTGCGCCTCGAACGCCTCGCGTCGCACCAGCATGCAGGCGCCGGTGACCGCTTGCAGACGACGGGAGCGGTTGACCTCGGGGCGGTCCTCGGGCAGCCCGGCGTAGAGGTTGTGCGGATATCCGTCCTGACCGATGGCGACGCCGGCGTGCTGGATCACACCGGTGGGGAAGACGAGCTTGGCGCCGACGATCGCGGCGACAGGGTGCCGATCCGCGTAGGAAAGGAGCGCCCCGAGCCAGCCCCGGCGCGGCTCGGTGTCGTTGTTGAGGAAGACCAGCTCCTCGCCGCGAGCGGCCGCGGCGCCGGCGTTGCAGGCAGCGGCGAAGCCCTCGTTCTCGGCCAGGGTTACGACTCGGATCCGCTCGCCGTAGCCGCGCAACAGCTCGGGCGTCGAGTCGGTCGAGGCGTCATCGACGACCAGCGCCTCGCAGTCGCCCGGCAGGTCGGCGAGCAAGGCATCGAGGCAGCGGCGGGTCAGCGCCGCATTGCCATGCACCGGCACGATCACCGAGGCACGGGTCACGCCGCCTCCTCCTCGAGCAGGTAGATGTCGCCGCCGCGCTCGTCGGAGTGGACCGATTGGTAGCGCGACTCGAGGTGCTCGTGGAAGACCTCGTAGTGGCGCAGCCACCAGCGGTAGGTCGGCGGCACGACCAGGTAGCGGGCGCCGCCGGCGCGCAGCCGCTCGAGATGGCCGATCGCCTCGGCGCTGTCGGCCGGATGGTGGCCGGCCCAGCCGCCGTCGGCGCTCTGGGGAAAGTGGCGGGCGCGGCAGCCGTCGAGCCGCAACAGCGCCTCGTCGCCGCGGCTGACGACCAACACCTCCTCGCCGTCCGGGACGGTCGCCAGGACCGCCTCGCGCAGATGCTGGGCCTCGCGCTCGTACCGCGGGTTGGGACGGCGGCCGTAAGGCTGCCACTCGCGTCCCCACTTCTCCGCGTAGCGCGCCTGGTTCTGGCGCAGGATGCGCCCGTACTCGCCGTCGCTGACCAAGCGCCCGAATGAGGCCTCGCCGAAGTGATGGACGACGACGTCCTCGACGCAACGCTGCTGGTAGCCGGCGGCGCGAGCGCGGTCGGCGTAGTCGTCGTCCTCGAGCAGGCCGACCTCGTAGCGCTCGTCGAGCGGTCCAAGGCGCAGGAAGGTCTCGCGCCGCAAGGCCAGGCAGAACATCGCTGGCGAGCGCAGCTCGAGCCAGTCGCCGGCGAACTCGTGGGCGCGGCGGGCGGCGAAGTCGAGGAATTCGCCCCAGCGCCGGTAGTCGGTCTCGATCTCCGCCTCGTTGCCGATCCGGTTCGTCACCGGCCCGACCAGGCCCACCTCTGGGTTGCGCAGATGGGCGATCAGCCGCGGCAGCCAGCCCGGCGGCACCATCGTGTCGTTGTTGAGCAGGACCAGGTGCTCGCCGCCCGCCAGCCCCAACCCCTGGTTGCAGGCGGCGGCGAAGCCGGCGTTACGGCCGTTCAGCAGCACCCGAACCCTCGCGTCGGTCTCCGCCAGCGCAGTCAGGTAGCGCGGCGTGCCGTCGTTGGAGCCGTTGTCGACGACGATCAGCTCGAGGTCGACGTCGCTGCTGTGGGCAAGCGCGGTCTCGAGGCAGAGGCGACTGAACGGAAGTCCGTCATAGGTGACGACGACGATGCTGGCGCTGCCGGCGCCGAGCCGCGGCGGCTCGCTCCAACGCGGTGGCGGTGGTTGTAGGGCGGCGAGCTGCACGGTCTTTGCCGGCAGCCTGGTCGGTCGCCGCGAGACCGGTTCGAGGACGACGTCGCGCGGGTAGACCGTGTCGGGCCGGTGCGGCCGAGGCGCACCGGGGCGAATGCCGACCTGCTCGAGCAGCGCTCCCAGCACGACGGCGTGGTCGAAGTGCTCGCGAGCCAGCTCACGCGCCGCGTAGGCGTGGATCCGGTAGTCGGCATCGACCCGCTCGATCCCCTCCACCGCCCCCTCCACCGAGTCGAAGGCGAGCAGCCCGGCGCCGATCGGCAGCGCCGCGCCGAAGCCCGTGTCCTGGGTCACGACCGGCCGCCCCGAGGCGAGGTACGTGGCGCTGCGGTCGCTGAACCAGCCGGTCCGCAGTCGCACGTTTTGGTCCTTGGCGACGGTGAACTCGCCGCGAGAGGAGCCAATGAAGTCGCGGTAGGAGTCGATCCCGCGCGAGACCTCGAGCCCGTCGCTGACCCTCCAGCCGTGCTCGGTCAGAAGCGCCCGCTCCTCCGCCTCGCAGCTGCTCAGGGCCAGCTCGAAGGAGGCGCCGGTGCGGTGCGGCAGGTCGAGGTGCCTGAGGAACTCGTGGTGCTTGCTCCAGGTATAGCGCTCGCCGCCGTAGGTGACGTCGCGCCACTCCTGCCGCCAGTTGCCGATAGTCGTGAAGAGATCGGCGGGCTGCGCGGTGCGGTCGGGCCAGAGGTCGATCACCACCGGCTGGCGCGTCGGCTGGAAGGGGAAGTGCTTTTGCACCGGCAGGTCGCAGTCGCTCCGACCCCAGTTCTCGGCGAAGGTGAAGAAGGCCGAATGGGGCTCGAGGAACTCGATCGTCTCGGCGACCCCATGGTGGAGCTCGAGCTGGAGCTGGACCGGATCGGTCTCCAAGTAGACGAGCCGGCCCGTGGCGGCCAGCTCGGGTAGCGGCTGGGTGCCCCCGTGCAGGTTGAGCAACAGGTCGGCCGAGGCATAGAGTCGCTCCAGCTCGAGCCTGCTCATCCCGAAGCAGCTGCCGTCGTCGTGCAGGGCGCGAAAGGCCCAGCGGTCGGCGAGCCCGAAGCGGCGCATCACCGCGGCGATGTACTCGGCCGCCAGCGCCGAGCTGTCGTCACCCGAATGCGACATCAGCATCGAAGGCGTGCGTGCGTGGGTCTCGACGTAGTAGGCGTCGCAGCCGAGGCGCTCGAAGCCGAGCAGGTAGTGCAGGTTCTGCCAGACGACGCCGGCGACCGGCATCTTGCTCATCATCCCCAGCACGACAACCTTGGGCCGACTCACGTTGCCCCTCCGACCTGGGTCCAGGTGAGCCCGCCGCCGTTCGCCGCGACCAGCTCGCGGCCGGCGCGGCGCGGGGGTCGCCGTCGCTCGCGCGTCTGCGCGTCGTGCAGCTGCCGGTAGGCGCCTGTCGCCGCGACCAGTTGCTCGTGGGTGCCGCGCTCGACGACGCGACCTGCGTCGACGACGAGGATCTGGTCCGCGTGGCGAATAGTCGAGAGCCGGTGGGCAATCACGAACGAGGTCCGCCCCTCCATCAGCGTGTCGAGCGAGTCGAGCACGACCGCCTCGGTCTTCGAGTCGATCGAGGAAGTCGGCTCGTCGAGGATCAGGATCGGCGCGTCCTTGAGGAAGGCGCGGGCGACGCAGAGCCGCTGCCGCTCGCCGCCGGAGAGCTGGGCGCCGCGCTCGCCGAGCTCGGTCCCGTAGCCATCGGGCAGGTTGCGAATGAAGTCGTCGGCGTTGGCGGCCCGCGCCGCCGCCGTGATCTCCGCCTCGCTCGCGCCCAGCCGCCCGTAGGCGATGTTCTCGCCGATCGTCCCCGAGAACAGCAGCGGTTCCTGCAGGACAATGCTGATCTGGTCACGCAGCGAGTGCAGGGTGAGGTCGCGGATATCCGTCCCGTCGAGCTCGATCCGGCCTCGGCGCGGGTCGTAGAAGCGGACCAGCAGGCTCATCAGCGTGCTCTTGCCGGCGCCGGTCTTGCCGACGATCGCGACGCGTTCGCCAGGCAGGGCGTCGAATGAGATGTCATCGAGAGTGCGCGAGCGGCCCGGGTAGGCGAAGCTGACGCCCCGGGCCGTGACCCGCCCGCGCGCCCGCGCGATCTCCACCGCGCCAGGCCTCTCGGTCACGACCGGCTTGGTGTCGAGCAGCTTCAGCGAGGAATCGAACTGGACCAGCTGCTCGTGGATCGTCCCGACCGTACTGCTGATCTGTTCGAGCGGCTGGTAAACCGAGGTGATGTAGGTGATCAGGACGATCAGCTCGCCGATCGAGATCTTCCCCTCGATCACGTGCCAGGCGCCAAGGCCCATCACGACCGAGATCCCAAATGCGGAGGCGGTCTGGACGCCGAGCGTGTAAAGGCTTTGGCTGACCGTCAGCTTCACCCGTTCGTCGACCGCCGTCTGCCCCTGTTCGCGGAAGCGCCGGTGTTCGTGGTCCTCGCGGCCGAAGGAGACGATCACCCGCAACATCGCCATCGCCTCGTTGACGATCGAGAGGCTGTCCCACTCGAGTTTTTGCACCCGTTGCAGACGAGGAACGATGCGACGCCCGTAGACGTTGAACGACCAAAACAGCAGCGGCAGGATGATCAGCGCGACAAGCGCGATCTGCCAGTCGATCAACAGCGAGATCACAAGCATCCCGATCAACGTCAGCAACGCCTCGGCGATCGGCGGGATCACCATCACGATCGTCCCCACCGCCGAGGCCTGCAGGTTGATCTGGCTCATCAGAGCGCCGGTCTGACGGCGGTCGTGAAAAGTGAAGGAGAGGCGCTGCGCGTGCGCGAAGAGATCGCCGCGCAGGTCGAGGACCATATTCTGCTCGGTCTTCGCGCCGAGGTAGTGGTTGAGCACGGTGACCGCGTTGCCGAGCACGATCAAGAGGAACCGGGCGGAGACCATGCTGACCAGGACGACCCAGGTGACGGGGTCGTCACCGAAGACCGTGCGGACGATCCCCGACGGTTCGGTGTTGTGAAGGACCTGGTTGAGGATCACTGCCAGTGGCCACGGCTCGGCGAGGCCGAGGACCGCCGCCAGCACGGTGAGGACGATGACCACGGTCAGGCGTTTGCGGTAGGGGCGCATGTAGGGCTTGATCCGTGGCAGCACCTTCCATAGCTCCCAGGCGCCGGCCTCGCTGCGCTCCCCCTTCCGCCTCACTACACGAGCGAAGCGGCTGCGCATCCGGACCGGTCCCAGCGCCGGGCTCATTGGAGAACCTCGCGTTCGCGGCCCGATCGCCACGGACTCGAACCCCCGGAAGTCACCGTGACGATCGGGCCGCTCACAGGGTCTCCTCGCTGAGGCGGGCGCTCAGCGCACCCGCGGGCCGGGGGCGACGCAGCTCTCGTTCGCCCCGCAGCGGCTGCCCGAGGTCAGTCGTCGCAACGATCGCGAGCCGCGTCGCCGTTGCCGCGCCTTCAATCCCCAGCACCACGGCGACGACGACCGGCAGGCAGATCGCGGCCACCACGCCAACCCGGCCCTGGTAGGCCGCCAGCGCGGTGAGCAGGGCGAGCGAGGCGACGACTGTCTGCCCGGTCAGCGTCGCCCGCGGCCAGATCCTCACCCGGAGGAGTTGGCGACCGCCGCCGTGCTCCTCGACGACCGTGCGGATCCTCACCCCGCCCAACCTGCCGGCGCGCAAATCGAGATCCCAGCGATCGAAGGGACCGCCGCTGTGGACGAAGCCACCCTCCGCGACAAGGCGATCCCGCAGCCGCTCGACCCAGGTTTGCGGCGCCACCCACTGCTCGCTCCAGATACCCACTGTTCGGGGGTGCGGCAGGCTGAGACGGACGCGAGCGCGGCGGCGCCAGGGTGAGAGCCCCTTGCGCAGACGGCCGTCGAGGCGAGCCCCCGGTTGCAGCAGGAAGAGCATCGCCGTCAGCCCACGGCGATGCAGCATCTCCCGTCGCGAGCGGCCCGGCGTCGCGGCGTGGGCCCGCCAACCGCTGAGGATCGCCGCGGCGAGAATCCAGGCGCAGCCAACCAGGAAGACGGGTGCCACCGCCACGAACAGCGGCTCCCAAAGGAGGCCAAGCGAGGCGACGAGGCCGAGTGCGGCAAGCAACAGCAGCCCCTCCGGCGCTCCGAAGATCCTGGCCGGCGAGCCCGGCGCGTCGTAGACCGACTGGAAGAGCGCAGTGCCCCAGGTGCCGTAGCGCACCCGGGGCCGGCGCAACGCCGGCGCGGCCGCTGGTCCCTCGTATATCCGCCCCGCCCAGCACGAGGAGCCAGCCCGGTTATAGCGACTCGGCCACTTGCGCTCCAGTAGCGCCTCGGCCTTGCCGTAGCCGCACTGCTGGCGCAGGTAGCGACGGACCGAGTCGCGGCGGCGGTGCATGACGACTGCGCCGGCGCTGAAACCGATCCGGTGACCGTCCTCCTGCAAGCGCCAGCAGATGTCGACGTCGTCGCCGGCGACCCGGAAGCGCTCGTCGAAGCCGCCGGCCTCCTCCAGCACGTCTTTGCGGAAGGCCATGTTGCAACCGGGGACGTGCTCGGCCTCGCCGTCGGAGAAGAGAACGTGGATCGGCCCGCCGGGGGCCGCGGCGACGCATTCGGCGACAAGGCCCTCGTCGTCCGGTGGAATGTTCGGCCCGCCGACCCCGGCGAAGCGGCCACCTCGCAGCCGGTCGGCAATGAAGCGCAGCCAGTCGGGGTCGGGGAATGCGTCGTCGTCGAGAAAAGCGACGATCTCGCCGCGAGCCGTCTCGATGCCCACGTTGCGAGCGTGACCAAGGCCGCGGTGGTTCGTCTCCTTGACGATGGCGCCGTGGCTGCGAGCAATCTCGGCGCACTCGTCGCTGCAGCCGTCGAGCACCGCGATCAGCTCGAAGTCGGGGTAGTCGAGCGCCCCGACTCGATCCAGGCACTCGCCCAAGGTCGCGGCCCCATTGTGGGTGCAGACGACCACGCTGATCGGCGGCCACTCGCGGTCCTCGGCGAAGGGCGCGGTCGCGAGGGCGAGCTGGACTGCATCGAGCGCCGGCTTAGGCCGGCGCTCGCGGTCGACGAGGCCGAAGTCCCAGTCGAGCACCTCGTGACCGCCCCGGTGCCACTCGTCAGTCCAGGCGAAGACGAAGGCGCCGGCGGCGCCGGTGGAGAAGCTGTGGCGCAACTGCCGGTCCAACACCCGCGCCTGCTCTGTCTCGCCATGGCGTCGGCTGTCGATGCCGATCTCGGTCAGGAGTAGCGGCCGGTCACCGGCGAGGTTGTGCAAGCGGTCCAGGTAGGCGGCGAAGGTTGAGTCGGCCTCGAGGTAGACGTTGAAGGCGACGAGGTCGAGGAAGGGCAGCTCGAGGTACTCCGTCGATGGGTAGTTGACGTAGGTGACGAGGCCGTCGGGATCAGCTTCCTTGACTCCCCAGGACAGCCGCTCGAGAAACCCTTCGACCGACCGCTTGCCGTGCCAGCGGACGATCGACGCCGGGATCTCGTTGCCGATCGAGTAACAGAAGATCGCCGGGTGCCCTTGGCACTCCTCGACCCGGGCACGGACTCGCTCGGCGATCTGCCGCGAGCGGGCACGGTCGTCGAGGAAGGTGAGATGTTGCTCCCAGGCGAGCCCGACCATCACCGACAGGCCTTGGGCGAGCGCCTCGTCGAGGAGCCAGCGTGGTGGCGACTCGTAGGTGCGGACCGAGTTGATGCCGACGGCAGCCATTGCCGCGAAGTCCTCACGGACGCGGGCAGGTGCGGGGAATGCACAGCCTCCGCTTGGCCGGAAGGTCCCGTAGGTGGCGCCGCGGACGCGGTGCTTCTCCCCACCCAGCGCGATCGACCGGCCCTGAATCCGGAAACGAGCAGGCGCAGGCGTGTCGTGCAAGGCAGGGACGGAAACGCTCCTCGCTGGGAAGGGTTAAAAGGAGACGGCCGAGCCGGGCCGTCTGAGCCGGGTTCGAGTCAGTCGCTTCTCCCAGATAACGGCAAGACCTGGACCACAATTAAGTAGCAAAAAGCGGATTGGACATTTGATCCATTGGTCCGGTGGACAAGCGATTGATTCAGATTTCTTACCTGCTCCGCTGGACTAACATCGCCGGGACATCGCCGGGCGACCGGAAAACTGGCGCGCCCGACGAGATTCGAAGTGCAAGCCCGATTCATACGGACTGGGATCTCGGAATCCGGTCTACCTGCTGCAGCCGCTCTACAACCTCATCCTCGCCGCCTTCTTCGAGTGGGGCGTCGCCCTCCAC